>Ga0209598_10002432_pt1 | contig 14577 bp, 11 predicted proteins | sample M_140807_EF_Meta_FD_187317 | JGI IMG/M metagenome (GOLD analysis project Ga0209598, IMG submission 187317) | Freshwater microbial communities from Lake Montjoie, Canada to study carbon cycling - M_140807_EF_MetaG (SPAdes) (version 2) | ecosystem: Environmental > Aquatic > Freshwater > Lake... | reverse complement strand
CGACCTCCACGGCCTGACCCGACGCCTGGGTGTCGGAGAGCGGCATCTCAGGCGCCTCTTCCAGGAACACCTAGGGGCCTCGCCTGTCTCGGTGGCCCAGACGCGGCGGCTCCTCACGGCCCGTCGCCTGATCCTCGAGACCGGGCTCTCCATGTCTGAGGTGGCCCTGGCCTCCGGCTTCGGCAGCATCCGGCGCTTCAACGAGGCTTTCCAGGCCGCCGGCGGCAGTGCGCCCTCGAGCCTGCGCGAACGGTCCGGGGCCAAGGCGAGGCTGGAGGACGGCGTCACCCTAAGGCTCACCTACCGACCGCCCTACGACTGGCCCCGCATGCTGGACTTCTTCGCCCAGCGGCAGGTGGCAGGTGTCGAAAGCATCGACGGCCAGGCCTATGTGCGGACCCTAGCGGTCGGCGGCGTCGCCGGAGTGGTCCGGGTCGAGCCAGGTCGGGGCGACAGCCTGTCCGCCAGCCTCTGGTTTCCTGATCTCCGCGTCCTTCCCCGGGTCCTGGCCCAGGTACGGCGGATGTTCGACCTCGCCCTGGACCCTGAACCGGTTCTGGCGCATCTGGGCGAGGATCCGGATCTCGGGCCCCTCCTTGCCCAGCGGCCGGGTCTTCGGGCGCCCGGCGCCTGGGACGGCTTCGAGCTGGCGGTCAGGGCCATTCTCGGCCAGCAGGTGTCGGTCATAGCCGCCCGGGGGCTGGCGGGTCGTCTCGCGGAGCGCCACGGCGTTCGCCTCGACTTCGAGCCGGCCCGCCGGTTCGGACTGGACCGGCTTTTCCCGGGACCGGAGCGTCTCGCCGGCATCGACCCGGAGTCCCTGCCCATGCCCCGGGCCCGCGGCCGGGCCCTGGCGGCCATCGCCCAACTGGCCCTGGAAGACGGCCAGCTGTTCGGTCCCGGCCAGGACCTCGAAAGCGCTGTCCGCAGACTCACCGCCCTTCCGGGTATCGGGGCCTGGACCGCCCAGTACATCGCCATGCGCGCCCTGCGCGAGCCCGACGCCTTTCCGCATTCGGACCTGGCCCTCCTGAGGGCGGCGGCGGACCCGGAAGGTCGCCGCCCCTCCCCCGAAGCCCTGCTGGCGCGGGCAGAGGCCTGGCGTCCCTGGCGGGCCTACGCCGCCGCCCACCTCTGGGCGAAGGACGCTGACGCCGCATCCCACCGCAAAGGACATCCGGAATGAAGATCGACGCCCCTGCGCCCCTTCGGCTGACAGTCTCGGACCTTCCCTCGCCCCTCGGCCGGATCGAGGTGATCCTGGACGAGGCCGGAATTGTCCGAGGCCTCGACTTCGGCTCCGGACTCCCGCGGATCCGCCGCCGGATGGAGCGCCTGTATCCCGGACTCCTCCTAAAGGCAGGTGCAGCGCCCTCCCGGGTGTCGCAGGCCCTGGTAGGATACTTTGAGGGCGACGCGGGCGCCCTGGCCCAGCTCGACTGTGCCACCGCGGGGACACGCTTCCAGGAGCACGTCTGGACAACCCTGTGCGACATTCCACCCGGCGTGACCCGGAGCTATCTCGATATCGCCCTGCAGGTGGCCTCGCCGCAGGCAGTCCGGGCGGTGGGTCTGGCGAACGGTGCGAACCCTGTGGCCCTGCTCATCCCGTGTCATCGCGTGATCGGCCGGTCAGGTGCCCTGACCGGTTATGCCGGCGGCCTGGACCGAAAGGCCTGGCTGCTGGCTCACGAAGGTGCGCCCGTCGCCGCCCCGGGGTGGGCGTCCCGCCACTCGTCGACGGTCATCTCCCAATAGAGCGACCGCCGGAGGGTACCATCGGGGCGGCGGCTGTCGCGTTCGCCCATGGGGCGGAAGCCTGCGGCCTCGATCACCCGGGCCGAGCGCACATTGTCCAGGGCCGCCGTCAGGCCGACCAGGCGCACGCCCAGGACCTCGAACATCCATCCGAAGGACCGGGCCGCGCCCGTCGTCCCCTGCCCGCGATTCTGGCGGTCAGCCCGGGTCGCCCCGGCGATCTCGGCGGACGACCTGTCTGGCCAGACGCTGAAGCGGGAATAGCCGGCGACTTCGCCATCCTCGTCCAGGGACAGGACCAGGACTGCCTCTCCCCTCCCCTGCTGGACCGCCGTCGCCTCGATCCAGGCTCGGACGGTCTCCTCGGTGATCGGCCGGGGCAGGTCATAGATCGGGTCCGAGACCCGGGGATCGGCCAGCATCCGGGCCAGAGAGGCCGCATGTCCGGGGACGGCGATGACCCGGTCGGAGCCCAGACTGGTGGGGTCCACCTCACGGACGCGCCGGCGGATATCGGCCTCTTCCCCGGGGGGTGCCCGGATCACTGTGACTGGCGGATCGCTCATTGCGCGAGGGCCACCAGCGCCTCGCCGGTCAGGCGCCGGGTCGTCCAGTCGTCCATCGCGAGAGCCTCGAGGCGATCGTAGAAGCCGATGGCGGGTGCGTTCCAGTCCAGCACCGACCATTCCAGCCGGGCCAGTCCCTCCTCCCGGCAGCGCTGCGCCAATGTCCTGAGCAGGGCCAGGCCTGCCCCCACGCCCCGGTGCTCCGGCCGGACGAAAAGGTCCTCGAGCCAGATCCCGTGGCGGCCCCGGAAGGTGGAATAGGAATAGAACCAGAGGGCGAAGCCGACCGGAGCGGCACCGATCTCCGCAAGGTCGCAGAAGACCCGCGGCGAAGGTCCGAAGAGGTCGCGGGCCAGGCCCTCGCGGGTTGCGTCCACCTCATGCGCCAGCCGCTCGTAGTCGGCCAGGTCCAGGATGAACCGGTGGATGGTCGCCAGATCGTCCGGTCCGGCGGGCCGGACCTGCACCGCCTCAGACGGCACGGTACCAGTCCACCCCGGCCTCGTCCTGGGTGCGCACGACGAGGCCCCGGGTCATCAGGCAGTTGAGATGAGCCAGGCTCTCGCCGGTGGCCATGCCCAGGGTCCAGCGGTCGATCGTGCGACGGAAAAGGATATGGAAGGTGTCGATGGCCCGCTTGGGCTCTTCCAGCAGCTTTTGCAGACGGATCAGGCTGCGTTCGTGGCCACCGATCAGGTGGTCGATTCGCGCATGCAGGCCGTGGAAGGGCTCGTTGTGGGCCGGCAGGACCAGGACATCGTCGGGCACGACGCCTCGGATCCGTGCCAGGGAGGTCAGCCAGTCGGTCAGGGGATCGCTCGCGGGTTCCGTCGGGAAGACCGAGACGTTCGAGGTGATCTTCGGCAGGACCTGGTCGCCGCTGATCATCACCTTCAGGTCGGGGCACCAGAGGCAGGCGTGCTCCGGGGAATGGCCCGAGCCCACCACCACCTTCCAGTCGTAATCGCCGATTCGCACCAGGTCGCCGTCGGACAGGCGTTGGAAGCTGTCCGGCAGGGCGTGAACACTCTTGCCGAAGCCTCCGAACCGGGCGCGGTAGTCCTCCAGCGCCTCCTCATCCCAGCCCGCGGCGCGATAGAAGACCAGGGCGTCCTCAGGGGCCTCGCGGCCAGTGTCGGCCGACAGGGACCGGCACATCAGGAATTCCAGGCGGGTGATCCAGAGGCGAACGCCGAACTTGCGGGTCATCCACCCGGACATGCCGATGTGGTCGGGGTGCATGTGGGTGACAAAGACACGTGTGACGGGCAAGCCACCGAGGGGACCCGCAAGGGCCTTGCGCCAGGACTCCCGGGTCGCCTGTCCGCCCAGGCCGGTATCGACGATCGCCCAGCCGCCTGCTTCGCGGATCGCCCAGACATTGATCCATGCCAGCGAGCCGCCCAGGGGCATGCGCAGCCACTTCACCCCGGGGGCGACGTCAACCGCCTCTCCCTGGTCCGGCCCACCCGGGAAGGGATAGCTGATCTTGGCCTTGTGGGCCTCCAGAACCGGATCTTCGAAACCATCGCGCATGCAGGGACTCCTTACCGGTGCAGTGTCGGCTGTCCGGGGGCGGGGATCAAATCCAAATCCCGGGAGAGGCGTCGAGAAACGTTCACAGGTCGCCGAAGCCGTGCAATCGTCGCCAAGGCGACTTGCCGTCGGCGCCGCCATGGGATTAAGAGCCAAAGTAACAGACATCCCCGGAGGGAGCCTCACCATGAAACGCCTTGTACTCGGCCTGGCCACGGCGGGCCTGGCCCTCGTGCTGGGAACGGCGGTCGCCGTCTCAGCCTCCAAGAAGGAAGAAGCCGCCCTGGCGGCAGCGCGTACCGCGGGGATGGCCGAGGCCCCCGCCATTGCCCAGGCGGCTGGCATCGCCTGCCAGGTCACCGATGCGCGCTTCGTCGGTAAGATGGCGGATCCCAAGACCAAGGCCATCACCAACTTCTACGAGATCGACTGCGACCGCGGCGTCGGCTTCGTCCTTCAGGCCCCCCCGGGCGTGAAGCCTAGCGCCTTCAGCTGCATCGAGGCCAATTCCACCCAGCCGGACGGCAAGCCGCCGTCCCTGCCCTGCAAGCTGCCCGGCAACGCCAATCCGCTTGCTGACCTTGCGCCTCTCCTGACCAAGGCGGGCGTGTCCTGCACTCCGGACGCGGCCCGGGGCATAGGCCAGACGGCCAAAAACACCTTCCTTGAAGTCTCCTGCCAGGGCGGCTCCGGCTATGTCCTGCAGGTTGATGCCCCGGCCAATCCCGATGGCTCCTCGGTCGCCAACGACTGCCTGACCTTCGACGTGACCGACGGTAACATCAAGTGCAGCCTGCATGACGCCGCCTACCGATTGGCCGTTGTCGACCGCTACGCCGCCGCCGCCAACAACGGCTGCGCCGTGAAGGATCGCCGCTACATCGGCATGTCCCAGGGCGGGTCGAGCTACTACGAAACCTCCTGCCAGGACGGCAAGGGCTACATCTACAAGGTCGAAAAGGGCCAGGTCACCCAGACCACGTCCTGCGAGAAGGCCATGGCCCTGCTCGGCGGCTGCACCCTGACCGACGCCAAGGACGCCCAGACTGCCCAGGCCGGTCTCTATTCCACCCTGTCGAAGAAGGCCGGCTTCGACTGCCAGGTCTCCAAGTATGCGCCCTTCCCCTCGCCGCCCGGCAAGGACGTCGTGGAGATGGCCTGCGCCAACCGTCCGGACGGCGCCGTCGGCGTCTTCACGTCCAAGGCTGAGACCACCCAGGTCGTGGACTGCGCCCGGGCACCGGTCGTCGGATACCGCTGCTCCTTCTCCAAGCCCGAAGCCTCCCTCAAGGCGGTGACGGGCGACCTCAAGAAGATGGGCAAGACGGAGTGCGACGTCTCGGCGGTGCGCCTTCTCGGCAAGACTGCGGCGGGCACAACCTACCTCGAGACCGCCTGCGCCGACGGCCTCAAGGGCTACATCCTGGAGTACAAGAGCGAGCCCCTGACACCGATCAACGCCGTGGGCTGCGCCTTCTCCAGGGATTGTTCCCTGCCTGGCAACAAGTAGGGCGGATTCAATCCCGAACGACGAGGGCCCGCGGGATCGCTCCCGCGGGCCCTTTTCGTTGTCCCCGGGGTCGGAAGCTCAGATGGCCGCCTCGATGAAGCGCGGGCCCCGCTGGGACATGGCGCTGGCGAAGGCGGCCTCGAAGGCCTCGCCGGTTTCACAGCGCACGGCCTCGACCCCCAGGCCCCGGGCCAGGGACACCCAGTCGATGTTGGGATCGCCCAGGTCCAGCAGCTTGCGCGCCGAGGGGCCCGGCTGGCCGGCGCCGGTCCGGTTCATCTCGATGTTCAGGATGCGGTAGCTGTGATTGGCGAAGACCACCACGGTGACGTCCAGCTTCTCGCGGGCCATCGTCCACAGGCTCTGCACCGTGTACATGGCCGAACCGTCGCCGTTCAGGGACACCACCTTGCGGTCCGGACAGGCCACCGCCGCTCCGATGGCCAGAGGCCCGCCAATGCCGATGGCGCCGCCGGTCAGGGCCAGGACCTCGTGGGGAACCGTCGTCAGGCAGGGCGCGGCGACCCCGCCCCCTGAGGTCACCGAGTCGTCGCACAGGATGGCGCCCTCCGGGAGGTGGCGGGCCACCGCCACTCCGCAGGCCTGGGGTGTCAGGGCTCCGGACGCCGGGCTGGCCGGACGCTTCAGGGGTTGGGACGGACCCGAGGCCGGGGCACCGAGGGCGTCCGCCAAGGCCTCCAGGGCTGCGGCGGCGTCCGTGGCCCGGTCGGCGAGGGAGAGGGTGGAGCAACCCTCGGGCACAAGCAGGCTTGGCCGTCCGGGATAGGCAAAGAAGGCAACAGGCTGAGTGGTGCCGGCAAAGACCATCAGATCCGTCCCGGCCAACTCCTCCAGGGCGGCCTCGCCGAAGTACTGCATCCGGGCCGGGGCGAAGACGCCCGCGCCCCGGGGCTGGCGGGCCACGAAGGTATCGGACAGGACCCGCACGCCGGCCGCCTGCAGCCGGGCGGCCTGGACCAGCCCACCGGCCAGGCAGGCACCGCCGCCGATCAGCACGACCGGCGCCGAGGCAGCGCGGATCGCCCGGGCGGCAGCCTCCACGGCCTCCCCGTCCGGCGCGCGCAGCCTGGGTCGCGAGGCCGGGGCGAAGGTGGTGTCTGTCTCTGTCCAGGCGGAGTCCGCCGGCAGGATCAGGCTGACCGGCCCGGCAGGCGGGCCGTGGCTGGCGGTGATGGCCTCTGCGGTGACGGCGGCCACCGTGTCGGCGCTGTCAGCCGACTTCACCCAGAGGGAATTGGCCGCAACGATGGACGGGATGTCAGAGTTCAATGGGGCGTCGAACTGGCGGTGGTAGGTGGCGTGGTCGCCCACCACGTTGACGAGGGGCGTGTAGGCCCGGCGGGCGTTATGCAGGTTGGCCAGGCCATTGCCGTAGCCGGGACCCAGGTGCAGCAGGGTGCAGGCGGGGGTCCCCGTCATCCGGCCATAGCCGTCGGCGGCTCCCGTGGCCACGCCTTCGAACAGGCACAGGACCGGACGCATGGCCGGCTGTCCGTCCAGGGCGCTGACGAACTGCATCTCGCTGGTACCGGGATTGGCGAAGCAGGCGGTCACGCCGTTTTCCACCAGGGTGCGCATCAGGGCGTCGGCGCCGTTCATGTGGTCTGGGCCTCCCCGCCCGTGCCGGCCCTTCGGATCAGGCCGTCTCGAAAACCATGACACCGGGGTCCGGCGCTTTCGCAAACATCCGCCCGATGAAGGCCGCCCGCAAGGCCCGGGCCACCGGCTGGGCGATGTAGCCCTTGTCGGTGATCTCGCCAGCGTTGGCGTCGGGGCCGTCCGGCAGGACCAGGGCCCGGGCCACCCGCCCGGCGCCGCCCCCACCCCGGGCGTTGTGAGCGCTGAGGGCGGCACGCACGGCCTCTGCCACCGCCTCTGGGGGGTGGCCGGGCCGGGGATAGAAGAGCAGGCCCACGCCGGCCTCACCCTCGCCGCAGACGATGGCGTCGGTAACGGCGTCGCCCACGGCACCGATCACGGCGATGCGCAACTCGCCCACGTTGACGAAGGTGCCGCTGGTGAGCTTGAAGTTCTCGGAAAGACGCCCGTCGAAGGCCAGGCCTTTCCGGATGTCGTCGGGGTCCACCAGCCGGGCGGCGTCGCCCAGGCGGTAGAAGCCCTCCTCGTCGAAGCTGGCCGCCGACAGCTCGGGCTGGCCCAGATAGCCGGACGTGACCTGGGGTCCCTTGACCCGGAACTCCAGCTTGCCAGCCATGGGCGCCAGCTTGACCGTCGTGCCCGGCAGGGGCAGGCCCATCATCCCCATGCGGGTGTTGGGCCAGTGGACATTGGAGGCCGTCGGGCCGGTCTCGGTGGCCCCGTAGCCCGAGGAGAAGCTGATCCTCTCGCCCACCGTGCGCACCGCAACCGCCTGGATGCGGTCACAGATTTCCTGGCCCAGGTTGGCGCCGCCGTACTGCATCAGGCGGACCCGGGAGAAGAAGTTGCGGGCCAGGTCCGCATCGGCCTCGAGCTCACCCGCGAACATCATCCAGCCCGCCGGGACCATGTTTTGGTAGGTCGGTGCCACCTCGCGAAGGTTTCGCACCGTGTCGCCGAACCGGCCCTCCACGGGCTGGCCAGCGTCGATGTAGAGGGTCCCGCCCCGGTGCAGGACCATGTGCAGGATGGCGTTGGCGCCCAGGCTGTGGCTCCAGGGCGCGGCATTGACCACCACCGGCGGGTCCGGGTCGGCAAAGCAGGCGGCCACCTGGGCGGCGTTGGCGGCCATCCGCGCCTGGAGGTTGATCACCGCCTTGGGACGGCCGGTCGAGCCGGAGGTCAGGAGGTATTTGGCGTGGTCCTCGGGCCGGGCCGAAGGCGTTGTGGCCGAGGCGCGCTCCAGTTCCGCCAGGGACACGTCCCCGGGCCGGGCGTTGCGGCCGGCGATCACCGGCAGGCCGGCCAGGAAGGGTGCCGCCAGGGCCTCGCCGAACAGGGCGGCGTCCTCGGTGTAGATGGCTGAGGGGTTGAGGGTCTCCACCGCCTGGGCCAGCCGGGAGAGATTGGCGCCGGGCAGCCCGTACTGGGGCGAGACCGGAGCGACGGGCATGCCCTGGCTCATGGCCGCGTACATGATGAGGGCGTGGTCGATCCCGTTGCGGGCCAGGATCAGCAGGGGCCGGGCCCCCCCGATCCCCCGGTCGCGCAGGCCGCCTGCCAGGACGGCGACGCGCCCGGCGGCCTCGCTGTAGCTGACCTCGCGCCAGCCCTCTGCGGACCGCTCGGCCAGCCAGGTCCGCGAAGGTGCCCGCCCCGCCCAGTGCAGCAGAGGCTCGGCAACGGTGCCGAAGTCCCCGTCGAGCGGGGTGGGGTTGAACAGGATCCGGGTCCCGTCGGGCCGCACCTCCACCTCAAGCCGGGCGGGGGCGTAGCGGGGATCACGGATGGGGGCTTGGGCGATATCCATGGCGCTCTGGATGGACGGCCCCGCCGCCGACTGCAAGCGAAAGCCGCCCGTTCAGGACAGGAGAGGGGCGGGCCCGGGAAGGGTCGCCCCGCTCACCGTCAAGACGCAGCCAGCAGGCCCGTGCGGCCCCGGATCACGCAGACTGGGTGGTATCGGGCAGGCCCAGTATGCGCTTGGAGATGATGTTGTTCTGCACCTCCGAGGAGCCGCCATAGATCGACATGGCCCGTCCCGAAAGCCAGCCGCGTACAGCCTCGATCTCCTGGCCTGTGAAGGCCTCGCCATCCCAGCCCAGGCCCTGGTGGCCCATGATCTCCAGCACCATCTCCTGCCGGATCTGGGCCACGTTGGTGGCCGAGTTCTTGAGCACGGAGGCGGCGTTGGTGGCACCCGAAGCGCCCCTGGCCTCGGCCGCGGCGCGGGCCAGGGTCAGGCTGTGGACCCGGGCGTCCATGATGTGGCGGATCATGCGGGTGCGCAGGTCGCCGTCGGCGATCCGGCCCCGGCTATCCTCGCCCACGTACTTGCGGGCGATCTCCTCAAGCGGGGTGGCGCGGCCGCCCATGGAGACGCCGGTCTGGCTGGCGCGCTCGTGCTGCAGCAGGCGCTTGCCCACCGACCAGCCCTCGTTGAGCTTGCCCAGCAGGGCGTCCTTGGGGGCGACAGCGTCGGTGAAGAAGGTCTCGCAGAAGGGCGAGGCGCCGGCGATCAGCTTGATCGGACGGGTCTCGATGGCGGGTTGGCGCATGTTGATCAGCAGGAAGCTGATGCCGTCATGCTTCTTGGCGGTGGGATCAGTACGGACCAGGGCCCCGCACCAGGCGGAGTACTGAGCGCCGGAGGTCCAGATCTTCTGGCCGTTGATCAACCAGTGGTCGCCCTTGTCCTCGCAGCGGGTCTGCAGGGAGGCCAGGTCCGAGCCGGCGTTGGGTTCAGAATAGCCCACGCACCATTGAACCTCGCCGCGCACGATGGGCGGGATGTGGGTCTTCTTCTGTTCTTCTGTGCCGTAGTCCAGGATGGTCGGTCCGATCATGGTGATCCCCATGCCGAAGACCATCGGATTGTAGGCACCGATCCTGGCCATCTCCTGCGACAGGACGCGGCCCTGGTGAGGGGTGAGCCCGCCGCCGCCGTATTCCGCCGGCCAGGTCGGGGCCGCCCAGCGCTTGTCGGCCATCCGCTCCTTCCAGAGCCTCATGTCGCCTTCAGGCCCGGGGCCCTCCATCGAGGCGAGGGCCGCACCGGCCTGCCCCTTCAGGGACTCGGGAAAGTTCGCCTCAAGCCAGCTGCGGGCTTCCTTCCGGAAGGCCTCGAGTTCAACGTCGCCGCCGAAATCCGCCATGGTCCTGTCTCCGTCGGCACCGGGAATACGGCGCGCATTCTTCCTAAGCTTACCCTGCCAGCCAGAGGGGGCAAGACCTGCCGCAGCGTCAGGCCGTCTCAGGAAATTGATCCGGCCCGTCCCAGGAGACTCGGCTAGGCTTTGAAGGCGATGGAGAGGACCGCATGACGCCGCCGCAAGGACGCTCTCTGCTGACCGATGAGGACGAGACCAGCTTCGTTGGCCGCCTCCTATCCATTGCCCGCCGCACCGCCCTGGAAGAGGGTCTCGGTGCCGTCTCCACCCTCCGGCTCGCCCGGGACGCCGGGGTCTCCCGGGTGGCGGTGGAAAAGCGGTTCCGCACCCGCGCCGACCTGCTGGCGGCCCTCCAGGCCGACATCCTGGGCGAGGCCGCCGAGTCGCTGGTGGACGCCCTGGGCGGCATGTCCCCGCTCCGGCCCCAGGCCCTGGAGACCCTCTGCCGCCTGTGGGTCGCCCACTGGCTGGACCGTCCGGCCCTGTTCCGGGTGGCCTTCCCCGACGGCGCGGCACCGCCGCGGACCGGGCCCCGGGACGCTCTGGCACCACTCGCCATCTATTTCACGGAGGGGCTCGACGGGACGGAAGACGGGGCGCGTGCCGACCTGCTGCTCTGCGCCCTGCAAGGTATCGTCTTGTCCCAGCTCGGACCGCGCCCCGGGGACTGGACCGAACCCGGCGACCTGGTCGCCCTGGCTATCTCAACCGTCCGAAAGTGACGTCAACCCTTTACAGGCTGGCCAACCGGTTGTTCAAATTCACTCCACGGAGCCCTCAGGGCCTAGAGGAATTGTCATGACTCCCGTTGAATTCACGCCTGAGGCCATCGAGGCAGCCTCAAAGGACGCCGTCCTCCCCTATCGGGACTTTCTCCGATCAGGCGAGCCCTACGCCTCGATCGCCCGGCACAATCCCTGGACGAAGGTGCCTTCGGCCCGGTCGGAGCTGGAGTGGGGCAAGGGCTGGTACTACGACACCACCGTGGCGCGGAAGCACCCGGACTGGCGCGACCTGTCCCCGCCCCGGCCGACCCGGGACATGGAACAGCTGCGCCGCGACTTCCACGCCTGGGGCTACTGCCTGATCGCCGACGCCCTCTCCGTCGAGCAGTGCGCCCGTCTGCGTGAGCGGGTGGTGGACCAGGCCGCCGCTGAACGCGACCTGGGCGTGGCCTATCTGAGCCCGGCCCAGCAGCACGTCTGGTCGCTGATCAACAAGGGGGAGGTCTTCCGGCTCTGCCTCGAGCTCGACCCGGAGGCCGTCCAGGGCGGGCAGATGGTCGAGCGCCTGATCGACGAATTCACAGGACCCGGCTGGCAGCACTACAGCTTCCTGTCGAACATCTCCTATCCGGGATGCTATCCGCAGGGCCTGCACCGGGACCAGTCCTTCCCCGCCCCCTACGACCTTGGCGGCGCACCGGCCCTGGTGAACATCGTCTACTACCTGCAGGACGTGGACGAGGTGAATGGCGGCACCCTGGTGATTCCAGGTTCCCACCGCAGCAACGGGACGGGCGGCGAGACCTATGGTGCCCTGCCCCGGCCCGTGAACCTGGAGGCGCCCGCCGGCACGATCATGCTGATGGACGGGCGCACCCTGCACGCCGGCGCGGTCAATCGCTCCGACCGGTTGCGGTACATCCTGACCAACTCAGTGGTCCGCCCTTGGGTCCGCCAGCAGGAGGCCTTCCTGCTCAGCGTCCGACCCGAGGTGCTGGCGAAGGCCTCGGACAAGCTGCTCTACCGGCTGGGCTATTCGGCCCATTCCAGCAACAGCATGGTCGAGGGCTACGGCTATTTCGGCAGCGGCCGGGCGGGAGACCCGAACGGGGCCATCGTCCACGCGCGCCAGGCCATGGACCGGGGTGAATACACCTGGATGGCGGAGCTTTCCCGGGGCCAGTCCACCGCCGCCGACGTCATCGGCCTGGGCCTGGCCCGAATCCAGCGTGAGAACGAACCCGCCCGGGCGGAGAGCTACGCCGCCGCCGTCAGCAAGATCACATCCCTCTAGCGGGGCAACGGCGAGGCTGAGGGTCGGTCCGACCCAGGGGGAGTCACCGGAAGTCAGCAGACCCCCTCCGTCCCGCTGCGCGGGCCACCTCCCCCTGATGGGGAGGAATTACAGAGCCAATTGCTCCCCATCAGGGGGAGCTGTCGGCAAAGCCGACTGAGGGGGTCAATGGCGTCGCAGCGCCGTCACGGCTTCGCCTCGGCGTCCAGCTGGGCGGCGATGGCGGCGATCAGGGCGTCCTGCCGGGCAGAGCGTGCCGGGTTGGTGGCCTCGGGCCAGGCGCTGGAGACCACGACCACCAGCTTCCGCGCCGGGTCCACGTGCAGTCTCTGGCCGAAGATACCCAGGCCGTTGAACACGCCGCCCGGCTCTGTCCACCACTGGTAGCCATAGCCGAAGCGGTCGTCCGTGGCGGCCTGCTGGCGGGTGGCCTCGGCGATCCAGCCCTTGGGCAGGACAGCTCCGGCGGAGCCGATGCCGCCCGTGCGCAGGAATTCGCCCACCCGGCCGTAGTCGCGCAGGGTCATGGAAAGGCAGCAGCCGCCGGCCTCCTGGCCGCGCTCATCGATCATCCACAGGGCGTCCTGCTCCATGCCATAGGGCTTCCAGATCTTCTCGGAGAGATAGGACGAGAGCGACTTGCCGGTGGCGGAGGTGACCAGCACCCCGATCAGGTTGGTCTCGCCGGTCTTGTAGACCCACTTGGCCCCCGGGGCGGACTCCCGCGGCAGCTTGCGCATGTAGCTGACCGTGGAATCGAGGCCCGGATCGGCCGGGGTCGAGAACAACAGGGCCACGTCACTATTGGGGTCGGTATAGTCCTCGTTCCACTTCACCCCCGAGGTCATGGTCAGGAGCTGGCGAACGCTGACCTGGTCGTAGGCACTGCCGCGCAGGCCGGGGATGTAGCGGGTGACCGCATCGTCCAGGCTCTTGATAGCCCCATCCTTCACTGCCGCGCCAACCAGGGTGGAGGTGACCGACTTGGCCACCGAGAAGGAGGTCCAGCGACCGTTCGGGCCATAGCCAAGGCCATAGCTTTCCAGCCGCACCCGGCCGTCCTGGAGGACGAGGATGCCCGCAGTCTTTTCCGAGGCCATGAAGGCGGAAAGGTCGAAGGGCTGGCCGCCGACCTGCACCAGCTTCAGGGGCGCGCCGGCCTGGAGGGCATGGACGCGCTCGCCCCGCGTTGCGGTGCTGACCGGGAAATGGGCCTCCATCTTCGGGAAGCCCGCCTCCTTCTCGGCCTGGGACCAGAAGAGGACGGACGCGGCCGGTGGTGGCTTGTCGGCGGCAAGTGCGGGAAGAGCCGAGGCCGCGAGGGCGGCAGCGAGGATGAGGGCGCGCATGGCGGGGCTCCGAAAGGTCGGGATCTAACGCAGGGCTATCGCCCGGTCAGGGTGCCGGCAAGGGAAACGCGGCAGGGCCGGGGTCGGATGCAAAATGTTCTTGTTTTGTTTTGGTCGATCCGGGCAATCCGGTGAAGAATGGGGGCTTTGACATAGAGGACCCCGATGCCAAACAGATCTTCTCACAGCCGTTCCGACGCCCGGGATGACATCGCCGACTGGATGCGCCAACGCGGTGAGGCGGTCGCCGCCAGGATGACACCCCAGGCCCGCGCCATGGCGCATGAACTCTTCCGGGTCGCGATCCGGACCGGCGCCGCAATTCCCTTGGCCACACCCATGGCGGTTGCCCTGGCGGGCGCCCAGACCTTGATGCGGGACCGTCGACAGGCTTCCTCTCCCGCAGCCCGTCCCCAGAAGGCCGCAGCTCCCCTGCGGCGCGCAGCGCCGCCGCAGCGCAAACCGGCGACGGCGACGGACCCCCGACAACCCGCCGAGCCCCTGGTCTCCAGCCTGGCCGCCGGGGCCAGGGGGGCCAGCGACGCCTTCACCTTCGGCCTGGGAGATCATCTGGGGGCGGGGCTCTCCGCCGCCGGGGGGATGATCCAAGGGCGTGACTTCGTGAGCGGTTACCAGGACGGGATGGCGTCGGCCCGAGCTCAGGATGCGGAGGACTGGAGGCTGCATCCCTATGCCCGCGTCGCCGGCGGGGTTGCAGGGACCGGCGCCAGCCTGCTGGTCGCCTCGCCCCTGGCCCTGGGCCGGGCCGCAGCCGGAGGCGCCCGAATGGCGGCATTGGCAGATGTCACTCGACTGAAGGCGACGGCGGGCCTGGTGGGCCAAGAGGTCGCTGGGCTGACCGGACTCGGTGCCTTGAATGGCGCGGCCGGTCAGGCCGTGACGGATCATGTCCTGGGCCGGACCAGTCCTCTCTCCGATTATGCCGGCGCTGCTTTGGGGGGCGGGACGACGACCGCGGCCCTGCTCGCCACCCGTCGCCCGCAGGCGTCGGCCGCCCTGGGGGGCGCGACCACATCCTTGGCCCAAGA
>Ga0209598_10002431_pt1 | contig 14580 bp, 14 predicted proteins | sample M_140807_EF_Meta_FD_187317 | JGI IMG/M metagenome (GOLD analysis project Ga0209598, IMG submission 187317) | Freshwater microbial communities from Lake Montjoie, Canada to study carbon cycling - M_140807_EF_MetaG (SPAdes) (version 2) | ecosystem: Environmental > Aquatic > Freshwater > Lake... | reverse complement strand
TCAAGTTCCATGCCTTCACGTTGTTCTGCAGGAAGATCAGCAAGAAGTCTGCGGTGCAGAACGCGCACGGCAGCAACTGCCCCCATGACTGAAACTTCTGCTTGAGGCCACGCAAATACACGCGTTGCTCCCAGTGACTTTGAATTCATTGCAACAAAGGCTCCGCCATATGCCTTGCGGGTAATGACGGTAACGCGAGGGACAACTGCTTCAGCAAATGCATGGAGCAACTTCGCACCGCGCCTCACAGCACCTTCCCATTCTTGACCGATGCCGGGCAAGAAACCGGTGACATCTGCAATAACAATCAGTGGAATTCCAAATGCATCACAGGTGCGAACAAAGCGTGCTGCTTTCTCCCCAGCTGCAGAGTCAAGTACTCCACCAATGACTTGTGGGTTATTGGCAATGACACCGACTGTGCGACCACCAAAGCGACCAATAACTGTTGTCATATTCTGTGCCCACATATCAAGGAGCTCAAGTTTTTCGCAATCTTTATCTAAAATCGCATCAACGAGTGGATGGACTTCATAGATACGCTGGGAAGATTCTGGAACAAGGTGCGCAAGCTTTACATCATCCACGTTGGCCGTCATCAAACCTTGATTAGCAAAGAGAGATGCGAGATCTTGAATCTCGCTATAGGCAATATCTTCACTCGGTGCGATGACATGGGCAACACCTGAATTCTTACTATGTGCTTCAGGCCCACCGAGAAGAGCCATATCGACGATATCTCCCGTTACTGATTTCACAACATCAGGGCCGGTAACAAAGATTCGACCTTCAGGTGCTAGAACAACAACATCAGTCAGCGCAGGACCGTAAGCACCGCCGCCTGCTGTGGGACCAAGAACGAGAGAGAGCTGGGGAATACGACCACTTGCTGTGACCATCGCTTGAAAGACTTCACCAAATGCGTTGAGGGATGCAACGCCATCACTCAGCCGTGCTCCACCTGAGTGCCAGATTCCAATAACAGGAACTTGTGCACCCATTGCTGCGCGATATGCCTGCACAATAACTTGTGAACCTTCAATACCAAGTGCGCCACCTTTAATTGTGGGATCGGATGCAAAGACAACAACTTTATTTCCTTTGATTAATCCTGTTGCTGCAACCATTCCACAATCGGTGCGAGTAAGAAGAAGTTCTGAAGTTCCAGGATCGACCAGCTTCTTGATGCGCTCTTCGGGGTCTAAGACCGCCGATGCATTGACCTTCGTTGTCATGGCTTTAGGTTAGAGCGATTTAAATGCAAGTACTACGTTGTGGCCACCAAAACCGAAAGAATCATTGAGCGCTGCGATATCTCCCGATGGCAGTGGGCGTGGTGTGTCGCGCACAACATCGACAGTCACAGCTGGGTCTAAGTTTTCAATGTTAATTGTTGGGGGAGCAAGGCGATCTTGAAGGGCCTTGACGATAAAGACAGATTCGATAGCGCCAGCACCACCGAGTAGGTGTCCTGTCATCGACTTTGTTGCAGAAACTGCAACGTGATCAGCATCTGCGCCAAGTGCTTTGCGCAGAGCATTTGCTTCAGCAACATCTCCTGCAGGTGTTGAAGTAGCGTGCGCGTTGAGGTGCACAATATCTTTTGTAGAAAGTCCAGAATTCTCTAACGCAAATTTAATTGCGCGCTGCACGCCACTGCCATCAGGGTCAGGGGCTGCGATGTGATAACCATCTGATGAAAGCCCTTGTCCACCGATTTCGCAGTAAATCTTTGCACCACGCGCTTTGGCATGTTCATACTCTTCAATAACAAGTATTCCGCCACCTTCACCGAGTACAAAGCCATCGCGATCAACGTCATAGGGACGTGATGCGCGAGCGGGTGCATCGTTGCGAGTAGATAACGCTTTCATCGCAGCAAAGCCAGCCATAGGTAATTGGTGGATGGCAGCTTCAACGCCACCGGTCACCACGATGTCTGCGCGATTGTTCTTGATCATCTCAAAGGCATAACCGATTGCTTCAGCACCTGAGGCGCATGCGCTGACGGGGGTGTGAACCCCAGCCTTTGCTTGAAGTTCAAGTCCCACATTGGCAGCTGGTCCATTAGGCATCAACATCGGAACAGTGTGTGGACTGACGCCGCGTGCACCCTTTTCATTTAAGTTCACAAATTGGTCAAGGAGAGTAATGACTCCGCCAATACCGGATGCGATAACTACGCCAAGGCGTTCCTTATCGATGTCATCAGGTGAACCTGCATCTTTCCAGGCTTCACGGGATGCAACGAGTGCGAATTGTTCTGAGCGATCAAGGCGGCGCATCTCAACGCGCTCCATCTGATCTGCGGGTTCTATCGCAACGCGCGCAGCGAAGTGCACAGGTAGGAGCTCACGCCAATCCTCAGTAAGAAGTCTGACTCCGCTTTGGCCAGCCAATAAGGCTTTCCATGTTGAGTCGACATCTCCACCGAGAGGCGTTGTGGCACCAAGGCCTGTAACGACTACGCGACGTTGTGACATACCGCTTTAAAATTTCTACTTATGCAGCAGCGTTAACGATGAAGTTGACTGCATCGCCGACTGTAGCGAGCTCAGTTACCTTCTCATCAGGAATCTTCACGCCAAAGCGCTCCTCGCATGCGACTACAACTTCAACCATGCTGAGTGAGTCAACTTCGAGATCTTCTGTGAAGTTCTTACCAAGTTCGATGGATGCAGCTGGAATACCCGCTACTTCTTCAACGATCTCTTTGATTCCTGCAAGTACATCTGCTGGTGATAACGCCATTATTTTTTCCTTTGCTATATCTGTATTCGTGGGGACAGGTGTGTAATTGTGTACGAAAGAGGGGCTTACTTCCCAGTAAATGGGAGGATATTCCCAAGAAAATTATGGTTTAGGCGGTAATTTCACAACCTGACCCGCATAAACGAGACCTGCGCCATAGCCAATGAGCAGAGCCAACTTTCCATGGAGCTCAGGGTGCTTCTCAAGAAGTGCATCCATTGCAAGAGGAATCGATGCAGCAGATGTATTTCCATTCTTGCGGATGTCATCTGCAATGATCACAGAATCTGGCATCTTCATCTCTTTTGCCATTGTTTCAATGATGCGCACATTTGCTTGGTGTGGAATAAATGCATCAAGGTCATCAACGCTGAGCCCTGCAGAATCGAGAGCTTTGAGAGCTGCCTTGCTCATCGAAAAGACTGCCCAGCGAAAAACCTTCTGTCCTTCTTGAGAAATATTTGGCCACTTACTTCCAGCCTTGGTCAGTTGCGTTTCAACATCGCGCACTTCAATCCATGATGGATTCATCTGGATAGCATCGCGCTCATCTGCATCAGAGCCCCATTCAACAGGTCCGATGCCAGCTTCCTTAGATGCGCCAATGACAACTGCTCCTGCGCCATCGGCAAAGATAAATGCTGTTGCACGATCATCAGGGTCTGTGAAATCTGAGATCTTCTCTGCACCAATGACTAAGACAGTCTTGGACGTTCCCGACTTAATAAAGTCATGAGCCATAGCAACGCCATAAGAGAATCCAGCACAAGCTGCGTTGATATCAAAAGCTGCAGCTTTGGGATGGCCTAGGCGTTGCAAGATCGCAGTTGCAGCAGAGGGGGCTTGGAAAGGAAAGGTTATAGTTGCAACGATGATGGTGTCGATATCTGTAATGGAAAGTTTGGCTTTCTTCAGAGCATCTTGGGCAGCCCACGTGGCCATATCGAGAACAGTCTCTGTTTCATCTGCAAAGCGACGAGTTTCAATTCCTGTGCGCTGCTGTATCCATTCATCGCTGGAATCAATACGCACTGCGACTTCATCATTGGTAACGATGCGCTTGGGGCGATAGGAACCCACAGAGAGAATCTGGCTCTCACTACCGGTCTTCGATGCGATTGTTGCCATTACTTGCCTCCATGAGTTGCAACGAATGCACGCGCTGCATCGAGATCTTCTGGACTCTTTAACGCGAACTGTTCAATACTAGGTGCTGCTCGCTTGATAAGTCCCACAAGTGTTCCAGCAGGTGCTACTTCGATCACGCCTGTGACGCCTAGGGAGAGAAGTGTTTCCATGCACAGATCCCAGCGAACAGGGTTAGCAATCTGATTGACGATGCGAGAAAGCACATCTGCACCACCGGTAATCACTGCTCCATCTTTATTGGAGAGCACTCCAACTGTCGGAGTTGAGGTCGCCATCGTTGCAGCAAGTGCTCTCAGTGGTTCAACGGCAGGTTGCATATAAGAGGTGTGAAAAGCTCCAGCGACTGCGAGGGGGCGAACACGTGCACCTTCGGGAGCAAGTTGGGCGATAGATTCAAGATCTCCGGCTGCAACGATCTGTCCGCCACCATTGTCATTTGCAGCAACAAGACCTAGCTCTGTAATTGCATGAAGAACAACTTGGCGATCTCCGCCTAATACAGCAGCCATTCCAGATGGAGTGATGCCTGCAGCCTTTGCCATTTCAGCCCCGCGCATGCGCACCAATTTCATTGCATCAATGGGCGTTAAGACTCCGGCAAGGGCCGCAGCAGTTATCTCACCGACTGAATGACCTGCAACGCACGAGAACGAACCTGTCCCACCGAGGGCATGAGCGCTCAGAAGGCCTGCTGCAACAATCAACGGTTGCGCATTTGCAGTGTCTTTAATTTCATCAGCATCTGCGGTTGTCCCAAGGTGAATCACATCTATACCGATGGCATCAGAGAATTCTTGCGCCATAGCGCGCAGCTGTGGATCTTCAAGCCAAGCGCTGAGCATTCCGGGTGTTTGCGAACCTTGTCCCGGAGCTATGAGTGCGAGCATGTACTTAATATATTGGATTACGAACGAGTAACAAGCCATTTCTGAGCGCTCATGCTCAGATTCAAGCAGTAGCGTGAAATTTATTACTTAGTATGGATGCGAAGCGTCAACCATGATGCATCAACGATGAGTGAGGATGGCGTGGAGAATTCTGGAGCTGGGCGCAACTCTTGATCAACAATCTCTTCAATCTGTCGTATATTCATTACGAAACCTTCTCATTCTGTAGTCGATTGATATGAATATCTGCATGTGCTGCAAAGTCTGGATAGTAGATATTGGATTCAGTATTCTCATTTTTATGACGAGCCATATAGATCAGTTCGCTAATGGAGAGGAAGAGAATTGCCGGCAGTAGATCAACGCTTCTCTTAAGAAACCATGGAGTGCCATTTTTAAGCATCCAGATAATGGAATCTCTACGGCTTCTATTATTCTTAAATGTAAATTTGACAGGATCTACTTCAAATCCGCGCATACGAAGAAGGTGTGCAAAGTTGTCGGCGATAAATTGATGTCCGTGACGGCTTGGGTGCATGCGGTCCACATGCCATTTATTACGTGCATAAATCTCTTCAAGGGAGCGAGTTTCAAGAAGTATCGCGCTATAACGCATAGCCATCTTTCGCGTGATGCGATTGACGGCATTGACTCTGCGACGGCAGACTCGAGCAACGAGATAGGGCATCGGCACAATTTCAGTGGGATCGTGAAGCTCAAGCAACATCGCAGTTGCTCCCATTTCTTCAATTTGTCGCAGAGTCTCATTCAGGTTCACTTCAAATACTTCAGGGGAGAATCCGTTGCGCAAGAGGTCATTTCCGCCCACGATAACTGCAACCAATTCAGGTTCATGGATCAGAATCTTTGGTAGCTGCTCATGAAGCACTTCTTTAGATTGCGCACCAGGTCTTGATGCGTTGATATAGATCAAAGGTTCTGTGAAGGCTTGCGCTAAGTGATATCCCCAGCCAAAGTGATTGCCGAAGTTATCTGAATCACCCACACCTGATGCTGCGCTATCTCCAATAATCGCAAGAGTCAGCGGCTTATCCATATTAGGCAACTTTCCCTGGATGCAAGGTGTCGAGTCTGCTAATCGTTGCCGACCATGGGAAGCGCTCTGCTTGCACTCTGCAACGCTGTGACAGCGTTGGATCTTCTTTGATCTCATCAAGAATGATTTCAACAGCATCGGCAAATGCAGCGCCATTGTTTGCAGCTGTGAGCCCGACAAAGTCACCGTTATCTGCAGATAGGAATTCACCGACGGCACTCGTCTCTGATGCAACAACAGGAGTTCCGCTTGCCAATGATTCAAGGGCTGCCAGGCAAAAAGTTTCGATAGGGCCAGGCGCAAGTGACACATCGGCGGATGCAATCATTTGTGCAAGCAGGTTCTTATTTGCAACATATCCCCAGAAAGTAACTGGGATATCACGGGATGAGTCATAGAGCTTCTTATGCAATGGGCCGCTGCCGATATAGACAAGTCGGGCATTAATTCCACGATCAAGGAGTTCTCTCAAAGTCTGCAAAGAACGCTCAGGCTTCTTTTCAGGTGAAAGACGTCCACAGTGAACCAGGAGAACATCGCCACCCTTAATCATCTTGGTGCGAAGATCTTCATTGAAATTCATTGGCGAGAAAGTATTTAAATCAACTCCAAGTGGAACGCGCACCACATTTGTTGTGCCAATGTCGTTAAATTCAGCAGCTGCGAAGTTTGTCGTTGTAACAACAAAATCAAACTTTCCAGCAAGACGCGAGTTGTGCCAGCCTACAAAGGGCTTGAGAGAAACACCGAAGAAGTTCTTTACCAAGCCACGCAACGTCTCATGGCTAAAGACAATCGCAGGAATATCGCGGCGCTTAGCCCAATTGCCTAAACATGAAAGAGTGAAGCGATCAGAGACTTCAAGGCGATCGGGCTTCAGTGATTGCAAGATTGTCTTTACCTGACGAGTGGAGCGAATTACTCGGTATCCACCGCTAAAGGGGATAGTCCATGACGGCAAGGTGATGCAGCCACCGTGTTCTGTCTTCTCACGTGAGAACTTCTTGCCTGGGACTACATAGATAAATTCATGGCCGATCTTCTGATATTCAGTTCCGAGATTGTGCAGCGTGGTCTTGATGCCACCAGACTTTGGTCCGTAGAAATTTGCAATATGAATGATCTTCATGCAACGAGCTCGCGATGCTTGGTTTCTCCACGAATAGCATCTGTGTAATGCATCATTAGCTGGCTATTGATGTAATCCCAGGTGCGATGCTCAACAGCCTTGCGCGCTGCAAGCTGCATCAAATCAAAGGATGAGTGAGAGCGAAGAGTTTCAACTGCCTCTAATAGTGCATGAGAATCAGCGGTATCAATAAGTAGCCCTGTCACCCCATGATCGATCAGATCTACAGGCCCACCTGAATCAGGACCAATGACTGGCACACCTGATGCAAGTGCTTCTTGAATTGCTTGGCAGAAAGTCTCGTGTTTTCCTGTGTGAACAAAGATATCGAAGGATGCAACATAACGAGCAAGCTCTGTGCCTGATTGATATCCCACAAAGCGTGCATTAGGAAGTTCTTTCTTAAAGCGTGAGGCAGCTGGCCCATCGCCGACAATGACTAGTTGAATATGTGGCTGTTGATCCAAGATTGCTAAGTCATCGATGCACTTTTCGTTAGCTAAGCGACCAACATAACCAACGATAAATTTCTCTTTTCCACCAGTGATGTTCTTGCGGAGTGATTCATCTCGTCGTGACGGATCGAAATTGACAAGGTCTACTCCGCGCTTCCAAATTCGAACATTGCGAACTCCATTACTTTCAAGATCTCGACTTGCCCACTTTGATGGAGCGAGAGTGATATCGGATGCTTGGTGAATTCTTGAAACCCACTTCTTCAAAGTGGTGTGTGCAATCGTTAGTCCATAGTGACGAGCAAATCCTGCAATATCTGTTTGATAGACAGAGACAGTTGGAATCTCCATCTTCTTTGCAATGCGCGCAACGTAATGTCCAAGAAAGATTGGTGATGCTAAATGAATAACATCGGGTGCGAATCCTTCAAGAAGTGGCTCAAGGAATTTGCGGGGGACTCCCATGGGAATTAACTTCTTCATTGCAATGCTAGGAACGTGCTTGATCTTGTAATCCAAGTAACGAGTGGGCGCGCCTTCGCTCTCGGGAGCGATGATGAGAACTTCATGTCCCTGCGACTTGCAGTACTCAAGGAGCCTGAGAACTGAGTTGGTCACGCCATTGACCTGGGGCAGAAATGCCTCGGTGACGACTGCGATACGAAGCTTCACAGGTGTCTCTGACTCAATCATGGTTGCAGAGTGAGCGATGAAGCCATCTGAGAGTGCGCCGAGAGGTTACGTGTTCCTGAATAGAAGGTGAAGTATTAGTTGAGGGTTCTACGCTTCACAAAGTACCTACCCGTCAGTAACATATGGCCTATGAAGATTGCTGTCTGCGTCAAGCAGGTTCCCGACTCATGGGCTGAGAAGAAGATGGTCAATGGAGTACTCGATCGCGAGAACGTTGATGCTGTTCTTAATGACCTTGATGAGTATGCGGTGGAGGAAGCCCTTCGCATCGCTGAAGCTCATGGCGGCAATGAAGAAGGTGGCGCACACACAGTCACTGTGATCTCAATGGGGCCAGATCGCGCAACTGAGGCGGTGCGTAAAGCACTTTCCATGGGAGCCAATGATGCAATTTTGGTCAGCGATAGCGCACTCGCTGGCTCTGATGCTCTTGCAACATCTGCCGTTCTTGCAAAGGTAATCGCAGATGGTGGCTATGACATCGTTTTATGTGGCACTGAATCAACCGATGCTCGTATGAGCGTTGTGCCGGCGATGATCAGCGCTCGCCTTGGGTGGGCGCAATTAACCTTTGCATCAAAGGTCACCGTGGACCCAGCCGGAAAAGTTTCCATCACTCGCGTGACAGAAGCAGGCGTTGATGAAATCTCTGCAGCATTTCCTGTGGTGATTAGCGTTGTTGAAAAGATTAATGAACCTCGCTACCCATCCTTTAAGGGAATCATGGCTGCCAAGAAGAAGGTCATTGATCAAAAAGATTTAGCAGCAGTGGGTGCATCAGCACAGAGTGCGTGGTCACAAGTCAATGATGCAACACCACGTCCTGCGCGTGCTGCTGGTATCAAAGTCAATGATGAAGGCAATGGCGGTCAAGACCTCGTGAACTTCCTAGCAGAGAAGAAGTTGATATGAGCACTGTATTTATCCTTGCTGATTTTTCAGGCGATAAGGCAACTAAGACCACAGCAGAGCTTGCAACAGCAGGTGCCCGCATTGGAGCTGTCACTGCAGTAGTTCTTGCAGGCAGCGGAAAAGGGGCAGCACTTGCTGCAACAATCAACCAAGGACCTATTGCAACAGTGCTTGTTATTGAATCTGATGACTTTGTCTCACACGGTGTTGCAGCATCAGCAGATGCTCTAGCAAACCTTGTGAAAGAGAAGTCACCCGCGGCACTGCTTATTGCATCTCACGCCTTTGGTAAGGAAGTTGCAGCGCGCGTTGCAGTACTTGCTGATTCAGGAATCATCACTGACGCTGTCGATGTTGCAGCAGATGGCACAGCAACACAATTAGTCTTTGGTGGATCTACCACCGTGCACTCCAAGGTTTCACATGGCGTTCCTGTCATTACCGTGCGCCCCAATAGCGTGGAGGCAGATTTCTCTGCATCATCTCCCGCAATCGAAAGTGGCACAGCAACAATTAGCGCTGATGCGAAGAAGGCAACAGTTTCTTCATCACAACCTCCTGTAAAGGGTGGACGTCCAGAACTGACCGAAGCCAATGTTGTTGTCTCTGGTGGTCGTGGAACCGATGGAAACTTCGCTCCCGTTGAAGCATTTGCAGATTCACTGGGCGCCGCAGTCGGTGCATCACGAGCTGCAACAGATGCCGGGTGGTATCCACATTCACATCAGGTTGGACAGACTGGAAAGACTGTCAGCCCACAGCTCTATGTCGCATGCGGTATCTCTGGTGCGATTCAACATCGCGCAGGAATGCAGACCTCTAAGACAATCATCGTGGTCAATAAAGATCCCGAAGCACCGCTCTTTGATATCGCTGATTTCGGCGTAGTCGGAGACCTCTTTAACGTGCTCCCAAAGGCCACAGAAGGCGTGGTTGCTCTCAAGAACTAGACTGCTCCCATGAGCGTCTATCTCGACCATGCGGCTACTACGCCGATGTTCGATGTTGCCATTGATGCGATGAACACTTCACTTCGCAAACTTGGTAACCCTTCTTCCCTTCACACCGAAGGTCGTTCAACGCGCAAAGATGTCGAAGATGCGCGCGAGAAGATTGCCAAGGCCGTTGACTGCCTAGCAAGTGAAATTATCTTTACAGGATCTGGCACGGAAGCTAATAACGCCGCAATCAAAGGTCTGTTCTGGCATAGCGATAAGAAAGTCATTCTCATCTCCAGCATCGAGCACCACGCCGTTCTCGACCCAGCGCATTGGTTGGTAGAACATGAAGGCGCCCAGCTCATTGAGATTCCTGTCAATACAGATGGAGTCATTGACCTGGACTTTATGAAGAAAGTTATTGCAGATCGCAGATCAGAGATTGCACTGATCTCAGTGATGCATAGCAATAACGAGACAGGGGTCATCCAACCTATTGCAGATGTTGTGAAGATTGCAGGCGATATTCCCGTTCATTGTGATGCCGTGCAGAGCTTTACTAAGGTGCCACTATCTTTTAAAGAACTCGGTCTCTTTGCGATGACGATAAGTGGCCATAAAGTTGGTGGTCCACTCGGAATTGGCGCGCTGATTTTGCGTCGCGCCGTTGAAATCCCAGCTTTGCTTCATGGTGGGGGACAAGAGCGCGATATTCGAAGTGGCACGCTGAATGCTCCATCGATTGTGGCACTTGCAGCAGCCGTTGAAGCAAAGCTCTATGACGCAGGCAAAGTTGCAGCACTTCGTGATTCATTTGAAAGCGGTGTTCTTGCATCCCGTCCTGATGCGGTCATTAATGGCAAGAGCGCACCGCGCCTTCCCGGAATTTCCAACATTACATTTCCAGGAACACAGAGTGATTCACTCTTGCTCCTGATGGATTCACAGAAAGTTTCCTGTTCCACAGGTGCTGCCTGCACAGCAGGCGTTCATCGCCCCAGCCATGTCTTGATGGCGATGGGCCTTACAGATGTGGTCTCACAATCATCACTGCGTTTCTCATTCGGTTCAACGAATACAACAAGTGATGTTGAGTATGCACTTTCAGTCTTACCTGATGTGATTGAGCGCGGGCTAGCAGCGCATGCGGTGGGCAAGAAGTGAAGATCATTGCAGCGATGAGCGGTGGCGTTGATTCAGCAGTTGCTGCAGCGCGCGCCGTTGAAGCAGGGCATGAAGTTATTGGTGTGCACTTAGCGCTCTCCTCAAATCCTCAGAAGTACCGCAGTGGTGCTCGTGGATGTTGCACCATTGAAGATTCTCATGATGCACGCCGTGCTGCAGATGTGATTGGTATTCCCTTCTATATCTGGGATATGGCAGATGAATTCCATGAAGGTGTTGTTGAAAACTTTATGAGTGAGTACAAGGCAGGCCGCACACCAAACCCATGCCTTCGTTGCAATGAGAAGATTAAATTTGCTGCAGTTCTAGATCGTGCAAAGGCGATGGGATTCGATGGCGTTGTTACCGGCCACTATGCGCGCACGCAAGAATCATCCGATGGCCGCACACTCCATCGCGCAGTTGATCCACTCAAAGATCAGTCCTATGTGTTGGCAGTTCTTAATCGTGAACAGATCAACGGTGCAATATTTCCACTGGGTGATACAGAGAAAGTTGATATTCGCATTGAGGCAGAATCTCGCGGACTTGCTGTTGCTCAAAAGCCTGATAGCCATGACATCTGCTTTGTTCCATCGGGAGACAATGCAGGGTGGCTTCGCGATCGTATGGGCAGTGAAGTGGGCCCAATCGTGGATCAAGATGGCAATAAGTTGGGTGAACATAAGGGTGCTTACACATACACAATCGGCCAGCGCAAAGGTTTAGGCCTCACCATCCCAAGTGAAGATGGTTCACCTCGCTTTGTCTTAAAGATTGAACCTGTCACCAACACAGTTGTCGTAGGTGCACGAGAAGATTTAGCTGTGACTTCTATGCGCGGTGAACGACCTATCTTCTGTGGTCCAGAAGTAGGTGCTGCGCCTCTTCGCGGCTTCGTTCAGGTGCGCGCACATGGTGCAGCACTTGATTGCACCTATTACATGGATGGCCAAGAGTTAGTGGCAGAACTTGATGCACCTCTTCTTGGTCTTGCAACAGGACAAGCAATGGTTATCTATGACGGCGATCGTGTTGTTGGTTCGGCAACAATCTGCGAGACAGCATGACAAACCAAGCACGCCATCGCATTATTGAACTCACTCAAGAGATTCGCGATCACCAATTTAAATATTATGTTCTAGATAGCCCATCTATCACTGATGCTGCATTCGACACATTACTGAAAGAGTTAGAGGCACTTGAGGCCAAGCACCCAGAGCTTCTTGAACCAGATTCACCTTCCCTTGGTGTCGGTGGGGGATTTGCCACAACATTTGATCAACATGATCACATCGAGAAGATGATGAGCCTTGATAACGTCTTTGATAGTGAAGAACTTGCAACCTGGTTCGATCGCGTGGAGAAGGATTCTGCCAACCCTGAGTATTTATGTGAACTTAAAGTAGATGGACTTGCTATCAATCTGCTCTATGAGAACGGACAACTCACTCGCGCACTCACTCGCGGTAATGGTGTGACAGGTGAAGATGTGACGCTAAATGTGAAGACCATCAAGGGACTTCCTCACACCTTAACGGGCAAGAAAATTCCATCTCTGATTGAAGTACGCGGTGAAGTCTTCTTACCTGTTGCAGCCTTTAACCAGCTCAATGAAGAGTTGGAAGAAGCTGGCAAGCCACTCTTTGCCAATCCGCGAAATTGTGCAGCAGGTTCTCTTCGGCAGAAAGACCCTCGCGTTACAGCATCTCGCGCACTCGATGTCGTTGTCCACGGCGTTGGTGCAAGTGAAGGTATTTCATTTACATCTCAATCTGATGCCTACGCCCAACTCAAATTACTGGGTTTGCCAACATCAAACCGCTTTAAGGTCTGCAAGTCCCGCAAAGAAGTCCTTGATTTCATTGAGAATTACAACCTTCATCGTCACGATGTTGAACACGAGATTGATGGCGTTGTCATCAAAGTGGATTCGATTGCTGAACAGAAGAAGCTCGGCTTTACATCGCGCGCACCTAAGTGGGCTATCGCCTATAAGTATCCACCTGAAGAAGTCACTACCAAGTTACTTGATATCAAAGTCAGCGTTGGTCGTACAGGACGCGTGACCCCCTTCGCATTTATGGAGCCTGTGAAAGTTGCAGGTTCAACGGTTACCAATGCAACGCTTCATAATCAAGAAGAGATTGAACGAAAAGGTGTATTGATAGGCGACACGGTCATTATTCGTAAAGCCGGAGATGTTATTCCTGAAGTTTTAGGGCCGGTTCTTGATAAGCGCACAGGCACAGAGAAGGCATTTGTGATGCCAACACAGTGTCCTGAGTGTGCTTCCGATCTTCGCGCAATCACTGAAGGCGATGTTGATATTCGCTGTCCTAATACCCGAAGTTGTCCTGCACAACTTCGCGAGCGTATTTACTACATAGGCTCTCGGGCAGCCCTTGATATTGATGTGCTCGGATATGAAGCAGCAGTTGCAATGCTGCAAGATGCCATCATCACCGATGAGGCAGATATCTTTTCACTGACCGAAAAAACATTAATGAAGTCATCCTTCTTTACCAAGAAAGATGGCAGTGCGGGTAAGAATCTTGAGAAGTTACTAGAAGCTTTGGAAGAGGCAAAGAAACGACCACTGTGGCGCACCATCGTAGCTCTCTCCATTCGCCACGTGGGACCTACTGCGGCGCAAGCACTTGCTACCCATTTGGGAAGTATGGATGCAATCTCAAAGGCATCAGTTGCAGATCTTGCTGATATCGATGGTCTAGGAGATGTCATCGCTCAATCTGTTGTTGAGTGGTTTGAAGTTGATTGGCATCGCAACATCATCAAGAAGTGGTCTGATGCAGGTGTTGCTATGGTGAATGCAACAGGTGAAGCGATGCCACAAACACTTGCAGGCCTTACCTTTGTTGTCACAGGCGGCCTTGAGGGATTCACGCGAGATTCCATCGCTGAAACGATTACCGCATATGGTGGAAAGCCAACATCATCTGTTTCAAAGAAGACCGATTATGTATTGGTCGGTAGTGACCCAGGATCGAAGCTGGCAAAAGCTCAAGAGTTAGGCGTCACAATCATCGATGAAGCGCGCTTTTTAGAACTTCTTGCGGGTAAGTAGTAATCTTCACTCATGATGAATCTCGCTGAAGAAGCAGCCCGCGAACTTCCAGTACCACCATATGCATTCGGTCTCATTGCATTCGGAGTCTTTGCATTCCTTCTGTATATCGTCCTTCGCTTCGATAAGTAGATCACCTTGCGCGTAGGGCTTTACGGCGGCACATTCGACCCCATTCATAATGGGCATATTCATGTTATCCAGGAGCTAATCTCCCGAAAGATTGTGGATCACCTACTTGTACTTCCCGCAGGGCAGCCTCGACTTCGCGATAACGAGCCACATGCAACAGGCGCCCAGCGCCGCGCAATGTGTCAGTTAGCGGTGAGTGAACTCCCTGCAGAAATCAAGAAGTGC
>Ga0209598_10002428_pt1 | contig 14590 bp, 8 predicted proteins | sample M_140807_EF_Meta_FD_187317 | JGI IMG/M metagenome (GOLD analysis project Ga0209598, IMG submission 187317) | Freshwater microbial communities from Lake Montjoie, Canada to study carbon cycling - M_140807_EF_MetaG (SPAdes) (version 2) | ecosystem: Environmental > Aquatic > Freshwater > Lake... | reverse complement strand
ACCAGCATGACCAGCGCGCCGAAGTGGTCGAGATCCCCCTTGATGCCGGCCGCTTTCTTCACCCCCGCGGCGACGTGCGGCTGCCCCGCGGCCCAGGCGAGCAGTCCGTCGGCCGTAGCTCGGTCGCCGGCGACGACGGCCGTCCGGTAGCCTCGGATCGCCGCCGCGAACAAGGGCGCGTGGTTGGTGACACCGGCGAGTCGCTTTTCGAGGAGGTCGGTGGTGCGGGCGACGAGGGCGACGGGATCATCAACCACGGCCCCCTCGGCGAGTACGTCCTCCTCAAGGACGTGAAACCATCCATCGACCACGCTCCGGAGAGCGCCGTCGGGGGTTGCGGCGGTGGCGAGTCGCTCCATGAGACGGCGGTAGACCGTCTCGAGCTTGTGGAGGGGCGTCTCCGTCTCGGAGATCTGCACTTCGCTGGTCACGAAGCCCCGCTTCCGGGCCCGGTCAGCGAGCCAGCGGGTGAAAAACGTCTTCCCGCAGCCATAGTCGCCCCGGATCGCCTTGAAGACACCCCGCCCTCCGGCCACGGCGTCGAGATCGGCATCGATGGCCGTTTCGAAGCGATCGAGGCCGACACAGAACGCATCGAGGCTCGACCGCGGCACGGTGCCGCGGCGGAGGGCATCGACGATCTCGCCGGCCCGTTTCGGAGAAATGCTCATCGGGTCGCCTCCGCTCCGGCCGGCAGACCGAACTGCACAAGAAGGAGCTGCTGCTGAAAATGGACGGTGTCACTCTCGGGATCGACACTCAGAATCGGATAGCCGTCGACGTTAAAGACCCGCTGCGCCATCGCCAAGAGCCCGGGAAGCCGGACCGTGGCATAGCCCATCACCCGGGCCAAGCCCGGAAGCGTGAGCTTCCCGCCGCGAGCGTCGAGGTGCGTCAGCAGCTGTTCGAGGATTTGGTCGCCCGGATAGCCGCGCGGCACGAGCTTTTTCTGCGCGGCAAACACTTCGGTGCGGAACACCTCCCGCACCCACTCCGGCTGGTCGGGGAGCGCTTCACCGGCCGTCGTCGCCGAACCGCCCCCGGTGCCGACCGCCGGCTTCGGCTCATCGCGGTGAATGTTGAAGAGCATTCCGGGGGGCTTTTTCATCGGAGCCGGCGCCACCACCGGAGCTGCTCGCCCTTCCCGATCCCACCACACCGGGGTCGATTCGGGAGCCAACTGCCACCCCGGCGGAGCCTCCTTCACCCCCGGGGGGATGACGACGCTGATCGGCACCACCATCTCCTGCGGATTCACGCCACCGTGATAGCCGCGCTTGGTGCCGGCGATGTAGCGCACCTTCTCGCTGAAGCTCGTCACGAGCGCCCCTTCCGGGGTCAGCACGCGCGATCCCCGGAGCTGAACCTCGTCGGTGGCAAGCGCTGCGGCGGAGACGGGCCGCCACCGCTCCCCGCCGTCCGTGACGCGGGCCGTCGTGCCCCCTTCGAGGATGTGGCCATGGTCGCTGGTGAGAATCACCGCCCGGCCGGCGCCTGCCGCCTCGTGGAGGAGTGCCGAGAGGACCCGGATCGTGCCGAGCGTCCACCCGACGTCGATCTGATCGGCCTTGGCGAGATGATCGTCGACCGCGTTGACGATCGCCCCGACGACCCGGCGCTTGGGCGACGCGATCTCGTCGCGGACGACAGCGGAGAGGTGGCTGTCGTGGAGCTCCGCCTTCGTGTAAAGCACCGGGCCCCGCCCCCCCTCACTGGCCGCCACGAGCCCGGCATGGGCGGCGAACGCGGTCTTCTCGTCGGGGGAGTCGGCCGTGAGGCGGCCGGCGAGGAGGCTCGCGCGAGAATACTTCGTCTCCGAGGGGATCGTGGCGAGCGCCGGCCGGATCGCCGTGCGCCCCTCCTCGACGATCTCCGTCCATCCTTCCGTCTCTCGCATGTCTGCGACCAGCTCGCGACAGACGGCGGCCGACATGCCGTCGAGCACAATCAGCAGCAACGGCATAACGCGGGCGACGGTCGCGACGACCTCGTCGAGCACCTGCTCGATGAGGAGCACCTCCGCCGAATAGACCCCCATCGTCACGGAGCCTTCGAGGAGCGCCGCGAACTGGCCGGCGCGACGTTCCTGTTCCCGGGAGGCCGCGGCATGGACGGCCGCGATGGCGTCGGTGAGCTCCCGGGAGGCCGCAAGCCGGCCTGCCGAGGCCCGGGCCCAATCGACCCAGCCCCCCTCGGCCAGATAGCCCCGCGCGGCGTCGGCTAACGACGCCGGCGCCGCCCCATCTCCATGCCGGACGGCCCCGAGCCAGCGCACCAGCCGCAGCGCCATCTCGAGCCGCTCGGCTTCGACGGGGTTGGCATGAGACTGATCGTGCTTTCGCACGCGTTCGGCGGCCTGCTCAACGGCGTCGATGTCGACGTCGGCGTCGAGCGTGTATCGGCGGACTGCTTCCGCCAGGGCGGCGAGCCGCTGGGCATAGCCGAGCGGAAGAATGGGGCTCCAGTGCGCAAAGCCGCTGCCGTCGACCTCGCGGAGAAGCTCTTCGGCCCGTGCGGTGATCCGCCGCTGCTCGATCGGGTCGGCGATATGCGCGCGAAACAGAGCGGCCGCTTCTCCCGCCACGCGACGCAGCGTGTCGACATCGAGACGCCGGCCGGCGAGCCAGCCCCCTTCGAGCTTGCCGATCGCCCGCTCGGCCGCGGCGCCGTTGCTCTTGTCGACGAGCACGCCGGCGGCCAGCGCCAGCGGCACCGCATCGGGCCGGTCGCTCTTCCCCGCCACCGCAAACACGAATCCCGCCGCGTCGCCTGCCCGTCCGGTGATCCAATCCTCAACGCCGCTCTTGAGCTTCTCAGGCAACCCCCGGAAGCGCCGCACATGATCGCCATCGAGCGACCAGCGCAGCAGCGCCGCCAGATCGGGCACGTCGGCTGTCAGGCCGATCGTCGCCGCGAGGAGCTCCCGCCACAGCGTCTCGGCGTCGAGAAACCCGCTCTTGGCGGCCGCGGTCCGCCGCCCACCGAGATGTTCGACAACGGCGTCGGCGAGCCAGTCGTGCTGCACGAGCCTCTGATCGATCGATTCGGCGGCGAATTGCTGCTGCACAAGATTCCAGCGGTCGATGGAAAACACCCGCTGCTTGTGGAGCCTCGAGAAGATGTCGGGGCTCAATTCGGCGTCGGCAAGGCTCGTCACCACCACCCGCACGACCGCCCCGCTAGCCGCGTCGGGGCGGCCCTCCGGGCGAAACTTGAGGGCCAGCCGCAAGGCCAACGGCGAATCGCACTGGGCGATGGCGTAGGTGGTGTCGCCGTCGGCCTGCACCTCGGCCCCGAGCCAGCGGCTGGCCGAGCGGATCGCCACCGGCTTCTCGATCGGCTTCTTGCGGCGGAGGGCCGCCACCTCCCCCCGGATCTGGTTGAAGGAGAGCGCCTGACTCATCGCCCCTTCCCTTCACTCCAGCGGATCGTCACTTCAATCGTCGCGCCCGGGTGGGCCGCGCGGATCTGATCGATGCGCTGCTGCGCCTGCCCCGCATCGGCAATACGCTCTTCCCCCTTCGCTGGAATCTTTTGGAGGGGTGGCGATGGCGGCGTAACCGACGGCGGCGTGACAGGCGGCGGTGGAAGTGCCTGCGCGGGGGGCTCATACACCGGCGACGGCGGCACGGGCGGCGGCAGAAGGACACCGAGGAGGCGGTCGTAGGCCGTGTCGAGGACGGTCTTTAGCGGCGTTCCCGTGACATGGGCATCTTTGGAGAGCGTGGCCCGGAGGTCATCGAGCACCGGCGCGGCCCGGGCCGCGATCTCCGGCGCCCCTTGCGTCACCTGATGGACGAGATTCCACACCCGGTCCTGAAGGTGCCCCGCCCACCCACCGGCCCCCTTCACACATTCGCCGAGGGCGGCGTCTGTCGTCGGGATCTTCGCTTCGGCGAGCACGCCGACCACCCCCTTGGCATCGACGGCCGCGAGCCGGTCGAGCAGCGCCACCGAGGCTTCGGCCGTCTTCAGCCGATCGGCAGCCTCCGGGGCTACTCCCAGCGAGCCCAACCGCTGGCGGAGCAGATCGGCATACTGCCTGGCCGCGGCGACGGCCCCCAAGGCGATCGGCTTGACGCGGCTGCCGAGCGCAGCGGCGTTGGCGGCCGTGGCCAGCGGCGACACCGCCACCCCAAACAGGCTCCCGGCCCGCGCCACGGCCTTCTCCCACTGGTCGCGGTCGGGCGGCGTCTCCTGCTCGAGCTGCCAGGTGTCGTCGAGCGTGGTGATGCTCCCTTCGCACGCCCCCCCGTGGATCGAGAACGACATCCCGTTCTGGGCGGCGTAGATGAGAATGATCAGGTTTTGGGCAGCCGCATTGAGCCCCATCCGCCGCGGCTGGTCGATCCAGCGCCGCAGCTTTTCTACCGTGAGCGAGCCCGAATCCTGGGCGCGGCAGCGAGCGAAGTGCTCCTTCCAATGCTGGCCGATAACGAAGTGGGTGCCGTCGTGGGGCATTTCGCCGATGAGGAGCGGATTGGCAATCTGCCTCAAGAGCGTCCGCTCGTCCCGTTCGACCGCCGCCCGGCCGTCGCGGGCCTGCGACGCCTCGACTGCTCTCTTGAGGACGGCCGTGAGGTTTTTGGGCGTGAGCATCGTGCCCGGCTCGGGCGCCGCGGGAAACTCCCACAGGAGCGCCTGGCCGAGGAGGTCGTCGAGGGCCTCGGAGAGCGAAGCCTTTGCCGGCGGGCGGAGGGTGAGGCCGCTGGCGAGCGACTGGAAGCGGTCGGCGAGATCGAGATCGTGCGTCTGATCGATGACGCCGGGGGCGCTGCCCGCTCCGAGGCCGTAGGCGATGTTCACCGCGGCAACGAGTTGGCCGCGGAGGGTGTCGCGCTGGTTTTCGAGGATCCCGTGGGCCGCGGCCCGCGAGGCGGGCGTGAGGTGGGAGGCGTAGCTGTCGAAGCGGTTGCCATTGAGGACATGCTCGAGGACAGCTAGGCGGCCGAGGTCGTGGAGCGTCCGCTGGGAGAAGAAGGCGGGCACCCAGCCGATCGTCTTCGTCGAGCCCTTCGTCCGCCGGCATTCGTCGAGCTTCGTGAGATCGTCGCGGGGGGAGAAGTTCTGCTGGTCGAAGGGAAAATCGATCACCACTTTCCAGTCGTCGGCGGCATTGGCGAGCTGATCGACGCTCATGTCGCGCACGTTTCTAAACACCACCTGCGCCTCGCGATCGATGCCGCGCCACGCGTACTCGTGGGCCTGCTCGAAGAGCGTCGCCTCCTCGATCCCGAGGGCCTGCTGGAAGACGATCTGGCGAATGATCTTCACCCGGTTGCCGTAGCTGTCTTCGGACTCGGCCCGCTTGAGGATGCTGTCGGTGTCGACGTCGGTGAGAACGATGGCGATCGAGGGATTGCGGGCATCGCTCGAGACCCGGATCTCGCCGACCTGCGCCGCCCAGCCCTTCACCTTGTTGCTCACCGTCTGCACCTCACCGCCGACGATCGGCGCCGAGATCGTGCCGTGATTCAGGGCGGCAAGCCGCTCGGCGGTCATCCCCCGCAGCGATTCCACCTCCGGCACGAGGGCCGCCAGAAGGAGCGTCTTGAGGAGCCGATCATCGGTCTGAAAGGCCTTTCGGAGCTGATCCTTTGGCGGCAGCTGGCTGATCTGCTCGCGCGACATGCCGTGCTGGGCCTCGAGCATCGGCAGGAGTTTCGAGTGGTAGAGCTTCTCGGCATTCTCGAAGTGGGTGACGACATCGGTGTCGGTGACGGTGTCGCCGTGAATGAGGACGTCGAACAGGTCGCCGACGGGGACGAGATCGGTGACCTCGAGCGTGTCGCGGTGGTCGACGAGGAGCTGCATGAGCACCTTGAGCGCCGTCCGCTCCCGCTGGAGGACGCTCGAGACGGCGACGAGCGTCTGGATCAGCGCCGGCGAGAAGGGATAGACCTGGCGGAAGATCTTCTTGTCGCCGTCCTGCGTGAGGAGCGTATTGATGACGCTCGCGCGAACATTCGCGGTGCGTTGGAAGGCGGCGTCGATCTCGGCCCGGGCCGCTTCGCTTTTCGGGCGGAGGATCCGCTTCTCGGCAATCACCGGGAGATTGCGGTCGGCGAGCTCGATCTTGCCGAAGCGGTCTTCGTTCCACTGCACGAACTCGCCGTAGTTGGCCTTGCTCGCGCCGGTCGCGCTCGGCCCCACGAGCTCACGGAGATCGCGCTGGCGGGCGATGAAGCTCGTGATCGGCACGGGGCGATTGGGGTTTTGCGGCTCGACGAGCTTGGCGAGCTTCGCCGTCTCGATCCCGAGGAAGGTGTGGTCGCTCGAGTGGGCGGCGAGCCAGAGCATGAGCTCGTCGAGGAAGAGGACGAGGCCGTCGTAGCCGAGGTCGCGGGCATGGCAGGAGAGGATTGCCAGACCATCGTCGATGCCGATGTATTCCGAAAGTACATGCTGCGACGTGGCGTAGTGTTCGCCGAGCCGGCCGGCCATCGCGATGTGTTCGGCGGAGGTGGGCACGGCAGCCGCTGCCGCGTCGAATCGTTCCGGGGTCCATTCCGCCGCCAGCTTGCCCCAGCCGGGCTTCGCCGTACGGCTCTTGTTGAAGGCGGTGAAGAACCGCTCGTCGCCGTAGTTGGCCCGTTCCTGATTGGCCTGGGCGACGAGCGCCGCCGACTTGTGCACCAGCGGCAGCCCGATCCCCGGCTGCGACCGGCCGAGGAAGTCGACATAGCCCTTGAGCACGCCATCCTCGAGCGACTTGGCGCCGATCATGTGGTAGGGGATGAGGAGAAACTTCTTCCCGGCCATCCAGTCGTTGTGCTTCTGGATGACCGCAGCGAGCTCGGGGATCCCCCGGGCCTGCGGGTGGCCGGTGAGGATCAGGTGGAGCACCGCCATGAAGTGGCTCTTCCCCGCGCCGAAGCTGCCGTGGAGGTAGGAGCCGTTGCTCGAGCGCGAATGGAGGGAGTCGCGGATGACGCCGAGGGCCTGATCGAACGACTTCACGAGCTGTTCGGTGACGACGTAGTCGCGGAGGGTGGCCTCGGGGTCGAGGATCCCCTCGGAGAGCCGGAGGACGAACCGGTTGGCGGGCAGCGACTCGGGGATCTCGATCAGGTCGCGGAGGAGTGTCATGGGGGGGCCGGGCGTGGCAGAGCCGATCAGGAGGCAGAAGAAGGGTCATCGTACGCCATGAACCGCCCCCGCAGCGGGGGAAGGAGGCCCCCTTCCAGCCGGGCTCCCTTGGCCTTCGGCTCGATCCAAAGCCAGTGCCCCGCAGGCTGCTCGCAGACCGGCCCCCCCTCCTCACGGCCGATTTGACATCCATCGGTCCGCAGAATACGTTTTTTCAGAAGATAGGCTATTCGTAAACGTTTTTGCTGGATCGTACACGTTTTTTTGGCCGAGAAAAATCGTTTTTGTTGTCTACGTTGAAAAAAGAAACGTTTTTGTGATTCGGTGATCGTTTTTTGAGCTTCAGGGGGAATCGATCATGCCGGCATTGACCGCGGGACCGGGTGGACCCGCCGGGTACGCCCGTCTGGTCGAGCGTTATGCCCTGAACGTGGTGCCGAACTGGCACGAATCGTTCGTCGCCGTTAGCGGCGTGCGGCGGAAATCGATCGGGCCCGATGGGAGCGTTCTGGAGACCTACATCCCGGTCTACTGGCCGGGCGATTCAGACTTCGATCACCTCGAGTTCGCCCTCAAGAACGACGGCACGAATCTCGCGCTGCTAGCGGAGATCTTCAAGGTGATCGACGTCGACGGATTGGCGACGTTCATCGCCGAAGCGCCGTTCGGGAAGTACCGCCGCCGGCTCTGGTACCTCTACGAGTGGCTCACGGGCAAACGCCTTCCGCTCGACGACATGACCAGCGGCAACTCCATCGATCTGTTGCCTCCGGAGGATTACTTCACGGCGACTCGGCGCCGGCGTGTGCCCCGGCAACGCATCAACGACAACCTCCTCGGCGACCGATCATTCGCGCCGATGGTGCGGCGGACGCCCGCACTCGAGGCCTTCGCCGCAGCGAACCTGGGCGAGCGATGCGCCGCCCTGATCGCCGACTGCCCCGCCGACGTCCTCGCTCGTGCCCTCCACTTCCTTTACACGAAAGAGACGAAGAGCTCGTTTGCCATCGAACGCGAGGAGCCGTCGCCTGACCGGACGGAACGGTTCGTCGACTTGCTCGGTCGGGCCCATCGCGAGAACTGGTGCGAAAAGGCGAAGCTCGTGTCACTCCAGAATGCGATCGTCGATCCTCGCTACCGGGAATCGGACTACCGCTCCGTCCAGAACTACGTCGGCGAATCGGTGTCGTTCGGCCAGGAACGCGTTCATCATGTCTGCCCGCGACCGGAGCACGTGTCGTCACTCATGGCGGGGCTGATCGCCGCCGACGGGAGGCTCCGCGAGGGGGCGATTCATCCGGTGATCCACGCGGCGGCGATCGGCTACGGCTTCGTCTTCACGCATCCCTTCGAGGATGGCAACGGTCGCATCCACCGCTTCCTGATCCACAACGTCCTCGCCATCCGGGGCTTCACGTCGCAGGAAATCGTCGTGCCGGTGTCGGCGGCGATGCTTCGCGACCCGCAGGCCTACGATGCGTCGCTCGAAGCCTTTTCCCGGCCGTTGCTCGAGATCGTCGATTACTCCCTCGACGCCGAGGGGCAGATGACGGTTCGCAGTGACCGTTCCGAGTGGTACTCCTTCCCCGATCTCACCCGTCAGGCCGAGGCCCTCTTCCGCTTCGTGGAGCACTCGATCGAGCGGGATATCCCGGAAGAGCTCGCCTTCCTGAAAGGCTACGACCGCACGAAGCGTCTCATGCAGGACGTGGTCGATCTTCCAGCGCGGAAGCTCGACCTCTTCATTCGCCTTTGCCAGCAAAACGGCGGCACTCTTTCGGCCGCGAAACGCCAGTCACACTTTCCCCTCCTCCGCGACGACGAGATCGCCCGTCTCGAGGAGGCGGTGCGGAAGGGATTCGCCCCGCCCGGCGGCGACACGAGCAGCGGCTAGGCGAGGCCACTCCGCCAACTCGAACCGCCGCCGGTTGCCGTCGCCCACCCGAATCTGGAGGACGGCATCGGCGAAGCCGTCAGCCTTGATGTATCGGCATTCGCGGCCGGTACGACAGAGCCTGCTGGAACCGGTCAGCGGGCTCCCCTCTCGTTGCAGGGCTGGCAGCACCAGCCCTACGTCCTGGGAATCGCCCGTTCGGCTACTTCCTGGATTCGGTCGAGCATCTCCACGACGTCCTGCGAGATCGCCTCGAGCGGCACGAAGCGGGCGAGCATGTGATAGTCGGTCTTGCGCATCGTTGCTTCAGGGAGGCAGATGCTCCGGAAAAACGTCTTGAAGACAGGATCGAGAAACTCCGTCGACACCTTGAGATCAGGGCCGAATGGATCGGCTTTCCCGAGTTTCTCGAGCGCACCCGCCACGTCGTCGATGGCTGCCTCCATACGGAGGGCGGTCGATTCCGCAAACAAGGGCGTCCCGCTCTCACGGGCGGCAAAGTCGCGGGCGTAGTCGACGAGAACATCCCTGGTCGTGAGGTAATTCTCGATCTCGTTTCTTCTCCACATCGCTTGCTGCAGATAGGGATCAGATGCCAACGGCGACGGCAGTCGATCGAAAACGGCGATGCCGACGAGGTCTGGCTTGGCCTCGCGCAACCCATGAAAATGACTCTTGGCCGCCGGGGGCTGATCACTGACATAGTGCACGAACGGGCGGTCAAGATGGCGTTTCACCGGATGGCCGAGGGTCTCGGCGAACGCTCGGAGGATGGCCAAATCGGTTGATCCTTCGAGGTAGAGCACCCACCCGGTCTGCTCGGCCTGGAGATACTGATCGAAGCCGATTTCCTTGAGCGCCTTCACGACCTGCGTGCCGCGGTCATCGATTCTGTGCGGCTTGCCGACGAATGCCACCACGATGTCGCGGTCGGCAGCCTCGTTGAGGAGGACTTCGGAGTGGCTCGCGGCGATGATCTGGCTGCCGGTCTTGGTCGCCATCGCCGCCAGCACGTCGTACATCTGCCGCTGGCGGAGAATCTCCAAGTGGGCGTCCGGCTCATCGAGAAGCAGCACCGACCCGGGATTGGCTGCCATGTGGGCGAGCAGGAGGAGCATCTGCTGCTGCCCCCGGCCGCTGGCGGAAAGATCAAGATCGATCCCGCCGCTGCGGAACTCCATCGTCAGCTCGCCGCGCTCAGGGACATGCACGGGATCGGCCAGCGCGATGCCAAACAGATCGTGCATATGCCCCTTGATGGTCGCCCATGGGGATTGATCCCCGATCTGGAAAGCCTGCCAGCAAAGATTTCGGAGCACCTCGGCGGTCCGGCCTTCCCCGATTCGAACGGCGATCGCCCCCTCCGTGAGGACCGTCTCATTGGAGGCGAGGCCTGACATCGGCGGCAGGAACGCGAGCTTGACACCTGCGGCTGCAGAAGGCACTGCCACGCGGACACCGTCATCGCCGACTTTGGAACGGCAGTAGAACGACTCTTCGTTCGCGTAGTCGAACTCCATGCACGTCTTCCATGGCTCTCCTCTCGCCATGCCCTCGACTTCAATGTCGATGAGGATGTTCCTCGTGCCAGCCTTATCGCCGATCTTGACGCCTTCGCGAACGTGCAGATTCCTCCACAGGAGGTTGGACGACGGAATCGGCAGGGCGATGAGATCCCGGCGGTTGATCGTGACGCCGGATCGTTCCTTTGAGACCTCCGCCGCCCCCCTCTTCTCCACCCAGCGCCGAACTCCGGCGTTCCACAGCGCCAAGGCTTGGAGTGCGGAGGTCTTCCCCGAATTATTGGGTCCCACGAACACCACCCGATCGCCGAGCTCGATGTCGACGTCGGCAAAGGTCTTGAAGTTGCGGATGACGAGGCGGGTGAGCATGGGATACCGAGGCGCCGGGAAAGGACCGTTGATTCAAGGGGCAGCGAGCAGGGGTCAGGAAGCAGTGTGGCTGGTTCGCCAGAGAAAGGAAACCTTCAGCCCGGAGCCCCCGGGCTCGTCGTCTCCTTCATCGCCGTCGGCGTCGTTGTCGGCCGACAGCGCCGCCGGCCCCAAGCTTTGGAAACGGGGCAAAGGTATTCGTCGCCCCGGTCAGGAGTTGGAGGAGCCGGACGTTGACAAACAGTTTCTCGCGGCCGACGGCCTGCTCGCGGAGCACGCCGATCGCGGCGAGGGCCTTGAGATGTCGGGAGGCCGCCTGCCGGCCGGCGATTCCCGCCTCGACGAGATTGCCGATCCGGCAGTAAGGCTGCTCGAAGATCAGGTCGACCAGCTCCCGGCTGGAGAGCTTCGGTGTCTTTTGGCGAACATACTCCGCCGTCGCCGCAGCGAGGGTGCGGATGGCGGTGATCTTCGCCGTCGTCCAGGAGGCCGTTTCCTCGACCCCTTGAAGCATGAAGAGGATCCAGGGCTCCCACGCCTCGTCTCTGGTCACGGCCAGCAAGCGGTCGTAGTAATCGCGCTTGTGGTCGATGACATACCGGCTCAGGTAGAGAATCGGCAGGGGGAGGAGGCCCTGCTCGACGAGGAACAGGCTATTGAGCACCCGGCCCGTACGGCCGTTGCCGTCGGTGAAGGGGTGGATGGCCTCAAACTGATAGTGGGCGGCGGCCATCCGCACGAGCGGATCGAACTGATCGGCATCGTCCTCGCCGTGGAGAAAACGCTCCCAATTCGCGAGCAGCCCACGGAGGCGGTCCTCCCCTTCCGGGGGCGTGTAGATCACCTCACCCGAGCCGGCGCTCGCCAGCGCCGTGCCCGAAGTTTTTCGAACCCTGAGCGGGTGATCCTTGATCCGGCTGCAGATCAGCTCGGCCGTGGCCGTGCAGAGCGGACGCTTGAACAAGTTGGCAAACCCCTCCAGGAGCGCATGGCGATACCGGAGGGCTTCCTTGGTGGCAGGATCCGCCGACGCCTCTCCCTGCAGGCACTGAAACAGCCGGTCGGCCGTGGTAACGATGTGCTCGATCTCCGAACTGGCCTGAGCCTCGAGGAGCGGGAGCGTATTGATGAGGATGGCGGGATTGGGGAGCTGGGCCGCAGCCTGCTTGAGCTCTCCCAGCGCCGCCCGGGCGGTGACACACCGCTTCAAAACCGGCTTCGTCTCAAGCTCCACGCGGGGAGGGAGCGGAGGCAGGCTGTTGTAGGCCCGGTCGGCACGCCACCCCGACCGGTGCGACGTGTCGCCGTAATCAGCTTTTTGCGACATATCGCAAGAATAGGTCGCCGGCGGCGACATGTCTACAAAACGTGTCACCATCGAGCGTTTTCGGCGACAGTCGCCCCTTTTTCTCTGGCCAGGCGATTGAGGGGCCCGTTCAAATCGTCTCGCCTTCCGGCGCGGGGCTGACGGGCACGTCGCTGCGATCAGCCCTCCCCGCCGCCGAATTCGCGGTATGACTGCTCAAGCAGCCGCTTCAACATTTCGGCGTGTTTCTTCACGTCCCCCTTCTGAAGGCGGAAGCGGTAGCAGGAATATCGCTTGTCGTAATCCAACATGTCGAGACCGGCCGCTTCAACAGCCTCCTCGATTGCCTCCGACTTCTGCAGACGAGGCTCGATGCGGAGTGCGTTCTTCTGGGGGCGGAAGATCACGAAGTTGTTCGGCTGCCCATCGGTCGCCAAGCCGATATAGAACTTGTTGTACTTGAGTTGTAGATGGGGATTGAGCGACTGCAACAACTCGAGAAGTTCGTCAGCCATGGCAACCGTCGACTTGCTACCCCGGGTCTCCCAGTAGCTTCGATCGGTCGCCTCGCGAGTCTCCTCGTCCTCATCGACGAGGCCGCGTTGCACCTGATCCAGAACCGTGGTGAAAGAGAGCGTGACGGCATCTCCAAGCTGTAAGGCCGTCATCTGGATCGCCATCAGCGGAATCGTGCCATTAAAGAGGCCGATGACGTTGAGAAACCGGCTCGTCACCTCCTCCGCGACGATCACAGCGGTGTGCTCGTACTGCGGGTACCGCTTCCGCTCGATGTCCCAGTATTCGATCGTGCGGATGATGTGCGACTCGTCGGTCTTGCCGAGCTGAATTTCGACTTCGTACCGACGGCTACTGTCAGCCTCCTGAAGGAGGAGATCGAGCCGGCCTGCCCCGGCTTGCGCCCGCTCTTTGTCCTTGAGGATCACGTCGCCGAGGCCGAGGATCGAAGGATCTTCGGCAATCCGCTCCTGCACCCATCGCTCGGACAGCTCGGGGTGGCTGCGAATGGAGAGCTTGGTGAGTTTTTCGTACTTCATGGCATGGCGATCCAAATGGGCTCCGACCTTCGGTGTTGGCCTACGCCAGTTCCAGCCGCGTCACCCCGTTGTGGTGGCGGGGCGAGAGACGGATTTTTCGCCGCCGGTGGTGACGGGGATCGCGGGAGATGCATTCCCGCGACCGGCCACCTTCGACCGCTCTGCGAATGCCGCCGCGATCTTCTCGACGTCGTAGTCGTATCGCGCCGCAATGGCCTCCCGGACAGCGCGCACTTCTTCGATGATCGGGTCGGTCCACGGATGGGGCTCAATCTGCGCCATGGTTCAGCCCTCCAGCAGGTCTTCAGGGTTGCAAAACACCGGCATTTCTGCCGATCGACGTCTCGAGACAGGACTTCTCCTCAGAATCTGTGTGCGAAGACCGGGTCAAGAGCGGTTCTGCTTCGGGCTGCAAAAGAGCCGCGACCGCAGCCCGCCGGCAGCCGTGGCCGGTCAAGGCCATGACTCGTCGGGCCGCGGTGGCGGCATCAGTGCATTTTCTCAAGCGTCTTTCCCAGCGGGGACAACGCCAAAGGGGAACCGTCAGCGGCCGTACCGTCGTCGTTCCAGGAAACCCAGTCCCCCGACGATCAGCCCTAGCACTGCACTCAAACCGTTCGGGTCGATCTCGGGGACGGCGGAACCGCTGACCGGACTTGCGAGCCGAAAACCGACGTTGCTGGCCAAGATCGACGGGTCGTACGAGTTGCCAATGGAGTCGCCATTGGAGGACGACAAGACGAACGCACCGTTGGGAAAACCGCCGCCACGCCACCCACGCGACGAGCCGGCCGTGCCATCCAGATCGTTCCACTGAAACACGTTCCCGCTCTGGTCGAACGTGCCGTAGAAACTCCCGCTGTTCGTGAACGCGCCCACGTCCGTCAGGTAGTTTTGGGTGGCGTACCAAGCGACCGACTGCGTCACGGAATAAACACCGTTGTTGTAGTTCGCCTGATTCGGGGCACTCCCGACGACGTTGCCCGGATCCGTGTTGCTCTGCGTGGCATAGGCGTAGTAGCCACCCGAGCCGCCGTTGAGCGTCGGCGAGTAATACGCTGCCTTGTACCACTCGTTCTCCGTCGGAATAGAGAACGTCGGAGCAGCGTTCGTGTTCGGGTTCGTTGCGTTCTTGGCCGGAGCAGTGCCGCTGGTCACCCCGTTTACGTTGTAGGCACCGTTCTCCGTCGTCGTGCTCGTCTGCGCTCCCGTTGGTTGGCCGTTGGCCATCCAGTTGGCAAAGCGCGCTGAATCGAACCAGCTCACATACGTGATCGGGCGGTTGGCACTCCCGATCACGCTGTAGGAATAGCTGCCGGAGGATCCGGATTGCGAAATGCCCTTGATGTTCCCG
>Ga0209598_10002424_pt1 | contig 14599 bp, 9 predicted proteins | sample M_140807_EF_Meta_FD_187317 | JGI IMG/M metagenome (GOLD analysis project Ga0209598, IMG submission 187317) | Freshwater microbial communities from Lake Montjoie, Canada to study carbon cycling - M_140807_EF_MetaG (SPAdes) (version 2) | ecosystem: Environmental > Aquatic > Freshwater > Lake... | reverse complement strand
TTTTTGTTTTTATGCAGGAAACACTAAGGCACAAAGACACAAAGGCACAAAGACACGAAGGTTTTTATAGTACAAAGCTGCTAACACATGGAAGTTGCTTCCAACCTCAAACCATTAAACCCTTAAACCCGCGCAGCGTTTTAAACCTTTTTCCTAACTTTGACCAAAAGTAAAAATCAACATCGGCAGACCAAAATCAACCTTTTGAACCAATTGAACGCATTGAACCTTTTGAACAAACCCAATTCCATTAACTTTGATGCTTTCAACACCAAACCCCAAACCCCAAACCCCAAACCATAAACCCCAAACCACAAACCCCAAACCCCAAACCCCAAACGTTCTTTGCAAATCTCCTACCCAGATATCAAACCTAAAATCAAAACCGTTGACAATACCGAGTTTGTTTTCTGTATTAGTAGAAAAAAATGGTGTACACTTACCCCAGAAGAATGGGTTCGACAAAATTTCTTACTATTTCTAACCCATACACTCGGATTTAGTATATCGCTTATTGCTGTTGAAAAAAAAATCAAAAACCTTCAAACCTTAAAGCGATTCGATATCGTCGTATATAAAAACGACATGCCTTATGTTTTAGTTGAATGTAAAGAAATGAATATGGCGCTAGGTCAATCAGCACTTACGCAAACCCTTAATTATTTCTCAGAAATACAGTCCCGTTATATTGTAATTACTAATGGAAATCAAACATTCGCTTATGAAAAAGCAAACAATGATTTAAATGCAGTTGAACATATTGAACCGTAACTATTGGTATGTTTTTCTCTTTTCAACCCCGATTTAGCACTATAAACTTTTTTACTTTTTATTTTTTACTTTTGAATTTTCATTTCTCATTTCTCATGCCATCAATTCTATTGAAATCCTATCCCATTTTTTAACAATTCAGTACCAGATTTTTTCTTTTCTTTGGATTTTAATCATTAGATTTGCGGTTCTTTATGCGTAAAATTTTATTTTTAATATGCTCAATTGTTATGTTCACGTCGTGTAACAAGTTTGCTAAAATTCAAAAAAGTAAAGATTACGAGTATAAATTATCAAAAGCGGATGAATATTTTTCTGCAAAGAAATATCGCTACGCACAACAGTTATTTGAAGAGTTGTTCCCTTATTTTAAAGGAACAAAAAAGTTTGAAGAAATCTATTATAAGTACGCATATTGTTTTTACAATCAGAATCTATATAGAGACGCTGAAAATCTTTTTAAAGGTTATTTAGATGTTTTCCCAAATAGTGAAAAGACTGAAGAAGTTGATTATATGCGTGCATATTGTTTTTTCAAACAATCGCCTAAATTGGAACTCGAACAAACCAATACGGTCAAAGCAATGGGAATGATGCAAACATTTATCAATACGCATCCAGGTTCTCCAAGAATTAAGGAAGCCACGGAAATTATTGATAAGTCGAGAGCTAAATTAGAAATGAAAGAATTTAGAGGCGCTCAACTTTATTACAACCTTAGCGAATTTAGAGCATCAGCAATCGCTTTTTCTAATTTGATGAACAACTACCCAGAATCAACATCTGGCGAAAATTATAAACTAATGGTTGTTAAATCTTATTTCAAATTTGCCAAAATGAGCATTTTGGATAAACAAGAAGAACGATTTGAAAAAGTGATTAACGAATATCAGGATTTCGTAGACAGATACCCTAATAGTGAATTATTAAAAGAAGCAGAATCTTATTATATACAGAGTCAAAACCAAATAAAAGCAAACCAAAATGAGCAAGTTACGTCGTCAATTAAGCGGTAATACCAGTAGTACAATTGAACCTAAAAAACTTTCTGAAATGAAAGCTAAAACAGGTAATTTATATGAGTCTATTGCTATTATTGCAAAAAGAGCTAATCAAATTAATATTTCTATTAAAGAAGAGTTGCACAACAAACTTGAAGAATTTGCAAGCCATACCGATAGTCTTGAAGAGATTCACGAAAATAAAGAACAAATCGAAATCTCTCGTGCCTATGAGCGCATGCCAAACCCAGCTTTATTGGCAACTACCGAATTTTTAGAAGACAAAGTATATTTTCGTAAAAATGACGATAACTTACTTGCTTAAAATAATTTCAGGGTTAACCGAATCATTTAAGATAGTTTAATACATTTAACCCCGCATCAGGCGGGGTATTTTTATGTTAAAAGGAAAAAAAATATTACTGGGTATTTCTGGAAGCATCGCAGCTTATAAATCTGCCGTGCTTATTCGGCTTCTGATTAAAGCTGGTGCCGAAGTAAAAGTAGTAATGACTTCAGCCGCTACACAATTTATTGGACTGCTCACACTATCCACCTTATCTAAAAATACAGTGCTTGTTGATTTATCTTCCGAAGATACTTGGGCAAATCATGTGATGCTTGGAAGATGGGCTGATGTTATGTTGATTGCGCCATTGAGTTGCAATACACTTTCTAAAATGGCTAACGGCGCTTGCGATAATTTATTAATGGCCGTTTACTTATCTGCTACATGCCCGGTGGTAGTTGCACCCGCAATGGATGAAGACATGTGGCACCATCCTTCTACACAGAAAAATTTAAACACACTAAAAAATTTTGGAAATCACATCATTCCTGTTGAAGATGGAGAACTGGCTAGTGGCTTGATTGGAATGGGACGAATGGCAGAACCCGAATCATTGATTTCCTGGCTATCGGATTTTTTTAAACCGCAAATTCAGTTGTTGAATAAAAATGTTTTAATTACTGCCGGACCAACCCATGAACCCATCGATCCTGTTCGATTTATTGGAAATCATGCATCAGGGAAAATGGGCATCGCGTTAGCCATTGAATGTGAAAAAAGAGGAGCAAATGTTACGCTTGTTTGTGGACCAACGGCTGAATCTATTCCGGAAAATATTCATGTTGAATTTGTGAAAACAGCCAACGAAATGTACGATAAATGTCACGAGCATTTTTCAAATTGTGATTTGGCTATTATGGCGGCGGCAGTTGCAGATTACACCATTAAATCACCATCAGAAGTAAAAATTAAAAAAGCAGCATCTTCTATAACACTAGAACTCGAAAAAACAAAAGACATTTTAAAATCCTTAGGAGAAATAAAAAAAGAAAATCAAATTCTTGTTGGATTTGCATTGGAAACAAACAACGAAATTGAAAACGCAATTTCAAAACTGAAATCCAAAAATGCAGATTTCATCGTGCTAAATTCTTTAAATGATGCTGGTGCAGGATTTGGACATCAAACCAATAAAATCACTATTTTTGATAAGCTTGGAAACCAACACAACTTTGATCAAAAATTAAAATCACAAGTTGCAGTAGATATCTTAAATACCATTTTAAATATAAACCATGTATAAATACTTATTCGTTATTGGATGCATGTTTTGGATGAATGTAGTCAAAGCCCAAGAACTTCGAGCAAGGGTTACCGTTATTACATCAAGGGTTTCTAATAATATAAATAGAAATGCTTTCCAAACCTTACAATCTTCACTGAATAATTTTTTAAACAACCGAAAATGGACTACTGAAACCTATGATGTAAATGAACGCATAGAATGCAATTTTTTATTGAATTTAGAATCAACCGATGAAATCAACGTGTATTCAGCATCCTTAACCATACAATCTGCACGACCTATTTTTAATACCAATTATATTTCTCCAATAATAAATTTCAAAGACGATAACATTTATTTTAAGTATCTAGAATTCCAACAACTGGATTTTAATGAAAATAGGGTTGCAGGAAATGATGCATTGGCCTCTAACTTAACGGCAATTTTCGCTTATTATGCCTATATGATTATTGGTGTAGATGCAGCTTCTTTTTCCATGCATGGCGGTGATCCGTATTTTCAAAAAGCACAAAATATTGTAAACAATGCTCCGGATGGAAGAAACATTAGCGGCTGGAAATCTTTTGATGGCATCCGCAACAGATATTGGCTCGTAACAAATATTACAGACACGCGTTATGGTGCCATGCACGACATTTATTATGTGTACTATCGTTCTGCAATGGACATTTTTTATCAAGATGAAAATGCAGCAAGAGCAGAAATGATGAACGTACTTAACCTGCTTGATCAATTTAATACAGACAATCCAAATACAATGGTCTTGCAATTTTTCTTTCAAGGAAAAGCAACTGAATTGATAAAAATATTTTCTAAAGCTTCACCGCCTGATAAAGCTACTGCTTTAGATATGCTCTCTCGATTAGATATTACCAACGCTGGAAAATATAAAGAGGAATTAAAATGAGTAAGTATCTATTCATAACGATTTTATTTTTTTCTGTTGGTTGTAATTCGCCAAAAAAAAAGTCTGCCGATATTATTTCTCCAGATAAAATGAAACTGGTGTTTTGGGATTATTTACGTGCCAATGAATATGCATTTGAAATAATAAAAAAGGATACAACACAAAATGACACCACACTAAATCTTCATTTGCAAAATTTAATTTTTAATCATTATAAAATTTCCAGGGAAACTTTTTATAAAAGTTATGCGTACTATACCAATAATAGTAATTTGCTGGTGCCCATTTTAGACAGCATGATTGCAAAGCATGAAAATACTCGTGTTGATTTTGACCCGGCATTATATTTAAAAGATTAAGAAAAGGTTTAAAAAATAAAAAATGAAAAAAGTATTCAATAATGCTGAAGAAGCGATTTTCGATATATCAGATGATGCCGTAATCATGCTTGGTGGTTTTGGACTTTGTGGCATTCCAGAAAATTGTATCAATGCATTGGTAAAAAAAGAAGTGCAAAATTTGACTTGTATTTCTAACAATGCTGGAGTAGATGATTTTGGCATTGGCTTAATGCTTCAAAAAAAGATGGTTAAAAAGATGGTGGCATCTTATGTGGGCGAAAATGCAGAATTTGAAAGGCAAATGTTATCTGGCGAATTGGATGTAGAGCTTATTCCACAAGGTACCTTAGCCACGCGTTGTATGGCAGCCGGATACGGAATGCCTGCTGTATTTACGCCAGCTGGTGTAGGAACAGAAATTGCAGCAGGTAAAGAAATTAGAAATTTTAATGGCAAAGATTATTTGCTTGAAATGGCATTTGACGCAGATTTTGCATTGGTAAAAGCTTGGAAAGGGGATAGTATGGGAAACTTGATTTTCAAAGACACGGCTCGAAATTTTAATCCATTAATGGCAATGGCTGGAAAAATTACGATAGCTGAAGTGGAAGAATTGGTGCCAGCCGGTGCATTAGATCCCAATCAAATTCATACGCCTGGAATTTATGTGCATCGCATATTTGAAGGAAAGAACTATGAAAAAAGAATTGAACAACTAACAGAACGTGAACCTGCTTAAATACATTTTAATTAAAAAAGGAAAAGATTTAATAGCAGTAAAAACTAATTTATATGGCATTAGATAAATATCAAATTGCACAGCGAATTGCCAAGGAGCTTAAAAATGGATACTACGTAAATTTAGGAATTGGCATTCCTACCTTGGTAGCCAATTATATTCCGGAAGGAATGGAAGTGGTGTTGCAAAGTGAAAATGGACTTTTGGGTATGGGACCTTTTCCATTTAAAGGCGAAGCAGATGCTGATTTGATAAATGCAGGTAAACAAACCATAACTACTTTACCTGGTTCGTCTTTTTTTGATAGTGCCATGAGTTTTGGCATGATTCGTTCGGGAAAAGTAGACCTTACCGTTTTGGGGGCAATGGAAGTAAGCGAAAATGGCGATATAGCCAATTGGAAAATTCCAGGTAAAATGGTAAAAGGGATGGGAGGGGCGATGGATTTGGTAGCCAGTGCAAAAAATATCATCGTAGCGATGATGCATACCAACCCTAAGGGAGAAAGCAAATTATTGCCCAAATGTAGCTTACCTTTAACCGGTATTAATTGTGTAAAAAAAGTAGTAACAGATTTGGCTGTATTAGAAATTACACCAAACGGATTTAAATTATTGGAAAGGGCGCCAGGCGTTTCGGTTGAAGAGATTATATCAAAAACAGCTGGGAAGCTGATTATTGAAACCGATATTCCTGAGATGTTTTAGAAAAGTAAAAAGTAAAAAGTAAAAAGTAAACGATATGAACGATTTAAATTCACCTTTTGAAGCCCCTACAAAACCATCATCGGTTTTAAATACACTTACTATTTTAACCATCATTTGGAGTGTGATTTCTATTTTGCAAAACGCATATACTTTTCTTAGTATCGATAAAAGCTATGCTGAAATGAAGAAATTAATGGAATCAAACGGATTGGAAAACGCGCCTAGTTTTGTAAAAAACTTCGTAAATAAAGACACACTTTTACAACTTGAAAGTGCAATGCATTTCAAAATTCCTATTTTGATTTTAGGTGTTTTTGGATCGTTACTTTGCTTGGCTGGGGCTATTGAAATGCGTAAATTAAAAGTACATGGCTACACATTTTGGTTGTGCGGCGAATTGCTTCCGATACTCTCAACCATCATTTTTGTGGGGGTAAATGCATTTGCCGGATTGTCATTATTGGGATTGTTTTTCCCTGCTTTATTTATTGTATTATACAGCGTCTATCGTAAGGAGTTAGTTAATTAGAAATTCAAAACAAAAGAAGTAAAAATTAAAAAGTTAAAATTCAAAAAATGCGTATTCAAAATATTGAGTGATTTTTTGTTGTAGAAAAATATTTTCACTTTCTACTTTTTACTTTGTTTTTTATCTTAAAAACTTATGCACTTTTTTTATTTTTTTTGCATGGATTATTTTGTATGATTTTATTAAAATAAACAGCCATTTTTTTGAGAAAACAATCCCTATTTATAAATAAAATTTTCAAGAGATACACGTTTATTTTTTTATAAGAGTTTATAAAAAATCCATCCATTTCTCTCTCTACATATTTTCATTTTTACCAGAAATTCGAACAAAATTTTCATTTACGTTTTTCATTTTTTTACTTTTCATTTTTCACTTTTTATTCACTTTTCCACCTTCATTTTCCACTTTTTCAAGTAACGTAATAACTGACGTTTAAATGTTAAAAAACTACTCGGATTTTAACATTTAACCCTTTTTTTAACAAAAACGGTAGCTTTTAATCCAGACGAATTAGTAAATATTAGATATGTTTACTAGTGGTATAATCCTTTACAGTACTAAATTTTAAGACGATTTAGAGTCACAAACACACTATTTTTCTCTTTATTTTAAAAAAAATGTGAAAATTATTTTTGTTAATAAAAAATTAACTTTAAATTCACATTGTAATAATAATCCAAATCCCTTTTAAAAAACTGTTTTTCCCCCACTGAAACAAATTGAATTTTCAAACGAATAATGGTTACCGTTATTTTAATTATTAATTATTTTTTTATGAAGGAAATGCTTTTCAATTTTGTCACTTATTACCAACAGGTAAAATCTATTTTATTAGCTAATAAAACTTCGTCGTATAAACGACAACATGAGTTAAGCATGATACCTTCTTATCATACAAATTCTAATCAACAAACACTACCAAATATCATCACTCAAAACCAGCAGTTTATGCAAACGTCTAACAACTTCAAAAGCAACAATTTTTCAACGACTAACTTCAAAAGTGTATCCCTTACCGTTAGTAAGGTGTTTTCATTTATGCTTGTCATGATTACTTTCATGTTTACATCACTTGGAAGTTCTGCACAGATAAATTATAGTCAGAATTTTGACGTAAGTGCTGGTAGTTGGACTGGTTTTACACAAGGCACTACAAACAATTGTTCGGGTGGTGGTTATTATTATAATTTATGGAGCAGTGCTACATCTGCAACTGCTGCATCTCCTTTATTAGGTACATCAAATGGACAATTGGTCACTTTGACTTATAAATATAAAATAACCAATTATACTGGTGGAGGTGCTACAGCAAATGATTTTGGAAATTTTAAAATTCAATATTCGAATTCCGCTACTGGAACTTTTACAGATGTTCCAAGTTCAACAATTAGTACCAATCACACAGCAAGTACATCTTGTGCATCTAAATCGGTTACATTTACTCCTCCTGCAGGAGCATTGTACATTCGTTTTGTAGCTGCTTTTGGTACTAATTCTGCTGCAGATTATTATTTAACATTTGATGATATTGCGCTTACTCAAGCGCTTGCTCCATGTGTGGCGCCTTCAGCTCAACCAACAAGTTTAGTTGTTAATCCAACAACAGGAACTACCAATTCTATAACGGGTAGTTTTACTGCATCAACTCCTGCAGCTGAAAATTATTTAGTAGTAAGAACATTAACCAACGTTGCACCGGTTCCAACAAATCTTACCGCTTATACAGTTGGTTCTACAGCAATGGGTACAGGTACTTATGTAGTATCTAATTCTGCAGCTACAACCTTTACATCTACTGGTTTAACCGCTGGTACTACATATTATTACTGGGTATTTTCTTCAAGTGGAAATTGTTCTGGTGAAGCATATAGCTATTTATCATTATCGAGTGAGGTAAATGCAGCTGCTCCATTATCTGGATCTGCTACAACAAATACGCCAATAGCACCTACATGTGCTGTCGTATCTCCTGCATCTGGTACAGTAGGTGTTTCCCCTTTTGCTACAATTGGATGGTCTAATGCAAATGCGCTTCCTGCTATCACAGGTTATGATGTATATTTAAGCACCAACCAAACATTGGTTACAAATGAAGATGCTTCTGTAAAAGTATTGGCAGCAACCACATCTACTGGTGCTACATTTACATCAGCTTTAGCATATAACACAACATACTATTGGAAAGTGGTTACCATAAATCCAAACGGTACTTCTGCAGGATGTGCGGTTAATTCTTTTGTAACTGCTGGCCCTTCATTACCAACTTGTCCTACTGCTTTTGCTCCAGTAACAGGTACAACAAATGCAACAGCAACTCAAGGTTTGTCATGGACAGCTTCTACAAATAGTGCACCTGCCATCGCAGGGTATGACTTATATGTAAGCAGCAGTTATAACGCTGTTAACAATCAATTGGCTTCGGCAAAAATGTTGAGCAATGCAAATACAACTTCTTTTACACCTACAGCTACAACCATATTATTTGCCCCCAATACAACTTATTATTGGATGGTGATTCCAAGAAACACCGTAGGGCCATCGTCTAGTTGTACAATCAATTCATTTACTACTGCTAGTACAGGAACTATTTCATCAACTGCAAATGGTGGTTTATGGAGTAGTACTGCAACATGGGTTGGCGGTGTTGTTCCAACTTATGCATCAAATGTTACCATTGCCGCTAATGCTATTGTAACAGTAGATGCTGCGGTAACGGTAAATAGTTTGACGTTAGGTACAGGAAGTACGGTACAATGGTATGGAACTGCAAGTGCCATGACTGTGGTAACAAACTTAACCATAGGTACTAGTGCTAAATTTCTTCCATACACTTCTGCTGGTGTGGGTGTAACGTTAAATATTGGCGGTAATTTTACCAACAATGGTTACACCAATTTGGCAGTAGCTTCATCATTTTTAAACTTTAATGGTTCTCAACAAGGTGGTGGAAGTACGGCTCAAACTTTGGGTGGTACGGGTACATTTGAAGGAGATACCACTGGTGGTACAAGAGGTATCATCAGAAGTTTGGCATTTGCTACAAATGGAGCATCTGTAATTAATACAACTCAAAATTTGGTGGCATACACTTTTTCACATGCAGCCGGTTCTTTAAATACCAATGGCAAATTGAGAATAGATGTTGCACCTCAAGTATATGGTCAACCCATTAATAGAAAAGTAGCGAATGTGGTGGTAACAAATATGGGATCTGGTTATACCGGTGCTCCTGTAATTACACCAAGTGGTGCTACTGCTTGGGCGGCTTCAACAGCATTAACACTTGGTCAAGTTAGGGTTAGTGGTTCAAATGTTTATGTGGTATTAAGGGCGGGTACTTCTAGTGCTGTAGCGCCAACACATACATCGGATTCTGCTACTAACGGTGGTGCCTCATTATTGTGGGTAGGTAATACAGGAACAATCGGTTCTGTGTTAGTACCTAATACAGCTCCAACTAATGGTGGCCAATATTTTATTGGCTCCAAATTGTTTATAATGAAAGGTCCAGCTGCTGCTGCAAATACTTTAAGTGGTGCTCAAACCAGAGATCTTACAGTTCTCGCGAATGCGCTTACAACTTTAGGTAGTTTTGCAGCATCTTCAGCAACCAACTCAGATACATTAATATATATAGGTACAGCTGCTCAAGGTTCAGTTGTTCATGATGCCACTACAAGTACAGTTAGAAGCATCAGTTTAACCAACCAAGGAGATGGATATTATACAACTGCTCCTACTTTAGGTTTGTTAGCAACTAATGGCGGTTCTGCTGCTGCAGCAACAGCTGTATTCTTCCAACAAATTGTTGGGCCTGCTAACTCTTCAGTAACAAGAGGTACTGCAGCAACAATTACAGGTGGTTTAGATATCGTATCTAGCCAATCTGTAACAGCGGTAAGTACAACTGGTGGTGGTATCAGATATACAGGTACGCCACTAATAGGTTTCCCATTACCAACAGGTTTCCAAAACTTAATGACTGCACAAGGTTCTGGTTATACATCAGCACCAACTGTAGTTGTAACAGGTGGAACAACAGTTAGAGGATTTACTTTACCAACATTTACAGTTACTGTAGCTGCAGGTAAAGTGGTTTCTGTTATTTGTTCTGCAGCAGGTTCGGGCTTTAGAACACAACCAACATTGACCTTAACTGGTGGTGGCGGTACAGGGGCAACAGCTGCATTCCCTACCAATTCATTAGCAACTGCAACTGCAGTTTTAGCAAATGGTACCATTACAAAATTCAATGTAACCAATGGTGGTGCCGGTTATACAGCTGCACCAACACCTATAATAGTTGATACTGCTGCAGCATTTAGTACTGCATCAAACGCATTAACTTCAAGGGTTTCTTTATATAACTTATCATATACAGGATTTTTAGCACCATCTACATCAAATCCAATCATTACAATGGGTACTGAGGTGCCTGCAAATAATAGAATCAACGTATTAACGGTAGGTTCAACCGCTTCAATTAGATCAAATGCTGTAGTTAAATTGAAAGCTAATTTAGAACTTTATGCAGGTTCTGCAGCATTAACATTACCAACTGCTACGAGTTATGGTACCATATTAGATATGAATGGATACTCATTAACGTGTAGTCACCCAGGTTATGCAGGTGCTGGTACTGCTGGCTCCCTTACTCAATTGGCTCGTGGTTATGTAACCAATGGCTTTATGAAACTAAGTTCTCCAGGAGGTTCTTTAACACGTACTTTCCCATTTGCTTCACCAATTGCCATTGCAACAGGTACAGGGTCTTTGGCTACAGGTTCTACCATTACGGGTATTACTGTATCTCAAACAGCTAGACCAACGGCTACTGTTGCTAAGTTTCCAATTGGTGCAAAAGGATATAAAGTAGATATCGCATCTGGAGAAGTTTATGGTACTGCCCCAACAGTTACCTTATCATACAATCCTTCGGATACATTATTATCTACATATACGCAGGGTAATTTATATGTAGGTCAAGCGGCCGCTTTAACTGGGCCTTGGACTGTTAGAAGTACAACTAGTGGTGGTACTGCTCTTTTAACTGCATCACTTTTCACTGGCTCAAGAGCAACTGGATCAACTGCACCAACTTTAATAGTTCCAACAACTTCTGATTTTTATACTTGGGTTTCTGATGCAACAGCGCCAACCGTTACAGGATCTTATGGTCCTTATTGTAGTGGTGGTGGTACAAGTGTTACTATTGCCGGTACAAACTTTGCTAACGTAACAAGCGTTAAATTCAACGGCGTAAATGCTGCATCTTACATTGTAAATTCAGCAACTTCAATTACCGCTGTTACTCCAGCTGGCATTACTGCTGGTGTAATTAGTGTAACAGCTAATGGTGTTGTTGCTTCAAGTTCAGCAGCATATACCATCACATCAAGTCCTGTATTTGCTCCATCACTTAATCCTGCAAATGGATTGATTTGTGCGGCGGGTAGCTCAGTTTCAATTTCTTTAAATGATATTGGCGCAGACAGTTATACTTGGACAGGTGGAACAGGATTAGATACATACACAGGCTTGAACGTAGTAGCAAGTCCTGCAGTTTCTACAGCTTATACAGTAACTGGTACCATATCATCAACTGGATGCGTGGTAAGCAGAACATTCAATATAGGTGTAATTCCATCAGCGGCATTAGCACCATCAGCAACACCTTCATCTTCTTGTTTTGTTGCTGGTTCTACAATCAGTTTAAACTCTAACTTAAGTGCGGGTAATTTCTCGGTAGCATCTATTCCTTATGCACCAGCAACAGTTCCAGCAAATGTGAGTTATTTAGTAGATAGAGCTGCAATTTTAGGATTGGCACAAAATGGAACATCATTGGATGATAATGGATTTATTAACGTTCCGATGGGCTTTAACTATAACTTCTTTGGTACGTTCTTCGATAATTTAGCTGTTGGTATAAATGGTACCATGATGTTTGGAACCATTCCAGGATTTGGTACAGCAGATGGTGAGTTGAGTGATTATACATTTACAACTACCAATGGTGTTACCTTCCCAAATGAAGCAAATGCTGCTAATGTAATTTCATTGGTGAGTGCGGATTTACTTGCTACATCAACTTCTTTATCAGGTTTAATCGGAACCACAACATCTGGATCTCCAAATATTACCATAACAAATGGTACAATTGTATACCTTAATGTAGGTGATAGTATCACTGGAACTGGTGTAGGTGTGGGTGCAAAAATAGCTTCGATTTCAGGTAATACAATAGTAATGACTGTAAATTCAACAGCTACGGCTACTGGAGTTACATTAACTTATTATGAAAAACCTTCGATTAGATATTGGACAGAAGGAACTGCTCCAACAAGAAGATTTATCATGGAGTATTTTGGATTAAGAAATTACACTGCAGGTACTCCAGCTATTCCAAGAAGAATATTTGCTCAAATTATGTTCTATGAAACATCTGGGGTAGTGGAAATGCATATACAACAAATGGCTACTGGTGCAAAAACCATTGGTTTACAAAATAATGATAAAACAATTGGTGCAACGGTACCAGGAAGAAATGGTTTCACTACAGGTATTTCAACTCCAGAGTCATGGCGTTTTAACCCTCCAACAAATTATTCTTTTGTATGGAGTCCTTCAACTGGGTTAGATACAACTAGATTAACTTCTGTAAATTATACACCAACATCAGCAGGAGTTAAGAAGATAAATTTACAAGTTACCAATCCTACAACAGGTTGTATTTCTAATGCTCCTGAGTTATCATTCACGGTAAATCCAACACCAACAGCTCCAACGGTTAGTGGTGTATTATCAGTATGTGGTACAGGATTTACAGCGTTAACTGCATCTGAACCAGGTTCTGGAAACAGCATCAAATGGTATTCAGATTCATTGTTAACAGGGTTGTTACAAACAGGTATTTTATATGTAACACCAACCATTACACAATCTACTACTTACTATGCTGCTCAAACAAGTTCTACTTGTTCAAGTCCAGGTACAAAAGTGGTGGTTACGATTACTACTCCAGATGCATTAACAGTTACTAAGCCTGTATTATGTGCTGGTACAACTTCAACTTTATTACAAGTAACTTCAAATACAACTCCTTACGATACATACATCTGGAGTCCAGTTACCAATTTATTTATTGATGCGGCGCTTACAATTCCTTACCAGGGAAGTAACCGTACATCTGTATATGCTGGTAATTTAGCTGCAGGTTTAACCAAGTATATATGTAGTGCAAGTAGTTTCTCTACATTATGTTCTACAAAAGATTCATCGATGATTTATGTACAACCAGGTACAGCATCAATCACTTCAAGTCCATCATTTGTTTGTGTTAGAGGCGTATCAACACTTACAGTAGCTGGTTCTTCAGCTATTGCACCTAAGAGTGTAAAATGGCAATCATCATCTGATAATATTACATTTAGTGATATCGTAGGTGCAGATTCAACATCATATACATCTGATACCTTATCAACAGGTAAATATTACAGAGCGATTATTAAATCAGGAGATAGCAACACAGGAATTAATACAACTTGTATTACAACAGCGTCTTATTTCCTTGATGTGAGAAATCCTCAACCTATTTCAGTTAACAATGGTGCATTATGTGCGGTTTCAGGTAACGTACCAATGACAGCTACAGGAGCTGCAGGTTCTACATTTAACTGGTATAGTTCATTAGGAAGTACAGCTTCATTAAGTACTGGTGCTACTTATTCTCCAAATATTTCATCTTCAGCAAACTACTATTTAGGGGTAACTCAAAATGGTTGTGAAGGAACTAGAGTGTTGGTATCAGCTACTTTAAGTTCACCAGATCCATTAACCATTACAAGTTCTAAAATTGCTTGTAACAATGGCGTTAGCAAATTAGAAGTTACATCAGCAGTTGGAAACTATGATAGTTATATTTGGTCTCCAACTACAGCATTGTTTACAGATACAGCTTGTACAACAGCATATACTGGAGGTTCAGCAACTAAAGTGTTTGTGAA
>Ga0209598_10002423_pt1 | contig 14602 bp, 13 predicted proteins | sample M_140807_EF_Meta_FD_187317 | JGI IMG/M metagenome (GOLD analysis project Ga0209598, IMG submission 187317) | Freshwater microbial communities from Lake Montjoie, Canada to study carbon cycling - M_140807_EF_MetaG (SPAdes) (version 2) | ecosystem: Environmental > Aquatic > Freshwater > Lake... | reverse complement strand
AGACCCTCCTTCAGGCACAGCTGGAACCAGTCGCGGCAGGTGATCCGGTTGCCCGTCCAGTTGTGGAAGTACTCGTGGGCCACCACGCTTTCGATGCGTTCATAGTCCAGGTCCGTCGCCGTCTCCGGGTCGGCCAGCAGCAGGGACGAGTTGAAGATGTTGAGGCCCTTGTTCTCCATGGCCCCGAAGTTGAAGTCCCGCACGGCGACGATCATGAAGAGGTCTAGGTCGTACTCGCGACCAAAGGCCTCCTCGTCCCAGCGCATGGACCGCTTCAGGGCGTCCATGGCGTAGGCCGCCCGGGCCGACATGCCCGGGTCGACATAGATCTTCAACTCCACCTTCCGCCCGCTGGCGGTGACGAAGCTGTCGGCCAGTTCGTCCAGCTCTCCAGCCACCAGGGCGAAGAGGTAGCAGGGCTTGGGGAAGGGATCGTTCCACACAGCGTATCGGCGCCCGTCCGGTCCCCGGCCGGTCTCCACCAGGTTGCCGTTGGAGAGGAGGCGCGGCCAGGCGTCGTCCGCCGTCATGCGCACGGTGAACCGGGACAGGACGTCTGGCCGGTCGGGATACCAGGTGATTGTGCGGAAGCCCTCGGCCTCGCACTGGGTGCAGAACCGGCCCCCCGACATGTAGAGCCCCTCCAGGGCCTTGTTGGCCGCCGGGTTGATCTCGACCTCGGTCTCCAGGACGAAGGCGTCCGGGACGTCCGGGATCGTCAGGCTGTGGTCGTCGGCAGTGAAGGCGCCTGGCTCCAGGGCCTGGCCGTCGATGGCGACCGACACGGTCTTCAGCCGCTCCCCGTCCAGCCGCAGGGGTGCCCCAGCCTCGCCGTTCCGCCGCAGGGTCAGCCGGGCCTTCACCCGGGTCGCCTCCGGCTGCAGGTCGAAGTCCAGGTGAACCTCATCCACGAGGAAGGCGGGCGGCCGATAGTCGGTCAGGCGGATCGGGGCGGGGATGTCTGTGCGCATCCCGCCGATTTAAGCCATCCGGGCGGCGAGGGGGAGGGGCGGGGCGTAAGGAAAGACTCGCCATTGGCGGTCTCCGCGTCCGAGATGCAGGTGAAGTGGAAAGAAGACAAACCCCATGATCAAGCTCACCTTCGCCCTCGTCCGCCTGCCGCACCTGACGCGGGAGCAGTTCCAGGACTACTGGCTCAACACCCACGGCCCCCTGGTGGCCAGCGTGAAGGACGCCCTGCACATCCGCCGCTATGTCCAGCTGCATTCCATGGACGAGACCCTCAGCGCCGGCATTCGCGCCAGCCGCAACGCCCCGCCCCAGTTCGATGGGGTGGCCCAGCTCTGGTACGACAGCCTTGAGGACCTCGCCGCCCTGGCCGGCAACCCCGCCGCCCGCGAGGCGGGCCGCCTGCTGCTCGAGGACGAGAAGACCTTCATCGACCTGCCGAAGAGCCCCCTCTGGTGGGGCGAGGAAAAGGTGATCATCGGCGGGTGACGGCGCCCGGCGCGAATTGTGCGCCCAAGGGGGAGATCCCCGCGAAGCGCGGTGAGGGGGTCAACGGCGGCTTGGCCCTCAGGCGTTCGCCGGGGGGCCTTCCAGCCAATTCTGTAGGATCGCCAGGATCTGGTCACCTGGGTTGTAGCCCCGGGTGACGACCCCGTAGGTCCCCTCCGGGCCCGGGCCGGCCACCAGGGTGGGGAAGCCCGTCACGCCGGCGCGCTGAGAGACCCCGTAGTCGGCCCAGGTCTCGTGCTTCAGCTCATCGCTGTTGAAGTCAGCCAGGAAGGACTCCGGGGCCACCCCGTAGTCGGCGGCCAGTTCGGCCAACACCTCGGGGCGGGTGATGTTGCGGTCCTCGGCGTAGAAGGCCCTCTGGAGCCGGCCCAGATAGGCGATGGCCCCCTCGGGGTTGTCGCGCCGCACCCGCACCACGGCCCGGGCTGCGGGGTCGGTGTCGTAGAGGAAGCCGGGATCGTCCAGCACCGCCCCGCCGAAGGGCAGGCCGGTAGCCTCGGTGATATGGGTCCAGTGGCCGCGCAGGCTGTCCTTGGCCTCCTGGGTCATGGGGGTCTCGGTACCGGGGCGCAGACCCCCCATGATGAGGCGCACCGGCAGGGCCCGGCCGAAGGCGCGGCGGATGTCCTCCAATACCGGCGAGAAGCCGTAACACCAGGAGCACATGGGATCGGCGAAGTAGATCAGGTGCGGCGCGGTCATGTCGGGCCTCGGGCGTTCAGGTCCGGGCCAGCCTACACGGACCCGGGAAGCAGGGCTATTGCGGCCCGGTGGCGTCACGCAGGGCCGGCGCAGCGGCCGCCGCCGGGACCTCCAGCGTCGATGGACCCGGATCGAACGCGGCGCCCATCAGGGGGGCGTTGCGGGTCAGGCGCTCGGCGGCGACCGGGCAGGCCTGGGGCAGGGTCCATCCCATCCACTGCTGGGCGACCGTGCGGGTTGGCAGGTTGGCGGCGGGTGCCCAGACGGCGCGGCCCTTGGCGATGGCCGCCTCGCCCCGCGGGCGCAGGGGGGAAATGCTGGCCTGCTCGGCGGCCTGGAGGGCGGAGGTGAACAGCTTGAGGTGGATCCGGGCCTGGGCCTGGAGGTCGCCGTAGACCTTGAGGTCGTCCTGGAGGGACGAGCCAGGCCGGCGATAGGTCTTCTCGATCCGGGTCACGTCCGGCATCACCCGGTCGTGTTGGGCGAGGTAGCCATCCAGCACGCCATAACACCAGCCGACCAGTCCATAGTCGTCCTTGGGTGCGCCAGCCGGGCCTGGGGCTTCCGCCGCCCGGGCGGCGACCCGCTCGGCTGTGGCCTGGGGCGCATCGGCGGGCAACGTGGATGCCGCGGGCTCCTGGGCGGCCAGGGCGAGGGCGAGGGCAAGGGCGATCATGGGGCGGGATTAGCCTCTGAATCCGGCGCAGATGTGGCGGAGGGCGGTCCGAAGCCGCCGCCTCCGGGGGTCTCGATCTCTATGGCCTCCCCTGCCGCGACAGTCACCGAGAAACAGCCGCCAAGGGCCAGGAATGAGCCGTCGGCGCGGATCAGGCGCTGGGCGCCGGGCCGGGCGGGGCCGCCGCCGGCCAGCCCCTGGGGCGCGCACGTCCGGCGGGTGGACAGGAGGGCCGCCTCCAGGGGCGCCAGGAAACGGATCCGCCGGCGCACGCCGTCTCCACCCCGGAAGGTGCCTCTGCCCCCTGAACCCAGCAGGATTTCAAAGGTTTCCAGCCGCACCGGGAAGCGCCGCTCGAGGATCTCCGGGTCGGTCAGGCGCGAGTTGGTCATGTGGGTATGCACACCACTGGCACCCGGTCCCCGGGCCGAGGCGCCGGCCCCACCGCAGAGGGTCTCGTAGTACTGCCGGTCGGCGTCCCCGAAGGTCAGGTTGTTCATGCTGCCCTGGGCGTTAGCCATGACGCCGAGGGCCGCGTAGAGGGCGTCGACCACATGCTGGCTGGTCTCGACATTGCCCGCCACCACCGCCGCCGGCGGGGCGGGGGCCAGGAGGGATCCAGGCCGGGTACGCACCCGCAGGGGCTTCAGGCAGCCGGCATTAAGGGGGATATCGTCGTCCACCAGGGTGCGAAAGACGTAGAGGACGGCGGCGTCCACGATGGCCGAGGGCGCATTGAAATTCGTCGGCACCTGGTTGGATGACCCGGTAAAATCGATCTCCGCTCCCTGCCGGTCGCCATCCAGGGTGATGCGCACGGCGATCTCGCCGCCCCCGTCCATGGGAACCCTGGCCTCGCCATCCGACAGCCGATTCAGGGCCCGCCGCACGGCGCTGGCGGCATTGTCCTGGACGAAGTCCATGTACCGGGCGACGACCTCGCCGCCCTGGTCCCGGATCATGCCCGCCAGGGTGTCGGCCCCGGCCTGGCAGGCAGCGAGCTGGGCCTTCAGGTCGGCGAGGTTGCGGTCCGGCGCCCGGCAGGGCCAGGGACCCGCCAGCAGGGCCTCCCGGACCTCGGCCTCAAGGAAGACGCCGGCGCGCATAATGGGCAGGGCGTCGAGCAGAACCCCCTCGTCTTCAAGGGTTTGGGAGAAGGGCGGCATGGAGCCGGGCTGGACGCCGCCGACGTCGGCATGGTGCCCGCGGGCGGCGACGAAGAGGTCCGGGGGCCCCTCCGCCTCCGGCCGGGTAAAGACCGGCATGACCACGGTGATGTCCGGCAGGTGTGTGCCACCCGCGTAGGGATTGTTGAGGGCGAAGGCCTCGCCCGGCTTCAGGATCCCCCGCCGCTCGCGCACGGCCAGGACGGAGGCGCCCATGGAGCCCAGGTGCACGGGCATATGCGGCGCATTGGCCACCAGCCCGCCGTCTGCATCGAAGAGAGCACAGGAAAAGTCCAGTCTTTCCTTGATGTTGACCGAGTGCGCCGTGCGCTCCAGGGCCGCCCCCATGGCCTCGGCTACCCCCATGAAGCGACGGTTGAAGAGCTCCAGGGTGACGGGATCGGGCCGATCCAGGCGCACCTCCCGGGGTGAGGGACCGGCGATGCGGGTCAGGCGGATCAGGCCTTCGGCCTCGCCTCGGGCCCGCCAGCCCGGCAGGACGGCGACCTGGGTATCATCGCGTACGATGAGGGCCGGGCCGTCGATCTGGGTCAGGGCGGCAGCCTCCACCACGGGCGCGGAGAGAGCCTGCGACCGGCAGGTCATCTGCCTAACGCCCTGTCGGGTCCCGGGGGGGATGGAGACGGGGGCTGGAGCGTCCCGGGTGGGTCCCACCGGCAGGGGGGGTGCTGTCGCCTCCACGGCCTCGACCTCGACCCGGGCGATGCGGACCGCCCGGTCGGGTTCGGTGAATCCGAACAGCCGGCGGTGGGCATCTTCGAAGGACTCCCGCACCTCGTCCCCGGATCCCGGTGCCAGGGACAGGACGGCGTCGGTGCCATCGTAGCGCAGGCCGAGGCGGACCTGGACCTCGCCACTGTCGATTCCCTGGGCGGCCAGGCCTGCGAGGGCCTCCGCGCCGAGGCGGGCGGCGAGGTCCGACGCGGCGGCCAGCCCCCTCGCGTCGAGGGCCGTCTCCAGCCCAGCTTGCAGAAGGACGGTGGGTCTAGCCTGTCCCATACCCCAGGCTGACAGGACGCTGGCCCGGCCCGGGCAGAGGATCTCGTCCATACCCAGGGCCTCGGCCACATCGCAGGCCACCTGTCCCGCCGCGCCGCCGAAGGCGACGAGGGCGTGGTCGCGGGGGTCGAAGCCGCGCTCGGTGGACATGCGCCGTACTGCCTGGGCGGTCTGCTCGACGGCCACGGCCAGGAAGCCCTCGGCCGCGGCCTCGGGCCCGGCCAGGCCCATCTCCGACGCCAGGCCTGCAAGGGCCGCCCGCGCCGCCGCCGCATCCAGGGGGGCGTCGCCGCCCGGCCCGAAGACAGCGGGAAAACGCGCCGGGTCCAGCCGACCCAGCACCAGGTTGGCGTCGGTCACCGTGGCCGGTCCGCCGCGCCCGTAGGCGGCTGGCCCGGGATCGGCGCCGGCGCTGGCCGGTCCCGCCCTGGCCCGGTCGCCGTCGAAGTGGAGGATGGAGCCGCCCCCGGCCGCCACCGTCTCGACGTCGACCGTGGGCGTGCGCAGGCGCACCCCGGCCACCTGGGTGGTCTCGCGCCGCTCCATCACCCCGGCGAAGCGGCAGACATCCGTGGAGGTCCCGCCCATATCAAAGCCCAGGACCGCCCGACTTCCCGCCGCCCGGGCCGTCGCGGCCACGCCGGAGACCCCGCCGGCGGGACCGGACAGGACCGCGTCCCTTCCCCGGAAGGCCGAGGCCCGGACAAGGCCGCCAGCCGAGGTCATGAACCAGAGGGGCGCCCCGCCCACCGCAGACTGGACCTGGTCCACATAGGCCCGCAGCACGGGGGTCAGGCAGGCGTCCGCCACCGTCGTGGCGGCCCGGGGCAGGAAGCGCGGCAGGGGCGAGACCTCGTGCGAGAGGGCGACGAAGGGGATGCCGGCTTCCCGGGCCAGGCGTCCGGCCAGGATCTCGGGCTCCGGGTTGAGGTCGGCGTGCAGGAAGGCCACGGCGGCGGCTTCGTAGCCGGGCGCAAGGTCGGCCAGCTTCGCTGCCAGGGCCGAAGGGTCCAGGGGCTCGACCACCGCGCCGTCGGCGCCCAGCCGTGCATCTACCTCCAGGACCCCGGCGAACAGGGGCTCGGGGCGACGGATGTCGAGGGCGAAGAGGTCCGGCCGGGACTGGTCGCCGATCCGCAGGGCGTCGGCGAAGCCGCGGTTGGTGATCAGGAGGGTGCGGGCGAAGCGTCGCTCCAGGAGGGCGTTGGTGGCCACGGTCGTGCCCATGCGGATGGCCTCGACCCGGTCGCCGGGGAAGGGCGCATCGGGCGCCACTCCCATCAGCCGCCGCATGCCCTCCACGGCGGAGTCCGCCCAGGCCGGCGAGGCTGACAGGAGCTTGGCGGTCGCCTCCCGGCCGTCGTCGGTCCGCCCCACCACGTCGGTGAAGGTCCCGCCCCGGTCGATCCAGAAGGTCCAGCGCCTGTCCAAGGGGCCTCCGCCGCCACTCACCTGGGTCTAAGACCACACCCGGGAAAGCCGCGTCCAGTGTCGGCCGCCCCCGGGCGGTTCCATCTGTCGAAAACGTAACAATCCCGTAGTCGCCGCCCGGTATATGGACGGCGTCATGAAGGGAGCGCGCCGTCGGTGCGGCGCGGCGAGATTGGGGCGCTGGCATGGGCTTCTGGAGCAGGATCGCGACCCTGGCCGTCCGCCGGCCGGATGCAGGCGACTGTGACTGCCCGCCGGGCCCCCCCGGGGCAGACCCGGCCTTCTCCACGGCGGTAACCGCCCTTGGCGCCAAATTGGCCAAGGCTGACGGCCGCGCCCGGGTCTCCGAGTTCGACGCCTTCGCCGAGGTCTTCTCCCCAGAGGCGGCGTCGCAGGGCAATGTCCAGCGCCTCTACGACCTGGCCCGGCAGACCACCCACGGATACGAGAGCTATGCCCGCCAACTGGCGCGCCGCTACCGCAACTGTCCCGGCCTGCTCGAGGACGTTCTGGACGGCCTCTTCCACATCGCTGGCGCCGACGGGGCGGTCACTGACGACGAGGAGGCCTATCTGGAGCGGGTGGCCGAGCTGTTCGGCTTTGGTCCCCTGTCCTACCGCCGGATTCGCGCCACCCATCTGGGGGCCCCCGATGGCGACCCCTACGCCGTACTCGACGCCCGGCACGACGCCTCGGACGCGGACCTGAAGGCCGTCTGGCGGCGGCGCATCGCCGACGCCCACCCGGACCGCATCCACGCCCTGGGCCTGCCCGACGAATACCTCGACATCGCCCACGCCAAGTCCGCCGCCCTCAACGCCGCCTACGACTCCATCCGCCGCGAGCGGGCGGAGGTCGCCGCGGCGCGGGGGTAGGAGAGCCTACCGTTTCAGGCAGTCGCCCGGCTTCAGGCGTCCAGATGGTCGCCGAAGCGTGCCGTGCAGTTTTCGATCCGCGTGATGTTGCACAGGTCCGATCCGAGGCCGAGGACGACAAGGCCGGGGGGCAGGTTCAGTTACCCGTTCCCACCGCGCACGGGACGATCAACCCATGGGAGTGCAAACAAATCCAGGCTGGCAAGACCATAGGTCACCCTTCTTGTCGGTGCAGGTCTGCCCGCCGGTACCCGATGCACAGCGACCACCGTCGGCGATAATCTCGCCGGCAGTGTTGTAACCGACGGCCTGGCGGGGCGACCCTCCCGGAATCTTTGTGAGCCTAGGCTTCATCATGCAGCCACCGAGCATTACCAGCACCGCAACGATCATCATCACGCGTCCGAACATTTTGTTCCTCCTTGATCCACAGCCTTAACGAAGTGCGCTCACTTGCTAACGAAATACAATGACCTGCCAATTCAGCGTGAAGGACAGGAGTCGGGCGTGAGGCGGCCCTGAGGGTCGGACTTTGCACCGCAGAAGATCATCGCCATCGCGTTGGGGCTCTTGAACACTTCCGTGGGACGATCCCGAGGCTAGGCCAGTGACTGATGGGCACGGCGGTGTCCACCCGGGCCGGCGGCCCGCGGTCCGTTATTCACGACCCTTCACGGTTTTTTCCCGCTGGCCCCTGCCCGGAGCCCCCCTGTCCGGACCGATTCCAGTTGACGCCCCCGTGGGCGCGCACAACATGTTGGGAAGGCTGGACCGGACGGTCCGGCCCTGCCCCATGCAGAGGATGTCGATGATCCGTATCGCTAATCGTTCCGGTGCTGCCTTCCTTCGCGGCCCCAAGGCCGTGCTCGCGGTCCTGGGGGCGGTGGCGGGGCTGTTGCTGGCGGCCGTCGCGGCCCTGTTCGCGGCGGCGACCGTCGTGGTGGTGGCGGTGATCGGGACGACCCTCCTGGGCCTCGCCGCCCTGACGGGGCGGCTGCGTCGCGCGCCGGTACCCGCCGCTTCGGCAACGGGGGCGACCGGGGAGGTCATCGAGGCCCAGCGGGTGGGCGGCCACGAATGGGTCGCCTACGGCTGGAGCGACAAGGACGGCCCGAAGCGCTGATTTCCCCCCGGGTGACGCTGCGGCGGGGCTTGCTGCCTGCGGGGGGTGCCTCTACCGTCCAAAGCCTCACACAAACGGAGGAAATGGAATGATCGGCGTCATCGCGACCCTGACCGTAGCGGAAGGCAAGAACGCGGAGTTCGAAGCCATCTTCACCGAACTGGCCAAGCAGGTGAAGGCCAATGAGCCCGGCTGCCACGCCTACCAGCTGACCCGCAGCCGCACGAACGCGCAGGTCTACAAGGTGCTGGAACTCTACGCCGACGAGGCGGCCCTGAAGCACCACGGCGGTACGGAATACTTTAAGGCAGCGGGCCCGAAGATGGGTCCCTGCATGGGTGGCCGGCCCGAGATCGAATACCTCGACGGCGTCTGACACGGAGACGAAAACCATGGACCTGGCCTTCAACAAAGACGACCTCGCCTTTCGGGACGAGGTCCGGGCCTTCATCGCCGAAGCCTTCGACGACGACATGCGCGCCCGCTCGGCGCAGTCGAAGAACGCCCACATCGACAAGGCGGGCCAGGTCCGATGGCTTAAGCGGCTGAATGAAAAGGGCTGGATCGCCCCTGACTGGCCGGAGGAGTACGGCGGCACGGGCTGGAGCCACAGCCGCAAGTATATCTTCGAGATGGAGATGGCCCTGGCGGGCGCGCCCTCGACCTCGAACATGGGCCTGACCATGTGCGCCCCGGTGGTCATGGCCTTCGGCACCCCCGAGCAGAAGGCCGAGCACCTGCCCAGGATCCTGTCCACCGACGTCTGGTGGTGCCAGGGCTATTCCGAGCCGGGCTCGGGATCGGACCTGGCCTCCCTGGCGCTCAAGGCCGAGCGGGATGGCGACCACTATGTCCTGAATGGTTCGAAGATCTGGACCACCTACGCCCAATGGGCGGACTGGATGTTCTGCCTGGTGCGGACCTCGAACGAGGCCATTCGCCAGGTGGGCATCAGCTTCCTGCTGCTGGACATGAAGACGCCGGGCATTTCCATCGTGGCCCTGCCAACCCTGGACGGCCCCGCCCAGGGCGAGCAGGAAATCAACCAGGTCTTCTTCGACAACGTCCGCGTGCCGATCTCCAACCGGATCGGCGAAGAGGGCCAGGGCTGGACCTACGCCAAGTACCTGCTGCAGTTCGAGCGGGGAAATCCCTATGCCCCGGGCCTCACCCACCAGCTGGAGAAGGTCAAGCAGATCGCCTCCCTGCAGGCCTCCGACGGCGGCGGCAAGCTGGTCCATGACCCGGCCTTCCGGCGCAAGCTGGCCGAGATGCAGATCAAGGTGGACACGCTGAACGCCACCGAGCTGCGGGTCTTCGGCTCACGGGTCACCGGCGAGACCCTGGGGGCCGTGTCCTCCATGTTCAAGCTGGAGGGCAGCCAGGCCCAGCAGGCCATCACCGAGCTGGCCCTCGAGGCGGCCGGCGTCTACGCCGCGCCCTTCGTGCGCGACACCTGGGCCGAGATCCGGGGCGAGCGCAACGAGCCCCGGGCCGGGCCGGACTATGCCGCCACCCTGGCACCGCACTATTTCAACTACCGCAAGACCTCGATCTATGCGGGGTCGAACGAGATCCAGCACAACATCATGGCCAAGATGGTGCTTGGCCTCTGACGCGGAGGACAGGCGTGTACGAGGGCTTTGAGAAGGCGCTGGAGGCGGCGGTGGCCTCCGGGCGTATCGCTGGTGCCGTGGCGGCCGTAGCGGACCGGGACGGCGTGACCTACACCCGCGAGGCGGGCTTCCGGCAGGCGGGCGCACCGGCGGCCATGACCCAGGACACGATCTTCTGGCTGGCCAGCATGACCAAGGCGGTGGTCTCGGTTGCGGCCCTGCGGGAGGTGGAGGCGGGTCGGCTCAGCCTCGACGGTGACCTGTCGGGTCTGCTGCCTGAATTCACCGACCTGCAGGTGCTTGAGGACTTTGGCGAGGATGGCACCCCGCGCCTGCGTCCGGCCCGGCGGGCTCCGACCCTGCGGGACCTCCTGACCCACACTTCGGGCTTTGGCTATGCCTTCCTGAGCGAGGACCTCACCCGATGGCATCGGGTGACCGGGGCGGCGGATCCGAACGGCGGCACCCGGTCGGCGCACGTCCTGCCCCTGCTGCACGATCCCGGCGAGGCCTGGAGCTACGGGATCGGTATCGACTGGGCGGGCCTGGCCGTGGAGGCCGCCAGCGGCCAGCGCCTGGACGCCTACCTCAATGACCACATCCTCGGCCCCCTGGGCATGACGGACACCGGCTTCGCCCCCGTGGACCCGGAGCGGCGGGCCACCGCCCACCTGCGGGTCGAGGGAACCCTCTTCCCGGCCCCGACTCCGCCCGGTGGCACTGAGGCCGAGGTCCTGTCGGGCGGCGGCGGCCTGCACGGCACGGCACCGGACTACATCCGCTTCCTGCGCATGCTGCTGAACGGCGGGGAGCTGGACGGCGCCCGCATACTGAAGCCGCAGACCGTGCGGTCCCTCAGCGAGGTGCAGACGGGGTCTCTCAAGGCCGGGGCCTTCAAGACCGCCAACGGTGCCCTGACCACCGACTTCGACCTCTATCCCGACATGCTGACCGGCCATGGCCTCGCCTCCGTCGTCACCCCGGAGGCGACGAAGCAGGGGCGCGGGCCCGGTGCCCTGAACTGGGCGGGGATCTTCAACACCTATTTCTGGGCGGACCCGGATGCGGGCAAGGCCGGCGTCCTTTTGACCCAGCTCATGCCCTTCGGCGACCCGGACGTCCTGGTCCTGCTGAGGGCGCTGGAGAGGGGCGACTGAGGCGAGCGCCGTTGACCCCCTCCGTCACGCTGCGCGCGCCACCTCCCCCTTGGGGGCGGAATTAGAGGGTCAATTGCTCCCCCAAGGGGGAGCTCCCGGCGCAGCCGGGTGAGGGGGTCTGCTGAGATGCCGTTGACCCCCTCCGTCGCGCTGCGCGCGCCACCTCCCCCTTGGGGGCGGAATTGGAGCCGTCTAAATGCTCCACCTTAGGGGGAGCTCCCGGCGTAGCCGGGTGAGGGGGTAAACGGCGGCTCAGCGGCCCCCTCCGTCCCGGGGCCCTACAGGCGGGAGGGGATGATCACCTGCATGCTCTCATAGCCCTTCACGAAGGCCGAGTAGATGCGCTCGGGCTCGCTGACGACCTGGATCTCGGGGAAGCGCTGGAGGATTTCTTCCCAGAGGATCTTCAGCTGCAGCTCGGCCAGGCGGTTGCCCACGCAGCGGTGGATGCCGAAGCCGAAGGAGAGGTGCTGGCGCGGACGCTCGCGGTCGATGATGTAGCTGTTGGGGTTCTCGATGACCTCGTCGTCCCGGTTGCCGGAGACGTACCACATGACGACCTTGTCGCCCTTGCGGATGGTCTTGCCGCCCAACTCCACGTCCCGCAGGGCGGTGCGCCGCATGTGGGCCAGGGGGGTCTGCCAGCGGATGGTCTCGGCGACCATGGAGGGGATGAGGTCCGGGTTGGCCTTGAGCTTGGCGAACTGGTCCGGGAACTGGTTCATGGCGTAGACCGAGCCGGTCATGGAGTTACGGGTGGTGTCGTTGCCGCCGACGATCAGCAGGATCAGATTCCCCAGGTACTCCATGCGGTCCATGTTCCGCGTGGCTTCGCCGTGGGCGAGCATGGAGATGAGGTCGCCCTTGGGCTCAGCGTTGACCCGCTCGTTCCAGAGCCGGGTGAAGTAGTCCACGCATTCGAAGAGGTAGCCGCGACGCTCCATTTCCGGGTCATCGGTCTTGAAGTGCTTGGACGAATTGTCCGCCGTGGCGACGTCGGACCAGAAGGTCAGCTTGCGGCGATCCTCGAAGGGGAAGTCGAAGAGGGTGGCCAGCATCTGGGTGGTCAGCTCGATGGAGACCCGGTCCACCCAGTCGAAGGGCTCGCCAATGGGCAGGTTGTCCAGGGTGTTCTGGATCCGGCTGCGAATCAGGGGTTCCATCAGGTGCAGGCTCTGGGGCGAGACCGCCGGGCTGACGGTCTTGCGCTGCATGTCATGCTTGGGTTGGTCCATGGCGATGAACATGGGCAGGGTGAAGTCGTCCATTGGGTCCGCCAGGGTGATGGACGGTTCGGACGAGAAGTCCCCGTGGTTGGTGTCCACGGCCATGATGTCGTTGTACCGGGTCACCGACCAGAAGGCGCCGTTCTCATGGTGCTCGGCCGGGTGCAGGTGGACCGGGTCCTCCTTCCGCAGGCGCTCGAAATAGGGCCACTGGGTGTCGGTCTTGAAGAGCTCGGGGTCGGCGACGTTGATGTCTTCGAGGGGCATGGAATAGGCCCGGGCGCGGGCCTCGGCCTTCAGGTCAACGGCTCCGTCACTCATGGGAAACTCCTCGGTCCGGCGCGACGCGGCGAAAGGGGGCCGCAGTCAATTTGAGCATTGCTCAGAACATGACGAAGGCGATGGCGAAATGCAAGCCGACCTGGCCTCAGATTGACCCCTGATTTTCGCCTGACGCCGGCGCAGGGACGGTGCATAAGGTCGCCCCGAAACACTGAAACCGGGGTCCGCCATGGCGGACCCGACGCAGGAGATGCCGCCCATGGCCGCCGAAGCCCTTTTCCAGCCCTGGTCCTTCAAGGGCCTGAACCTGAAGAACCGCCTGGTCATGGCACCCATGACCCGGTCCTTCTCGCCCGGCGGCGTGGCGACCGAGGATGTGGCGCAGTACTACCGCCGGCGGGCCGCCGCCGAGGTCGGGCTGATCCTCACCGAGGGCACGGGGGTGGACCGCGCCGCCTCGCTGAACGACCGCAACATCCCGCGCTTCCACGGCGAGAAGGAACTGGCCGCCTGGAAGCGGGTGGCTGATGAGGTCCATGCCGAAGGCGGCGCCATCGGCCCCCAGCTCTGGCACGTGGGCGCTGTGCGTTCGCGTGACCCGGAATGGAACCCGACCGGCGGCTATGACAGCCCCTCTGGCCTGTCGAGCCCGGGCAAGAAGTTCGGCGAGGGCATGAGCGAGGAGGCCGTGGCCGACGCCATTGACGCCTTCGCCCGGGCGGCGGCGGACGCCAAGCGGCTGGGCTTCGAGACTGTGGAACTGCACGGCGCCCACGGCTATCTCATCGACCAGTTCTTCTGGGACGGCACCAATGAACGCGAAGATGCCTATGGCTCGAAGGACCTGCCGGGCCGGGCGCGCTTCGCCGGCGACATCCTGCGGGCCGTGCGCCAGGCGGTGGGCCCGGACTATCCGGTGATCATCCGAATTAGCCAGTGGAAGCAGCAGGACTTCACGGCGAAGATGGCGCCGACGCCCAAGGCCCTGGAGGCCTGGCTGACCGCCCTGACCGACGCCGGCGCCGACATCCTGCACTGCTCGCAGCGCCGCTTCTGGGAGCCGGAGTTCGAGGGCTCGGACCTGAACTTCGCCGGCTGGGCCAAGAAGTTGACCGGCGTTCCAACCATCACGGTGGGCTCGGTGGGCCTGTCCGGAGAGTTCGTGGCCTCCTATGCCGGCGAGGCCTCGCAGCCCGCCTCCATCGACGACCTGCTGCGGCGGCTGGAGGCCGAAGAGTTCGACCTGGTGGCTGTGGGCCGGGCCCTGCTTCAGGACCCGAACTGGGCGGTGAAGATCCACCAGGGCCGCAATGACGAGCTGATGAACTTCGAGCGCACCGCCATGGCCAGCCTGTCCTGAGGCCCCTCCGCCCTCTCGATCAGGCCAGGGCTGCGGTCGTGGCCTGGTCGGGGTGGGTGACGTAATAGTCGAGGTCGGCCAGGAGGCTCTCCCAGGCCGCGCCCCATTCGCCCGTCCAGTCCGGGCCGCAGACTTCGCAGACCGAGTCGCGGACCGTGCGGAAGAAGATGCGGAAGACCTCCGGCGGTACGTCATAGCCCTCGTGGACCACCACCTCGCTCTGGATGAGGGTGGAGGCATAGAGGCGCTCGCCCACGAAATCGAGGATGGCCTGGATCACCCGGGCCAGCATCTCGCCGCGGATCTGGTGGTTCTGGTCCCGCCAGAAGAGGAATTCCATCTCGGGCTGCTCGCCGAAGAGGCGCCCATAGACGAGGGGCGTCAGGTCCTCGCACCGCTCCGCCGCCAGTTCGAAGCTGGCGACAATGAGGGGCTCGCGGGCGTCCGGCGCGCGGGGCATCCGGGTCTCAGGCGTTGAAGTTGAGCTTC
>Ga0209598_10002421_pt1 | contig 14607 bp, 9 predicted proteins | sample M_140807_EF_Meta_FD_187317 | JGI IMG/M metagenome (GOLD analysis project Ga0209598, IMG submission 187317) | Freshwater microbial communities from Lake Montjoie, Canada to study carbon cycling - M_140807_EF_MetaG (SPAdes) (version 2) | ecosystem: Environmental > Aquatic > Freshwater > Lake... | reverse complement strand
ATTATTGAACTTAATTAATAAACGGGGGGCAAAACTAATACTTTTCTTCTGTAAATGGAGTAAATTTTCAACCTAATTTATTTTTCAAGCAAAAAAGAGGATGAAAACAATCTTTATAATATTAATCCGTTGGTACTTTTAAAGTAAATTCGTGCATCATCATGCCAAATACAGAAAACATATCTACCTATCATCTTTCTGAAGAAGAAGAAAAAAAAGAAATTCTTAGAGAATATCGTGGCTTATTGAAGGTTTTAAAACAAAAAATGAAGCCAGGAGATAAAGAGCTAGTGCGCTCTGCATTTGAAATGGCGGTGAATGCCCATAAAACGATGCGTCGTAAAAGTGGAGAGCCCTATATTTTACATCCCATTGCCGTTGCTAAAATATGCGTTGAAGAAATAGGATTAGGTGTTAGAAGTAGCATTTGCGCACTTTTACACGATACTGTTGAAGATACCGACATTACCCTTGATGATATTAAAAGAGAATTTGGGATTGAAATCACTAAAATCGTTGATGGTCTCACAAAGATTGCTAACGTAATGGATGCCAACACCAGTCAGCAAGCCGAAAATTTTAAAAAGATTTTACTCACGTTGACCGATGACCCGAGGGTAATTTTAATAAAGCTTGCCGATCGACTTCACAACATGCGAACATTAGACAGTTTGAAGCAAGAGAAGCAACTAAAGATTTCATCAGAAACCATTTATGTTTATGCGCCATTGGCACATCGTATGGGACTTTACATCATCAAAACCGAGATGGAAGATTTATCCATGAAGTACATGGAATCTGAAACCTATCGGTTCATAGCAAAAAAACTTCAAGATACAAAGAGAGAGAGAACACGCTATATCAATGATTTCATCAAGCCATTAAAAGAAAAATTGCAATCCACTGGTTTGGAATTTGAAATTTATGGCAGGCCTAAAAGCATACATTCCATTTGGACAAAAATTAAAAAGAAAGGCGTTTCTTTTGAAGAGGTGTACGATTTATTTGCCATTCGAATTATTTTGAATGCTGTACCTGAAAAAGAAAAAGAAGACTGTTGGAAAATTTATAGCATCATTACAGATGAATACAATCCTTCGCCAGAGCGACTTAGAGATTGGCTGAGCAACCCTAAAAGCAATGGCTACGAGGCTTTGCATACCACGGTAATGGGACCAATGGGAAAATGGGTGGAAGTTCAGATACGTACAAAGCGTATGAATGAAATTGCAGAGAAAGGATTAGCCGCACATTGGAAATACAAAGAAGAAAAAGACGACGAAAGTAATTTTGACAAATGGTTTAATCAAATCAGAGAAGCGCTAGCCAATCAAGATACCAATTCGCTCGATTTTTTACAAGATTTCAAAACCTCATTTTTAGCAGAAGAGATTTACGTATATACGCCTAAGGGTGACATAAAAATGCTCCCTGTTGGGGCAAGCACATTAGACTTTGCCTTTAGTGTGCATACTGCAGTTGGGGAAAAATGTATAGGTGCAAAAGTGAATCACAAATTGGTTCCTTTAAGTTATAAATTAAGAAGTGGCGACCAAATAGAAATCATCACCAGCGCTAAACAGAAACCCAATGCGGAGTGGTTGAATTTTGTTGTAACGTCGAAGGCTAGAGCAAAAATAAAAGACTCATTAAAAGATGAGCGTAGGCAAATTGCCGATTTGGGAAAAAGCATTTTGGAAAGAAAATTAAAATCTTTAAACGCGTCTTTCAACCAAACAAATATTGATGAATTGGTTAATTTTTATAAATATCCAAGCAGTTTGGATTTACTGTATGATATTGCCATCAAAAAAAATGAACTTAAAGAGCTAAAAGAATTTACCATACATGGTGATAAATTAATTGCGCCAAAGCCATTAAAAATAGTCGAAGAAAAATTTGATGAAAATGAATTAAAGCTTCTGCCAAAAAAAGATACAGAGCTGATTATTTTTGGCGAACGAAGCGATAAAATAATGTACACCTTAGCGAATTGTTGCAAACCAATTCCTGGAGATGATGTTTTTGGTTTTATTACAACAGGCGAAGGCCTTAAAATTCATAGAACAAGTTGTCCAAATGCTACGAGATTATTGGCCAATTATGGGCACCGCGTTGTAAAAACAAAGTGGGCAAAAAATAAAGAAATTTCTTTCCTTACCGGTTTAAAAATATTGGGATTAGATGATGTTGGGGTGATACATAAAATCACAAATCTCCTAAGTGGCGAACTAAAAATCAATATCTCCGCAATGACCATTGAAGCACACGATGGTGTATTTGAAGGCAATGTAAAAGTGTATGTACAAGATAAAGACCAGTTGGATTTATTGGTAAAAAAATTATACGCTTTACCAGGCATTGAAAAAGTAGATCGTTATGAAATGGAGGAGAAGAAGTAGGAAGTGGATGCGGATGTAAAAGCGTTTAAATCGCTTCGCTGGATTAAGGGTTTAATGGTTTAAGGTGAATATCGTACTTTTAGGTATGCAAAGTGCTGAACAGGAACATGTTTCAACAACAAACCACACATCCAACACCAAACACCAAACACCAAACAACAAACAACAAACAATAAATGAATTACAAAGCTTCATACGACAATTTAACCAAAATCGTAACCATTGTCGTTACCATATTATTTGCATTCATTTGTTATACTCCAATCATCTTTATTAAAAACGGTTCAGCAGACCGAAGTCCAATCTTCACTGTTGTGGCATTAATTTCGGTTTATTTTATTTCTTACGGTTTTAGTACAAAAGAATATCAACTTACACAAGATCAAATAATCATTCGAAGGCTTTTTGGAAATGTAAAAATTAAAAGAAGCGAAATATCATCAGTAGAAATTATTGAAAAAGATCAAATGGGTTGGATTATCCGAACATTTGGGGTGAGTGGTTTGTTTGGGTATTGGGGCAAATTTTCCAGTTCAAAATTGGGCAGCATGACATGGTACGCCACCAAAAAGAACAGAATCATTTTAATAAAAACCATAAATAATAAAAGATTTGTAATTACTCCTGATGAAATGGAACAGTTTATTACCGATTTCAATTCAGCCACAATTTTATAATTCTCCCCTATTAATTTCTTTTTCAAAAATCGATTTCCAATTTCGATTTACTCGTTTTATCGTTGGACAAACTATTTATAATTTATTACCTTTACGTTTTATTTTTAAAATCAATGTCTGATTGTAGATTAGACGCTTTATTTCAATGATTCATAATTTCAACGCAGGGCCTTCTATACTTCCCAAATCGGTATTTCAACAAGCTTCGGAAGCTGTTATTAATTTTAATAATTCTGGTTTGTCCATTCTAGAATTGGGACATCGTACTCCTGCATTTACGGCAGTTATGGAAGAAGCTAGATCGCTTGTGAAAGAATTGATGCATCTGAATGACGAATATGAAGTTTTGTTTTTACATGGCGGCGCATCAACACAATTTATGCAAGTACCCATGAATTTGCTAGACCCTAAAGATACCGTAGCTTATGCAGATACTGGGGTTTGGAGCAGCAAAGCCATTAAAGAAGCCAAACTGTTTGGGAAAGTTGAGATCGCTTGTTCATCTAAAGACAAAAATTATTCATACATACCAAATGATTTCGCCATCCCAAACGATTCGAAATATTTTCACATTACCACCAATAATACCATTTACGGTACGCAATGGCAATCGATTCCAAAAACCAGCAATGTTCTTGTCGCAGATATGAGTAGCGATATCTTTAGTCGCGAATTAAATTTTAATGACTTTGGATTAATTTATGCTGGAGCACAAAAAAACATGGGACCGGCCGGGGTGAATTTATTGGTGGTTAACCCCAATATTTTGGGGAAAGTAAAGCACCCTATTCCTACTATGATGGATTATAGAAATCATATTGCAGAAGGAAGCATGTTAAACACGCCACCTGTTTTTGCCGTGTATGTTTGTTTGCTTACACTAAGATGGCTCAAAGCATTGGGCGGCGTAAAAGAAATTGAAAAATTAAACATAGAAAAAGCGGCGTTACTGTATAATGAAATCGATAGAAATGAAATCTTCGAAACATCCGTAAATCCAGCCGATAGAAGTAAAATGAATGTATGTTTTGCTACAAAAAACAAGGCACACGAACAGCTTTTTTTAGATTTTACTGCTTCTAATGGCATTGTTGGTATCCAAGGACATCGTCTTTCTGGGGCATTTAGGGCATCTTTATACAACGCTTTGCCTTTAAGCAGTGTAGAAGAACTCGTTGACCTGATGAAAACTTTTGAGCAATCCGTTGTTTAAAACTTTGACCAATAATATGTAATAACCTATTTTAATAACCCTATTTTTGTTTTAATTATAAAAAGTAAATGATAACGATATCTCCATTTAAGGCGTTAAGGCCAGAAGCTCAATTGGCAAAACAAGTTGCATCACGTCCATATGATGTATTAAACAGCAAAGAAGCAAAAATAGAAGCGCAAGGAAATCACTCTTCATTCTTGCATATCACCAAAAGTGAAATTGATTTACCGGAATCTATTGATATTCATTCGCAAGAAGTTTACGATAAGGCCAAAGAAAACCTTACTGCTTTTATCAGTAGAAATATTTTGTTCATAGAAAGTAAACCCTGTTATTACATTTATCGGTTGAATATGAATGGCAAAAGTCAAACCGGTTTGGTATGTGGCAGTTCGGTAGATGATTATGAAAACGATTTGATTAAAAAGCATGAGTTCACGCGTCCTGAGAAAGAATTGGACCGCATCAATCACATCAAAACGACTGGTGCTCAAACCGGAAACGTGTTTTTGGCATACCGTAATGTAGATGAAGTAGATGCTGTAATACAAAAATGGACTTCAGAAAAAAATCCGCAATACGATTTTGTTGCAGATGATGAGATTCAACATAGCATATGGATTGTAAATGATGACAATATCATTGAAAAAATTACAGAACTATTTAAAACAAAAGTACCATGTACATATATTGCAGACGGGCACCATCGTGCGGCATCTGCAGCAAAAGTACGCGCAGCTTTGGGCGGCAAATCAACGCCTGAATCTAACTACTTTTTAACCACATTATTTCCTTCAAATCAATTGATGATAATGGATTATAACCGTGTGGTAAAAGATTTAGGCGTTTTGAGTGCTGATGATTTTTTGCAAAAGCTCAATGATAAATTTTCAGTAGAAAAAGTAGATTCCGCTTATCGCCCAGAAGAGCTGCACAGTTTTGGATTATACATCAACAAAAATTGGTACAAATTAACTTCCTTAAAAGGCACTTATACCGAAGACCCAATTGGCGTGTTGGATGTAACCATTCTTCAAAATAATATTCTTGACCCTTTACTAAACATCAAAGATCAAAGAACAGATAAACGTATTGATTTTGTGGGTGGAATTCGTGGACTAGAAGCACTTGAAAACAGAGTGGATAGTGGAGAAATGGCTTTAGCAATCAGTTTATATCCTGTAAGTATTCAGCAATTGTTTGACATCTCTGATAGTGGGAATGTAATGCCACCCAAAAGCACTTGGTTTGAACCAAAACTCAGAGATGGCTTGTTGACGCATTTAATTGTAAGTTAGTTTATAAAATTTGATTCGATATCAATATCAGTATTGTTTACATCGAATTCAATAATACGCATTCAACAAAAATTAACATGAAGAAATTCATTTTTATCATTCTAATTTCTATAGTACAAAAAGGAATTGCACAAGATGCAAATCGGTTGCATGAAATGGGTAAAAATTATATGATAGATGGTGATTATTCAAATGCAGAATCATTGTTAAATGAAGCTTACAATTTAGATACAAACAATATCATTTTCACAAAAGACTTAGCCCTTTGTTTGTATTTTGAAAAGGAATATAAAAGAGGCATCAAACTTTTAGCCCAAAAAATTGATTCAGGTTTTGCTGATGATCAAACTTTTCAAATAGCAGGAACCTTATATGCAGCAAACCAACAATTTGTAGAAGCAGAAAATTTATATTTAAAAGCCATTAAGAAGTTTCCAGGCAATGGCGCATTTTACAACGATATTGGTGAACTACTCTTTCGTCAACAAAACAATCAGTGCATTGATTTTTGGGAAAGGGGAATTGAGCTAGACCCTATTTATGCTCGTAACTATTTTAATGCTTGCAAATTTTATGAAAATTCTGAGCCAATCTGGAGTATCATTTATGGCGAAACATACGTTAATCTAGATCCATTAAATCAAAAAACACCAGAGATAAAAGATATTTTACTCAATAACTACAAAAATTATTTTGCCGATTTATCCGATGAAAAGTACGTAAAAGAGAAAAATAAATTCTTACAGAAGATACTTAAAACGCTCTCAAAACAATTTGAAATTGTTGTTGAAAAGGGCATTACCACCTCTACGCTAATCATGATTAGAACTAAATTTATTTTAGATTGGTATAATGATAATCCAGAAAAATTTCCTTTTAAATTGTTTGACATGCATTTGAAATTATTGCGTGAAGGAATGTTTGAAGCATACAACCATTGGCTATTTGGTTCATCAGAAAATTTAAGCGCTTTTCAAAATTGGTCGCAATTGCACAACCAAGAATACAGTGAATTTATGCTGCATTTTAAAGCCAATCCATTCAAACCTATTAAGGACGAATTTTATCATTAACCCAAACATTTTATTTTCTACCATATTCTATTGTCATAAAATTATTGCGCTATGAATGAAAATTCCAGACTATTTGACTTTTTGTATGAGCAACAAGCCAATTTTCCAAAGAAGGATATGTTGGCAGGAAAAGAAAACGGAAAATGGATTTTACATTCTACAGATTCTGTAATAAACAATACGCTAAAAATTGGCGCAGGCTTACTCAAATTGGGTTTGAGTGGACATGATATGCAACCCGAAAAACAGGATAAAATTGCCATCATTTCACGAAATAGACCGGAGTGGTTGATGCTTGATTTAGCTACACAACAAATCGGCGTTTTAATTTGCCCCATCTACCCAACCACCAATGCCAATGAAATTGAATTTATTTTTAATGAAGCACAAATAAAATATGCATTTGTAAGCGATGCCGACATTCTGGAAAAAGTAAACAGCATCAAATCAAATGTTCCCTCGCTTATTGATGTATATACTTTTGATGATGAGCCTGGAGCCAAATATTGGAAAGACATTTGGATTGAGCCAGACTTAGAAACAACCAATCGATTAGAAGAAATTAAATCATCTATAAAGCCAGCAGATTGTGTAACCATTATTTATACTTCTGGTACCACCGGAGTGCCAAAAGGGGTAATGTTGAGCCATCACAGTTTAGTAATGAATGTATTAAATTCTACCCAAAGCTTCCCGTTTCCGGTAATGCCTAGCGGAAGAGCATTGAGCTTTCTTCCTTTGAATCACATCTTCGAAAGAATGGCTTCCTACATTTATATCTCAACAGGCATATCTATTTACTACGCTGAAAATTTAGATACCATTGGCGATAATTTAAAAGAAGTACAACCCTTATTATTTTCTACTGTACCAAGATTGCTCGAAAAAGTATTTGATAAAATAATGGCAAAAGGTGCCGAATTAAGCGGCATAAAGAGAAAATTATTTTATTGGGCTGTTGGATTAGCAGAAAAATTCGACAACATAAATAAAGGCAGTTTGAGTTATCGAGTTCAATTGGCAATAGCGAATGTGTTGATTTTTAAAAAATGGCGCGAGGCATTAGGCGGAAATGTAAAATACATTATTACTGGTGGTGCCGCTTGTCAGGTTAAACTTTTAAGAATTTTTACAGCTGCTCAAATACCTGTTTTTGAAGGTTATGGCCCAACAGAAAATTGTCCAGTGATCAGTGTGAATTGCAATAAAAAAGGTGGAACAAAATTTGGCACTGTTGGTTTGGTTATTGATGGACAAGAAGTAAAAATTGAATCCGACGGCGAAATATGTGTGAAGGGTCCAAGCATAATGATCGGTTATTACAAACACCCCGAATGGACGGAAGAGGTGATAAAAGACGGTTGGTTACATACTGGAGATATTGGCGTATTTGAAGATGGGAAATACTTAAAAATAACAGATCGAAAAAAAGAGATGTTTAAAACCAGTGGCGGAAAATATGTTGCACCTCAAGTAATTGAAAATAAACTAAAAGAATCGCCATTCGTAGAGCAATTAATGGTTTTGGGTGATAACCAAAAATTTGTATCTGCTTTAATTGTACCCTCTTTTTCAAATTTAAAAACATGGATGATTAGCCAATCCATCACATTTACTTCAAACCAAGAAGCCATTCAACATCCCGAAGTGGTAAATTTTTACAATAGTATTATTGAAAACTATAATGGCTTTTTTAATCATGTAGAACAAGTAAAAAAGATAAAACTATTGTCTGAAGAATGGGGCGTTTATACCGGAGAAATGACTCCCAAATTGAGCATTAAAAGAAAAGTAATTATGGAAAAATATCAACAAGAAATTGAATGGATTTATCAATAAAAAAAGCCGACACAAGTCGACTCTTTATTTATTGGTTTGGTTCGTTCATAGTTTTCAGTTAGTTGATTCAGATACTTATGAAAAACGAATTTATGTAAAGTTTGGTGAAAATCAACATTTTATACATTCGTTTTATTGTAGAAATTTTACTACAAAAAGCAAAATTGTTTTACCCATAAATTTCCAAATGAATATCTTTTTTATCATATCCCATTTGAAGAATTCTTGATTTTGCCTCATCAATCATATTCTTCCAGCCACATAAATAAAATTGAGCATCAGGTTTTGAGGCGCAAAGTCTTTCATAAATAGAATGAACATAGCCTTTCTCTCCTTCCCAATCATCTCTAGACAAAGTTGGATAGAAGTAAAAATCTTCAAAATCATTTTCTAATTTTTTCATTTCATCGAAATATAAAAGATTCGATTTTGTACGTGTGCCAAAAATGAGGTGTATTTTTTTATGTGGTACATTATTTTGAAAGATAAAATTTACCATACTTCGAAAAGGTGCAATGCCTGTACCTGTACAAATCAAAAACAATTCTTTCTCTAGATTTTGAGGGATTGTAAACACCCCCTGTGGTCCTCTACATGTAATTTCACTTCCAACTTTAATTTCATTAAATAAGTATGGTGTTCCTAATCCTGATGGATTGAGTACAATCAACAATTCAAATACATTTGTGCCATCAGGCCAAGATGCAATAGAATAGCTTCTCCATCTTTTATTTGATTTTTCATGAATCGGCAAATCCAATGTTACAAATTGGCCGGGTAAAAAATCAAATTTCTCTACTGATTGAACTTGTATCCAAAATCTTTTGGTATCGCTTGTTTCATTTTCAATTCTAATAACGGTTCCAATTAGCCAAGGTTGTAATGACATAATTATTATTTTTAGTAAGATACAGCATGTAGATTTAATATAAAACTTTCTCTTAGACACTTATCTTTGCGCTATTAATTTTTTGGGTGAATGAATTTGGATGTGTTGTTGAACTTTTATAAAAATGATCCCCGCTGTTTTCAAATAGCGAATAGAACCACTTTGTCTGAACCCCAGCATTTACTACTAACCGGATTAGAAGGAAGCACACTAGAATTCATTGTTGCTGCTTTACATAGCAATGAATATTTATCTCAAACCAATCATTTAATTATTTTACGCGATGCGGAAGAAGCCGCGTATTTTCACAATACCATTGAAAATATTAGCAATGCCCTTGATATTTTTTATTTCCCCTCTTCTTTTAAAAATAAAAAAAACTATCAGCTGCTCAATAGTAGCCATGTAATGTTGCGCACCGAAGCGCTAACAAAAATTGCATCAGGCGGAAATAAAAAAATATTGATTACTTATCCCGAAGCTATTTTCGAAAAAGTTGTTTTATCAAAATCTTTATCTGATAATATCATTAGCATCAAACAAGCAGATGAGTTGGATGTAAATGCGATGTTGCAAAAATTTGTTGACCATGGATTTGTGCGCACTGATTTTGTATACGAGCCAGGTCAATTTGCAGTTCGTGGTGGAATTTTAGATATCTATTCCTTTGGAAACGAAAAGCCTTATCGTATAGAATTGTTTGGCAACGAAGTAGATAGCATTCGAATTTTTGATCCGGAAACACAGTTGAGCGAACGCAAACTTTTGCAGGTAAACATTATCCCAAATGTAGAAACTCAATTTGAAACCGGAGAGAAGGTTTCTTTATTGGAATTTCTTCCAGAACAAACCATAATTTGGATTAGAGATTGGACTTACATTAAAGACAAACTGGAATTGGAAGAGGAGTGTCTCACCATTTTCTTAGAGCATGTAAAAACACAAACACATAAAGAAGAGAACGTAGATGAACTTGCAGAAATCAATTTTAAAACAAATGTAGAAGCCAACGAATTCATCAATTTAGTTTCTTTTGAAAATGAAATTGCAAAAAAGCATCTGATAGAAATTGGGAAAAAAGCAGTATTTGAAAATTATAAAAAAGCTGTAGAGCAAATAAATTTTTCATCAAAGCCACAACCCGCTTTCAATAGACAGTTTGATTTGTTGATTAAAAATTTGCAGGAATATGAGAAGCTGAAATATAATATTTTCATTTTTGCGGAGAATCCAAAACAATTGGAGCGTTTACACATCATCTTTACCGATTTAAATGCCGAAATTCAGGTCACCCCAATTCCTGTTTCGATACATGAGGGATTTATAGACGACGATAATAAATTAATTTGTTACACCGACCACCAAGTATTTCAACGCTATCATAAGTATAAAGTAAAGCAAGCATTTAGTAAAAACAAAGCATTAACATTAAAGACGCTGCGCGATTTACAACCTGGTGATTATGTGGCGCATATAGACCATGGTGTCGGTGTATATAGTGGTTTGCAAAAAATAGAAGCTAACGGACGTTTACAGGAGTCTGTTAGAATACAATATAAAGATGGCGATTTGTTGTATGTAAATATTTCTTCGCTGCATAAGATTAGCAAATACAGTGGAAAAGAGGGTTCTATTCCAAAGATGAACAAGTTGGGTAGTGATGTATGGAGTAAACTTAAAGAAAAAACAAAAAAGCAGGTAAAAGATATTGCCAACGATTTAATAAAGCTCTACGCGCAAAGAAAGAGCCATAAAGGATTTCAGCATAGTCCGGATAATTATATGCAAACTGAATTGGAGGCAAGTTTTATTTATGAGGATACACCCGATCAAGCAAAAGCATCAGAAGATGTAAAGCGAGATATGGAAAAAGATGCCCCAATGGATCGATTGGTTTGTGGAGATGTAGGATTTGGAAAAACAGAAGTAGCCATCAGAGCTGCATTCAAATCATGCTGTGATGGCAAACAAGCTGCTATTTTAGTGCCGACAACCATATTGGCTTATCAGCATTATAAAACCTTTAAAGATAGATTGAAGGATTTTCCTGTAACCGTAGATTTTGTAAATCGATTTAAAACTGCAAAAGAAAAAAAAGAAACATTAAAGAAATTAGAAGAAGGAAAAATAGATATCATCATAGGCACACATGCATTACTAAGCAAAGATGTAAAGTTTAAAGATTTGGGTGTAATGATTATAGATGAAGAGCAAAAATTTGGCGTAACCGCAAAAGAAAAATTAAAACAACTGCGCGCAACTGTAGATTCTCTTACGCTAACGGCAACTCCTATCCCAAGAACTTTACAATTTAGTTTGATGGGCGCAAGAGATTTAAGCATCATCAATACGCCTCCGCCAAATAGACAACCCATTCAAACTGAAGTGGCTGTTTTTAATGAAGACAGCATCAGAGACATTATTTATTATGAAACAGAACGCGGTGGACAAGTATTTTTTATACATAACCGTGTGAAAGGTTTGCCGGAAATGAAAAGTTTTATTCAAGGGCTTTGTCCGGATATTAGCATCGCTTTTGCGCATGGTCAAATGGAAGGTGATCAACTGGAAGATACCATTCTGGATTTCATGGATAAAAAATATGATGTGCTTGTTTGTACCAACATCGTAGAAAGTGGGGTTGATATTCCAAATGTAAATACCATTATTGTAAACAACGCGCATCAGTTTGGATTAAGCGATTTGCATCAATTAAGGGGGCGTGTTGGAAGAAGCAATAAAAAAGCATTTTGTTATTTACTTGCTCCACCAATGAGCACGCTTCCAACTGATAGTAGAAAGCGATTATCAACATTAGAACAATACAGTGATTTGGGAAGCGGGTTTCAAATTGCCATGCGCGACTTAGATATTCGTGGTGCAGGAAACATGCTTGGTGGCGAGCAAAGTGGTTTCATCTCAGAAATTGGATTTGAAATGTACCAGAAAATTTTGGACGAAGCGGTGCGCGAATTGAAACGAAATAATTTTAAAGAATTGTTTAAAGAAGAAATTAGCAAGCAAGATGATTTTGTAAAAGACTGCACATTTGATACGGATCTTGAAATTTTGATTCCGGATAAATATGTAGAGAGCATTACAGAAAGATTGAGTTTATATTCCAGATTAGACAATTGCGAAACAGAGGCAGACTTAGTAAATTTTCATGCAGAAATGGTTGATCGATTTGGTGCGGTTCCACCAGAAGCCGAAGATTTATTTACCATAGTACGTTGCAGAAAAATGGCAGTCGATTTAGGTTTTGAAAAGCTTTTACTCCGAAACGAAACCATGAAATGCTTTTTTGTGAGCAATCCTGATTCTCCTTATTTCCAAAGCGAAACCTTTAATAGAATATTGATGTTTTTACAAACGGGCACCAATAAAGCTCGTTTAAAACAAGTAGGAAAAAACGGAATTTTAATTGTAGAAAACATAAAAACAATGAACCACATCTACGAATTCATTTTACGCATGCACAATCATGTGAAACAAATTTAAATTATTAATTAGTAGAGCGTTTTCTAGTTTTATGCCGAAATGGTAGCTGTTTGGGGAAATTTATTTGGACCATTACAGATACCCAATCGGTATGAAAAAGTTACCTAATCAATAAGATTGTTCGCTTAACAGACAATGCATTGTTATTGTAATCAATACCTTTTGCAATACAAACATACGTTCCAGCCGGTTGCTTTATCCCTTTGTATTCTCCATTCCAACCTTTGTATGCTTTTGTAGAATAAAATATTTGTTGACCGAAACGATTATAAATAGCAAAGTATTCAAATCTTTTCAACCCAACAGGAAACGGCTTAAATACATCATTCAATCCATCATCATTTGGTGTAAATGCATTTGGGAAATACATTTGCGGAAGACCATCATACACTTTTATTTTTATGGTATCGTAGCTTTTGCAACCAGTTGGCGTGAATGCAACTACATAATAGGTTTGATCGGAAGAAACGATTGCGATTGGATTTGGAATATTATCTGCACTTAATCCAATTGAAGGAGTCCATTGATAACTGAAACCTCCTGTTGCATTTAACTGAATCGGTTGATTGGTAACCACAATGGTATCATTTCCTGCAAAAACATTTGTTCCATAAATATTTATACTTTCTACCGCTGTGTCTTTACACCCTTCAATCGATGTGGCATATAGTGTTATGGTGTATTGTCCATTATTTATGTACGTATGCGATGCGGGCGAACCTGTACCTTGAGCGCCATCTCCAAAATTCCATTGCCATTGATTGATACCAATGCTCGTTGTGGTTTCTCCGGATGTAATTTGAACCAACGCATTTTTACAAGTGTCATTAAACTGCATATCCACAACCGGATTTTTTATCAGTTTAAATGTACGAAAAACGGTATCACTGAAGCATCCTAAATTACTTGTAGCAACCAACCCAACTTGAACATTTCCAAAAGGGAAATATCCAATTGTATTTTGAGTAGTACTAAATGTTGTTGAATTATATATCCAATTCCATTGGTTCAAACTACCATTTTGTAATGTTGTAATATCGGTAAGACGAATGCTGCTGTCATTACAAATGGGCTGACTGAAACTAAAGTTAGCAATCGGTTTGTCTGCTACGTTTAATGAGATGGTTAACGTATCTGATTTACAACCTCTTGAATTAAACACAACATGTTTAATGGTTTTGGGACCTGGAGTGGTAAATGTAAAATTTGGATTGCATTGATTTGAGGTTTGTCCATTACCAAAATCCCACCAGCAATTTGTAATGGCTAAACCATCGGCAGAATAAGAAGAATCTTGAAATTGAGCTTGTTGTCTTTCGCAAAGAATAATCGATTTGATTTTTGCAACGGGTTTATCAGAGACAAAAACATTTTTTGTAATGGCTGTCCCCGCACAAGCGTTTGTTCCAGAAGCTGAAGTGATTAAACTAACGGATTGATTCCCGGGATTGGTGAACACATGCGTAGGGTTTTGTAAGGTTGCAGGAGCGCTGCTGTCACCATAGAACCATTGCCAATAATTTATGGGTGTTGTTGTACTGCCATTTACAAATGATTGATCTGTAAATATGGTTGGAGTCCCTAAGCAAACAGAATCGGTAAAACTAAAATTAATGGTAGGGCGTGGACTAACGGTTATCGGCATTCGCAAAGTGTCAGACAAACAACCTTCAACTGACTTAACCACAAATTTTATATTTTTTATTCCTGGT
>Ga0209598_10002419_pt1 | contig 14619 bp, 12 predicted proteins | sample M_140807_EF_Meta_FD_187317 | JGI IMG/M metagenome (GOLD analysis project Ga0209598, IMG submission 187317) | Freshwater microbial communities from Lake Montjoie, Canada to study carbon cycling - M_140807_EF_MetaG (SPAdes) (version 2) | ecosystem: Environmental > Aquatic > Freshwater > Lake... | reverse complement strand
AATAGATAGAGTAGTTAAAAAGCAGAGCGCAGCCAAATTTAAAACAACAAATTTAGTGGGTTGGATGATTAGATCAATTCTCATGAGGTGGTCCAATAGGATATTAAAATTAGTGAAAATTAAGTGTATCAGTATATTACTAGTTGTATTGCAATGTAATTATGTATTCTAGCCGAATTTGATGGGTTAGATTTTGCCCTAATTCAAAGGTCAGATGCTTATGAAAGCAGTAAATAACTGATGCAATTGCCACATTAGGATTCCTTATCGGCAAAGAGTTCCTTTACTAAGGGCAAAGTTCAAGGCAGTGAAGCAATTTTTGGGTAGAAATTACCTTGGGTTCCCGAGTTTTCTCCCATGCTCTTTGTGAGTTTTTCGTTCTTGTTGATTTGACGTATGATGGAACTTTAAATCCCTAATTAATTGCTATGGAAAAAAATCCCCGCGCCGCATTCGTAACCGGTGCCTCATATGGTATTGGAAAAGCAACTGCAATTGCTTTAGCTGAAGATGGCTTTGATGTCGCCATTACTGATTTAAGTCTTGCGACATTAAAAGAAACGCAAGTTGCTATTGCGGCACTTGGTAAAAAAGTACTACCAATTGTTATAGATTTGCAAAAGCAAGACAGCATTGATTTTGCAATTAGTTTGGCAGATCAGGAGTTAGAGGGGTTGCAGGTGCTTATTAATAATGCTGGCATGCCTTCCCCCAATAAAAAGGCAATTGAAATTACGCGCGATGAATGGCAATGCGTGATGGATGTTAATTTAACTGGAACATATTTTATGTCCACCTGTTTTGGAAGGATGTTAATTAATCAGGACCGGCCCGGCTCGATCATTAGTTTAGGATCCACGCACGGTACGGTTGGCTTTTCCGGTGCTTCGACTTATGGTATTGCTAAGGCTGGGATTGCACATATGACGAAGATGCTTGCCATAGAGTGGGCGCCACATCAGATTCGGGTAAATTGTGTGGCGCCGGGTTCAACAATGACAGAGACGCGCGTTGCAGGATTAACAGATCCAGCCCGAAGTCAAATGATGTTGGACAGAATCCCGCTACGACGTTTTGGATTGCCAGAAGATGTTGCAGGAGCAATACGTTATTTGGCAAGCCCAGCAGCTGCCTATATAACTGGACATACGTTGATGCTCGATGGAGGGCTGACTGCCTACTAATTGAATTCGTTTTGACGCACCAAGAATTTGGTCGATATGGTATGCTTTACAAGATGGTTCATTCTAAATAACCACTTAATAAATAAAAAAATATGGAGATGTATTGGATACTTATCAATGAAAACAAGCTTTTTTTTGGATGTGTGTAAATACATTTGCATTCTATGGGCCTCTTTTTTCATCCAAGCATCTTTTGCGCAGAGTTCTTCATGGCCAGATAGACCCGTAAAAATCATTGTTCCTTTTGCAGTTGGTGGTGCAACAGATATTGCTGCTCGAATCATAGCACCTGCCCTTAGCGAACAATTGGGGCAGCAATTTTTTGTGGAAATCAAGGCAGGTGCTGCAGGTAATATTGCGCTTGAGCATGTTGCTCAATCTGCGCCGGATGGTTACACCATATTGATTGGTAACGTATCGACTAATTCGATTAATGAAATTTTGTATGCAAGTAAGCTAAAAGTAAAACCATCAACAAGTTTTAAGACGGTTGCTTTAGTGGCGTCGATTCCGAACATTTTGGTATCAGGCCCGAATTTTCCGCCGAATAATATGAAAGAGTTAGTTGCCTATGCAAAAGCGCGCCCAGGAGAATTAAACTTTTCATCACCGCTTGGTGGATATTCGCATTTAGACATGTTGGACTTTAATCGGCGAGCTGGAATATCTATGGTGAATGTTCCGTCTAAAGGTGCTGGGTCATCCCAAACTGGTCTAATTTCTGGTGATATCCATTTTTCAATTGTTAATGCAGCATCAACTACAACATTGATTAAAGCCGGAAAATTAAAGGCCTTTGCAACGACCTCAGCAAACCGATTATTCTCGTTTCCAGATTTACCAACTTTTACTGAGAGCGGCTTTGGTGGCGTTGGAAGTGACCAGTGGAACGGTTTATTTGTGCCAGCAAAGACACCACCAATAATCATCAATAAATTACATACAGCCCTTAACCAAGCCACGCAAAAACTACAAATTAAAGAGGCTTTTACCGGCGCCGGGATGAGTATTCTGGCGAGTTTAAGTCAGGAAGAGGCGCAAAATTTTGTGAATAACGAGATGCAAAGATGGGCCAGAATTATCAAAGAAAATCAAGTAAATTTAGAATAGTATTACCAAATCAATAAAGTGAGGAATAAAGTGACCAAGACAGATATGACGCAAGACAATACAATTCAAGAAAAAATAAAGCATGTTTCCCAGCCTGTGGATCATGGGATGATTATTGAAAAAAATGTTCAGATACCCATGCGAGATGGTAGTTATTTGATGGCAGACATATTTCGTCCTGACACCAAGGCACAGAAATTCCCGGCTATTATGAATACTAGCGTTTATCAAAAAGATAAAGTCTGGACGCCACCACATGATTTAGAGGAAGAAGCTAATCCTTATATGAACTGGGAGACAGTGAATCCTTTATGGTGGGTTCCCAGAGGCTATGCCTGTGTCCGTGTTGACTCCAGAGGAACTGGCCAATCACCGGGTTTGTGTGAGCCAAGCTCTTACCAAGAGTCAGTTGATTTTTACGATGCGATTGAATGGATTGCTAAACGAGACTGGTGTAATAGCAATATAGGAACATCCGGGATTTCATACCACGCAAGTTCCCAGTGGCGCGTAGCTAATCTTCGGCCACCATCTTTAAAAGCGATTATGCCTTGGGAAGGCAGAGCTGATCAATACCGCGATCAAGCCTATCATGGTGGTATTTTTTCAATGGGTTTTGTATCTAATTGGATTGCAACCCATACCGCACATCATTTGCTGGGTCGACCACGTAGTTTTAATCCTGATACTTTTCAGCCGGATATGTTGTGGCAGTATTTGCGGCATAACTTAGATTCTGATTGGTGGCGCTTACACAGTGCTCGGTGGGATCAAATTGAAGTCCCTTTATTTAGTGTCGGAAATTGGGGTGGTTGGGCATTACATCTGCGTGGTAATACAGAGGGGTTTGTTAATGCCAAGTCAAAACACAAGAAATTACGAATCCATACGGGGACACATTTTCATCCATTCCATTCAGAGGAGGGGCGTTTAGATCAATTACGTTGGTTAGATTATTGGCTAAAAGATATCGATACTGGGATTATGGATGAGCCTCCTGTTAAATTAGAAATCCGAACTGGCGGCAGTGATAAGCCCTATGCCTTCCGATTTGAAAATGAGTGGCCACTTGCCCGAACGAAGTGGACGAAGATGTATTTGCAATTAGATCAGCAAGAACAGCAAGAAGGTGATCAGGTAGAGGGTACATTAAGTGAGTCTTTACCAAACAAAACGGCGCAGATCAGTTATCCAGCAAGTGCGATCACTAAAGCTGGCATTGCTTCTGGCTCATCCTTGTCGACGACGCATGGCAATGTGGGTAGGACTGGAATTTCATTAAAGACGAAGCCAATGACAAGTGATACGGAAATTACCGGACCATTAATGTGTAATTTGTGGGTTTCAAGCACATCAGAGGATATGGATATCATGATTACCTTACGCAATATTGATGCCAATGGTAACGATGTCAATGAAGTAGGGCAACACGGCCAGCCTATCCCATTAACGAAGGGATGGTTAAGGGCCTCACACCGTACCTTAGACGCAGAAAAAACGCTACCTCATCGGCCCTACCACGCACATACGCAAAGACTGTGGTTGGAGCCAAATGTTCCGGTTGAGTGTCAGGTAGAAATTTGGCCGACATGTATTGTGCTCAAGAAAGGACATCAACTGCGAATTGATATTCAGCCAAGAGATGGCTTAGGAAGCGCACCGTATACGCACTTCCATTGTGACTATAACTCTGGCGCTACAAATACTATCTATTCTGGTGGCGATAAAGAGTCATATTTATTGTTACCGGTCATTCCGATCTAGAGACTGAATAGAGAGTTCTCTAGCGAATTGTTTTTAGTTAGCGCTTATTAGTTAAACGCTAACTGAGAACCGGCTTTTTACTGAGCTTGAATATTCGCTTGTTTAAATAATTGTCGTTGAAGTTCGATATCTTCACCGACAAACTTTTCAAAATCCTGCGGCTTTGATCCGATGGTATTGACACCAAAATCGTCAAAGCTTTTTTTTAGATCTGCTGTTTTGATAGCAACTGCTAATGCTTGTTGAACTTTTTCAATGCGATCAGTAGGGGTGTTTGCAGGAAACCATAACCCCGCCCAACCATACACCTGGTCTAAGCCTCGCACCCCTGCCTCATTAAAGGTGGGGACATTGGGAATAATCGGCGCCCTGGCATCACCACTGATTGCAAAGGCCTTAATCCGACCAGCTAAAATATGTTGCGCAGACATAGCTGTAGATACGTAAGTGATTTCGATTTGCTTACCCAAGACTTCGTTAAAGGCCGGGCCAAGACCTTTGTAGGGTACATGTAAGATTTGTGCAGGCGCTAAGATATTAAAAAGTTCACCAACGAGATGTGAAGCATTGCCTACTCCTCCAGAGCCATAACTTAATTTGTTGGGATTTGCTTTGGCAAAGTCCAGTAATTCTTTTACAGAATTAAATGGCACATCACTATTTGCCACCATTACCATCCCATAGCTTTTATAGATTTGTGTAATAGGTGCAAAGTCTTTCATAGGGTCAAAAGGTAGCTTTTTGTATAAAACGGCATTGGCTGAAAATGAGCCAGTCATGATGAGCATGGTGTAGCCATCAGGTGCAGATTTCGCAACCAGATCAGCGCCAATAATACCGTTAGCCCCAGCACGATTATCTATAAAAACAGATATATTTAATTGTTCACCAAGTTTAAGTGCGACTTTCCTGGCGATGACATCAAGTCCACCAGGCGCGAATGGTACGATCATCCGAACTGGGCGACTTGGCCATTTTTCAGGAGAAGTTTTTGTCGTTTGAGCGCTAATAGGTATTGATAAAAGCAGGCATAATGCCAGGAAAAAAGCTTGCTTGTGGGAAGGCATTTGTTATTTCTCCAATTTTTTTATGAATTGATTATTCGTAAAAGTAATCTAGGCGCCTATACAAGTCAAGGATTCATTCACATATTTGAAAAATGAAAAGCCATCACAAAGGTTGAAGTTTGATATCTGGCTAAAAAGTATTTAAAAAGAAAAGGCTATACTTAATGGTAGAACTAATAATCAATAGAAATGTTTTAAACGTCTTAAACCGAAGTATCAGAAACTAACAGAATATGAAGAAAATATTAGTAACAGGCGGGGCTGGTTTTTTAGGGGCTAATTTATGTAAAAAATTAGTTCAGCAAGGGCATGATGTTCTGTGTGTCGATAATTTTTTCACAGGGAGTAAAGAAAATATTGCCGAGCTGATTGGTCAAAAATATTTTGATTTGATGCGCCATGATGTTACTTTCCCACTCTATGTGGAGGTGGATGAAATTTATAATCTAGCCTGTCCAGCTTCACCAGTTCATTATCAGTATGATCCCGTTCAAACTACGAAGACTAGTGTTCACGGGGCGATTAATATGTTGGGTTTGGCTAAAAGAGTTCATGCCAAAATTCTGCAAGCATCGACCTCAGAGGTCTACGGTGATCCGGAAGTGCATCCGCAATCTGAAACCTATTGGGGTCGTGTAAATCCGATCGGAATACGCAGTTGTTACGACGAGGGTAAGCGTTGCGCAGAAACATTGTTTTTTGACTATTGGCGTCAGCACAAGACAAAAATTAAGGTAGCTAGAATATTTAACACGTATGGTCCGCTGATGCACCCGAATGATGGACGCGTGGTAAGTAATTTTATTGTGCAGGCGATTCAGGGCAACCCAATAACAATTTATGGTGATGGTACACAAACCAGAAGTTTTTGCTATGTATCTGATTTAATTGATGGTTTAATTGCTTTAATGAATACCCCGGAAGAGGTAACAGGGCCGATTAATTTAGGGAACCCTGTCGAATTTACGATGTTGGAGTTGGCGGAGTTGGTTATTCGTATGACGGGTTCTGTGAGCCAAATTGTTTTTCAGACATTGCCAGAAGATGATCCCAAGCAAAGAAAACCCAATATTGATTTGGCTACCAAGCATTTGAACTGGCAGCCCAAGATTCATTTAGAAGAAGGCTTACAAGAAACGATCAACTATTTTAGAAAAGTACTCTTAAAATAAGTTTTAATGGTTTTGCAATTCAATAAAAATATATGGAGACAAATATGCCAACCTATGAGTTAGAGCCTGTAGTGTTAGAAAAATTCAAGAACATTTCTCAGCCTAGAGACCATGGAATGGTCGTGGAAAAGGATGTCAAAATACCTCTGCGAGATGGCACGATTATTTTTGCTGATATTTTTCGTCCAGACATTCAGGCTGAAAAATTTCCAGCGATCATGAATATTAGTGTTTATCACAAAGATAAACTGTGGATTCCGCCCGAGGATTTAGAGGAGCCCGCCAATCCATATATGGCATGGGAGACTGCTAATCCCGTTTGGTGGGTTGCGCGAGGTTATGCCTGTGTGCGAGTTGATTCCAGAGGAACTGGAAAGTCACCAGGCAGATGTGAGCCTAGTTCTTATCAAGAAAGTTTAGATTTTTATGATGCGATTGAATGGATCGCAAAACGAGAGTGGTGCTCTAGCAATATTGCAACACTGGGCGTTTCCTACCATGCTGCTTGTCAGTGGCGAGTTGCCAATCTGCAACCACCATCATTAAAAGCGATTATTCCTTGGGAGGGTCGTGCTGATCAGTATCGAGATCAGGCCTATCATGGTGGTATTTTTTCAATGGGCTTTATGGGGAATTGGATTAATCAACACATGGCCCGCCATTTATTAGGAAGACCAAGAAGCTATAACCCCGACTCTTTTCAGCCTGATATGCTTTGGCAGTATATGAGCCATGATCTGGATTCTGAATGGTGGCGACTATGTAGTGCCCGTTGGGATCAAATTACGGTACCTGTTTATAGTGTTGGCAATTGGGGGGGGTGGGGGTTGCATTTGCGAGGCAATACTGAGGGTTATATGAATGCGAATTCTCAGTTTAAGAAGCTACGGATTCATACAGGAGACCATTTCAGACCTTTTCATTCTGAAGAAGGAAAATTAGATCAAATCCGTTTCTTAGACTATTGGCTAAAAGGTATTGATACTGGGATTATGGACGAGCCTCCAATTAAGTTAGAAATTAGAACTGGTGGCAGTAAAAAACCGTATGCGTTTCGTTATGAATATGAGTGGCCTTTAGCAAGAACGATATGGACGAAGATGTATTTTCAAATAGAGCGTGAGCAGTCCCAAAATGAAGATGATACGGAAGGGAGTTTGTTGCTTGATTTGCCCAGTAAGGTCAACCAAGTAACTTATCGAGGTAGTAATCCCAATAAGGCAGGTATTGGTTCTGGGTCCTCAGCGCCCGGAATTGGTCGAGCGGGGGTCTCTTTTATTACTCCACCCATGTTGAGTGATTTAGAAATTACTGGCCCTATTGTCTGTAATTTATGGGTTTCATCTACATCGGAGGACATGGATTTAATGGTTACCCTCAGAAATATTGATCCTGAAGGTAACGATGTCAATGAATTAGGTCAGCAAGGTCAGCCGGTTTCTTTAACGAAGGGCTGGTTAAGGGCCTCCCACCGAAAACTAGATCCCAAGAAATCCTTACCCTATAGGCCCTATCATGCGCATAATGAGCGTCTTTGGTTAGAGCCGAATGTTCCGGTTGAATGCCAAGTAGAAATCATACCAACTTGTATTGTCCTCAAGAAAGGGCATCAATTGCGAGTTGATATCCAGCAGCAAGACGGTTTTGGAAGTGCAGCTTTTACCCATTTCCATAATGACTATAACGAAGGGGCATTCAATACGATTTATGCTGGCGGTGATAAAGACTCTTATTTATTATTACCCGTCATTCCAAATCCGAACTCTTAAGGCCAGAACGATCTTGGCGTAGGTGCCAGAGTTTGATATATTTGTAGTAGGAGGTGGCCGCATTAGAGATGGCTAATGCTAGCCCATATCGGCCATCTAAAAATCCTTTGCGAATCAGATAGGTTCGAAAAAAAGCCCAAAATCCATGGCTGATCGCTTTACCAAGGCCGCCTTGTTTACCTTCGTTAAAAGCCTGTTGGGCAGATGCACTTGAATAGGTATTTACTTTATGAAGAACTTGTTCAAAATTGCGATAACTATAGTGGATAAAGTTGTTATTTAGCTTGCCGGTTGAGCCTAGCGGAATTAAACGTTCGTGTACTAGGTGATTAGAAAACTGGGCAGAACCTTTTTTAAATAACCGATCGACATAATCTGGATACCAGCCAGAATGTGCCATAAATTTTCCGCAGTACCAAGACCTCCTTGGGATTGCATAACAATCTTTGCTGTCCTGTGTTTGCATGACTATTTGGATTTCTTGTTGTAATTCAGGCGTAACTCGCTCATCCGCGTCAATGGATAAAATCCAATCTTGAGTAGCAAGTCCCAAAGCTCTATTTTTTGCGGGGCCAAATCCTGGCCATGTGGTTGAAATTTCTAATGTTGCTTGATAGGCTTTAGCAATTGCTTGCGTCTGATCTGTACTTTGGCTGTCTAAGATAATAATTTCATCTGCAAAGGAAACACTATCCAAACAATCTTTCAGATTGAATTCTTCATTTTTCGTAATGAGGATAACTGATAAACCCATATTTTTTTAAAGAAGCGTGTTATGAATCTTTAGAGTAGACCACAACATGGTCTACAAGTAATTGGATACCGATCTTTTCACCGATTGCGTGGTCATGATGACTTGGTACATAGGCAAATACTTCTTGGCCAGACGGTAGTTGTAGGGTATATAAAAAATCCGCGCCTCGAAATACTTTTCGAATAATCGTTGCCTGTAGTAGGCTAGCATCATCATGTTGAATATCATCCGCTCTTAAAAGCACATCAACTACAGTGCCAAGGGGCTCATGATGGTGTGATTCAAGTGGCAGTTTGCCAAGTTCAATTTCTACTTGATGATTGTTAGAAATCGTGCCTTCTACAAAGACACCTCGCCCAATAAAATCAGCAACATACCGGTTGATTGGGCGATGATATAAATCGTAGGGCGTATCCCATTGCAATATTTTCCCTTCAGTCATTATCCCGACAAAATCAGCAATAGCGAAGGCTTCTAGTTGATCATGGGTTACTAGGAGAGCGGTTACCTCGTTTGTTTGAAGAATTTCACGCATCTCAGTTGCAAGCCGTTCACGCAAGTCAACATCCAGACTGGAGAATGGCTCATCCAGTAAGATCAGATCAGGCTCTGGAGCCATTGCCCTTGCCAAAGCTACACGTTGCTGTTGGCCACCACTGAGCTCATGCGGGTAAGACTGGGCCTTTTCTTTTAGAAAAACGCGACTCAGCCATTCTAGGCCGATATGAGTTCGCTCTTCTTTGGGTAAATGATGAAGTCCAAAGGTGACATTTTCAAGGACATTTAAGTGCGGAAATAGAGCAAAGTCTTGAAAGACCATACCTACTTTTCGTTGATTTGGAGGAACATGGACTTGGCTAGAACTAGCGAGTTGATTTTGTAAATAAATTTCGCCAGCTTGCAGATTTTCAAACCCACAAATAGCCCTCAAAATGGTTGATTTCCCGCAACCCGAGGCCCCTAACAGACAAGCGATATCACCCTTCATGAGTTCTAAATTGAGCTCTTGGACAACCATATGCCAGCGCTTATTTTTACCAGTATGGTAGGCAATAGAGGCATTTTTGATAGTTAGTACCGGCGAATTGTCATTCATACTTATAATTATCCCACTATATGGCAACCTGTTAATAGGGCACAGCATCGCATGAATCGTTTAGTTGTTCTAGCCGCACTCTTTTTTTTCTTACCATTATTTGGATTATTGATTCCTTTTGGCGATTTTTCCAACTTTTTCGGACCAAACCCTGAGGATGCTCTAAGCACAATAGAGCATTTATGGAATTTTGTTTTAGGGTCGTACATTACTTCAACCATTATTTTAGTGATTGGGGTTGGTGTTGGGGTAGTTGTTTTAGGAGTTGGTAATGCGTTTTTAATTGCTAATTATCAATTCCCAGGCAAACGGATATTTGAATGGGCACTCATATTGCCATTAGCAGTACCCACATATGTGATGGCCTATTTATTTGTCGATTTACTCCAATTTTCAGGCCCAATTCAACAATTGTTAAGAAGTGTATTACAGGTCGATCGGCTGCCTTTTTTTCCTGATCCCAGATCTTTAGGCGGGGCCATTTGGTCATTTTCCTTATGTCTATACCCTTATGTTTACTTAATTACTCGAACAGCATTTTTAGAGCGCAGCGCGCATTTGTCTGAAGTTGCTCAAACACTTGGTTACAGTGCCATGGATAGTTTTTTTAAATTATTATTACCTATGGCTAGGCCTGCTATTTTTGCTGGAACTGCTTTAGCACTCATGGAAGTATTAGCTGATTATGGGGCGGTATCCTACTTTGGAATTCAGACTTTTGCGACAGGTATTTTTAAAGCTTGGCTATCCCTAGGTGATCGGTTAGCAGCCGTGCAACTTGCGCTTGGCTTACTCATGATTGTTCTTTTCATTTTTTATATTGAAAAACGTAGTAGAGCGCAATTGCGTTATGCCTCAAATAGTACCTCTTCTCGAGGCGTTTCTACTAGTAAACTTTCTGGAGAGAAAGCATTTTTGGCATTTATATGTTGTGCCACAACTCTTTTTATAGCCTTTGTGATGCCCATTTGTGCTTTAGTCCTATTTTTATTGAAAGAAGGAGCTCAGTGGGATGTGCGCTATCTCACGTGGCTCTCTAACTCGTTCACACTGGCTATTGCAACGGCGTTTATTTCGGTAATATGCGCAGTTTTTTTTGCCTATGCTGCCAGGTTATCCCCTCGGATTGCTTGGATTAACCGTTTATTAGGATTTGGTTACGCACTGCCTGGAACGGTTTTAGCTGTTGGTATTTTATCTTTCTTAGGTTATTTTGATTTGGGATGGATCATGTCCTCGTCGATATGGATATTGATTTATGCGTATTTGATTCGATTCTTATCATCGGGCCTACAAAGTATTGATACTGGACTTACAAGAATAGCGCCCACTTTAGATGCAACTGCGTCCCTATTGGGTTTAACTATCTATCAAACCTTACGCAGAATTCATTTGCCCTTATTAAGCCGAAGTATTTTTACGGCTGGTTTATTAGTGTTCGTCGATGTAATGAAGGAATTGCCTGCCACCTTACTTTTAAGGCCTTTTAATTTTGACACATTAGCTGTAGCCACCTATCAATTAGCGGCAGACGAGCGCTTATCTGAACTTGCTTTACCGGCATTAACAATCGTCTTAGTCGGCTTAATACCGGTCTTTGTATTAGCTAGAGTGATCGCATCCAATAAACCTTATTGATAATCATTCGCATTTGTGTTATAGTTACACACTTGATCAATCACCGTTTATTGAAATGAAAAAAATGCAAGAACAAAGGCAAAGTAGTGTGCAAAACTCAGTAGTCCCATATTCACTAATTCAATTTTCCATCATCCAAAACCCACTCGTTCAGAGTTTGACCAGCATCATTAAAGCCCCAATTGTAAAAGGAGTATCAATCGTTCTAATGGGGGTTGTATTGTGTTGTAATGCCCACGCAGAGGCAGGTACAGCAGAGAAAGAATTAAACTTGTATTCAGCCAGGCATTATCAGACTGACGAAGCCCTTTACAGTAATTTTACAAAGCAAACTGGCATTAAGATCAACCGGATTGAAGCTGATGATAATGCTCTGATCGAACGCTTAAAGAGCGAGGGGTCTAAAAGCCCCGCAGATGTAATTTTAATGGTCGACGCAGCGAGGTTATGGAGGGCGCAAATTGACGGCTTATTTCGGCCGATCCAATCAAAAAATTTAGAGTCACGGATACCAGAAAATTTGCGCGCCAAGTCAGATACTGATGGCATTACTTGGTTTGGCTTTTCAACAAGAGCAAGACTCATTGTGTACAACAAGAGTGTAATGAATCCAAAAGATATAGACACGTATGAGAAATTAGCAGAAGCACCTAGTAAGGGAAAAGTATGCACCCGTTCAGGCTCTCATCCATATATGCTCTCGTTAATTGGATCTTTAATCGAATTAAATGGCGAGGTAGCAACTGAGTTGTGGGCAAAAAATATGGTCAATAATATGGCAAGATCACCTAAGGGAGGAGACACCGATCAAATCAAATCTGTTGCATCTGGCGAATGCGGAGTCGCATTAGCAAATTCCTACTATTTGGTGCGGCTAATGCGATCGACTAAAGCAGAGGATATTGAACTCGTGAAGAAAATTGGGTTTATCTGGCCGAACCAAAATTCCACTGGCGCACACGTCAATATTGCTGGAGCTGGAGTAGCAAAAAATGCTCCGCATCCAGAAGCAGCTATACATTTTCTCAATTATTTAGCTAGCAATACGGCACAGACTTATTTTGCTGATGGAAATAACGAATGGCCAGTTGTCAAAACAAGTAAGGTTGAGAACGAGGGATTAAAAAAGCTTGGACAGTTTAAGGTCCAAAACGTATCTATAGCCGCAGTTGGCCGAAATCAGATTAGCGCTCAACGATTATTAGACCGGGTAGGTTACAAATAAAAAAAGGAAGAGCTATTAAAGCTCTTCCTTTTAAAATCAGAAACTAATCTTCAAGCCAAAAACTTAAGCCAAACTATCCGCCCAAATATTTTTAGCCCAGCCCCAAGCGTAGATCCCTTCTAGGACATTTGCTTCGGATGATAAACCACCAGACCCAGGGACTGTTTTAAAAGTTTTTTCAGCAGAATTGTATTGGTGCACACTTGCAACGTGCACAACTTTTCTCGAATCGATAAAGCTGTAGCAGGTGTTAGTTAGAACTGGTGCCGGATTAATTTCCCAAGCATTTAATTCTGCCACGATAGCAGCAGCTGCGACTTTAGCATGCGAGTTTGCCATATGAGCAGACTTTGGCATCAAGGGAGCAATTTGGATTGAATCACCAAGAACGTGAATATCTTTTATCGCTGTAGATTCAAAATTCAGATAGTTAACTTGCGCCCAGCGATTATTCGCATTAAGCACACCAGTTTTAAGAGCAATATCACCAGCGCGCATCATTGGTAGGATGTTTAACACATCTGCTTTAACATCATCTTGGACATCAAATTTAATCGTTTTGGTTTTTGCGTCAACGGCCACCACATTATGTTTTGGACGATATTCAATCATTCCAGGGTATTCCTCTGCCCAAGCTTTTTTGAATAATCCAGCCTTAGAGACGATGTCTTGATTCGCATCTAAAACAAGTACCTTTGATTTGGGTTTATGTTGCTTAAAATAACTCGCCACTTGGCAAGCCCTCTCATAGGGGCCGGGCGGGCATCGATAAGGCGCCTCAGGAATCGTTATGGCGTAGACACCGCCATCTTGCATTGAAGCAAGTTGTTGATGCAGGGCGGTGGTTTCCGGACCAGCTTTCCAGGCCTGAATGGTTGTACCAGAAAGATTAGCCTGTACCAGACCTTCAACTTGGTCCATCATCATACTAATTCCAGGTGAGAGGACTAATTTGTCGTAATTGATATTGGTACCAGATGCCAATTTCAGCGTTTTCTTTGCACCATCAATCGATGTCACGAGATCTTTAACTAAGCGGATTCCATGGCGTTTTTGTAAATTATCATAGGGAGTAGTCAGCTCAGATAGGGTTCTAGAACCGCCCACAACTAAATTAGAAAGTGGGCATGACATAAAACTACTATTAGGTTCTATCAGCGTTACCTTCGCAGTATTATTGGAAAAGAGGCGTAAATATTTAGCAGCTGTAGCTCCCCCATAGCCACCTCCAACTACGACAATGTGAGCATTTTTTAAATTGGCTGAGCCAATAGTTGGTAAACCTGCAAGCAGCGCAAGTGCAGTTGACTGTCCTAGGAATAATCGTCGGTTCATTATTAGATCCTTATTTTTTGCCAAGAAGATTGGCGATAATTTGTAATTGCTCATCGGTATAGCCTTTTGCTAATTGGGGCATGATAGTCCCTTCCCGAGCGCCACTCTTGTAGGCTTTTAGATGCGTTAGTATTTGCTCGCCACTATAATGGTTAATGAGGGGTAGTCCACTATTTTCAACTCCCTTACCATTTGTACCGTGACAATTAGCGCAGGTGGCTACAAGAGCTTTTTGATGAAGGTCTTGCGCATTCAGGGTTTGCGCTTGTAAGCCCCAAGTAAAAAAGTAAATAATAAAACTCACAAACATGGAAATAATTTTAGACTTCATTAACAGACCTCTATTGATTAATTAGGCTTCTATCTTAATATGAATAAACAGTCTTTGGGCAAGAAAGTAAGATGTTTTAGCATTTTTAGTAAAAACCCTAATAGGTACTGTGTTTAAAAGCAAACAATTAGGCCTGTAAAATGCTATATGTAAATGAAAAAAAGTTATAAGTTA
>Ga0209598_10002413_pt1 | contig 14644 bp, 13 predicted proteins | sample M_140807_EF_Meta_FD_187317 | JGI IMG/M metagenome (GOLD analysis project Ga0209598, IMG submission 187317) | Freshwater microbial communities from Lake Montjoie, Canada to study carbon cycling - M_140807_EF_MetaG (SPAdes) (version 2) | ecosystem: Environmental > Aquatic > Freshwater > Lake... | reverse complement strand
CGGTCTGAGCCTTGACAAGCTTCAGAACGACATCCAGCCCTGGCAAGTGCGTCGGGCCGCCGAGTACATGACCCACGCCCCCAATGCCTCACTTAATTCCGTGGGCGGCATCATCACCGAACCCAACTCGGTGAACTACGTAAACATCCGGCAGTGGTTGGCCTCAGTGCAATTTGTGCTGGCCTTCTTCTTCCTGGTGGGCCACCTTTGGCACGCTGGTCGGGCCCGCGCTTCAGCCGCGGGCTTCGAAAAAGGCATCGACCGCAAGGCCGAACCTGTGCTGGCCATGCCAGACCTGGATTGATGAATCCTGGCTAATTAATTGATCTCCATCCCTAGGGCTGGAATTCTCTAAACCCCTGCCAAAGCAGGGGTTTTTTATTGGTCGCACCCAGCTCCCCATGGTTGCTTAAACGGGGGCCAACCAACGCCGCAGCAACGGCAAACTCAAACCGATCACATTGCTGAAGCAGCCGTCGATCCTTTCCACCAGCAAACCGCCGCGGCCCTCCAGGGCAAAGCCGCCGGCACATTGCAGCGGTTCCCCCGTAGCCACATAGGTCTCGATCTCCGCAGCGCTAAGGGGCGCAAACAGCACCCTGGTGGTAACTGTGGCCAAGCACTCAGCCCCAGTCTCGGCCCCTAGCCCAGGGGGAAGGGCACCACCCCTGAGCAAGCAATGGCCGGTGTGCAACTGCCCCCACTCCCCGGCCAGGCGCCGCCATCGCTGGGTTGCCTCCTGGCGATCGCGGGGTTTGCCAAACACCTCCCCCTCAAATTCCAACACCGAATCGCAGCCCAATATGCCCAGGGTGGGCCCATCACCTGGGCCAAGGGAGTTGGCCACTGCCCTGGCCTTGGCTTGGGCCAACAGCTTTACCAGGCGTAGGGGATCACCACTGGTGATGAGGTCCTCATCAACGCCACTCACCTGCACCCGGTGGGGAATCGCCGCCTGGGCCAGCAGCCGACGGCGGGCCGGGGAGGCAGAAGCGAGCAGAAGATGGGCCACGGTTAAAGCTGAATGGGCAGGGCGGGGCCATTGCTGATCCCAGCGGTATTCTCAGTGGGGCAATGCCTAGGCTGGGGTGCCAATCGGCCAATGATGGGCTCCAGCAGCCATCCCACAGATAATCGAAACAGCGATCCCAACGGTGATCCCAACGGCGACCGCCGTTCCTTCAATCGGGCAGCCCTAGCCCTGAGTTGTTTACCTTTTCGCCGCAGCTTCTACGTACACCTAATCAGCGAAGCCCTCAGTAGCCAGGCCCTGGAAAGCCAGCATCAACTCTGCTGGCAACCCCAAAGCGCCGAAAGCATTGAAAGCGATTTCCTCTGGTTGATCTGGCTGGGGGTTTTGCGCCGGGAGGTGGACGGCCAAGGCCTAACCGAACGGGTGAGACTCACGCCCATGGGCCGCAAGCTGCTGGATCGTTGGCCTGGGGAACTGCCCCGGGCGGGGGGGCCAGCAAGGCTTTTCCAGGGCTTACGCCGCCGCTGGCCCCGGCTATGAACCAGCCCATACAGCGCCCACTCATGGTGCTAGGCACCAGCAGTGGCGCTGGCAAATCACTGATGACCGCAGCCCTTTGTCGGGTGCTCAAACGTAGAGGGGAGCAGCCCCTGCCCTTCAAGGGTCAAAACATGAGCCTCAATGCCTGGGTGGATGGGGCCGGCGGTGAAATGGCTTACTCCCAAGCCCTGCAGGCCTGGGCCGCAGGGCTAGAACCGCAGGTGGCGATGAATCCAGTGTTGCTCAAACCCCAAGGGGACAGCACCAGTGAATTAATCCATCTGGGCCATTCAGTAGGCATAGCCAGGGCAGAAACCTATTACGAGGAGTGGTTTAAGCCGGGATGGCAAGCGATCCGTAGGGGACTTGATTCAATCCAGTGCCAATACCCCGGCGGACGCTTGGTGCTCGAGGGGGCCGGCAGCCCGGTGGAGGTGAACCTGCAATCCCGTGACCTAACGAACCTACGTTTGGCCCAATACCTACGGGCGCGGTGCCTACTGGTGGCAGACATCGAACGGGGCGGTGTGTTTGCCCAGGTGGTGGGCACCCTGGCCCTGCTGCGACCGGTGGAACGGCCCCTAATTGCTGGAATCTTGATAAATCGATTTCGGGGGCGGCGGGAGTTATTTGACAAAGGACGCCAGTGGCTGGAGGCACACACGGGCGTGCCGGTGCTGGGGGTAATGCCGTGGCTCGATGAACTCTTCCCCCCAGAGGACTCCTTGGATCTGTTGGAACGCCGGGCCCGCAAACCCGACGCTGAGCTGGAAATTGCCGTAATACGCCTGCCGTCGCTTAGCAATTTCTCTGACCTCGATCCCCTGGAGGCAGAACCCAGCCTGCGGCTGCGTTGGCTGAAACCTGGGGAGCCCCTGGGCCAGCCCGATGGGGTGCTGATTCCCGGGAGCAAACAGACCCTGGCGGACCTGGCAGCACTGCAGGCATCAAGCACCGCCGCGGAGTTACACCGCTATGCCGCCGCCGGCGGGCCTGTGTTTGGCATCTGTGGTGGCTTGCAAATGCTGGGGACCCTGCTGCGCGATCCCCTGGGAATGGAGGGCGGTGGGCAAGGGAGCCAAGAATTTCGCGGCCTAGGGCTGCTGCCGATCACTACTACCTTTGGCGCCTCCAAAGCTCTCCAGCAACGGCGCAGCCAAGCCCTCTGGCCCCAGCGGGGGCGAGCTGACTTAGCAACGGCTGAACGGCAGGGCTTTGAGCTACAGGGCTTTGAGTTGCACAGGGGCCATAGCCGTTGCGATCAAGCGGAGCACTGTCAGCCGATTGCCAGCGACGAAGAACTTGGCTGGGTGCAGGGCTCCGTAGCTGGCACCTACCTCCATGGGGTATTTGAGAACGGCCCCTGGCGCCGGGCCTGGTTGAACCTGCTGCGTCTACGGCGCGGGCTCAGCCCCCTGCCTCCAAACCCTGGTAACCACCTGGTACAGCGGGAATCACTACTGGATCGCTTGGCCGATGCCTTTGAGACCCATGTGCAGCTAGGGCCGTTATTGGACTAAAAACCGTTATGCCTACCCTTGGGGGTCCCCCTTGCAGGAGGAACCTGTGGAGATCCAACAGCTTGTGATCCACTGGCCCAATGGCTGCATCAGCCAAGCCAATGGCGACTGGGATTGGCTCACGGCGGCCAGGCAGGCGGGCTTCCCCATTCCCACCGGTTGCCTGGGGGGTAGCTGTGGGGCCTGCGAAATCCAGGTGAATGGCGAGGTGTTGCGGGCCTGCATTAGCAACCTGGGATCGAGCCCTGCCGCTAAACCTTCAGATAAAGCTTCAGCTAATACCTCTGATAAAGCCCCAGCAAAGTCATCATCAGCCCTTGACCTCAGTCTCAGCTGCGAAATTTCCGAGGATATGCCTAGGCATCTTTGGGTGGAACTGGCCAGCGATCCCTATTGGTAACACTTGCCAAAAATTGTCCCCAGGGGCCTAGCGCTGGATCAAGCCACCCCCCAGCAGCACCTCCCCGGCATAAAACACCGCCCCCTGGCCAGGGGTAATTGAAAACTGCTCTTCTGCAAAGTCCAACCGACAGGCCGAAGGCCCCAGGGGGGTGAGCAGGGCCCGCTCGGGGGCGCTGCGGTAGCGCACTTGCACTTCCAGCTCCAGGGGCTGCTGGGGCGCGGGCACCGACACCCAGTTGATCTGGGCCACTTCACAACCGGCGCGGCCCGCCTCGGCCCGGGGGGCCACTACCACCTGGTTCATCACCGCATCTAGCCGCACCACATGCAGGGGCTCACTCCAGGCCACCCCCAGCCCCTTGCGTTGGCCAATCGTGAAATGCTCGATGCCATCGTGGCCCCCGAGCACCTGGCCATCGGCCAGCACGATCTGACCAGGCCGGTCCGGTAGGTAAGCATCCAGAAAAGCCTTCATCGAGCCGTGGTGATCCGCCAGGCAGAGGTCTTGGCTTTCCGGTTTATCTGCGGTGCGCAGCCCCAGGCGGGCAGCTTCAGCGCGGGTGTCGAGCTTGGTTAGTTCCCCCAGGGGAAATACCAAACGGGCCAGCACCTCCTGGGGCAGGTCGTAGAGGAAATAGCTCTGGTCCTTGCGCCCATCAAGGCCCCGCAACAACTGGGTGCGGCCGTTGCTGCTTGCGTTGGCGGGCCGCAGCCGGGCGTAGTGGCCGGTGGCCACCCGATTGATGCCCCTTTCCTGGGCCGCCCAATCGAGCATGGGCCCGAATTTCACCGCCCGGTTACAGCGGGAACAGGGCAGCGGCGTCAGCCCAGACCCATAGCCCTCCACCAAAAACTGGACGATCTCCTGCTGGAAATTGGCCCGCGAATCCACCACGTGGTGGGGCACCCCCAGCTGCTCACACAAACCGGCCGCATCCACCAGCCCTTCAGCGCAGCAAGCGCCCTTGCCACTCATCAGCCAAAGGGTGAGTCCCTCCACCTGCCAGCCGGCGGCGCTGAGGAGGGCCGCCGTTAGGGAACTATCCACCCCACCGGAAAGGCCCACGGCAATGCGCTGCTCCCCTGGCCAGGCCCGCAGGCGCTGCAACACCTCCTCCACTGCCGGAGCAACAGCCACTGCCGGAGCAACAGCCGCAACCGGAGCTGGAGAAGAGGAAAGGGGCATGGGGCTAGTCATTCCTTCATGTTGCCTGTACAGCTGGATCAACCGCGGTAATCCCGATGGCCTGGCCCCCCGCCGACGCCCAGCACCTATTAGTTACCGCTGCTGTGGTTAGGGGGGTGGAGCAGGAACTGTTTGCCAATGGCCTACCGGTGGCAGCGCTGATGGAGAAAGCCGGCCTGGGCATAGCCCAAAGGCTGCTGGCCACCCCAGGGCTGCGCCAGCGGGGGGTGCTGGTGCTGGTGGGTCCTGGCCACAACGGCGGCGATGGCCTGGTGGTGGCCCGGGAACTGCAGCTGGCGGGGGTGCCAGTGCAGCTCTGGAGTCCCTTTGAACAACACAAACCGCTCACCGCAGGCCATTTACGCCAGGCGCTCTGGCTCGGTATTCCGCGCCTGGCCCAGGAGCCCGATCCCCATGGGCCAGAACTCTGGCTTGATGCCCTATTTGGCGTGGGCCAGAACCGGCCACTTACCGCCCCCATCGCCCGCCTATTCGACCGCCGCTTCCAGGCCGGAGGCGAATGCTGGGGGCTTGATGGCCCCAGCGGCCTCTGCAGTGACACGGGCCAGCCGTTGGGGAGCACAGCCGCCCACTGCAGCCGCAGCCTGGTGGTGGGGCTCTGGAAACAGGGCCTTTGGCAAGACAGTGCCCTCGCCTGGGTGGGGGAGCAGGAACGCATCGACCTGGCCTTGCCCGCCAGCCTGGTGGAGCGCTGGGGGGCCCAGCAAACCTTGGGGCTCTGGGGCCACGACAACCAACCCAGCCCCAAACCCGCGGCGGCGGCGGCAAAACATGGGCGGGGACGCCTGCGGGTAATCGCTGGCAGCAGGGCGTATCCCGGCGCCGGCCGCCTTGCCCTAGAAGGGGCCAGCGCCAGCGGCATTGGCTGGCTGGAGGGGGCCCTACCGGCTGAGCAAGCCCAGCAGCTCTGGCAGGTGCTGCCCCACGTGCTGCTCCAGGGGCGGCAAGACCCCCTGGATCGCCTGGATGCGGTGGCCTTTGGGCCAGGGCTGGGCCTAGGGCCTGACCCAGTAGACAAGGGCATGCTGGAGGCCCTGCAGGGCTTCAGCGGCCTACTGCTGCTGGATGCCGATGGCCTCAACCGCTTGGCAAGCCAGGGGGCCAGCGGCCCCTGGCTGCGGGGGCGCCAAGGACCCACCTGGATTACCCCCCACCGGGCGGAATTCAACAGACTTTTCCCTGAACTCACAGACCTACCCCCCCTGGAGGCCGCCGCTGGGGCCGCGGCCGAGGGCGGCGCCTGGGTGCTGCTTAAGGGGGCCCATACGGTGATCGCCTCCCCCTTGGGCCGGCGCTGGCAGCTCCTGGAAAGCAGCCCCTGGGCCGCCCGGGCGGGCCTCGGCGACGTGCTTGCGGGCTATGCCGCTGGCCTAGGGGCCCTAGGGCTGGCCGCTGGCCTAGGCCCCCACGACCCAGCCCTAGGCCAACTACTGGCCCTGGCCGCCCTCCGCCATGGCCTGGCGGGCCGCCAATCTGCCGCCCGAGGCGAGGGGGCTGCCAGTCCCCTCGCCGTGGCCCAACAGCTGGCCAAGCTTGAAATATGCAAAAAATGAAAAAATACGTGCCAACTGCGCAGCATCCTGCGGCGTTGATCTTTGGTTTTTTTAACGAATTAGCCAGGGGAATTAGCCAGGCAAGTTGACTGAAATGTTTGGATTTCCCCTTGTAAATCTAAAAGGTTACTGAAAACACACCCATTCCTGATTTCCCCGTAGCAGTCTCCTCTTACTTAGGCAACAAATCCATGGCAGCCACCCCGCTTTCCCCAGCCGAGAGCAGTCGCAAGCGGGGCAATGACCCAGTTAGCTGGTACTTAACCACCATTGGCAGGGTGCCCCTGCTGACCCCTGCCGAGGAAATCGAGCTGGGCAACCAGGTGCAGGTGATGATGAATCTGATCGAACGGGGGGAAAATGCCGAATTCAGTAGCCATGAACACAAACTAATTCGGGTTGGGCGCCGTTCCAAAGAACGGATGATGAAGGCGAATTTGCGCCTGGTGGTGAGTGTGGCGAAGAAATATCAAGGCAAAGGCATGGAACTACTAGATCTGATCCAGGAGGGTTCCCTCGGCCTGGAGCGGGCGGTGGAAAAGTTTGACCCCACCCGGGGCTACAAGTTTTCCACCTATGCCTTCTGGTGGATTCGCCAGAGCATGACCCGGGCGATCGCTTGCCAAAGCCGCACGATCCGTCTGCCGGTGCACCTGAGTGAACGGCTGGCCGTGGTGCGCAAGGTGACCATGGACTTGGCCCACAAACTGGGGGCGATGCCCAGCCGCAGGGAAATTGCCGAGGAAATGCAGATCAGTGTTGAGGAGCTGGACGGCCTCCTGCGCCAATCTCTCACCACCTCCAGCCTCGATGCACCGATCAGCGGTGATGAGGGCCGCAGCTTCCTGGGCGAATTGATCGCCGACACCCGCAACGACGAGCCCTTGGAGGCCGTTGAGCGGCGGATGCACCACGAACAACTGGGCCGTTGGCTCAGCCAGCTCACCCCCCAGGAACGCCAAGTGCTGGAACTGCGCTTTGGTCTCGATGGCGAGCAACGCCACACCCTGGCTGACATTGGCCGCCAGATGGAGGTTTCCCGGGAACGGGTGCGTCAGGTGGAACTGAAGGCGCTGCGCAAATTACGCAGCCTTACCCGCCGGGTGCCCAGCCAGCTTTAATCCTCAGCCCAGATGTAGCGGGTGAGCTCGGCGGGGTCTGGTTCTGGGGCGGCCAGGGCGAATTCCACCGCGTCCCTCACCTCCGCATCGATCTCCTTATCAATGGTCTCCAGATCTTCCGCCGTGGCCAGGCCGCGGCTCTGGAGGAGACCCGCCAGGTGTTTGATCGGATCCCGGGCGGCCCAAAAGGCCTTTTCTTCGGGGTCCCGCAGTTCATCGGGATCTGCTAAGGAATGGCCCCGGAAGCGGTAGGTGAGGCACTCCAGCAGGGTGGGGCCTTCGCCAGCCCGGGCCCGATCCACCGCCCGCTGGGTGGCGGCGCGCACGGCCAACACATCCATGCCATCAACTTCCTCCCCCACCATGCCGAAGGCACTGGCCTTACGCCAAATTTCGGTGTCACTGGTGGCGCGGTGATGGGCCATGCCGATGGCCCACTTGTTGTTTTCCACCACAAACAGGATCGGCAGCTTCCAGAGGCTGGCCATGTTTAGGCATTCATAAAACTGACCGATATTGCAAGTGCCATCGCCAAAGAAGGCGGCGGTTACGGCATTGCTGCTGCTATCACCGAGGGCATCGCGCTTGTAGCGACTGGTGAAGGCGGCACCTAGGGCCACGGGAATGCCTTCCCCGATGAAGGCATAGCCCCCAAGCAAGTGGTGCTCCTTAGAAAAAAGGTGCATGGAGCCACCGCGCCCCTTGCTGCATCCGGTTTCCTTGCCAAACAGTTCACTCATCACCTCCCGGGCCGGCACGCCGGCACTGAGGGCATGCACATGGTCGCGGTAGGTGCTGCAGAACCAGTCGTGCTGGGTCTTCATCGCCTTGATAACCCCGGTGGAGACCGCCTCCTGGCCGTTGTAGAGATGCACGAAGCCAAACATCTTGCCCCGGTAGTACATCTCGGCGCACTTGTCTTCAAAGCGCCGGCCCAGGCTCATGTCGCGGTAGAGCATCAGCCCCTCAGCGCGGCTGATTTCAGGGCTGAAACTTGCGGGGGGGCTACTGGCTGCGGTTTCGGTGGTCATGGCGCTCCAGCCCTAGCTATTGGCCGACTTTAAGGTGATGACCTGGGGACTGGCTGCTCACGCCAGTCAACCCAGCCAACAGACGTAAACTCGGACCTCCCGTACACCTCGTGGTGGAGCTCCCCCTCGACCATTTCCGCCTGCTGGGGGTGAGCCCTGTGGCCAGCACCGAAGTGGTGTTGCGAACCCTGCAACAACGGCTGGATAGAGGGCCCGGGCCTGGGTTCACAGCTGAAGCTCTCCAAGCGCGGGCAGAACTGCTTAGGGCCAGTGCCGATTTGCTCGGGGACCCCAAAAGGCGCCAGGACTATGAGTGTCTGCTCACTGAGCAGGCCAACGAAGGCGCCGGCACCCTGCCCGCCCTGGAGGTGAGCTCAGCCCTGGAAGTGGGGGCGCTGCTGCTGCTGATGGAATCCGGCCAGGCGGCTGAAGCCTTTGAAGGGGCCAGCCGCAGCCTCCAACCACCCCAGGCCCCCGCCCTGGGCAGTGGCCGCGAAGCTGATCTCACCCTGCTGGCGGCCCTGGCCTGCCACCAGGGGGGCCAGGAACGTCAAAGGCAAAAGCTGTATGAATCCGCCGCCCAGTTGTTGCAGCAGGGCATCCAGCTGCTGCAACGGATGGGACAACAATTAGAAAAACGCTTTGAGCTGGAGACTGATCTCCAGGGGCTGTTGCCCTACAGGGTGCTGGATCTAATCAGCAGGGATTTGGCCGATGGCCAGGCTCGGCAGCTGGGCATCAACTTATTAATCGAGCTGATTAGCCGCCGGGGCGGGCTCGATGGGGAGCAAGACCCCAACTTCCCGCAGGAAGCCTTTCAAGCATTTTTTCAACAGATCCGCACCTTTCTCACGGTGCAGGAACAAATTGATTTGTTCCTGCGTTGGTCGGAACAGGGTTCAGTTACCGCTGAATTCCTCAGCGCCTACGCCCTCACCGCCTCCGGCTTTGCCCAACGCAAGCCCGAACGCATTGAAGCGGCCCTGCAACGGCTAGAGGCCCTGCGGGAGGTGGGGGTTGAACGGGAACTGGCCTGCCTCCATCTGCTCTTGGGCCACACCCGCGAGGCTGAGCTTTGCTTTAACCGTTGCAGCGACCAGGAGCTCCAGCGCTGGGCGCGGGAGCAGGGGGATGACCCGCTTGCCGGCATCTGCGCCTACTGCCGCGACTGGCTTGAACGTCAGGTATTGCCCTGTTACCGCGACCTGGAGTCGGACCCAGATCTGGAGGCTTATTTCGCCGACCGTGATGTGCAGGCGGCGATCGAACGGGAGGACCGGCGCCAGGCCAAAGGCCTGACGCCCCCTGGCACCTCCATTACCGAATTCGAGCTGCTACCCACCCCCAGTCGCAGCGCTTTGGAATCCCTGGTGGATGCGCCGCCTCTGCCCAGCCCTAGCCCGAGCGCTATGCCCCCAGAGGAAGAGGCCCCCCATCCCGGCCTGGCCGAGCGCCTGGCGGACTGGTGGTACGGCCAAAACTGGGAAGGACCCAGGAGCTGGCTAGAAAAACTGCAGCAATTTTCCACCCCCCAGAGGGCGGCGGTGCTTGGGCTGGCCATGGTTGGTGCCGCTGCCACCGGCGCCCTGCTCAGCCACCACCGGCCCGGCACTGCCCCCAGCCGCCAAGAGCTGCTAATTCCTGCCCCGCCCCTGCCAAAACCCAGCCCTGCCCCCCCGGCAGCTGCAAAAAAACCAGAAGCCGTCAAAAAACTAGAGGTGGCCCAGCAACCCGCCGCCAAGCCAGAGACGCCGGAAACCGAAACCCGCTCGCTGCTCCAGGGCTGGCTGGGGGCCAAGGCCCTGCTCATGGCCGGCGGTAATAACCAGGCGGCCCTTGACCCATTGGCCGTCCCCAATCTGGTGGCCACCGTCCTGGCCAACCGCCAGAGCGATGTGCAGCAGGGGCTCCATCGCAAGATCAACGCTGAAGTGCAGGATCTCAAGCTGATCGCCACTGGCCCCGACCGCCGCGAAGCCCGGGCCCAAATCCTCTATTCAGAGCAAGTGCTGAATGGCCAAGACAAGGTGCTGGAGCGCTCTGGACCGATCCAGATAACCAGAATTTATGTGTTCCATCGCCCCAGCCCCACCGGCAGCTGGAAATTGGCCGATTACCACGGGGGCCAATGATTACGCCTGGATTTCTTGCCGGCTGCGTTTCTAAAGTGGTGGGCTGCTGAAGCCGCCGGAAGGTAACTGATGTTTGAGGAGCTTTCCCAGCGGCTAGAGGATGCCGTCCGTGGCCTTCGGGGCCAGGGGTCCATCAGCGAAACCAATGTGGATGGGGCCCTCAAGGAAGTGAGGCGCGCCCTGCTGGAGGCCGATGTGAGCCTCTCGGTGGTTAAGGACTTTGTGGCGGAAGTGCGCGGCAAAGCCCTCGGCGCCGAGGTGGTGCGGGGGGTAAGCCCCGACCAGCAATTCATCAAACTGGTGCACGAGGAACTGGTGGCGGTCATGGGGGGCGCCAATGCCCCCCTGGCCCAGGCAGACGCCAGCCCCACCGTGGTGCTTATGGCGGGCCTGCAGGGGGCGGGCAAAACCACGGCCACCGCCAAGCTGGGCCTACACCTGAAAGAGCAGGGGCGCCGGGCCCTGCTGGTGGCTGCCGATGTGTATCGACCGGCGGCCATCGATCAACTCCAAACCCTGGGGCGCCAGATCGGCGTGGAGGTGTTCAGCCTTGGCGCCGACCAGAAACCCGAAGCGATTGCCGCCGCCGGCGTGGCCAAGGGCCGGGAGGAGGGCTTCGACACGGTGATTGTGGACACCGCCGGTCGGCTCCAGATCGACACGGCGATGATGGAGGAAATGGTGCGGATCCGCGCCGCCGTGGCGCCCGACGAGGTGCTGCTGGTGGTGGATTCGATGATCGGCCAGGAGGCCGCCGAACTCACCCGCGCCTTCCACGAGCAAGTGGGTCTCACCGGGGCGGTGCTCACCAAGCTGGATGGCGACAGCCGCGGCGGCGCCGCGCTCTCGATCCGCCAAGTGAGTGGAGCGCCGATCAAATTCATCGGCACCGGCGAAAAGGTGGAGGCCCTCCAGCCCTTCCATCCGGAGCGGATGGCCAGTCGAATCCTGGGCATGGGCGATGTGCTCACCCTGGTGGAAAAGGCCCAGAAGGAGGTGGAGATCGCCGATGTGGAGCGCATGCAGCGCAAGTTGCAGGAGGCCTCCTTTGATTTCTCCGATTTCGTTCAGCAGATGCGCCTGATCAAACGCATGGGCTCCCTGGGGGGTCTGATGAAAATGATTCCGGGCATGAACAAAATCGATGACGGCATGCTCAAGCAGGGGGAAGCCCAGCTCAAACGAATCGAGGCGATGATTGGCTCGATGACCCAACAGGAACGGGAGAATCCCGACCTGCTGGCCGCCCATCCCTCCCGCCGCCGCCGCATCGCCAAAGGCAGTGGCCACAAGCCCGCCGATGTGGACAAGGTGCTGGCCGACTTCCAAAAGATGCGCGGCTTCATGCAGCAGATGAGCCGAGGGGGGGGCTTCCCAGGAATGCCGGGCCTGGGGGGTACGGGCGGCTTTCCGGGGATGGGCGGCGGAATGCCAGGAATGCCAGGAATGCCCGGTATGCCAGGCATGGCTGGGGGAGCCCCCAACGCCGGCCCCCGCAAGCGCCAGCGACCGGAGAAAAAACGCAAGGGTTTCGGCCAGCTTTGACATGCAGTTGCCCCGGGCGCAGGTGGCCAGGTAAAGTGTTTGATTCCAGTTCACGCCCCTTAAGGTTCCGATGATCAAGCTCCGCCTGAAGCGCTTCGGTAAGAAGCGGGAAACGAGCTTCCGGATCGTGGCGTGTAACAGCACCAGTCGGCGCGATGGCCGTCCCTTAGAGGAGCTGGGTTTTTACAACCCCCGCACCAACGAAACCCGCCTAGACACTGAAGCTCTCCGCCGTCGCCTCGAGCAAGGGGCCCAGCCCAGCGACACCGTGCGCACCCTGCTGGAAAACGGAGGACTGCTCACCAAAACCCCTCGCCCCGCTGAAGTGGTCGGCAAGGCCAAACAGGCCGCTGCCCGGGAAGCGGCAGTGAAAGCCGCTGCCAAGGCTGCGGCCGAAGCCAAGGCGGCCGAAGAAGCTGCCGCCGCCGAAGCCAAGGCGGCTGCTGAAGCCGAAGCTGCTGCCGCTGCCAGCGCTGAAGCCGAAGCCAATACCGAAGAAGCAGGGGCCGAAGCCTGAGCCCTTCCCCCATGGAAGGCTCGGAGCGCCGCCGCTTCGTCATAGACCTGCCGGACCAGGGCGCTGCCCTGGCCCTTGCCGGAGAAGGGGAAGCCACCCTGAGGCGACTGGCTGAACTTACCGGCGCCCAGGTGGTGCTCAGGGGTTTGCAATTACATATCGATGGCCGGCCCAGCCAGCTGGAGCAGGCCGCTGCGCTGGTGGAACTGCTGCGGCCCGTTTGGCGGGAAGGCCAACCGATAACCGCCGTAGACCTGCAAACCAGCCTCCAGGCCCTTAGCTCCGGCCAAAGCGATGACCATCGCCAGCTGAGCCAACAGGTGCTGGCCCGCAGCCAGAGCGGCAAATTGCTGCGGCCCCGCACCCTGCGCCAAAAGGCCTATGTGGAAGCCATGGAGCGCCACGAACTCACCTTGGCCCTAGGCCCCGCCGGCACCGGTAAAACCTTTCTTGCCGTGGTGCAAGCGGTGCGAAATCTGCAGGAACGGCGGGTGGACCGCATCGTGCTCACTAGGCCAGCGGTGGAGGCTGGCGAACGCTTGGGTTTCCTGCCCGGGGACCTGCAACAGAAGGTGGATCCCTACCTGCGCCCCCTCTACGACGCCCTCCACAGCCTGCTCAGCCCAGAACGCACCGCTGCCATGCTGGAGAAGGGGATCATTGAGGTGGCCCCCCTGGCCTACATGCGTGGCCGCACCCTGGCCGATGCCTTTGTGATCCTCGATGAGGCGCAAAACACCAGCACTGGCCAGATGCGCATGCTGCTCACCCGCCTGGGGGAAAACTCTCGCATGGTGGTCACCGGTGATCCCACCCAGGTGGACCTGCCCGCCGGCCAGTTGAGCGGCCTCGAGGAGGCAGCCCGGGTGCTGGAGGGGGTGGAAGGGATTGCGATCTGTCGGCTTACGGCCGCCGATGTGGTGCGCCACCCGTTGGTGCAAAGGTTGGTGCATGCCTATGCCCGGGAAGACAGCAAACGCGAACATCCCGACCGGCCGCGCCGGTGATCCGCACGGCCAATTCACCCCAATTCCGCTACCCCCCTGGCAGCATGGGGGGGTTCCGATATCTCTGATGCGCCATGCCGGCCAGCAGTAATTTCCAGGAGGCCATCCGGGAAGCGCAGAGCAGCGCCCTGGTAGGCCCCAACGTTGTCAATAAGGCCCTGCCCTTTGTGGGTGGTGGCATGGTGCTCACCTCTGTAGGAGTGTTGGGCGGCCTGTCGATGATCGCCAGCCCTGCCTTCATGCCCCTGTTCTGGGGAGCCCTGATCGGCAACTTCATTCTTTTCTTTGTGGCCCAAAACGTTGCCCTTAAGGGCAACAACGCCACGGCCCTGCCGCTGTTGGCGGTCTACAGCCTGCTCACGGGCTTCACCCTCAGCGGCCTGGTGGCCATGGCCCTCAGCGGAGCCGCCGGGGTGGGTGGCGTGGCCACCGCCGCCCTGGCCACGGGGATCACCTTTGTGGTGGCCTCAGTGTTTGGCCGTCGCATGAGCGATAGCGTTGCCCAATCGCTCACCGCTGTGGTGGGTCTGGGCATCATCGGCCTGCTGATTGCCATGGTGGTGCAGGTGGTGGGTGGCATCTTTGCCCCACAAATGTTCCTGGGCGGTGGCTTGGAGCTGCTGATAGCCGGTTTCGGCACGGTGCTGTTTGTGGGGGCCGCCTTCGTGGACTTCTACACGATGCCCCGCACCTACAACGACGACCAATACCTGGCGGGGGCGCTAGGGATGTATCTCACCTACATCAACCTGTTCATCTTCATCCTGCGCCTAATCATTGCCCTCAATGGCGGCAGCCGCCGCGACTGAGCCCAAGCGGAAGAGCACTCAAACAATTCCCCCCATACCTAACGCCCCCTAGGGGCGTTTTTTTTGGTTATTTAGCTTTGGATATTTAGAAATATCCCCAGGGGGAAAACTGCAAGAATTCTACAAATAGTCAACGGTCAATGCTCATAAAAAGAAATTAACGCTCTCTAAGATAAACAGTACAATGAGCAGGATAGCGAACAGGATAGTGTCTGATCTTTTCCTGGATATTTACAGGGCATTTCATAGATATTACCTGGCCTCATCCTTAATATTGACTGGGCATT
>Ga0209598_10002411_pt1 | contig 14651 bp, 10 predicted proteins | sample M_140807_EF_Meta_FD_187317 | JGI IMG/M metagenome (GOLD analysis project Ga0209598, IMG submission 187317) | Freshwater microbial communities from Lake Montjoie, Canada to study carbon cycling - M_140807_EF_MetaG (SPAdes) (version 2) | ecosystem: Environmental > Aquatic > Freshwater > Lake... | reverse complement strand
CGCCGTCCTCGACCGGCAGTGGCTCGATCTGCGCCGGCGCCACCGGCTCCACCTCGCCGGAGTCGACGGCCAGCCTGAGCCACGATGCATCGCCGTCCTCGACCGGCAGTGGCTTGTTTAGCGCCTGATGCTGGCAAGGCTGCTCGGGAGGCCGCTGGTTTCTTTGCGCTTTGCTTAATTGACATCAAAAAGAGGCGTTTGAGAAATTGGGGGCCTCTGCGGGGGGGCCCCTGGGGGCTACTCATTATGACCAACCAAGGACTTTAGCGATCGGCCAACAAATGGGCCCTACGCCGAGCACCTAGTTGTTGCACTAGACATAAGCGCTTGCAGCTTTCCGGTCAGACGCCAAATGGCCGAGCAGGACAGGGCAATTGAGTTCCTCGCCGCGGCGTCGGTGACGTACCAGGTTTTATTTGAAAAGGGCGCGTACGCTGAGTTTGAAGCCACGTTGCCGCTCCCCTGGAGTGCAGACAAGCTGGCCACGCTGCGCCGCCTCTCTCTTCTACGTGCGCTTAGTGCCGACGTTGAGCCCGACTGTAGCGCCATCTTCTACGTTCTGGATCGAGCCCTGTATCCGTCGCTGATTGGCTGCTCTTTTGAGGAGGCAAAGACGACGGCTGATTTCGGCGAATGGTTGCAGTTACCGCTTTTGCTGCTTCAGCGGCTGCACGAGCACATGTGCGCGCTGCAACTCCAGGCGCTTCCGCCTCAAGACGAGATTGTTTTCACGCCCCCGCTGCTTCGGTTGTGGCAAACTGCACTTGGCCAAGTGAGTGAACTGACGCAAGAGATTGGTAAACGGATTGATGCAGATAGACAGCGAGTTATTGCACGTGGCCTGCTGGGTCAAACACGTCCCTCGGATGGCACCCTCGCTTGCTATTGGGTCTGTGGACACCTAGCAGCCGGTCGTAATGGATTTTCAGAGATTGACGCATTGATGGACAGCTGTCATTTCGCTGCGTGTTCTTTTGGGGGAAACCTGCCTGTATTAAAGAGGCTGCGGGCGCAGGAGTCGCCTTGCCCGTGGGACGCACGGGCATGCTCCATTGCAGCCCGGCGCGGCCACCTGGAGGTGCTGCAGTGGCTACGGGGGCAGGAAACGCCGTGCCCGTGGGATGACTGGACATGCCGAAACGCGGCCAAGGGCGGCCACCTGGAGGTGCTTCAATGGCTGAGGGCGCAGGAGCCGCCGTGCCCTTGGGATACGTGTGCAAGCGCCTGTGCAGCTGAGGGTGACCACCTGGAGGTGCTGCAGTGGCTACGGGCGCAGGAGCCGCCGTGCCCGTGGGATGTAGTGACATGCTCCTCAGCAGCCAAGGGCGGCCACCTCTTGGTGCTTCATTGGCTGCGTGCGCAGGAGCCACCATGCCCGTGGGCTGAATGGACCTGCAGTGATGCCGCTGCTGGTGGCCACCTGGATGTTCTACAGTGGCTGCGGGCGCAGGAGCCGCCGTGCCCCTGGGATGAAGGGACATGGTCCTCGGCAGCTGCTGGTGGCCACCTGGAGGTGCTGCAGTGGCTGCGGGCGCAAGAGCCGCCGTGCCCGAGGTCTGAGTTTGCATGCACCTGTGCAGCTGAGGGTGGCCACCTGGAGGTGCTGCAGTGGCTACGGGCGCTGGAGCCGCCGTGCCCGTGGGCCGCATGGACCTGCTCCAATGCAGCAAGTGGTGGCCACCTGGAGGTGCTGCAGTGGCTACGGGCGCAGGAGCCGCCGTGCCCGTGGGATGCACGGGCATGCTCCAATGCAGCTAGTGGTGGCCACCTGGAGGTGCTGCAGTGGCTACGGGCGCAGGAGCCGCCGTGCCCGTGGGATGCACGGGCATGCTCCTATGCAGCCGCTAGTGGTGGCCACCTGGAGGTGCTGCAGTGGCTGCGGGCGCAGGAGCCACCCTGCCCGTGGGGTGTGACTGTGTGCGCAAATGCCGCTGCTGGTGGCCACCTGGAGGTGCTGCAGTGGCTGCGGGCGCAGGAGCCGCCCTGCCCGTGGGGTGTCTCGGTTTTTACTCGTGCCTCAAAAAATGGCCACGTGCACGTGCTGCGTTGGCTGCAGGCTCAGGATCCACCTTGTCCGATTTTCTGACTGTACGGCGTAAAGCCCGTTTGTTGGCTGATTGCTTTCAGTCCTTTGCTTCGAAATTTGAACTACAACGAGGGCTGTGCGACAGAAGATGAGCGAGGCGGTGGGGGTTAGGGGGTGGGGGAGGCAACTGCAGGAACTGGGACTGCGAGGGCAGGAGGAGGAGATGGAGCCACCGCGGACGCTGCCACTGGAAGGGGTGAGCTGACGCCACGGACTCCGGTGGTTGCGGCAGGGACCTCTGTTGCCACCGCAGGAGCTGGGACTCTGTTGGCGGCTGGTGACGCAGGGACGTGTCGGGCTGCCTTTCTCGCTTCCCGGATGCCGTCCTCGGCCAGCTGTATGAAGTCAAACTTCGCGTCCTGAACAGCGAGATCATTCGCTGGACCAGCGGAAGAAGTCGCAGTTGCACTGGCAGCGGGAGAAGACGCTACGGCCGCGGCGGGAGAAGGTGCAGCTTCTGCGCTAATCCGCGGCTTCTTATGCTTTGTCTCTTGGGAAGCCTCTTGAACGTACACGCGACGAACCACATGGTTTAAAAATGTTGTAAAATAGTGTGTGCTTGATGATGCTGTAGATGATGTTGTCTTGATCCGGATGATCGCCGACACCTTTGCCTCCACGAGCGGCTTAATTTTTGCTAGCGATCCTACAAAGTCAGCCATCTCTGGCCATGCAGCACGCACCAGCTTGCTGACTTCGACCTTGTCCAGGCTCTCCATGTAAGCACGTGACAAAGCCTGTATGGCAGCAGCCTCATCTGCAGCCCGGGGTGTGTACAGGGTATGGTGCGAGCGCGGTGTACTAGCATGCGGCGCAATAACTTTGGCGCACCTTCCTCTGGACTCGACTTGCATTCAAGGGCCATGTTTCTGTCTCTGAGACAGGGAGGAGCGCACCTCGCCGCGTGCTCAGGCAGCCGTGACACCGGAGACAGTGTTTTTTCAGGCGCGTTGGTCGTTCAAACACAAGGGAGCCTCCGTTCTTCTGTGGGAGTGCATTGTTGTTAGGTCCCATTTACCCAAACATGATGCACAACGCGGGTGCCAAGGCGAGCGCTCAGCCATCCGGCCACGGAGATTGCAAGGCGGAATTTTAGAGCCGCATCACCAGCACCCCACAAGCGCATCCCAATGAATGCGAGCCTCGCCTGTGTCAGTCCTGATCGTCTGCCACTTGAGATGCCTGGGCGGATCCGTATGATTGGACGGTCGCGTCGCCTTCAACAACCCCTCCTGTCGCAACCGCACGACGTGGAGATGTTCGTGTGCGTGGCTTCGAGCTGAATCCACCAGATGCAGAGCATATGGACGGCCTTGAGAAACGCCGAATCTGCTGATCCGGGAACGGGAGCGCTGGCGCCAGCGGTGCAGCGCATGCGATTGTTGACCTTGCTTTCTTCCATGCACGAATTGCACGCATGCGCTCCCGCATCCTGCGTTTGTAGAGGTACATGCTGCTCGTGCTGATCCCGCGGGGCACCGTCATGGTCCAGTCTGCGGCCTGTGTCTTTCGTGTGTCTCTCTTCTTGGTCTTTTTACGCTTTGAAGCGTTACCGTACCGGTATCGTTCAACCAACCATATCCCTGAGGCTCGGGAGATTCAGCCAAATGCAACGCTGCATTGAACTCTAGTCTTTTCAATCGGCTCATAATGCGGTGTCGCGGCTAGCGGTAGCTTCAGCGGCGGCCGAGAGTCGGGGAGCGGGGCGAGAAAGCAGCCCAACCTGCTGCCGCGGACTGGTCCGCATGATGCAGATCCGGCCGTCGCACAAGGCCGCGCCCGCCGAGAGCGGCCCGGATCCGAGCGTCCTGTGCCGCGCGGGTCCTTTGGAAGTCCGTTAACTCGTAAATGCCCTCTGGCTCGCGACGCTTGTGCCCAGAGAGCTGGGGGCGGGTTCCGGCGGCGGCGACGGCGGCGGCAACAGCAGCAGCAGCGGCGCGACCGCCGTCATCGGCGGTGGAGGCAGTGCGACCTGACGTGGCGGACGCCGGCGGGCTTCCAATAGGGCTGAGGATGCGCTTAACCGCAGCCTCAGGCCGCTGAGCAATGAGCTCCCTCAGGGACTCTGCAGAGATGATGGCGTCAACGAGTCCAGGCGTCTTGACTATCGTCTCGATTCGGCACTTCAGGGAATTCGTGTTGCGGCGAGCGATGGAGAAGCCGTCCTTGTTGTTCCAGAAGCGGAGTTGGATCGCCTCTAGGCTTCCTGCATGGCGAGGCGGCCAGCAACGACAAGGGGCTGGCGGCTGCGTGTAAAAGCACCGGGTTGGCATCTTACGCACGCCCACGTACCTGCGCCAAACATTTGCATGCCCTGGATGAGGTAGCGGTCCTCTGCTGCTGTCCAGGAGAACCGGCCAGTCTTCGGCTGCTTGCACAGCACCTTCGCCGGGAGGTAGTGCCCATGGAAAAAGGTCTCCCAAGTCCAGAAACGCCACAACTTGTGGCGCTGGAAGAGGCTGAGGGCGCACTTGCTCATTGCATGCACCTTTCCCTCGCCAAGTACGGCCTCCAGCGAATCGGATGACGGCGGTGGCGGCGGCGACGGCGGCGAGGCGATTGCGGGGCCGGCAGACGCGACTGCAGCTGCTTTACTTGAGACCGAGACGGAGGCGGCGCGGTCCATTGCCGGGGACAGGCAGGGGCTGCGGCAAGGGATGGAAAAGCATGCGCTTCCGTTGGGCCCTCGGGCTACCGAGCCTCGAGCCCCACCGCCAATGCCATTTTAATCTTCGGGTAGCTTTCTGTCAATGGTTCAATCATATCGGGTCTCTCACTCTATATACACAGCCGCTCAGTCGTCTTCTGGCTCTGCCACCTCTCCGCCGGTGCCACTTGCGCTGCTGCTCGCGAGGTTTTCGGCACCAGCAGATGCGGCCGCACCATCTTTATCTTCCAGCTCAGGGTGATACTCTTCTTCGCCGTCGTCTCTGCCTTCTTCGCTGCTGGGGCCAGCGCCATGCGCAGATGCTGACGCTGACGCCGACTGCGACAGCGACAGCTCCAGCGTCGTTCGCACGGACTTTGGTGCCAGCTGCAGGAACTCGTACGCCTTCTCAAACCAGCTAGAGACTGCTGATGCCTCGCCGTCGTCACCGTCTGCCTCTTGGCCAGCGCCAGCACACGCGCCAGCGTCGCCCGCCTGGCGTTTCCAGCGGTCTAAAAAAGACACGAGCGCTGTTGCGACGTTCACCGCCTCAGTCACAAACGCTGCCTTGCCCTCCAGATCGTGGCGCGAGCGCTTCTTCCCACTCAGAGAAGAACCTCCACCGCCACCCCATCGAGAGATGTTGCCGCTCCCATGTTGCTGACCTCCAGCTCCACGGCCGCCGCCTCCAGCTCCACCGCCGCCGCCGCCTCCAGCTCCACGGCTGCCGCCTCCAGCTCCTCGGCCGCCATCTTCCGCAGCGCCTTCACTCTCTCCATCACCCTCGTCCATCTGGTCCTCCTCCGCCTCCTCCTCCTCCTTGTCCTCCGCTCCGGCGCCTGACCGTCGCAGGTTCTTGCGCGGGCTCTTCTTCCGCCGCTTTGCCGCTGCCTGTGCCCTCGCCCGTTCCGCCTCTTCCATCGCCGCTGCATATCCCAGGCGCATGGTGAGCCGGGCTTGCTTGAGCGCTGGCCACATGGCGCCGCAAATCTTCGACACACGCTTCTTGATGAGCTGGAAGCCCTCCTTCCGGCTCGCCATGTACCTGTTAGAGAGAGAGAGAGAGAGAGAGCAAGCGCGATATGCCCAAAGGAGGGACTGTGTGCGAGTTGGCAGGGGGAGGGGTGCCACAGGCCCCACCTGGAAAATGCCGGCGTTCCTGCCGTCACGTCATCCGCCGTTAGCGCAGGCTGCAAACCTGCCGACGCGTACGCAGCCAGAAAGACCGAAACGCGCGCATCGTACGTACTGGGCTTTCCCTTGTTCAGGTCAGCCATCATGACGTCAGCCGAGAAACCGGCAGAGGTGCACGCGATGCGCCACATAGGGGATCCCCGCTGGCACATGTTGCGGTGCTCGCCGTTGTCCCGAAGACTCCGCTTCCGCGGCGGAGGGGGCTCTTCCTTGTTGCACCAGAGGGCAAGGCGCCGAAAGGCCATAATGCTGCCGTCGCACATGTCCGCGATGCGAGCCACTATGGATGCCACAGTCGTCCCCACCCGCGGATCCAGCTCTGCAAGGCGCCTGAATACGTCTTGAAGCAGGGCGGTCATGGCGCCCGTGTCCACGTCCTCGGGCTCTTCATCCTCGTCGTCGTCTTCGTCATCACGCGCGCCACCGTGGCCCCCACCCGGCTGGTCCTCTTGGCTGCCCTCTTGGCTGCTGCTGTCCTCCTGGTCCGTCTCTTCCCCATTATCGCCTCCTTCTTTACCAGAGGTATCTGCTCTCGAGCTCGCCATGCAGCGTCCTACTGAATGGTGAGGAAAGGTAATGTGTGTGTTTTCACGTGGGATATCCGAGTCGCCACCAACGATCGTCCATTGCGCTGGCCGGCTGCGCCCATCCTGGCCACCACGGCCCGCCGCACCAGGTCATGGCCAGCAGCACGCCGGTGCCCGCGTCTACACCACCGAGTGCCATCCATGGCAAGCGCGTTGGAACGACAGCCTCGGCCAACGACACATGCCCTCTTCCGAAGCCCCCTACGCCATTCCCGCCGCTAACTTCGTCCGCAAAGACGCTCCTGTACGTACAACCTCGCGGGCTTGGGCTCGCACCTCTTTATGGATGAGAGCGCGTATTGTAAGATCGCGTGTCATCGTCCTCGTCGACCCGTCTGATATCTGCTTGTTGGCGCGCGCTGGTTGCAGGCAAAGAATTCTTGCGAGCGCTGGGTCTGCAAGCTCGCCGTGCGCCAAGCTTGGCAAAGAAAGCAGTCCGTTCGATCCACCTATGTCCTCTTCGACGGATGCCGCAGTGCGTGGGGAGGCTCAAGCCGACACGGCCACCGCCTCGTCCGCGATGGCAGCAGTGGGGACCCCAGTTCAGCGACGGGCGGCTCTCCTCTCTGCAATACGGCCACATCGGTCCTCTGTGAGGCCGCAGCTGCCAAGCGTCGTTCGGATCAAGACGACGACGAATACCTTGCGCCTGATGATCTCGGCTGCAAATGAGCAGAGGGTGCAGCTCAGTATGCTGCAAAATCTCGTGCTGCCGCTGCCAGAATCGTCGGCAGCTACTGCGGCTGGTGCAGCAAGCACAAGCGTCGATGCCGCTGCCCCGCCGCACCTCCTTCTGAACGTCCGCAGCCGTGTCTGGCACCAGCGCAGTGGTGGTTGGGCCTTACCGGCGGGAATCCGAGTGGACAACCTCCTCTGGCAGCTCCAGCAGGGTGACGGAACCGACAACGGCGGCTGTGTCGTCAACGCCAGTACAGAGGCATCGACGCCGGCTCAGCAGCTGTTTGAGTCCAGCGCGGCGCTGTGCGTGGGTCTTTTTAGCTGCACGCAGCTGGGCGGCGAGCACTTTCTCCTGCTATTCCCCGGCATTGGCTTTGTCCTGCTGGCAAGAGCCCTGCGGAGCAGTGCCGCCGTGTCCCCGTCCGTCAAAGCCGCTGTGACGTGCCTTGTTGATGCAATAAAGTTTGACCGGACTGTCAGACGCAAGCGACTGGAGGCCTCTGCAGCTGGCAGCGGTACATCAGCGGCAACGCATGGCGGCAGTGTCCGCAAGAGTAGCGGCGCTCGTGGCCGAAAGCAGCCTTCTAGAGCGACCGCGACTGCTGCAGCCGCCGTGACGACAGCTGGTGCTCTCGCGGCTGTCCCGCTCCCGCGCAGCTCTTTGTCCCGCGTTCCTAACACCTTCCTGCCAATGTCCGTTCTCGTCACGCCCTCGCCCCGTCGAGGTAGGCGCGGGCATGGTGACGCAGACGCCGCATGGGCTGCAGCTACAGGGCAGGACCCGCCACCGTCTGTGCAGTACGTCCCGCTGCTACCGTGCACTCCCGGTCTTCCAGCCGTCGCCCTTCTTCCAGACGCTGCCGATGTTGCGCTGGCCCCCCCTTCTAGTGCTGCTGGCCGTGCTGCTTCTGCTGCTTCTGTCTCTTCGCATCATCGACTCCTCCCGCATGTTCGTGGCTGCGTCGTCGTTCCCGGTGGAGCTGTGGCACGCTTAGGCGCAAGCCGCGAGGCCATGATACGGTCACGCCTGTGCATGCAATACGAGCTGTGTGATGTGGTGAACCCGTACGGGCCCACTAATTTGCAGAGGTGGCTTGAGTTTTTCAACCGCCAGGGCGTACGGCGGCTGTGGGATATGGCTGCTGCTGGGACAGAGCCGCCGCTTACAGAGGCTGATGTATACCAAAACAGCCCACGGTTCAAGAGCGCAATGGCCTTGCACCGGCGCCAGCAACAGCGCCTCGCCGAGCACTCGGCTCGTGTCCGGAGCATTGTGCTCGCGAGCATTACTGCAGAAACGGGAGCGCCCTCTGGCTGCGAGCACTACCCTACTGCTGCAGCCACTGCTCGTGCAGCAAGCGGCCGTAGCCTCGATGAGGATGGAGGTGACACTGAGGCAGAGACGGAGGATGGAGGCGGGGACGAGTCGGGTACGGAGAGCGGCCCAGGCCATGCCTCCAAGCGCCGGCGGCTACTTGACGCTGAAGAAGAGAACGCCGTGGACGACGGGGGTGCTGCCTGCGTGCGCAGCGAGGCTCGAGTTGCCCGGCTAGCGGTTAGCGAGGTAACGATTGCGCCAGTGTCAGCGGATCCTCACGTTGAGGGTGCTGTGCAAGCGCACACGCCTCCCCTCTTCCAGCACGTGCTGACCTGCACGGGCTTCGCCCACGTGTGTGGGCTGGACCCCATCACTGCTGCCAGCGGCGTCCTGAGCATGGACGCGCTGGGCAAGGCGGTTGCGCTCGCTAGTGACACGAGCATACGGATCGACGCCGACCTTCCTGCGGTACACACAGGGCGCATCAAAATCTCGTGCGACCTGGACCTGATGATGGTCAACGGCATCGTCGACTGGACGCACCTTGTGCCGGCGTCAGTGACGTCCGCGGCCTACGTTCATGCAAGCAAGCTCGCGTCACGAGCCGGCAGCGTAGAGAGCAGGCGTGCTTCCGAGGCTGCCTTTCTTCACATTATCGAGCATCATGTCCGGCCGCTGCTTCGGCCGTCCTGTCGAGCACTGGCTCTCCTGAGCAAGAAGGACTCGCTCAGCGCCTCGTTCGCGGCCGCAAGCGTGCGGCCGCCATCACGGTACAGCCCAGCCTTTTTGTTTGATGCGCTGCAACTCCTAGCGCTGCCCGTACCGCGGCTTGACGAGCCCATTCGCTGGAGTGCTGTTGTTCCACGGCACCTGCGCCACCTTTGGTACGAGGCTGAGCGCGCCGTGGCGGCTTACCTGTGGGGAAGCAGTCCCTTCCATAAGAACGCGCGCGGATACGGCAACGTGGCACAAATCATGTGCGACGAATCGAACGTGTCGCGCAAGTGGGAGGTGCCCGGCGGCCTCTCACTCGCCGTCCTCACGATGGCGCTGTACAGCGCCGTCGTGAGGGTCCCCGTCATGAATTTCGTCGAGAGCTACGCGTTCAAGGCGAGGGTTCCCGATTTCCAGCTGTGCCATGCGCCCTCCCTCGCCGCTGCCGTCGCCGCCAGCCACAGCGAGGCATGCTCCGATGCCGCAGCGCAGCTCAAGGACGTCGCCTCCGTCGGCGTGGCTCTGTTTCTCAACGGCTGGGACTCGCTCCTACGCAGAAATAATTGCAAGCAGGTAGAGCGGGGCGTCGGTATCGGCTTCAACGTTTCCGCGTCTTTGGTAGACGGAAGGCCGGCGTGCACTTCTGTGCCATGCCCTGCTGTCGTAGAGCATCTACAAGGGTGGCACGACCTAGCTGCGCCGGCTGCTGCAGCAAGCTCGGGCGCCGGCGTGGCCACTTGCAGCGGGGATGCCAGCTGCGGCTCTGCTGGGAGTGCTGGCGGCGTCACAACCGCTGCTAGTGCTGGCAGTAGTGATGGCGGCGCTACCAGCGCTGCCACCGCCACAGGGCGAGGCGGAGGCGACGGTGCTGGAGCCGGAGGCACTGCCGCCGAATCCACCGTCGACCGCCATGGCTTCCTCGAGACGCCTACGTGGGCTGCGGCTACGAGTGCAGTCACGCTGCAGTCACTGCTGCGTACGAAGGGGATCGACGTCTTTCCCGTCGCTTTCCTGCCGCTTGCGCTCGGCGGCCACATTGTGGACCTGCAGCGAGCAAGGGGCGCGGTGACCATGCCCACTGCAAAGCCTCCGAGTCGCTGCCATGCTGCTGTAGTGCAAGGCTACGTCCCACTTGGGCTCGGACGCGGATCTGACGGTGAATATTGCACCGCCCCCAAGCTAAGCGAGCAGGTCCACGTGCTGCGACACGTCGTACCTGCCGAAAGCGTCCCGGCGCCAGGGGCGCCGGTTCTGAGCTGCCCCTCCCTGCTGGCGGCATGGACGCGCAAGATTAACGCGGTAGAGCGAGACTGCAAGCGCAGCCTCGCTGACGGCATGCCGTACCGCGTCGAACAATTTTTTTGGGACGCGCCGGGAAGCAGCCCAGCGCAGCAGATCGAGAGCGGGCTGCAGTACGTGCTTGCAAATGTGCGGGTGCGGCAAGTGGAGCCCGTTGTTGGCGTGGTGCGGCTCGTCGCCAACGCTCATTTTGCGCTAGGAAAGGCGGCTCTGGCAGTTCTAGCGCGCACTGGGAGTGACAAGCAGCAGCACCTCGTGTGCGTGCAGGCTGCTGCCGAAGTGTCGGCCTTTCTGTCCCACCACTCGTCCGGCCGCGGGATCCTGTGGGCGCGCGGTATCCTCTTCCCGGCCGGTGCCATGCTGCGTGGACTCCCTATCCTGGGCGCGTGTGCTGACAGCACAATCGTCTCTGAGGCCACCGGTGACGCCGGGATGGGCGCATCCGTGCTCGACTCACCGGCTGCAGCGGCGGCCCTGGCGGCAGGCGCTCTTGTGCCGGGCCCGCACGTGCCACTGGGCGGCCTGGCCTGGGGCGTCGGGATGGACGGCTATCTCGGTTGCGCCGCCGGAGCAGGTGCAGGGTCAGCAGTGACGGCAGCGCCACGGGTTGTAAGGAACCGCGCCCTCAGAGCTGTGCGCTTTCGGCAGCCGCGTGCTCTGCCCGTGTGCAGGACGTGCATGGCGCCTTTTGTAGATGCCGCCAGCTTGCATGCCCACCTGTTGGAGCAGCCCACCCACTCTGTGTCCAACGGCGGCATCGACGCATCATCGCACCTGGACACTGCGAGCCCTGAGTACAGGGCTAGCTTCCGCGCGTCTCTAGAGAAGTGGGAGCGGGATGCGCCTGCGCAGCACGCCGCCTTCCTCCACGCGGTCCGCGACGGCAGGAACACGCTCTTGTTGGGGGCGGCCGGCACGGGCAAGTCTTGGACTGGTGAGTGCTGCTCGGATTGCTGCTCACCCCTCACCCCCTCATTCCCTCCGCCTCTCTGCGCATCAATCTTGCAGGTGGCAAGATTGCAGTGGCATTGACGGTTCTGCTGGGCCCCGAAGCCGTGCTCGTGACGGGAACCACAGGTGGCGCTGCTCGCGTTATCCGACAGGCGACGGGGCTTCCGGCAGGCACGCTGCACAGTAAGCTTCGTCTCGGTGAGCTTCGCACGGCACAGACTCTGCGGCTGCGTCTGCCCGCACCGCGTATGCCGCTTCCAGAAGCCTACCTCCACCTCCTCTTTGCCCTCTGACGGCACGTTTCTGCCTCCTGCTGCTCGGCCCCATGGCGCTGCAGGCCTCTTCCCATACTATCAGACTGCCGAGGAGCTGTTTGAGTCGCTGCGGCATGACGGCGATGCCGTGGCTGCGTACAAGGCGCTGCGCGTCCTCTATATTAGTGAGGCCGGCAACATGTCATCTCCGTTCTTTTCCAAGCTCCTTCAGCTGCTGCGACTCATGCGAGACGACATCAGTCGCACTGCAGGTGCGCAACTGGCATGCATGAGTGCGCTCTCCCTCCCGCGTCCTCCACCCAGACCCGCACAGCGCAACCCAACTGTTCTGCGCCGCCATGCCCCTGAACCTTTGCAGGCCTGCAGCTGATCCTTGATGGCTCCTTGCTGCAGCTGCCACCGTTCGCGTCTGCAGTGCACGGCAGGCCGCTGCCGGGGAAAGAAGAGAGCGAGCACTTCATCTTTAGCCAAGACTTTCCAGACATCTTTCTCGACAGGGACATCTTTCTTCTTTCGGGCAACCGCCGCATGGCCACGCAGAGAGACCGCGAGGTCGCCGAGGACGTCCTGCAGCGCCTGGAGTGGGGATTTCTCTTCCAGAGCGACCTGGCCACCCTCAACGACGTGAGCGTGTTTGGCTACGAGGCAGAGCGCATTCACGCCGAGGTCAGCGCAGCGCCTGCGCTAGTGACCGAAGAGAGCCCCGGCGGCAGCGATCGCAAGAGGATTGAGCTACGGCCTACAGATCAAGTGCACGTGTACCAGGCACTCACCAACAACAAGGTCGACGCGGGGAACGTCGCCGTACTGAACGCGCTCCCGGGGCCAGACGTGCTGCTCCGCGCCGCAGACATGCACGCGAACGGCAGCGAGGTCCAGGGCCACCGGCCCGCGTTTATGAACGACGCGCCGCTTGAGCTGCAGCTGCGTCCAGGCTGCCGGCTAAAGGTGACCGTCAACCTGGCGCACGAGCACGTCCCCGGCGGGCTCGTGAACGGTGAGGGCTGCGATCTGCTGTCAATCCATGGCGTTGTGGCAGACGTGCGCAGTGTGTGGCTGAAGGTGCGCCTGACGGCCTCGGGGCAGGTGGTGGACATTGGTTGCTACGAGTTTCCACCCAGCTGCCGCGGAGGCGCAAGCCGCTTCCAGCTCCCCGTGAAGCTGAACTGGTACAGCACATTCAATGGGGCGCAGGGCACGTCATTCGCAGCCGCCATCACAGACGCCACCGGCATTGACGACAGCAAGCCCGGCGTCCTCTACACTGGCGCCCTGCGCTCAAGGAGCGTCGCTGGCACCAGGATCCGCAACCTGTCGCTGGCAGCAGTCCGCGCGCCACTTGCGGCCCTAGAGTTTATGGTGCACCTCATGGAGCGCAAGCTCCCCGAGCTCCATGCCAAGTACGTGCGTTGGGCGGCACAATTCCTGCGGGAGACTGGCGGCAGGTTCTTGGACAGAGTTGTCCTCTCGGCGCTGCCCGTCAACCCCAGGGCCCCATACCCGCCGCGGCAGGGTACGGCCGCAGCGAACGCAGTGATTTCAAGACTGCAGCTGGGCAGTTCGCCTTCGCCGCACGCGGCAGTAGGCGCCGCCGCCGATGCCGCTGACTGGCAGCGGCAGGCACTGCTTGCGCTTACAGGAGGCTGGCGAGCCCCCAATGCCCACCTCAGCCGCGGCGGCGACGGAGTTGCTCGTCTCATCTCACGCATGAAGGGGCAGGGCAGCGCTACGGCAGATGCCGGGGGCGCTGCACAGGGCGGGGGCACTGCTGCTGCTTTTGCCGCCTCGGCAGGCAGCGCGGCTGCGGACACGGCATCCATGGCGCTGCAGCGGCTGCACGAGCTCGAGGGCGGCACCACAGGCCACGCACCCACTGACACTGCCGTGGCAGCAGCGGCGGCGGCCACGGAAGCGGCGGCGGCGAGATTCAGCAGCGACGACGCGTACGCCCACGAGGACATTGACGGGGGCCACGGGCACGGTGCCGCAGACATAGACGACGGCGACGATGAGGAGAAGGAAGCTTGCGTGGTCACAGCGGCGGCGGCGGGTGGCTGTGGCGCTGGCCTCGACTCTGACCGTTACAGCGATGAGGTCACAAGGGCAATGCTTGCGGCAGCTGATGACATCGAGAGGAATATCGCAGCTGGACTGCTGACAGCTGAGCAAAGAGTGGCGGACGCAATTATTGCAGAGGCGGTAGTGGCGGATGTTGCCACTGCAGCAGCCCAATCTACCATCGTGCCTTGCAAACGCCGCCGTTCTAGCGACCACAGCAACCAGCAATACGCTGAACTAGAAGCAGCCACGCGGCGATCAACCACTGGAGCGATGCAGTTACGGGCAGCAACTTACACAGGACCGGTCGCCGCACCCAGTGGCGCTGCAGCGGCAGCGTTTGATAACAGGTGGTTTGCTACTGCTGAAGCAAGAGTAGCTGCGGCACAGAAGACTGGATGGGGAAAGCTTGTCCACAGCAGGCGATAAGGATCAAGACCATTACCGCGGGGGCGTAGCGGTGTTACAGCAGCAGCGCGACCGCCTCGGTCAGCAGCAACGCCGGTGCGTCTGCATCACGCGGCAAGGCTGCTGCTGCAGCAGCCGTCTGCACCGTGCCCGTGCCAGTAACGGTAGCGGTGGCAGAGGCGCCACGCCGGACGTGGTCGAGGCGCCTGTGCCGGCGCCGGTGGCGGTGGCGGTGGCCAAGGCGCAGCGCCGAACTTGGTCGCGGCGCCCGTGCCGGTGCGGGACGGGTGCCGGTGACGGTGGCCGAGGCCGCGCCGGACTTGGTCGCAGTGCCGGTTCCGGTGCCGGTGGCGTTGGCCGAGGCGCCGCCGGGCTTGGTCGCCGTGCCCGTGCCGGTGCTGGTGGCGTTGGCCGAGGCGCCGCCGGGCTTGGTCGC
>Ga0209598_10002408_pt1 | contig 14653 bp, 12 predicted proteins | sample M_140807_EF_Meta_FD_187317 | JGI IMG/M metagenome (GOLD analysis project Ga0209598, IMG submission 187317) | Freshwater microbial communities from Lake Montjoie, Canada to study carbon cycling - M_140807_EF_MetaG (SPAdes) (version 2) | ecosystem: Environmental > Aquatic > Freshwater > Lake... | reverse complement strand
ACATGGGCGTGTCGATCCCGGCCCAATTCCCGCCTGCGGCGATTCCCTTCATGAATACCAACACCTCGGCCACCCCGCGTCGAATCGGCATCGGTTTTCTCACCATCGTCCTGCTCTCGATCCTCCTCGGCCTGTGGGCGATCTGGCAGGTGCTCTCCATCAACCGCAACGTCTTCAACCTCGCGACCAACTCCGTTCCGTCCGTGGTCACGCTCAACAAGGTCATCCAGTTGAACACCGGCCTGGCCAAGTCGCTGCGGCAGATCGTGGAGCAGGCCGACAACGAGCGGGTCACCGTCGCCGCCACCGCGGCCTTCGATGCCCAGCGGAAGGAGGGGGATACGCTCTGCGTCGAGTACCAGAAACTGTTTTCAGACGCCGAGGACCAACGGCTCTTCACCGCGGCGAACGCCTCGCGGCAGGCCTTCATCGATGCGGCCGAGAAGGCGATCGCGCTGTCCAGAGGCCAGAAGCCGGCCGAGGGTGTGGTCTTCATGCGGAACGAGGTCGAGCCTCTCCTCGACCGCACGGGTGAAGGCTTCAACAAGGACATCGACCACAACATCATGCTCGCCAGCAGGGAGGCGGAGACGGCCGGAAAGAAGGTGGCCAACAGCCTCTGGACGATCGTGCCCGGGCTCGCCCTCGCCACACTGCTCGGCAGCCTGATCGGCTGGAGCACGGTCCGATCGACCCAGACCGCACTCGAGTCGATCAACGACGCCATCAAGGCCGGCGTCGAGAAGACGAACGACGCGCTGCGGTCGATCTCCGAATCGCTGCAGCAGGGGGCCGACCAGACCGCCTCCAGCTCCCAGCAACTCTCGGCGGCAAGCCGCTCGCTGGCGACCGGCTGCAGCGAGCAGGGTGCATCGGTCACCGAGACGAGCGCCTCGCTCGAGCAGATCTCGGCGATGATCAAGGCGACGGCCGACAACGCATTCAAGGCGAAGGAGTTCGCCAGTCAGGCCAGCCAGATGGCCCGGACCGGCCAGCAGACCATGCAGGAAATGAACGTCGCCATGCGGTCGATCGAGACATCGAGCCTCGATGTCTCGAAGATCGTGAAAAACATCGACGAGATCGCCTTCCAAACCAACATCCTCGCACTCAACGCCGCGGTCGAGGCGGCCCGGGCCGGCGAGGCGGGGGCGGGATTCGCCGTCGTCGCCGACGAGGTCAGGTCGCTGGCCCAAAGGAGCGCCGCCGCCGCCAAGGAGACCGCCGAGAAGATCGAGGCCGCCATCGCCTCGACCCAGCGTGGCTCACTCAGCTGTGGCAAGGTTGGGGAATCTCTGGAGGAGATCGTCACCAAGGTGGCCGAGGCCGACACCCTGGTGGCCGAGATCGCCGCGGCCGCCAAGGAGCAGGCCCAGGGGATCAAGCAGGTCGGGGCCGCGATGACCATGATGGACAAGGTGACCCAGGGCAACGCCTCGAACGCCGAACAGACCTCGGCGGCCGCCCAACAGCTGAGCAGCCAGGCCGGACTCCTGCAGGAGAACGTCGAACACCTCCGGTCGCTGATCGCCAGCACGTCGGGCGGCGAGGAGAACGCGGCCGCGGCCGGCATTCCCCGTCCGACTCCCCGCCGCGACACGCTGGCCGCCGTGGCGAGCGGCACCCGCCCCGTGGGCCGGGTGACCGAGGTCCGTCGGCCCGTGCCGCAGATCGTGATGCCCGGCGATCGTGCCGCCGACGGCGACGACGCCAGCTTCGCAAACTTCTGACCGGCCGGCCGAGGATCATCGGCCGCAGGGCCGCGGGGCGGTCAGGCCGGCTTCCTGGCGACCGCCTCCAGAATCGTTTCGGCGACGAGCGGCAGCGGCACGACCAGGTCGACCACGCCGAGCTGGATCGCGGCCCGTGGCATGCCGTAGACGATGCAGGTCCGTTCGTGCTCGGCGATCGTGACCCCGCCCGCCTTTCGGATCGCCTGCATTCCGACCGCCCCGTCGCTTCCCATGCCGGTCAGGAGCGCGGCCACGACCCTGCGGCCCCCCGCCTCCGCCGCCGAGTTGAAGAGCACGTCCACCGACGGCCGGCAGTGATGAACGGCCGGGCCCTGGCCCAGCTGCGCCCGATAGCCCTCGCCGTCCCAGCGTACGGTGAGATGATGGTCTCCCGGAGCGATCAGGCAGGTTCCGCGAGCCAGGGCCATGCCGTCCTCCGCCTCGCGAACCGAAAATGGGCAGATGGCATCGAGCCGCTCGGCGACGACCTTGGAGAAGTAGGGCGAGATGTGCTGGACGACCGCGATCGGCGGCATTCCCTCCGGCAGCCGCGGCAGCACCGTGCGGAGCGCCTCGATGCCTCCGGTCGAGGATCCGATCACGATCAGTTGGCGGGAATCGACCCGACCCGCAAGCCGGGGAGCCTCCACGGCCGGCGGCGCGACGGCCTTGGCTTTGGCCGCTGCGAGCGGTTCCCGTTGCCGCCGCGAGCGAAACCGGGTCGATGCGGCCGCAGCCTTCACATGAAAGGCCAGCCGACCGGCGAGATCGCCCACCGATGTGCTGCCCGGCTTGCCAAGCACATCCACGGCACCGGCGTCGAGCGCCTCCATCGCCACCCGGGAACCCGCCTGCGTCAGCGAACTCACGACCACCACCGGCAGTGGATGGTGCTGCATCAGGATCCGGAGGAATGTGAGCCCGTCCATCCGGGGCATCTCCAGGTCGAGCGTGAGCACGTCGGGGTCGAGGGCCACGATCTTCTCGCGGGCCACATAGGGGTCGCAGGCCGAGCCCACGACCTCGATCTCCGGGTCCTGGGACAGGGCATCGCTGATCGCCTTGCGAACGAGCGCCGAGTCGTCGACGACGAGGACCCGGACCCGCCTCTTTTCAACGTTGCTCACGAGTTTTCCTTCCCATTAGTCCTGCCGCATGTAGACGCTCGGCCATACCGCCCGGAGCCGGTGCCGAATGCCGATCAGGCTCTCCGAGTGGCCGACGAACAGATACCCTCCCGGCGCGAGGTAGTCCGTCAGCCGGTTCACCAGCCACTCCCGCGACTCGACGTCGAAGTAGATCATCACGTTGCGGCAGAAGATCACGTCCTGCCCCCGCTGGATGTTGTAGGTCGGCTGGAAGAGATTGATCCGCTGGACCGTGATCCGGTCACGCAGATCCACCTTCGCCCGATACAGGCCCTCCCGTTCGGCAAACCCCCGCTGGAAGTACCGCGGCAGCAGATCGGCGGATGGAAGGTTGACCCGGCCGGCAGGATAGATTCCGCGCCGGCAGCGATCGAGCATCTGCGTGGAGATGTCGGAGGCGTCGATCTGCCACTGGAAGGCGGGCCGCAGCCGGGCGAACTCGGCGAGCACGATCGCCAGGGAATAGACCTCCTCGCCCGACGACGCCGCCGCCGACCAGACCCGAAAGGGCCGCGGCGTCAGGGCCAGCCGGGCGGCTGCTGCGGGAAGGACATGTCGGGAGAGGATCTCGAAGTGGGCCGGTTCCCGGAAGAACTCGGTGTGGTTGGTGGAGATCAGGTCGATCAGCGAGTCGATCTCCGCCTCGCCGTCGGGCGACTGAAGCAGCCGGCAGTAGGCGTCGTAGTCGGCGATCCCCAGCGACCTCAATCGCTGGCCGAGCCGGCCCGCCATGAGCGCGTGCTTGTCGGGCCCGAGCCGGATCCGGCTCCGCTCGTGGATCAGATTCGCCAGAAACTCGTAGGCCTCGGGCGTCAGCGGGGCTTCGGATGGGAACTGCATCGGGCTCGCCGGTCCTGTGGTCCGTCCGTGGCAGTCAGGATGCCGCCGGCCCCCTGGCCGACACGACGCACCGACTAGAAGTTGGCGAAGTTGCGGTCATCCTGATCCGCCAGCTTGTCATCGGGCATCGGGATCTGGGACTGGCTCGACCGCCGCGGCGGAGATGCGACCTCGATCCGCGGCATTGGAGCGGTGGCGATCCTACCAGCCGAGGGGCGGGGGCGTCCGCCCTTCGGGCCGTTGCCGGAAGCGATCTCCCGCCCCCGACTCGCCACGGCACTCACCAGTGCCCGGAGCGACTGGACCGACTCCTGCATCGAGCGGGCCTGGGCGCTGAGTTCCTCGGCGGCGGATGCGCTCTCCTCGGCATTCGCGGCGTTGCTCTGCGTGACCTTGTCCATCTGGGTCATCGTCGAGCCGACCTGCTGGATGCCCTGGGCCTGCTCCTTGGCGGCGGTGGCGATCTCGGCGACGATCGCGTCGGCCGACGCCACCTTCGACACGATCTCGTCGAGCGACTCCCCGACCTTGCCGCAGCTCATCGAGCCACGACGGCTGTTGGCGATGGCCGCCTCGATCTTCTCGGCCGTCTCCTTGGCTGCCGCGGCGCTCCTTTGGGCGAGCGACCGGACCTCGTCGGCGACGACTGCAAAACCCGCCCCCGCCTCGCCGGCCCGGGCCGCCTCGACCGCGGCGTTGAGTGCGAGGATGTTGGTCTGGAAGGCGATCTCGTCGATGTTCTTCACGATCTTCGCCACCTCGACGCTGGAGGCCTCGATGGCATGCATCGCGGTGTTCATCTCCGCCATCGTCTGGGACCCCGCCTGGGCGGCGGTGCGGGCCTGATTGGCGTAGTCCTTCGCCTTCTCGGCGTTGTCGGCGGTGCTGCGGATCATCACCGACATCTCCTCCAAGGCCGCGCTCGTCTCGGCCACGCTCGACGCCTGCTGGCTGCAGCCCGAGGCGAGCGACTGGCTCGAGGAGGAGAGCTGCCCCGAGGCGGAGGCCGTCTGCGTGGCCCCGTCCTCGAGCGCGTCGGAGAGCAGGCCCAGCGACCTGCTCACCGCGCGGATGATGCCCCAGCCGAGGAGGCCGCCGAGCAGGCCGGCAATCGCAAGCATGGTGCCGATGATGCCAAAGCTCGCGGCCACCTTGCTTCTGGCCGAAGTGCTCTCGACATCGGCGAGTTTGATGTTGTAGTCGATGTCGGCGTTGAAGCCGTCGACGCACTTGTCGAGCGTCGGATAGACCTCGGTGACCATCAGTGCCTCGGCCTCGGAACGCTTCTGCCCGAGGGCGAGGTCGATCACCTTCGCCGCTCCCGTGAGGTAGGCCACACGACTCGACTTCGCCTCCGAGAAGAGTCTCGCGTCCTCGGCATCCGAGAGGTACTTCTCGTACTCGGAGCAGAGTTCGTCCCCCTTGGCCCGCGCCGTCAGGAACGCCGCATCTCCAGCCGCAGCAGACTGCGGCGCCGACGAAGACTCCTCCAGCAGCAGGCGGACCGCCTTCGCGGACTCGGCGTTGGACTGGATGATCTTGTTGAGGGTCACGACCGAGGGGATCGAGTTGGTCGCCAGAGCCACGACGTGCCCGTTGACGCCGAGGATCCGCCAGAGGGCGATGACGCCGAGCAGCAGGGAGAGGGCGATGAGGCTGAGAAAGCCGACGGTGATTCGCCGGGGGATGGTCCACGTGCTCATGGGAGCTCCTTGAGGGTGATCGTTCCGTCTACTGCGGAAATCTTGTCGAGGTCGATGAGGGTCTTCACCAGGCCGCCGGCCTTCGCCATGCCGGTGATGAACTGGGCGTCGACGGTGCCGCCGAAGTCGGGGGTGGGCTCGATGTCGGCGGCGGCGAAGTTGGCCACCTCTTCGACCCCGTCGACGATCATCCCGCAGAGCCGCTGATCGCCGGCCGGGGTGACGATCTGGGTGACGACGATGCAGGTGCGGTCGTTGTCGGCTGCGGTCGGCAGCCTGAGCTTCGCCCGCAGATCGACCAGCGGGATCACCTTGCCACGGAGGTTGATCACCCCCTTGATGTGGTCGGGCATGTTGGCCACCGGCGTGATCGGACAGAGCCGGATGATCTCCCGCACCTTGAGCACCGGGATGCCGTACGACTCGTCGCCGAGCGTGAACGTCAGGTACTTGCCGGGCTGGATGGCCGATCCGGCCTGATGGGCGGCCGGCTGGACCGTGGCGGAGTTCTTCATGATGGCGATTCCGGGAAGGGGAGGGAGGTCGTCGCGGGGTTCGGGCTACGCGGCCGCCTCGCCGTTGCGGGACTTGAGCTTTACGAGGGCGTTGACGTCGAGGATCAGGCCGACGCGACCGTCGCCGAGGATCGCGGCCCCGGCGAACGACGCCTGCTGGCGGAACATGTCGCTGAGGCTCTTGATCACCACCTCCTGCTTGCCGATCAGTTCGTCGACGAACAGGCAGCGGGCATCCTGGCCCGATTCGATCACGACCAGGATTCCGGCCGTGAGTTCCTTGGCGTGGGCGGGGGTGTTGAGGTGGTCGCCGAGTCGAAGCACCGGCGTGAGCCGCCCCCGGACGCTCACCATCTCGCCCCGGCCCTGCACGGTGGTCACCATGCCGGGAAGCGGGCGGAACGACTCGCGAACCGAGAGGGTCGGGATCACGTACCGCTGGTCCCCGACGCCGACGAGCAGCCCCTCGATGATGGCCAGCGTGAGCGGCAGGGAGATCGTGAAGACGGTGCCACGACCGACGACCGATTCGATCTCGATCTTGCCCCGCATCCGCTCGATGTTGCGACGAACCACGTCCATTCCCACGCCCCGACCGGAGAGATCGGTGACCTTCTCGGCCGTGGAGAAGCCCGGGGCGAAGATCAGTTCGAAGGCGTCGCGATCGTCGAGGTGCTCGTCGGGCCTGAGGATTCCGCGTTCCACGGCCTTGGCCCTGATGCGGTCGGGGTTGAGGCCGCGGCCGTCGTCCTGGATCTCGATCACGATGAACCCGCCGCGGTGGAAGGCCCGCAGCGTGATCGTGCCGGCCGCCGGCTTTCCCCGATCCAGCCGCTCCGCCTGCGGCTCGATGCCGTGGTCGGCCGAGTTGCGGATCATGTGGATGAGCGGATCCCCCAGCTCCTCGACGATGTTGCGGTCGAGTTCGGTGTCCTCACCCTCCAGCACCAGCTGGATGTCCTTTCCCTGCTGGACGGCGAGATCCCGGACCAGCCGGGCCATCTTCTGGAAGGTGTTGCGGATCGGCACCATGCGGAGCGACATCGCCGTCCGCTGCAGGTCGGAGGTGATTCCGCGGAGCTGGCCGAGGCAGCGGGAGAGGTGGACGCTGGCGACGTCCCGCACCTCGGGGCTCTGCACCACCATCGACTGGGCGATCACGAGCTCGCCGACGAGGTCGATCAGGCCGTCGAGCTTGAGCGTGTCGACCCGGACGATGCCGGCGGCGGCGGCCCGGGGCTTCGCGGCGACCTGCTTCGAGTCTTCGAGATCGGGCTCGGCAACGGCCTTCGGCGCCGAAACCACAGCCGCGGGCTGCGGTGTCGGCGGAACCGCAACCGGCACGGGGATCGGCTGAGACGGGGCGACGACGGCGGGCGTCGGCAGGGGAACCGCAGGCGGGGTGACGGGGGCGGCCGGCTTCTGGGGAGCCGGCACAGGGGGCTGCGGGACCGCGGCCGCCGGCGGCGCGGCAGCGGGGGTTGGGGCGGAGGTTTTGCGGGCCAGCAGCGAATGGACGTCGGCGATCACCCGGGGGATCGGAAACGCCGCCCTCGTCGAACTCGGCCCGCCGTTCAGCTGGCTCGACATCTGCTCGACGTATCGCTTGAGAATGTCCTCGCCCGCGAGGATCACGTCGATCGACTCGCGTCCGAGCCGGAACGTTCCCCGGCGGGCGGCGTCGAGCAGCGACTCCAATTCGTGGGCCAGCTGCTGCAGCACGACGAGCTTCATCACCCCCACGTTCCCCTTGAACGTATGGAAGGCGCGAAACACGGTGTCGATCGTGCTGGAATCGGTCGGATTCGATTCGAGCACGAGCACGCCCTGCTCGATGTCCTGAAGCAGGTCCTGGGCCTCGGCGCAGAAAAGCTGGAGCATCTCGGCGTCGCCGTCCGCCACGGAGATCTCGACAGTCTGGTCGGGCAGGTTCGACCCCGGCAGTTCCCGGGGAGTCGCCGCAGGAGCCGCCGGTCGGGCCGGCAACCAGTCGGCGGGAGCGGCGGCGATGGGACCGCCCTGCTCCCAGGCGTCGAGGGCGGAGGTCAGCCAGAGATGCCAGGCCTTGAGGTTTGCGATCGAGTGCTCGGTGAGTTTGCCGTCAGCCGCGGCCCCCTCGTCGAGCCAGCCTCGGGCTGCCGCCACTGCGGCGAGGATCGGCGGCGGACCACCCTCGCCGATCGCCGCACCCAGCGAGGAGACGAGCGACCGCATTGGCTCGACGGCGTTTTCCGCGATCGGATCGACGAAGGCGAGTTCCAGCCCAATCTGCTGGATCGACTTCACGAGTCCTTCGGGCGACGCGGGTTGATAGCTGGACATCGGGAGCCGGAACGGTTCGGGCAGACGACGGTTGAACGTCTCCGGGCGGTCCCGGCCCGCCTCGCGCGGGACGACCCTCCAGACGTCAGCCTCCCGCTCGACGCAGGCGACAGAGTCACCCTAACTCCACTTTTCGGAGCACGCAAATCGCGGACCTTCCGTTTCTTCGTAAATTCGGCATCCGCGAGAGCCTGCTTGCCGCACAAAACCCGTCATCCCCCGATCCGGAACATCCGCTACGACCCGGTCCACGAGCGAATCTGTTAGGCTCCGACCACCTGCCATGACCATCCCGTCCACTCCCTCCAATCCGCCTCCAGAATCGCCCCCCAAGGCGGTACACCGGGTGTTGATGGTCGACGACCAAAAGCTCGTCGGCGCCTTCGTGCGGCGGATCCTCGAAGGCCAGCCAGAGTTCGTCTTCGAGTTCTGCGACGACGCCTCAGCGGCGGTGGCCAAGGCCGAGGCCTTCCGGCCGACGGTGATCCTGCAGGACCTGGTGATGGACGAGGTCGACGGCCTGGAGATGGTCCGGCTCTATCGGTCCGTCCCGGCGACGGCGACGGTTCCCGTGATCATGCTCTCGGCGACGGAGGGGGCGGTCGTCAAGGCGCAGCTGCTCGACTCCGGGGCCAACGATTATCTCGTCAAGCCCCCGAACAACGTCGAACTGATCGCCCGGCTGCGGGTCCACTCCGAGGCCCACCTTCGCAGGCTGGAGCGAGACGAGGCGTTTCGCGAACTCGAGGCCGAGCGGCAAAAATCGGAGGCCTTGCTGCTCAACATCCTGCCGACCAAGATCGCGCTGCGGCTCAAGAACCAGGAGCGGACGATCGCCGAGAGCTTTCCGGCGGTCACCGTGCTGTTCACCGACCTCTGCGGCTTCACCCAGTTTTCCCAGCAGGTCGACGCCCATCACCTCGTCGACATCCTCGACCGGATCTTCTCCCTCTTCGACCATCTCGCCAGCGACCACGGCGTCGAGAAGATCAAGACGATCGGCGACGCCTACATGGCCGTCGCCGGACTGCCCGAGCCGCGGCCGGACCATGCCGATGCCGTGGCCAAGATGGCCCTCGGAATCCGGGACTCGTTCGCCGGCCTGATGCGGCAGCTGGGCCTGGACCTGCAGGTCCGGATCGGGCTCCACTCCGGTCCCGTGGTCGCCGGCGTGATCGGAAAACACAAGTTCATCTACGACCTCTGGGGCGACACCGTGAACATCGCCAGCCGGATGGAGTCGCACGGGGAGCCGTCGATGATCCACGTCTCAGAGGCCACCCGCAGCCTGCTGGAGGGGCGGTTCACGTTCGTCGACCGGGGCGAGATCGTGGTGAAGGGAAAGGGCCCGATGCGGACGTCATTTCTGATCGGCCGCTCCTGACCGTAGCCGGGCGGGCCCATCTCCCAAGCCTGACAGGCAACGAGACCTGCCCTACTTCTTCACCGGGGTCTTCGACTTATCCTGCTTGGGCTTCTTGTTCTTCTTGTCGTTCTTCTGCGAGTTGTTGCCTTTACCCATTGGATCGCATGCCTTTCGTGTCGGGGGTTTCAAGAAACTGAGGTCGGGGCAAAATTCTATAAATGGATGCCGCCTTCCGACCAGACCGATTTCGCCTGCTTGCCTGACGGCGGCGGTACCCCGACAGGCGGTTTTCCGACCTGATTCCCCTGGCCTGATCTCCCGACCTGAACGGATCGCGAACGGCGACGATGCCCGCTGCTGGCTTCATCCTGGTCGAACTGCTGTTTCTGGCATCGACCCACCTGTTTGGCGGCCCGCCGTGGACTGTGATCGGCGTGCTGGCGTTTCTCGGGCTCTCGTTTTCCGGATCCCGTGGCTCCGGCCTGGCGATCCTCGCCCCGAGCCTGCTCTGGCTCGTTCTCGCGCGGCTCACCGGCAACCGGGAGCTGTTCTTTCCCTACACGATCTACCTGGCTGCATTCGTGGCCACCGAACTCTCCGCGAAACGCTGGTGGCTGGGGGTCGCCGGGGCTGCCGGGGTCATCGCCGCGTTCATGGCGATCCGCACGATGCAGAACGCCGGCACCCGGGTGCTGCTCGTCGAACTGGCGATTGCCGCGGCGATCCTTCTGGCCATTTTCGCCGCGATTCACCTCTCCCGAAGGACCGCCGGCCGCAGGTTTCAAATCGACGCCGCTATCGTGGCGGCGGCATCGCTGCTCGCCTACGCGGGCCTGGCATGCTGAGGCCCGCCCGCTGAGTTCGGACTGCCTGCGGAGATCGGCTACTGAAGCCGGACCCACTCGACTGTCTTCGTCATCATGCCGATGCCCGCGACCATCTCGAAACCGTTGGCGGCGGTCATCCGGATCGTCATCGGCACGAACATGCCCCGCTTGGGCGCGAAGACCTCGCCCTTCCAGGTGTTGCTCGACGGATCGAACGTGATGCCGCGGAGCATGGCGGTGTTCATCATCGCGGGGTTGGCGGCCTTGACGACGACGCCCTGATACTGGCCGCCTGAGCCGACGACCTGGATGTCGACGTCCATGTCGGACGGCTTCCAGACGCCCACCAGCGCATCGGCCGGATTGGCCTGCTGCATCCGGGGCTCCTCCGGGCCGGCGGCACCGGCCGGACGGGCGAAAGAGACGAGAACGACCGCGGTGAGGCAGAGGCTGCTGCAGCCAACCAGCAGGAGACTGGCGGACCGGCGAATCTGGGAAGCGGTGGTCTGGCTGAACATGATCTGGCTGGACATGGGTTGTTTCCTGGTGTGTGCCGGCAGGGCGAAATGCGTCGGGATTGTATTGAGCCCGGCCGACGCCACGAAAGGCCAGTTCGGCAGGCGGGTCAGGCGGATTCGGAGGGCCGGCAGAGCGGCGTTGCCTTCAAGCGGATGAATCCCTATTTCTCCGGCTCGACACCCGCACGAGGAATCACACATGACCCGCCTGCCGGCCTGTTTCGACTCCTTCCTGGCATTGCCGCTGCCCCTGATCGTCGCCTCGCTGCTGCTCTACTGGGGCATGCTGGCCTACATCGTCCACCGCTGTCTCGTGCCCTGGATCGCCGGCCGCGAGGGGGTGAAGCTCGGCCGGCTGGAGGCCGAGGTGCCGGCCCAGATCGGCCTCGCCTTCGGCCTGCTGATCTCGTTCATCGCAATCCCCGTCTGGGAGCAGCACAGCCTTGCCGAGGAGTCGGCACGCAGCGAGGCGGCCGCCTACCGCGAAATGGCCGAGGCGATCGAGGAGAGCGGGACGGGCGAGCGAACGCAACTGCTCTCCTCGCTGCGTGCCTCGGTCGAGTTCCTCGTCGGCACGGAATGGCCGCAGCTGGCACACCTGCTCACGCCGAGGGTTGCCGCCCCGCCGCTGCGGGGCCTGCGGGCGGAAATTCATGCTCTTCCCGAAGGGCCACTGCACACGGAGCTTTACGACCTCTACAAGCAGGCCGCGACCGCCCGCGAGACGCGGCTGCGGATCGCCGCCACCCGACCGCCGCCCGCCCGCTGGGGGATCGTCGGCATTCTCGGGATCCTGACGCTTCTCGGGGTCGGACTGATCCACGCTGAAAGCCGCCGGGCACGGCGGATCGCCCTCGGCATGGTCTCGATCGGAATCAGCTGCTGCTTCGTGATCCTTTTCGCCTACACACGGCCCTACATCGGCCAGTTCGCCATCGGGCCGGATGATCTGAACCTGCTTCTGACCGACATCGCCGCCGACTCGGCCACCCCGACCCTGCGGCAGGCCGACGCCGGATCGGCCCAGCGACGCTGAGGCGGGCGGACCTGACGCGGTGCCAGGGCTGCCGGATTGCGGTATGATCCCGGCGCTGCAAACCTGCAGCCGGACGACGTCCAGATCCAACGCCGACGACCATCCACACCGAAAGCGATCCGATGCCCGACACGATCTCCGAAACAGAGGCCTGCGACCTTCTGACCCGACTCTTCCGGGCCCGCGGCTACGCGATCGCCCGAAACGTGCAGTTCCGCGAATACGGCGTCGAGTTTCACATCGACGGCTGGGACGCCAAGGCCCGGGTGGGGTTCGAGTTTCTCTCCAGCGAGGACGACGACCACGACGACCTGACGCTCACCGAGTACAACGCGCTCACGACCGCCCAGCGACGCGGCGACCTGTCGCTGTTCGTGATCGATGAGGTCGAGCCGGTCTCCAAGGCGGCTCTCGCGGCGGAGGCCAACGAGTTTCTCGACGAGGTGGCTGCGGCCACCCAGGCACGGCTCGCCGGTCCGCGGCGGACAGGCCTGAAAAAGGCCGCCAAAAAACCCGTCAAGAAGGCCGCCAAAAAGACCGCCAGGACGACGGCGAAGAAGGTGGCAAAAAAAGCGGCCAAGAAACCTGTCAAAACGCTGGCCAGGAAGCGGGCAAAGAAGCGATCCGCAAAGCGTTGAGCCCTGCAGCGGCTGGCTGATGGTCGGCTCTGGTCGGCTTTCCCTCAGGCACGCAGTTCGTCGAACGCCGTCTCCTCGAGCAGCGACGCCGCCACGGCGGCGATCCCGCAGGCAACGGCGACATACCAGCCGAACGCCTGCGGCATGCCCTGGCCGCAGAGCCAGGTCGACACGAAAGGCGCGGTGCCTCCGAAGACCGCCGCGGCCAGCGCCCAGAAAAGCCCCAGCCCCACGCCCCGAAGCCGGGCCGGCAATTGCTCGACGAGCGTCACCAGAAAGGCTGCTTCGGCGACCGCCAGCGGGATGCTGATCAACAGCTGCGACTCCATGGCCCGGCCGGCCTGCACCAGCCAGATGGCGGGCACCGCCACGACCGCGAGCCCGGCCAGGCCTGTGCAGAGCGTTCGCCGACGGCCGATCCGATCGCTTGCCATGCCGCAGAGCGGGATCAGCAGGCCGGTCAGCAGCGTCGCCGCGGTGTTGGCGGCGAAGGCATCCCGCTCCGACACGCCCAGCAGCACGGCCAACGCCGGAAACCCGCTCAACAGGCCGAAGAGCGAGAGCGTCAACGCACCGACGACGATCGTGATGATGGCCGTCGTCGCCGGATGGTCGACGAGCATCGCCCGGATCGGCTTCGATTCCTGAGCGGCCTCGAGGTCGAGTGTTTCATGCACGCCCCGGCGGATGAACAACCCCGCGACGCCGAGCAGGCCGCCGATCAGGAACGGTATCCGCCAGCCGAACGACCGCATCTCGTCGGCCGAGAGCCAGGAACTTAAGCTCGCTCCGAGTGCCGCCGCCGGCAGCGTGCCGAGGATGAAGGTGCTCGGATGGATCGAGGTGAAGCCGCCGCGATGCCCATGGGGCGCGGTCTCCACGAGATAGGCCCCGACGGCCGAGATTTCGCCCCCGAGCGCCAGGCCCTGCAGGAGCCGCATGGCAATCAGCACGACGGCGGCCCAGGGCCCGACGGCGGCTGCGGTGGGGGCCAAGGCGATGCCGAAACTCGCGCCCGCCATCAGGAAGACCGTCAGGCTCATTCCCGCCCTCCGCCCGATCCTGTCGGTCACCCGTCCGATGAGAACGCTGCCGATCGGACGGGCCAGGAAGCCGATCGCAAACACGGCGAACGTCGCCAACAGCGACGAGACCGGGTCGCTGCGGGGAAAGAACTGCTCCGTGAAGAAGACCGCGAAGATCGCATAGATCGACCAGTCGAAGGCCTCGATGGCATTGCCGACCGCGCCGGCGACGGCGCCGCGGCCGAGGTGGCGGGAGGGCTCAGCGGCTGGAACGTCGATGGACATGACCTGGTTGGGTTCGAGAATACACTGCCTCGAGGAATTCCTGCCGCCGGCAACCCGCATGACGCATCCCGCAACCCTTCCAGCCGCCGACCTTCTGCGGGACTGCAGCGAAACCCGCACCCGCCGCAGCGGACCGGGCGGCCAGCACCGCAACAAGGTGGAGACCGCAGTCGTGCTCCTGCACCGGCCGACGGGAATCTCCGGGCAGGCCTCGGAGCGACGCTCGCAAGCCGAGAACCGTCGCCAGGCCATCTGGCGACTGCGGCTGGCACTGGCCCTCGAACATCGCCCGGAAAGCCAGGCAGAGGGGCGGTCGGCCGTCTGGGAATCGCGGCTGCGGGGCCGCCGGATCGAGGTCGCCGCCGACCACGACGACTATCCCGCGCTCGTGGCCGAGGCCTGCGATCGACTGCAGGCCGCCGGCTGGGAGGTCGGCCCGGCTGCGGAAGTCCTCGGCGTCAGCCAGACACAGCTCGTCGGGCTGTTTCGAAAAACACCCCAGGCCTGGGAATCGTTCACCAGCCGCCGCGCCGCCCTCGGCCTGCACCGGCTGGCCTAGCCGACCGAACCGTTTGCCCTGACCGACGTACTCATCCCAGACGTCTTTGCGGCGTTCAAGACCGGCCCGTCGGACTTGATTCATTTTTCGTGAATTTTTGCCGGCCGGTGGAGCCGATGATGCTCCCTGTCGGAGGCG
>Ga0209598_10002407_pt1 | contig 14662 bp, 12 predicted proteins | sample M_140807_EF_Meta_FD_187317 | JGI IMG/M metagenome (GOLD analysis project Ga0209598, IMG submission 187317) | Freshwater microbial communities from Lake Montjoie, Canada to study carbon cycling - M_140807_EF_MetaG (SPAdes) (version 2) | ecosystem: Environmental > Aquatic > Freshwater > Lake... | reverse complement strand
CTTGAACTATTCTGGTTATCCAGGTGGTAAGAAGGAAGAAGCTGCAGAAGACTTAATCAAGCGTCGTCCAGAAGTAATTATGGAAAGAGCGGTAAAAGGTATGTTACCTAAAAATCGTTTAGGACGTAAGATGGTTAAAAAATTGTTTGTATATGCTGGTGACAAACACCCACATACTGCACAACAACCTAAAGAATTTAAATTTTAATTAATTCCAAATATAAATAAATGGAAAAGCAAACAAATGCAGTTGGTCGTCGTAAGGAAGCAGTAACACGCGTCTTTGTTAGTAAGGGTAGTGGAAAAATTACCGTGAACGACAAAGATTACAAACACTATTTTCCTTTAGTGTATTTACAAAATCAAGTAGAAGCTCCTTTGAAATTAGCGGATGTACTTGGTAAATATGACATCGTAATTAACGCACAAGGTGGTGGTTTAAAAGGCCAAGCCGAAGCAGCCAAATTAGGTATTGCGCGCGTATTAATAGAACTAAATCCTGAATTACGTCCTGCTTTAAAAGCAGCCGGACAATTAACGCGTGACTCTCGTAGCGTTGAGCGTAAGAAATTCGGACATAAGAAAGCACGTAGAAGCTTCCAGTTCAGCAAACGTTAATCCAACAACCTTAACATTAATTCATTATAACAAATTATACAAATGGAAAATAACACTTCATTACAACAGCAATTACTGGAGGCCGGCGTACACTTTGGTCACCTTAAGAAGAAGTGGAACCCTAAGATGTTACCTTATATTTTCGCAGAGAAAAAAGGAATACATATTATCGACTTAAATAAAACAGTTGATCATTTACAAGAAACGGCTGCTGCTTTAAAGCAAATTGCTAAAAGTGGTAAGAAGATTATGTTCGTTGCTACTAAAAAGCAAGCGAAAGAAATTGTAAGTGAGTGTGCTAAAAAAGTAAACATGCCTTACGCTACAGAGCGTTGGTTAGGTGGTATGTTAACTAACTTCAACACAGTTCGTAAGAGCGTAAAGAAAATGCAAAGCATTGAAAAAATGTTAGCAGACGGAAGTGCTGAAAGCTTAACTAAAAAAGAGCGTTTAACTTTAGGTCGTGATAAAGATAAAATGGAAAAAGTATTAGGTGGTATCGCTCAATTGGGTCGTTTACCAGCCGCTTTATTCTTAGTAGATATCGGACATGAGCATATTGCACTTGCAGAAGCAAAGCGTTTAGGTATTCAAACATTTGGTATGGTAGATACTAACTGTGATCCTAACAAAGTAGATTTTTCTATTCCTGCAAATGATGATGCAACAAAATCTATCGCAATCATTACTAACTATATTACTGCTGCCATCGCAGAAGGTTTAGCAGAGCGTCAAGCTTCTAAAGATGACGAAGGCGAAACTGAAGATGGCAACAATGAAAACGAAGCAAAAGCAAAACGTATGGAAGCCGAGGCAAACGCTGAAGGTGGAAGAGGTAAGCGTGGTGCGGGTGCTGCTCCAACAGCTCCAGGTGCACCTAAGCGTCGTATTCAAAGTACACGTCGCCCAGCAGGTAAATAAATATTAACCAATTGGGTTATTGGTGTCCTTGGGATACTAATGACCCAATTGTTTTTACTAGATACAAACAAGTATCCAATTTTTTAACAATCTTATTTTAAAATATATTTTATGAGTACAATAACAGCTGCTGACATTAATAAATTACGTCAAGCAACAGGTGCTGGTATGATGGATTGCAGAAAAGCATTAACAGAAACCAATAACGATTTTGAAGCTGCCATTGATTGGTTACGCAAGCAAGGTCAGAAAGTAGCCGCTAAGCGTAGCGATCGTGAAGCAAAAGAAGGTGTGATTATTGCACAAACTTCTGCTGATCATAAAACAGGTTTTGTGGTTTGTATTTCTTGTGAAACAGATTTCGTTTCTAAGAATGCTGAATTTGTAGCCTTTGCACAAGTGATTGCCGATGCTGCAGTAGCAAATAATGTAAAATCTGCAGCTGAACTAAATGAAGTAAGCGTGAACGGCACTAAAGTGTCTGACATGATTAACGATAAATTAGCTTCTATCGGTGAAAAAATTGGAGTCGCTAAATTTGAAAGAGTAGACGCTGCTTATGTAGCCTCTTATATACATGGTGCATACAGAATGGGTGTATTAGTGGGTTTAAGTGCAGAAGCTGCTGAAGTAGGTAAAGACTTAGCCATGCAAATTGCGGCGATGAACCCAGTGGCAGTAGATCCTGAATCAGTGCCTGCTGAGACAGTTGCTCGTGAGCGTGCTATCATTATTGATACCATGAAAGAAGATCCTAAAATGGCCGGCAAACCAGAAGAAATGATTGCAAAAATTGCAGAAGGTAAGATTAACGCTTTCTTTAAAGAGCAAACATTATTAGCGCAAGGCTTTGTAAAAGATGGCGGTAAGACAGTAGGAGAATATGTAAAGTCTGTTGACAGCACATTAGTAGTAACTGAATTTAAGCGTGTCGCATTAGGATAAAATTAAGAAAATATAAAGCATAAAAAAGTCCCGAAGAAATTCGGGACTTTTTTTATTGTACTACTATCTTATCTTATACCATCACCATCTAATAAATTACCCACAGCGCCTAAGACACTACCTTCTTCTTTTCGCATTGTCGTAGCATAGGCTAAAATTCGTCCTGCTAATCTACTAACGGGTAAGGTTTGAATCCATACTTTACCAGGACCGGTTAGGGTTGCAAAAAATAAACCTTCTCCACCAAAAATGGTATTTTTTATACCTCCTACAAATTGAATATCATAATTTACAGTGGAAGTAAAACCTACAATACAGCCTGTATCAATTTTTATTATTTCACCAGCAGTTAATTCCTTTTCAAAAACATGACCACATGCATGTAAAAAAGCAAGACCATCTCCCTCCAATTTTTCCATGATAAAACCTTCACCCCCAAATAAACCAACTCCTAGTTTACGCTGAAATTCTATTCCTATACTTACTCCCTTTGCTGCACAAAGAAAAGCGTCTTTTTGACAAATTACTTTACCATTGTAAGTAGATAAATCTAATGGAATAATTTTTCCTGGATAGGGAGAAGCAAAACTTACTTTTCGCTTATTATTTTGTTGATTGGTAAATGCAGTCATAAATAAACTTTCTCCAGCTAGCACACGGGTACCTGCTTTTAATAGCTTACCAAAAAATCCTGTATTTTCTTGAGAACCATCCCCCAATAATGTTTCCATTTGGATTCCATCGTCCATCATCATAAAGGCGCCAGGTTCAGCAACAACCGATTCTTGAGGGTCAAGTTCAATGCTCACATATTGCATTTCTTCACCAAATATTTGGTAATCTATTTCCGTATTAGTCATATTTTATTGTTTTCATAAAGCTAAAAAACCTTTTCAATTTAAAAAATTAAATAATTATGAATAAAGGCTCCATTAACTAACCTAATCCTTATCCAAAATTTGTATCTTGCAAGTATAAATCTGTATTATTATGTTGCCAAAATACAAGCGAGTATTATTGAAATTATCAGGAGAGGCATTATTGGGGAACCAAAAAACGGGTGACCCCTTTGATCCTAAAATTATTGAGCAGTATGCCAATGAAATTAAGCAAGTAGTGGATTTGGGTGTTCAAGTAGCCATTGTCATTGGTGGAGGTAATATATACAGAGGAATGAATGAGGCAGACAGTGGTATTGAGCGTGCGCATGGAGACTATATGGGCATGCTAGCTACTGTGATTAATGCGATGGCTATTCAAGCCATGCTTGAAAAAATTGGCGTCTATACTCGTTTGCAATCGGCCATTGTAATGGAACAAGTAGCCGAACCTTATATTCGCCGTAAAGCACTTCGTCATTTAGAAAAAGGGCGTGTGGTTATTTTTGGTGCTGGAACAGGTAACCCCTATTTCACTACCGATACAGCAGGTTCACTGCGTGCTATTGAAATGAAGGCCGATGTTATTTTAAAAGGAACTCGTGTGGATGGTATTTATGATAGCGACCCTGAGAAAAATCCTGCAGCAGTAAAGTTTGAAAAAATTAGCTTCCAAGAATGTATATCAAAGAACTTAAAAGTAATGGATACGACTGCATTCACTTTATGCATGGAAAATAAATTACCCATTATTGTATTTGACATCAACCAACCTGGAAATTTATTAAAAGTGGTGCAAGGAGCCGCCATTGGAACCTTGGTGGGCTAGTGAATCTCAGAACCAATTGATTTAACCACTGATGTAATTTTTCTTGCGTTTCTAGATCACTATCTTAATTTTAAAGTATGCAAAAATTAACTTCACTATTTTTTATTCTTTGTTGGCTAGTGGTTGCTTCTGTTAGCGCTGATGCACAAAAAAATTTAAGCTTAAGCGAAGCCATTCAAACTGCATTAAAAAACAGTTATGATATTCAATTGGTGGAAAATAATTTAGCCATTGCTAAAAACAATAATAATTATGGTGTGGCAGGAGGCTTACCCACCATTACCAATACCAGTACCAACAACAATACATTAACCACCATTAATCAAACATTTCCTGATGCGACTAGAAACACAACTCGTAATGGTGTTGATGGTAGTACATTAAATACTGGCTTGAATGCTAATATGATATTGTTTAACGGCTATAGAGTACAGGCAACCAAAAGCCGTTTGGAAAGTTTGCAAACACAAAATAAGTTTTTACTTGAATCACAATTGTTGAATACCATATCAACAGTAATGCAGCAGTATTATAATGTTGTTCGCCAACAAGCATTTTTAAAGACTATAGAAAAATCAATTGAAGCTAGTCAACAACGATTAGACATTGTAAAAACAAGACAACAAATAGGTGTTGCCAATCAAACCGACCTTTTACAATCCAATATTGACTTAAATGCTTTATTACAAGCTAAACAAAACCAACTTTTAATTATTGACCAAGTCAAAGCAGACTTGTTGAATACCATTGTAATGCCAGCCACTACTTCTGTAATAATTAATGATAGCATTCAAATCGACGATCAAATTATGCTATCAGTAGTGGAGCAGAAAATGAAGAGTCATCCTTTATTACAATCAGCACAACAATTAATTAATATCAATCAGTTTTTAGAGAAAGAAACTAAATCTTTAACGTATCCAACTCTAAGAGCGAATACAGGCTATAATTACAATAGCAATAAGTCGGCAGCTGGTTTCATATTATTGAATGAAAGTTATGGTCCATTTTTAGGAGTGAACTTAAGTATCCCTATTTATAATGGCGGTGCTAATAAACGTGCTATTAAAAATGCAGCCATCAATACGAAGACTGCAAAAATTCAATATCAAAATGCAGAACAGGATTTGACTACTGAATTATTTAAAACTTACCAGAGTTATAAAAATAGTTTAAAGCAAACCCCCATTGAAATTCAAAATTTTGAAATGTCACAATCTTTATTGGATTTAGTGATGCAAAAATATCAATTAGGCCAAGCTACTATGGTAGATGTTAAACAAGCACAACAAAGTTTTGAAACAGCCGGTTTTAGACTAGTGAGTTTACGTTTCAATGCAAAAATTGCTGAGATTGAATTAAAGAGGTTATCCAATCAATTGACATTTTAAGGCATAGATACAATTTTACATTTATCATATGTTATCTATACGCAGTCATTTTTTGAATCATTTTAATGATGCGCCTGCTTTCATTGTAAAATCTCCCGGAAGAATAAATTTAATAGGAGAACACATCGATTACAACCATGGATTTGTACTACCCGCTGCCATTGATAAATTTATTGAAGTAGCTATTGGTAAAAGAACCGATGGCACCATACATATGGTGGCAGTTGATTTAGGAGAAACCATCCTATTACCCATGCATAATTTAACACCTCATGCTACAGTATGGGTTAATTATATTATTGGAGTAGTGGACCAGGTTTTGAATACTGAAAATAATGTTGCTAGTATTGAAAATAATGTTGCCAAAATAAAAGATGAATTTAATGGCGGCTTTAATATTTGTGTTCAAGGTAATATTCCACTAGGTGCTGGCCTTTCAAGCTCTGCTGCCCTTGAGTGCGCAGTTTTATTTGCTCTCAATGAATTGTATAGTTTATCATTTACTAAAATGCAAATGGCCCTGATGGCACAAAGTGCAGAACATACATTCGCTGGCGTGCATTGTGGCCTAATGGATATGTTTGCTAGTTTACATGGAGAAAAAAACAAAGCCATCTTATTAGACTGCGATAGCTTAGCATTTACTTATTACCCTCTTGCATTAAATGACTATAGTATTGTTTTATTCGATACGCAAATAAAACATGCATTAGCATCTTCTGAATATAATACCCGCCGCTTAGAGTGTGAGAGAGGACTAAAATTAATTCAAGAAAAATATCCTACTGTAAAAACTTTCAGAGATATAAGCATAGAACAAGTAGAAACATGCTTGGCTTCCAATGATATTAATGGATCGAAGGTTTATCAAAGATGTAAATATGTAGTGGAAGAAATGCAGCGTGTGCAATTAGCCGTGCAGGATTTAGAGAAGAGCGACATGAAAGCTTTTGGAAAAAAAATGTTCGAGACTCATAAAGGTTTATCTAATTTATATGAAGTGAGTTGTCCTGAATTAGATTTTTTAGTGGAGGCAGTAGCAAATAATGAAAATGTATTAGGGGCTAGAATGATGGGAGGTGGTTTTGGCGGCTGTACTATTAATATTATCAAAAAATCGGCAGTAGAAGAAATTACAAAAGCGCTTACAGCTAGCTATGCCCAATTAATGCATAAAGAATTAGCTGTGTATATAACGAGTATTGAAGAAGGCACTCATTTAGTAGCAGAATAGTAGCATAAAAAAACCAGCTCTTTTTCAAAAGCTGGTTTTTATGTATTCAATTAATTATTTAATACCAAGAACCATTTATTGTTTTATCTCCATTCGCATTATTGTTGGCGATTCTTCTTTTTTGATTCCTTCTATGTATATAGGTAGTAACAAACATTAAAGGAATAAAAATAAAGGTTAATGGAGGAATACCTAATATGCTAATCCACTTGCCACCAAAATGACGGCGCATGGGACGGCGTAAACGCTCTGCAATAATATACATAGCAGGTACAATAAATAAAGTCATAAAGAAGGCAAAAGCCAAACCATAAATAATGGTCCAACTTAATGGCTTCCAGAAAGCAACGTTATCGCCCCCAAAGAAAATATGTGGGTTTAACTCGCTAAATAAAGTCACGAAATTGATATTAAAGCCAATGGCAATGGGTAAGAAACCTAGGATAGCTGCAAGGGCTGTTAATAATACTGGAATAATTCTTGTTTTACCTGCTTGAATTACGGCCTCTCTAGTTTTATACCCTCTTGATCTTAACTCATCGGCAAATTCAATCACTAGTATTCCATTTTTCACCACAATACCTGCAAGCCCTACAATACCTAGGCCTGTCATTACCCCTGAAACCTTCATTCCAAATATAGAGAAGCCTAAAAGCACACCTATAATACTAAATAGAATTTCCGTTAAGATAATTACTGATTTAGAAATAGAGTTGAACTGTAATACGAGTGTAAACAGAATTAACATTAAAGCAATGATCAAGGCCTTACCTAAAAAGGCTACTGTTTCTAATTGTTGTTCGTTTTCACCTGTTTGTTTAACAGTGACGCCTTCAGATATACCTTTGAAATTACCAATGTATTGTGCAATCACTGCATTGACTGCAGTGGGGTTGAAACCTTGGTCTGTTTGAACATTAGATCTTAATTGAATTAATCTTTTTTGATTTTTCCTATTAATACTACCAAAGGTATTCGTAGGCTCTACTTTCACAAGTGAGCTAATAGGGATATTTTTTACCATACCTCCTGCAGCCATATCTCTAAATGATAAACGCATGTTCAGTAGATCAACTAAATTATTTCTTTGTAATTCTTCGTTTCTTAATTGAATCTTATATTCATCCTTGCCATCTTTAATTTTAGAAATTTCTTTACCAAATAAAGCTGTACGAATTTGCATGCCTACTTGCGCACTGCTCACGCCTTCAATTAAAGCACGGTCTCTATCAATGGTTAAGGTTAACTCTGGGTTCACTAAATCCACATCCATCTTTAATCCATCAATGCCTGGAATTTGTGCAGCGTCTAAATAATTTTTTAAACCCACCGCTGTTTTGACTAATTTATCAAAATCTTCTCCTTGAATTTCTATATTCACTGGAGGCTCTGTGGGAGGACCATTTGATTCTTGTGCAACCGTAAATTCTGCACCAGGAATACCTTTCATCTCTGCACGTATAGCATCTAAATAAGGCTCAGTCGATTTTCCATCGCGCTTTTCATATTCCACAAAGTTAATTTGTACACGTCCTAGTTCAGACCTTGCACTTCTGTCACCACGCATAGGATCACCTGCACCCACTGCCACATTACTAATAATACTCTCTACCAGAGGATTCTTTTTATTATTATCCATTTGCAAAGCCTTGGCTACTTTTTGTTCTACAACTTTAGTGATAGAATCGGTATAATTTATTTTAGTACCCACGGGTAATTTTAAATACACATATACCTGGTTGGGATCTCCCTTAGGGAAAAATTCAATACCCACTCTGCCGGTACTAATATTAATACCAAAAAATATGAATGAAAATATTAATAAAACAAAAGTGCCTATTAATAATTTAACCGGTCTCCAGCCATTTAATGCTCTTCTTAAAATTCTTTCATAAGACTCCATTAATTTAGGAAGCGTACGGGTCTGAAATTTCTCAATTAAATCGGTAATAAAATATTTATTCGCCACTACCAAAATCATAAAGAAGATCAATAAATTACCTAAGAAAGTAAAGCCCATCAAGTCTAATAAAATACCTATTGCAATAGGTATCCAAAAACCTTTTTTCTTAAATATAGCCGATTTGGGCTCGTCTGATTTTACTTCTTCATGATTCATGAAATCTACTGCAAATACTGGGTTCATAATAAAGGCCACCACTAAGGAAGCAGCTAAAGTAAATATTAACATAGCTGGTAGGTAAATCATAAACTTACCAATAATGCCAGGCCAGAATAATAAAGGGAAGAAAGGGGCTAATGTAGTAATGGTACCTGCTAATACAGGAACAAATACTTCCCCTGCTGCCATTTTAGCGGAAGTAGTAGCTGTTAATTTTCCTTTGCCTTGCACAAAAATACGGTGTGTGTTTTCTATCACCACAATGGCGTCATCTACAATAATTCCTAGTCCAAATAAGAGGGCAAATAAAACCATGAAATTTAAAGTAATATGCGAGCCCACTAATACATCACCAGCAGGTAATAATACAAAGGCCACAAACATACTTAAGGGTACCGATAAGGCCACAAAGAAGGCATTGGTTACCCCCATGAAGAACATTAATACCACAAGAACTAATATAAATCCAATAACAATAGAGTTCACTAAATCTGTAAATGAACTTTTTGTTCTAACACTTGTGTCACCTGAAATAACCAAATTGACATCTTTCGGTAAATCATTGGCTATGGCCTCTTCAACAATTTTCTTTACCGCATCTGTAGTGGCAATTAAGTTTTCACCATTACGCTTAACAATATTTAGGGTAAGTACATTTTTACCATTTAAACGTGCATAGCTTTCATTTTTCTTCACCGTATCTTTAATAGTAGCTACATCTCTTAAATAAATGGGTGCACCATTTGAATTACGTACAATAATATTAGCAATATCATTTGCGTTTTTTAATTGACCTTTTAATTGTAGGTTTCGGTTCATTGTACCTACTTCTAGTAAACCACCCGATAAATCAAGGTTTTCTCTTTGAATCGCATAAGTGATATCATCAAATGTAATGCCCGAGCTTTGCATTCTATAATTATCTACATTAATTTGAAATTCTCTTTCCGGGGCACCCACTAAATCAATTCTATTAATTTGTGAAATACTTTCTAATTTATCTTTTAAATCGTCTGCATATTTTTTTAATTGAACGGGGCTATAGTTACCGCTAATGTTGACATACATAATAGGCATGTCACTGATATTTAATTCAATGACCCTAGGTTGTTGTGTTAAATCAGTGGGTAGGTCTGACTTGGCCTTGTCCACCGCATCCTTTACTTTTTGTAAAGCTATCTCTGGTTTCACATCTGTGCTAAACTCAACCGTTATGGCTGAAAAATCTTGTTGAGAGGTAGACGTGAATTTGCTAATTTTTACACCACTAATACTCTTAATTTGTTTTTCAATAGGACGGGTTACTAAGTTTTCTATATCCTTTGGGGAGTTACCTACATATACTGTTTGTACAAATATATTAGGAATCACTACTTCAGGAAAGTTCTCTTTAGGAAGTGTAAGGAATTGATAAATTCCTCCTAAGCTAAGAAATAACATCACTAAATAAATAGTGGTCTTATTGGTAATAGCCCAAGAAGTAGGTTTAAACTCTTTGAACTTTTCTTTTATTTTATTGATAGTAGACATATTGATCTATTAAACTTTATTTTTTAATTATTTATCTGAAGTAGTAATGTTCTGGCCATCAAATAAGGTTTGATAACCTTCTGAAATAATATTATCACCTGCTACTAAACCCGCTAAGATCTCTACATTATTACCATAGTATTGCCCTACAGTAACTGCTTTTTTGCGTGCAAGCAATTTTCCATTTTCCATTACGCCTACATAAATGAATTTACCTTTCTCATCGTTTTGCAATAAATTGATAGGAGCACTGATGGCGTTCTTTTTTTCGTAGTCCTTAATCTTAACTTGTACTAATTGGTTTGGACGGAAATTTTTATCAATCGGTAATTTAGCTTCTATATAAAAACTTCTGCTCAGTGGGTCAATTACATTACCTACTACTGATATTTTAACTTCAATTACTTTTTGAATATCTGGAAAATTTAAACTCGTTTCTGTACCTACTTTTACTTTACCTGCATAATTTTCAGGTATCATGGTGGTTAGCTTTAAACGAGAAGTATTTACAATTTTTATTTGGCCAGGGCCCATAAATAAATCACCTACTTTCACATTAACTTCTTCTGCCACACCATCTACATCGCTATACACACTTGTATAAGCCAATTGATCACGTACCATACCTAATTGCTCTGTAGCTGCTTTTAGCTGACTAGCTGAGGCTTCTGCATTTGTTTTTGCAGTTAATAATTGCATTTCACTGCCAATATTTTGCTCCCATAAATTCTTTTGTTTCTCATATACCATTTTAGCTAAGGCCGCCTGAGATTTTATAGTTTCAATATTTTGAGCAGCTGCAGCGGCGCTTTGTTTAATTAAGCTATTGTCTAATTGTAATATTAACTGACCTTTTCTAACATTGTCACCTCTTTTGACAAATAAGGCTCTTACTTGTCCTCCACCTGCACGAGGTGTTACAAAAGAAACGCTTTCAGATTCAACCTTCCCTTGTAGCTCTATATAATGGGTAAAATCCTGGGTGGCTATCGGCGTGACTGCTACGAGTATTGCTTTTGCGGTTTCTGCACCGCCAGCCTTTGCAATGGCTGATTCTAGCGCAGCAATTTTTGCATTCAAACTAAGGCTTTCTTTTTTCAAAGAAGCTAAACTCGCTTTTTGTTTTTCTAAGCTACTGCCTCCACCTCCGCAGGCAATGGCGAATAAAATTAATGTACTTGTTAGGATTGTAGAGATATGTTTCATTATGGTTATTTTAATATTTTTATTTAATGTTTAAGTTTATAATTTTCCAGTAGCTTTTAATAAATCTACTTTTGAAATTAAAGCAGTGTATAATGCGTTCATGAAATTATTTTGCGCACTTACTAAGTCGGCTTGTGCAGCTGAAATTTCAGTATTAGAACCTGTACCTGCTTCGAATTTCTTTTTTGTTTGTTGATATACGTTTTCAGCTAATTGCATATTCTTTTTTTGAAATGATACAGTAGCTACAGAAGACATATAATTTAATTTCGCTTGTGTAATTTCGTTATCGATATTATTTTTTAAGGCAACTATTTGATTTTCGATTTGTTGTAATTCAATCTTTGTTTTTTTCACCCTCGCCTCTCTAGCAAAGCCATTGAATAAAGGAAGGTTCACATTTAAACTAACTAAAGAAGTATTGAACCAGTTACCACCTTCAAAAAAATCAAATTTAGATCGTTGCGCATTTTTAGAATAAACTCCAGACATGCTTATGGTGGGTAAATAACTTAATTGGTAACGCTTCACATTGTAGGAAGATAACTTTCTTACTGCATTTATATATTGATAATCTTTTCTTAAGCCATATTGAAAATCATTTTCTACTAATACATCTGTGGTTAAACTTTTCTCATCAATTACTTCTGTTAGTTCAAGACTATCTTTAACCGGCATGCCCATTAACATCTTTAAGCCCATAAAGCCAATAGCTACTGCATTATTGGCTTTTATTTTCTCAGTTTGTAAATTATTTAATTGAACACTTACTTTATCTACATCTAATTTCTCCGCAAATCCATTCTTGTACATGATTTGAGCATCCTTAGCTAATTTATTTAAACGCTCAATATTCGCATCTAAAATATTCAACTGTGTTTTACTAGCAGATAACTGATAGTATATTTTATAAATATTAGCTTTAATCGCTTCTTCAGTCACTGCTGCATTTTTTCTTTGCATGTCTAATGAAGTAGCGCGTGCTTGTAAAGCAACAAAAACTTGACCATCAAATAGTAATTGTTGAATATTAGCACCATAGTTGGCATTGAATTTTGTTCCAAACTGTACTGGAATAAAGGTACCTGCTGGCCCTCCAAATATTTGGGCAGGTAATAAAGAAGTAGGTATTACTAAATAATCGGTTCCACTTAGATTGGTTCCAATGCTAGGATACGCTGCTGCTGCAATTTCTCTATTGGTTTGTACTTGTACATCAATGGCTAATAAAGAATTTTTTACCTGTACATTATTTTTTTGTGCAAAAGTTACACAATCATTCAATGAAAAAGAATGTATAGGTTTAATTTCTGTTTGCGCACTAAGTAGTTGGCTATTTAGAAGCACCAATAAGAAGAGAGATAGATATTTCATTTTTTATTTATTAAATTATTTTTTATTTTCTAGACTTATTATAATAGCTATTTTTTATAGCTATTATGCATTATGATTACTTAATTTATAGTTATCCATTAATTTATGACCTTCTAAAGTGGCTACCCCGTAGACAAAATGTTCTATAATTTGTAAATTCACTTTTAGCATATCAAATTTGGAAGGATGAAAAACATGTATATTAAAGGGAATTAAACTTGTCTCTAATCTGTATTTAGAAAGAATGGTTACATCCACATCTTTTCTATATAAACCCTCTGCAATGCCTTTGTCTAAATTGGCGCTAATCATAGAAAAAATAAAATCGTCCTTATGATTTTTAATTTTCTCAAAGGCCAAGGGATAATATTTTTCAATTTCAAATAAAGCAAGCGGGTTCATTCTATTAAACATCTCTTGAATCACCGTCATTAATAAGAAAATTTCATGCACCGCATTATCTGCTGCTTGTGTGCTTTTATTACATAATAAGGCATGGTTGGCTAGTTCAAATTCCACCACCGAGCTTACCAAGGCGTCTTTATCCTTATAATACTGGTAAATGGTCTTTTTGCTTATGCCCAATTGAGTAGCTAAGTCGTCCATGGTGACATGTTTGACCCCAGTTTGGAACATTAATTCGCGGGCTTTATTGAGAATTCTATCTTGCATAGCTTGTTTTGGAGGCGCAAAACTACGGAAACTTTATTCGTTTTCAAAGTTTCCGAGCTTATTTTTTTATTATTTATGCCGAATGGCAAATTTGTTTGAAATTTGGGCCTTAATACTAGTCCAAATGCCCAATATTAGGCGTCAAATATTCAAGCAAAAATTACTCACTGCCCTAGCACAGCGCTTTTTTCAAGGGGTCATAGTGTTGGCCCCCATTGGGGTTACCATTTGGGTGGTGGTAAGTTTATTTAATTGGGTCGATAATTTCTTACCCAATCTGCTCAATTTTATTTTTCCTCAACAATTCGCAGAAGTCAATGGACAAATACCAAAAGTTACAGGACTTGGTTTTTTGTTAGCCATTGGGCTTGTATTATTAATTGGCTGGTTGTCTTCTTTATTTTTTGTGGAAAGACTCATGTCCATCTTCGATAAGATTTTAGAAAGAACGCCTGGCATAAAAATTATTTATTCATCGGTAAAAGATTTCTTAGAAGCATTTGCCGGCAGTAAGAAAAAATTTGATAAACCTGTATTGATTTGTATTGATGCCGAGGATGTATGGAGAATAGGATTTATCACTCAAGAAAATTGTGAACATTTAGGATTAAAAGATCATGTTACTGTATATGTGCCACACTCATATGCAATATCAGGTATATCCTTTATTATCCCTTTATCTAAAACTAGAAAATTACCAAAACATATTAACGCTGCAGAAGCAATGAAATATGCTATTTCAGGCGGTGTGACTAATGTTGACGAAGCCGACACTAATGAAAGTAAACAAACTAATATTTAATTTACACTACCATAATGCAATTGCACAATTTTAATTCAGGCCCTTCTATTTTACCAAAAGAAGTTTTAGAACAAGCAGCAGCGGCTATTCATAATTTTAATAATACGGGTTTATCTATTTTAGAAATTGGACATCGTACT
>Ga0209598_10002406_pt1 | contig 14666 bp, 11 predicted proteins | sample M_140807_EF_Meta_FD_187317 | JGI IMG/M metagenome (GOLD analysis project Ga0209598, IMG submission 187317) | Freshwater microbial communities from Lake Montjoie, Canada to study carbon cycling - M_140807_EF_MetaG (SPAdes) (version 2) | ecosystem: Environmental > Aquatic > Freshwater > Lake... | reverse complement strand
TGAGGCTCTCCCGCGACTCGTACTCGCTGCGGTTGCTGGAATACGTCCGCGACGAGGCCCATCGCTTCGCCCAGCACTACCACCACCTGCTCCGCGGCAAGCGAACGCTCGACGAGTAGGGTGGCACGCTATCACACAGGTTGACAACCTGTGCTACGAGGAGAGGACGCTCCACGCATGCCCGACGTAGCACAGGTTGACAACCTGTGCATGACTGAACGCGGGCATGATTGGGCACTGGTTGACAACCTGTGCTACGAGGAAGCAGGACTGAGCGAGGGGCTGCCCGTGCCCGGGAGCCGGCGTTGCTGGTCGAGCGAAGCCAGGATGGCGAAGCGAGAGCAGCATCGAGTGAGCCGAGGCCACGATGGCTGAGGCGAACGTCCGGCGACGGGCATGGGCAGCCCCGAGTTGCCGGCGATGGGTTGAGACGACGCGAAGAGCCACAGGTTGGCAACCTGTGCTACGGGGTCCGCAATCGGCCTACCGGTTCGTCATGTCACACGACACGCCGCCGGCGGCCGGCACGTAGCAGGCGCGGGCATAATCCATCACCATGCGGTGCGAACTGAACCGCCAGGCCAGCGAGCTGATCGAGTTCATCATCATCTTGATCCAGGTTCGCGGCAGGCCGTCGGAGTCGCGTTCGTAGAACAGCGGCACGACCTCCTGCTCGAGCACCTTGAAGAGCGCCTCGCCGTCGCGGCGGTCGGTGATCTCGTCGTTGTGGTGCGTCTCGCCGCGGCCGATCGCGAAGCCGTTGTGGCCGTCGAAGGCCTCCGCCCACCAGCCGTCGAGAATCGAGCAGTTGAGGCCGCCGTTGAGCACCACCTTCTGGCCGCTCGTACCCGAGGCCTCCAGCGGCCGGCGGGGGTTGTTCATCCAGACGTCCACGCCCTGGATGAGGTGGCGGCAGACGTTGATGTCGTAGTCTTCGACGAAGACCACGCGACCGGCGAACCGCGGATCGTTGCGGAGGTTGGCGATCTTGCGAATCAGGGCCTTGCCCGGCTCGTCAGCCGGATGGGCCTTGCCCGCGTAGATGATCTGGATCGGCCGATCGGGATTGGCGATCAGGGCGTGCAACCGGTCGAGGTCCTGAAGCACGAGGTCGGCCCTCTTGTAGGTGGCGAACCGCCGCGCGAAGCCGATCGTGAGGATGTTCGGATCGAGCACCGTCTGCGCCATCTCGACTGCCTCGTCGCACTCACCGCGGCGGCGGCACTGCCGAGAGAGACGGCGGCGGACGAACTGGAGCAGAAGGTTCTTGAGGGCGTAATGCGTCTCCCAGAGTTCGCCAGGGTCGCACTCGTAGATTTTCTGCCAGACGTCGGGCTCGCCCATGCGGCGGAACCAGTTGTGCGGGAAGATGCGGTCGTAGAGTTGCAGCATCTGCCACGACAGCCACGAGGGCACGTGGACGCCGTTGGTGATGTGCCCGATCGGCACCTCCTCCTCGATCCGCCACGGCCAGAGGTTGGACCACATCTTGCGGCTGACGTGGCCGTGGAGGGCGCTGACGGCATTGGCCCGCCGCGACATCTTCAGGCCGAGCACGGTCATGCAGAACAGCTCGCCGGGATTATGGGGCTCGACGCGGCCCAGACCCATGAGCTGGTCGTGGGAGATGCCGAGAGCATCGCGGGTCGGCCCGAGGTGCTCCTCGATCAGGTGGTTGTCGAACCGGTCGTGGCCGGCTGGAACGGGCGTGTGCGTGGTGAACACCGTCTGCCGGGCCACCTTGCGGACGGCATCGTCGAAGGGATAGCCGTCGCGCTCCATGCGGCCGCGAACGGCCTCGAGCGTGGCGAACACCGAGTGGCCTTCGTTGAGGTGGTAGACGCCTGGCACGATTCCCATCGCGCGGATCGCCTTTACGCCGCCGATGCCCAGGAGGATCTCCTGTCGGATCCGCGTCCGCGTGTCGCCGCCGTAGAGGCGGCTGGTGAGCTCACGATCCTCGGGCGAGTTGCCTTCGACGTCTGAATCGAGCAGGAAGAGGCTCACACGGCCGACCGCCATCTTCCACGCCTTGGCGAACAGTGGGCCGCTCCGCGTGTCGATCTGCACCTGCACGTGCTTGCCATCGGTGTCGAGTGCGGGCTCGATCGGCAGGGCCTCGACCCGCGACTGGAGATACTCCTCGTGCTGGTAGCCATCGATGTCGAGCTGCTGGCGAAAATAGCCCTGGTCGTAAAACAGGCCCACCGCGATGAGCGGGATGCCGAGACCGCTGGCGCTCTTGATGTGGTCACCGGCGAGCACGCCGAGACCTCCCGAGTAGATCGGCACCGACTCGTGGATCCCGAACTCGGCCGAGAAGTAGACGACCGGCTTCGAGCCGAGCACGCCCGCGTTCACGTTGCTCCAGGTTGACTGCTGTCCGAGATACTCCTTCAGCCGGCGGTAGGCCTGATTGATCCGGCTGTAGAGCACGAGCTCCGCCGCCCGGGCCTCGAGCCGCTCCGGGGTGAACTCCGCGAGCAGCGCGATCGGGTTGTGGTCAAGCTGCCGCCAGCGAATGGGATCGAGTTCGCGAAAGAGGTTGGTCACCTCCGGGTGCCAGCTCCACCAGAGGTTGCGGGCCAGCGCCATGCATTTGTCGTAGAGGTTCTGCGGCGAGAGTTCGTCGAGCCGCGGCGGGGCGGGGACGATGGCGGCTCCGTTCGTGGACGTCGCGGCGACTCGGCCGCGGGCCGAGAGTTCTTCAGCCTGGCTCATGAGTGTGGCTCCGGGAGGGGAGGGGAAGGGTGGGTCACCGTGCCAGAAGGTGGGCGAGAGTATACCTACACGGTGACGCCACGCGACCGACCGACGCCGCAGCGAGTCAGCCCATGAACACGCCCTCCTTTCCGGCCATTCACGAGATTGATGGTCTCACGTGGTCACTTGCGGATCTGGCCGTGCGGACATCGGCCGAGGGGCCGTGGCGGAGCGGGGCGTTTGCTGCCCTTGCTCACAGCGGCCTCCTGGCAGCCTTCATTCCTGCGGAGCGGGGCGGCACCGCTGCCGCGGAGGCCGGCCTCGTGGCGGCGCTGGTGGAAGTTGCTGAGCGGTGCCTGACGACGGCGCTGGCCCTCACGCAATGGGCCGCCGCCGTGCGAATCATCGCCGCAGGCCCCACGGACGTGCAGAAGGAACTCCTGCCACCCCTTGCCCGCGGCGACACGCTCACGACAGTGGGGATCTCGCAGCTCACCACGAGCCGACGGCACCTCGGCCGCCCGGCGCTCGCTGCCACTCGCGATGGCGAGGCATGGCGGCTCGACGGCATCTGCCCGTGGGTGACAGGCGCCGACTCGACGCAGACAATCGTCACGGGTGCAGCAACCGATGACGGCGGCCAGATGTTCTTCATCGTGCCGACCGATGCCCCAGGGCTGTCGATCGATCCGCCACTGCAGATGCTCGGCCTCACAGGCAGCCGCACGTCGGTGGTGCGATTCGCGGGCGTGCGACCATCGCATGCGCTGCCGCCGCCGGCGAGCGGCGGCGTCCGCACTGGCGGGCTGTCCACCACCGCGCTCGCCGTGGGTTCGACGCGGGCGAGCGTCGGTGTGATCGCGAGGGAGGCGCAGGCTCGCGTCGGCCTCGGCCCCGTGGCTGCCGACTTCACCGCCGAGATCGCGGCGGTGGAGTCGCGGCTGATGACGGCCGCCGCCAGTGGCATCGAACCAGCCGACCGCGACCGGCTCCGCGCCGACTCCAACGGTCTCGTGGTCCGCGCCGCCCAGGCCGCGCTCACGGCCACGAAGGGGGCGGGCTACGTGACCGGCCATCCGGTCGAGCGGCTCGTCCGCGAGTCGCTCTTCTTCCTCGTCTGGAGCTGCCCGCAGGCGGTCACCGACGCATTTCTCTGCGATCTCACGGCCGGATAATCGCCGAAACTGGCCTTGCATCCGACGAGGGCCGCGGACGATCCTTCGAGATCACACGGGCCAAGGATTCGGCCATGCATTCACCCCGCTCGATCGTCATCGTCAAGCTTTCCGCCATCGGCGACGTGCTCCACGGAGTTCCCGTGGCCGTGGCCGCGAAGCGGGCGTTCCCCGACTGCCGGATCGGCTGGGTGGTCGAGGGCCGGGCCGCCGACGTGCTTGCCGGCCATCCGGCGATCGACCATCTCTTCCGAATGCCCCGCGGCTGGCTCAAGTCGGCCTCGCAGGTACTCTCGCTGAAGCGACAACTCCAGGCGTTCGCCGCTGACGTCGCGGTTGATCTGCAGGGGCTGCTCAAGAGCGGCGTGGCCACGTGGCTCTCCGGCGCCCCGGTCCGCATCGGCTACGCACGCCCCGCGTCCCGTGAGCATGCGTGGCTCGCCTACACGCACCCCGTCGACACCACGCTCACCCACGTCGTTGAGCGGAACTGCGACCTGCTCTCGCCGCTCGGGGTCGTGGCCACGATGCCCGCGTTCGAGATGCCTCACTGGCCCGTGAGCCGGCTGCGGATGCAGCAATGGCTTCAGGCTCAACGACTCGGCGCCACCCCCGCGATCATCAACCCCGGCGCCGGCTGGCGATCGAAGCTCTGGCCAGCCGAGCGGTTCGCCGCTGTGGCCCGCGGGCTACATCGCCGCGACGGCATGCCGTCGGTGGTGGCCTGGGCCGGCGACGTCGAGAAGGCCGCCGCGGAGCAGATCGTCAACGAGTCACTCGGCGCCGCCATCCTCGCCCCACAGACCACGCTGCAGGATCTCGGCGAACTCGCCCGCCTGGCGAGGGTGTTCATCTCGAGCGACACCGGTCCGCTCCATCTGGCCACCGCCGTGGGCACCCCGTGCGTGGGCCTCTTCGGCCCCGTGCCGGGTTCGCGAAACGGCCCCTACGGACCACGGCACGCGTGTGTCGAGCCGGCCGCGCCGCTCCGGCCGGCCTGGGATGACCGCAAAACCGACATGCTGTCGATGCACGGCATCGAGGTCGATGCGGTGCTGGCCGCCACGCAGAACCTGCTGGCCCGCTCGCAGGCCGCCTGAACGGTCTCCGTCCAAGCCTCCGGTGCCGCGAGGCATGGGGCCGCATCCTGGCGGGCGTATACTGCCGCGGTTTCCCGGAGCCGCCGCCATGCCCCGCCCACGTCGCAACCTGTTCTACCCCTTGCTCGGCATCGTGGGCTTCGCGTTCACGATCACGGCGGCGAGTTACTGCGTCTCGGTGCTCCGCGGCGTTCGCCCCGAGACTGCCCGCCAAGAACCGCACGCGATCCAGCAACTGATGGACCGCCACGGCACGTCGATCCTCGTCGGTGAACTCATCGTGCTCGCCATCGCCACGGTGGGGGCAGTCGGGCTCGACCACGTCGACGGAGAGCGGATCCGTGCGGCCCGCGACGCGGAGCGGAGGGCCTCGGCCCCGGCAGGGGAGCCCGAGGCGACCAGGTCGTGACCGCATCCGCCGCAGCGAGGATCGCGAAGCTCCGCGAGGAGATCCGGCGGCACGACCGGAAGTACTACGTCGAGGCGGCGGCCGAGATCAGCGACCGCGACTACGACCGGCTCGTCGACGAACTCCGAGAACTCGAGGCACGGCACCCCGACCTCGTCACGGCTGACAGCCCCACGCAGCGGGTGGGCGACGAGCCGGTGCCGGAGTTGCAGCCGGTCCGACACCGCGTGCCGATGATGTCGATCGACAACACCTATGGCACCGACGACTTGGCCGCGTGGGGCAAACGCGTCGAGAAACTGCTCACCGATGCCGGCCACGCCGAGCCGATCGAGTGGGTGCTGGAACTCAAGATCGACGGCGTGGCGATGTCCATGACGTATGACTTCGGCGTGCTCAAGCTGGCCGCCACGCGGGGCAACGGCGTCACGGGCGACGACGTCACCCACAACGTCCGCACGATCCACGGCGTGCCGCTGGCGCTCGGCCTGGCGACCCCGCCGGAGTCGATCGAGGTCCGTGGCGAGGTCTACATGACGAACTCCGACCTCGTGACCCTCAACGAGGCGCAGGCGACGGAAGGCCTGCCGCCGTTCGCCAACACGCGAAACGTGGCGGCGGGTAGCGTCCGGCTGCTCGACCCGCGAGAGTGTGCCGCGCGGCCGCTGCGGTTCTTCTGCCACGGGGTGGGCGACGCCACCGGCCTCGGCGCCGGATCGCAGACCGACCTGCTTGCCTGGGCGGTCGAGGCGGGCCTCCCGGTCGCCCCTGGCACGCAGGTCTTCGGCTCGCTCGACGCGCTCGTGGAGCGGGGCACGCAACTCATCGAGGAACTCCACGATCTCGACTTCGAGGTCGATGGCTTCGTGGTGAAGGTCAATCGCTTCGACCAGCAGCGAATCCTCGGGGCCACGGCCAAGAGCCCGCGCTGGGCGATCGCCTGGAAGTTCGAGAAGTTCGAGGCCACCACGACGCTCGCGGGAATCCGCGTGCAGGTGGGCCGCGGCGGCACGATCACGCCGGTGGCCGACCTCGAGCCGGTGGAACTCGCCGGCACGGTTGTCCGCCGGGCCAGCCTGCACAACGCCGAAGAAATCGCCCGCAAGGACATCCGGATCGGCGACGTGCTGGTGGTCGAGAAGGCGGGGAAGGTGATCCCGCACGTGGTCCGCGTGGAGAAGCACCTGCGGAAGGGGCGACTCCGGTCGTGGGACTTCCCCACGGAGTGCCCCGAGTGCGGCACCGCGGTCGTCAAGGATGAAGACGGTGTCTACATCCGTTGCCCCAACGTCGACTGCCCGGCCCGCTGCCGGGAACGGCTGCGGTTTTTCGCGTCGCGGGGAGCGATGGACATCGAAGGGCTTGGCGACAAGCTCGTGGAGCAACTCGTCTCGACCGGCCTCGTGAAGGACTACGCCGACCTCTACGCCCTCACCTCGGAGCAACTCGAACCGCTCGAACGGATGGGCAAGAAGTCGGCCGGGGCCCTCGTGGAGCAGATCGCCGGGAGCCGTTCGCGTGGCCTCGTCCGCGTGCTCAACGCCCTCGGCGTCCGGCACGTCGGCCCCCGCGTGGCCACGCTCCTCTGCGAGCGGTTCCCCACGATCGAGAAGCTGCAGGCCGCCTCGGCCGAGGATCTCGCCAACGTGCCCGAGATCGGCGACATCATCGCGGCGAGCGTGCATGAGTGGCTGCAGAGCGACTACGGCCGCCGGACGATCGACGGCCTTCGCGCCGCAGGCGTGCGGCTCGACGTGCCCGAGGCCGATCGTGTGGCCGGCGGTCCACTTACCGGCAAGACGCTCGTGGTGACGGGCACGCTCGCGGGCTTCTCGCGGCAGGAGGCCGAGCAGGCGATCCGCAAGGCGGGCGGCCGAGCATCGTCGAGCGTGTCGAAGAAGACCGACTATCTCGTCGCGGGCGAGGAAGCCGGCAGCAAGCTCGCGACCGCCACGAAACTCGGCGTGCCCGTGCTCGACGAGGCAGGGTTTCGAAAACTGCTCGCCGGCGAGCCGTAGGCGGTCATCACGCGCCTGCCACTCCGCTTCATGCCGGATGAGCCAAAGCCGGCTGCGGGACAGGTACGCGACGGGCAACTGTCCTCGTAGCACAGGTTTCCAACCTGTGCAAAGTCTGGAGCAGGTTAACAACCTGCTCTACGTTGCGTCGCACATGCCACCCGTAGCACAGGTTGGCAACCTGTGCCGTCCGCAGGTTGAAAACCTGCGGCTACTAAGGAATGACGAGGCGAGGGGCTGCCCGTGCCCCGAAGCCGGGCTATGGGAGCAAGCGCAGCCACGACCAATCCGCCTGCGGCGGATCGGTGCCCGGCGAAGCGCAGCGGACATGCAGTGAGCGGAGGGCAGGATGCCCGATGCGAACGTCCGGCGCAGGGGCATGGGCAGCCCCTCGCCGCAGCGATGGACAGACACAGGTTGAAAACCTGTGCTACGTAAGGTCGGCGAGTGAAACGGCGAAGATCGCCATCGCCAGCCCCCAGAGCGGCTCCCCTGCGAGCAGGCCAATCACGGGCCAGGCCACGAGAGCGATCCTGGCGACCGTCCGCCGCGTGGGCACAAACCAGATGCATGCCGCGAACAGGATCTCAAACGCCACGATCGCGTGTGTGACGAGATTCATCAGATACTCCGAGCCTTGATAGGCGCCGCGGAGATCGATCGCTTCGGCCCGGGAGGCCAACCACCACGCCGCCGTGCCGTTCCACCAGGCATCGCCTTTGAGCTGTGCGAGCAGGGCCGCAACCGTGATCGCCGAGGCATGCACCCGCAGCAGCCCCACGGGGATGCCTGCCCACGGCGACGTGGCAGGCGGCACACGACCGCGTCGCGCCGCGAGGAACCGGTCGAGCGACACGTCGCCGCCGCACGGGCCCGCGGCGAGGCACCAGAGCAGCACGGCCAGGCAGTCATCCGCCGGGCCTGCAAGCATCGGGCCACGGTGCAACAGCGACGCCCAGAGCACCGCTGCGGCCACGGCGGCCAATCGGGAGCAGAAGCCGACGGCGAGGCAGGAAAAGGCGATCAGCGTGGCAACGAACAACGCGGTGACCGAGGCCGACGTCACAGCCGCGTCGTAGAGCGACACTCCCCACCGCGGTCGCCACGCGGCGGCTACGTCGCGGGGGATCATGCCATCGGGCCCGAACCACGCCAGGAGGTCATCGGCATACGACCATGCGAGCAGCAAACCGAGGACACCCGTGAGGATGCGGACCACGGCCAGCGGCCTGAGCGGCGTGGGCGTGAACCAGAACCGCATCCAGGTCTCACCGACAGTTGTCGGTCGCACCGAGTCGGAGCCGGCCCCGCTCATGGCGCATCCTCCGCTGCGGCGCGTGGCTGCGGACGCACGAGCGGCGCGACCTCGCCCCGTGGCGCTTCCCGGATCAGTTGCACGTCGTCGGCCACGCGGCGGACCCGCGCCGCATACACCTGCACCGCAGCGTCGGCATCGGCCGCGGCGGTCCGGTCCGGCTGCGGTAGGCGAAACACGCGGAGATCGACGTCGGCTGTTCCCAGCCCGGCAAACCCGCCGCGGCCGACGCCGGCTGCCACTGTGCTGCCGTCACCATCGAGGCCACCGACGGCGATCGTTCGCGCCAGTCGTCGCCAGCGTGCCGCCCGCTCACCCGCGATCGGGCCGGGCAGGTGGAGTGGCTCGCCGTCGCTCCCGTGCGGAACGAGTTCGATCTCTTGGTCGGCATCCTCGTCGAACCCATACGAGAACCGATGGTCGTAGCCGAGGTCGAGCCACGCCGGCGCCAGGAGCGGCGAGAAGATCCGCGACTTCACCGTGCCGAACAGCGCCGACGGGCCGCTCAGAGAGTTGGTGGCAATCGCGAGCACGAGCCCGATGAGATAGGCCACGAGCGCCACGGTCGCGCCGGCACGCACGGCCTCCCGCGGCTCGTCCGTTCGCTTCAGGCCCTCGTCGGCTCGTGTGTCGCGAGACATGCGACGGAGTGTGATCGGCAACCGAGTCAATCGCCAGTGCCGCGGGAATCCCACGGCAGCCCGGACGGTTTCGCGGGTCGGCAGCCGCTCGCGTTGACATGCCGCGCCGCAGCCGATACCGTTTTCAGTAGCAAGTTGACGCCTCGGCACGCAGGCTCCTGACGATCGCCCGACGCGGACCGGCCCCAAAACGCCGGCCTTCCGAAACGGGGGATTAGCTCAATTGGGAGAGCGTCTGGCTGGCAGCCAGAAGGTCAGGGGTTCGAATCCCCTATCCTCCACTTCGATCGAAACGATGTCTGCGGCCGAGGCGACCCGGGGCGAGCTGGCTTGGCTCGATGGCCGGACGATACCCCGTGGTGAGCTCACGCTCCCTGTCGGTGATGCCGGGTTCGTGCTCGGGGCTACGGTCACCGAGCAACTGCGGACGTTCCGAGGCGCGCTCTTCCTGCCCAACGAACACGGCCGCCGGCTTGCCGAGTCGTTGGCCGTGGTCGGGATCGACCTCACCTGGCCGATCACCACCCTGCTCGCGGCGGCCACCGACATCGCCGCACACAACCATACGCTCGGGGCGGCCACCGACGACCTGGGGCTCGTGATCTTCGCTACCCCAGGCGACCTCGCCGCGCAGCACGATGGCCGCAGCGGTCGACCGCGGGTCGCGATCCACACGTTTCCGCTCGCCTTTGCCCTGTGGGCCGACGCCTTCGATCGTGGTGTCGCGGTCCGTACGGTGTCGGTGACCCAGGTGCCCGAGTCCTGCTGGCCGCTCAAGGCGAAGGTCCGCAGCCGGCTCCACTATCACCTCGCCGACCGCGAGGCGCATGCCGCGGAACCCGGGGCCCGCGCGATCCTTGCGCATTCCGATGGCAGGATCAGTGAGACCTCCACCGCGAACGTGGCCGTCGTCAAGGATGGCACCGTAATGACGCCGTCTCAGAGCGACTCGCTCGGTGGCGTGAGCCTCGCCTGCGCGATGCGGCTGGCCACCTCACTCGGTATCAACTGGAGCGAGCGATCGCTCACAGCTGCCGACCTCGCCACCGCCGATGAGATCCTGCTCACGAGCACGCCGTCCTGCATCCTGCCCGCGACGACGTTGAATGGCGAGAGTATTGGCACCGGCCGTCCCGGGCCGGTGTTTCGGGCGATTCTCGGAGCCTGGAGCGATCTCGCGGGGCTGGATATCGCCGAGCAGTCCCGCCGCCATCGCCAGCGCCCCACCTCGTGACGCTTTGCTACGGCGTTGCGCACGGCACCACCGTTCTGGTGATCCTCTCCACCGCGGTCTATCTTTTCATGACACCGGCTTACGAACTTCTCGGTGGTGTGCTCATTCCCTTGCCATCCACGGAACCAACGGCATCATGCCCAAGGCAGTCCGTCTCCTGCTCTGCCTGACGGCCGCGGCAATCGCGGTGCCGCTCATCCCCTGGCTGCTGTGGGGCACGCGGCTCGATCACGCTGTCGCCGCCTGGCTCGATCCGCCTCCGCCACCTGCCGTGCTCGCCGCCGCGGAGATCGGCGTGCTGGCCGCGGACATCCTTCTCCCCGTGCCCTCGAGCCTCGTCGCCACGCTTGGCGGGGCGAGCCTCGGCTTGGCCGCCGGCACCGCCTGCGGCTGGGCCGGCCTGACGATTGGCTCGCTCGCCGGTTGGTGGCTTGGCTGGGCGGCAGGCCGGCGGAGCGTCACCGCACTCGACGACCGCGAGCAGGCCGTTCTCAACGCTCGCCAGCGGACGTTGGGACCGTTGCTGGTGGTGGTCTCGCGGCCCCTGCCGATTCTCGCCGAGGCGGTGGCACTGATGGCGGGTGCTGCCGGGATGCCATGGCGGACGTTTCTGGCTGCCGCAGCGCCGGCCAACCTCACGATCGCCTTCGCGTGGAGCCTTGCCGGCACGCTCGGACAAGCCGCCGACTCCCTGCAGTGGGTGGCGCTCGCGGCGATCGTGGTGCCGGCGGCGGTCGCGGCAGTGGTTGCGGTGCGGCGACACGACGTGGGCGAGATTCCCGCCCGCTGACGGGCTACACTGCCGCCGCGACCCGCCCGCCACTCCCGGAGCCCATATGGACGCCCCTGGCTCGATCCTCGACATCTTCCTCAAGCTCGACGAAGTGCTGCACGGCGTTCTCGAGGCCTGGGGGCCTTGGACCTACGTCCTCCTGTTCGCGATCATCCTCTGCGAAACGGGCCTCGTCGTCACACCGTTCCTTCCCGGCGATTCGCTCCTGTTCGCCGCCGGGGCGATGGCGGCGATCCAGCCCGAGCACCTCAACATCGCCCTCCTCCTCGGGTTGTTGTCCGTGGCCGCCATCATCGGAGACACCCTCAACTACGCGATCGGCCGCTGGCTGGGCCCGAAGGCCTTCACGATCGACAAGTGGTTCCTCAAGCACGAGCACCTCGAGCGAACGCAGGCCTTTTACGAGAAGCACGGTGGCAAGACGATCGTGCTCGCCCGCTTCGTGCCGATCGTCCGCACCTTCGCCCCGTTCGTGGCCGGCGTGGGAAAGATGAACTACTCGACATTTCTCTTCTACAACGTCGTCGGCGGCATCGCCTGGGTGCTGATCTGCACGCTTGCCGGCTACTTCTTCGGCAACATGCCGGTGGTCAAGGAGAACTTCGAACTCGTCGTGGTGGGCATCGTGGTCGTGTCGGTGCTGCCGCTGGCCTGGGAAATGTGGTCGGCCCGCCGCAAGTAGCACAGGTTTCCAACCTGTGCCGAACCGCAGGTTGCCAACCTGCGGCTACGTAGGTGCAGGTTGGCAACCTGCACGTGAACCGGCGAGGGGCTTGTTCGACGTACGTTGCCAACCGGCAGCTACGTGTTCGCCATCGCCTCGTCGAACACCGCGTTGAACTCGGCGCGGACCCGGCTGGTCGTGTCGCGGACATCGGCGACGAGCGACTCGGTGTCGACGTAGCCGAGCAGGTGGGCGAGCTTTCGCCGCTCGTCGCCCGACTCGGGAAAATCGTGGCGGGCGACCGCGTCGATCAGGCGGAGTCGGCCTTCGATCGCGCGAAGGGTGCGGTACGCGCGTTCCAGAAACGCAAACCGCTCGTCTCCGAGCAGGCCCGCCTCGCGAAGTGCCACGAGGGCCGGCAGCGTGCCGTTGGTCCGCAGCCGGGGCTGCCGGCCGCCGTGCACGAGTTGCAGCATCTGGGCGACGAACTCGATGTCGACCACGCCCCCGGGGCCGCGTTTGAGGTTCGCCGGCCGTGCTCCCTCCTCCATGCGAAACCGCATGCGGCGGATCGCCTCGATCTCTTCGGACCGCCACGTCCGGCCGTAAGTCGCGGCGTCGATGATGCGACGGACCTCGGCGGCCGCTGCGGCACCGGCCACCACGGGCCGGGCCTTCACGAGCGCCTGCCGCTCCCACACGGCCGCCGGGCCATCCTCGGCGAAGTAGCGGGCAAACTCGGCCAGCGAGATCGCGGCCGGGCCGCTCCTGCCACTCGGCCGCAGCCGCGAGTCCATCTCGTAGAGGCGTCCCTGCGGCCCGAACGCGTTGAACACACGCGTCGTCCGCTGGGCCAGTTCGCCAAAAAAATGGGCGTTGCTCGTTCCCTCGGCGGGCCTGCGTCCGCGGCGGGCCGGCACCGTCATGCCATCATGGTCATAGAGGAAAATCACGTCGAGATCGCTGGCGTAGTTCATCTCACGGCCACCGAACTTGCCCATGGCGAGCACGATCGGGCCGGCGGGCCCACCATCGGCCGCCTGGGGCCGCCCGAGTCGCGCCGCCAGGGTTTCCATCTCGATCGCCACGACCTGCTTCACGAGCGACTCGGCGATGCCGGTGAGCGCGGCCGTCGTGGCCTCGGCATCCTGCCGGCCCAGCATGTCGCGAACGCCCACCCGGAGCTGCTGCGACGATTTGAAAGCCTGCAGCATTGGCTCGACGTCAACCGCCCCGCGACAGAGTTCGGCGAGACTCGCCTCGAGTGACTCGGCGGTCGGCAGCCGCTCGATGAGCAGGCTGTCGAGCAGTTCGTCGATCATGCCGGGGTTCGTGGTCAGGAGGTTTGCCAGGAACGGACTCGCCGAGCAGAGACGGACGGTGAGCTCAAGCGAGGGGGGATTGAAACTAAAAAGTTCCCAGAGCACGCCCTTGCCGCCGAGCGAGTCGGCGACCGCCGCCAGGGTGACGAGCGTGGCATCGGGATCGGGCGTGCGGGCGATCGCGGCCAGGAGCCGCGGAGCGATCGCCGCGAGAAAGTGCCGGCAGCGCCGCGTCGAGAGGAACCGTACCTTCTCCTCGCCCAGCGACACGAGTGCCCGATGGGCGGTGGCGACGTCGAGAAAGCCGTGCCCTGACAGCAGCTCGCGAACCGTCTCCGCATCGGGATCGGGATCGAGCACGAGGTCAACCTCCGGCTCCGGCGCGGCGTCGTCGGGGAAGGCATCGTGCAGCAGATGGTCGAGAATTCGGCGATTCAGGGCCGTCGCCTCGGCGAGTTCCCGCCGCAGCCGATCGCGGCCGGCCGCATCGCCTCCGTAGCCGAGCCGGCTGGCCAGCCGGGCCAGATCGTCGTCGGACCTTGGGAGCGCGTGCGTCTGCCGGTCGAAGAGGATCTGGAGCCGGTGTTCCACGGTCCGCAGGAGCGTGTAGGTGCGCTCGAGGATCTCGCGCTCCTGGTCGGTGAGGGCATCGGCCTCCGCCAGCCGGCGGATCGCCTCGAGCGTGGTTCCGGTGCGGACCCGCGGCGTGTCTCCACCGCTGAGGAGCTGCAGGAACTGGATCGTGAACTCGACGTCGCGGATGCCGCCTCGGCCGCTCTTCACGTCGGTCGCGTCGCCCCCCTCGCGGATCGCTCGCTGCTCGATCCGTCGCTTGAGCGCCTTGATGCCGCTGATGTCGGCCCGGGTCAGCCAGCGCCGCCAGATCCAGGGCTCGACTGCTTCGAGCAGTCGGCGGCCGAGGTCGAGGTTCCCGCCGACGCACCTCGCCTTCACCCATGCCTGCCGCTCCCAGGTTCGCCCCGCCTGGTCGAAGTAGTGCAGCATCGGCTCCAGGGCCATCGAGGCCGGCCCGACGCTGCCATGAGGCCGCAGGCGGAGATCGACGCGGTAGGCGGCACCGTGCTCGGTGGGATCGGCGATCAGCCGCACGGCGTCCTGCACGACGCGGTCGAAGAACTCCTGGTTCGTGCATGGACGCGGGCCCTCGACCCGTCCGTCGGCGGAGTGCACGAACACGAGATCGACGTCGCTGGAGTAGTTCAGCTCGCCTCCACCAAGTTTGCCGAGCGCCATGACGGCGATCGTGGCCGGACGACCGTCCGGCTCGCGGG
>Ga0209598_10002405_pt1 | contig 14669 bp, 10 predicted proteins | sample M_140807_EF_Meta_FD_187317 | JGI IMG/M metagenome (GOLD analysis project Ga0209598, IMG submission 187317) | Freshwater microbial communities from Lake Montjoie, Canada to study carbon cycling - M_140807_EF_MetaG (SPAdes) (version 2) | ecosystem: Environmental > Aquatic > Freshwater > Lake... | reverse complement strand
ACCGTCCCAGCCTCCCCGTCGCGAACCACGATCATCCCCTCAACGTCACGGCTCATGGCCTCTCCTTTTCCAGCGTGGTGAGTTCCCTCTTGATCGCCTTGACCAACCACTCGTTGCCGGGGCTCCGCTTCATCTGGGCGAGGTGCTTCTGGAGGTAACCCCTCGGCACAAGCCGGATCAGTTCGCCCTTGTACGGCCCCCACATGAGCCGTGCCCCCTGCCGCTTGGGCGTGACGGCGGTCGGCTTGGCGAACACATCCGCCGACCGCGAATCAAAGGTCACGCCGACCACGCACTCGCTCCGACGCTCCTTCTCTGCGATCATCTCGGCTCTCGCCCGCTCTGCCTCACGACGCTCCTCGTCGCGGGCCTCCTGCTGGAGTTCCGCCAGAGTCATGTCCTGCGCTTCTGTGCGGCGGATCAGAGCCTCGCGATACTTCTGCTTCTTTCGCGGAATCACCACATCGATGGCACTACACACCCGGTGGTAGCGGTGCGTGTCTGTGTAGTCGATGAGCAGGCAGTCGCTCTTCCTGCCCTGCTTGATCGCCAGCCGCCGCAGGTACTCGGTCGGCTGCTCGCAGTCCTTGGGGTCGGGGCGCAGGCCACGACCGACCGTCTGGATGTAGGCGGGCAGGCTGGCGATGGGTCGCAGTACATGTATCTCGCTGCATCGCTGGCTGTCCCAGCCCATGCGGAGGCATGCCACGTTGCAGATTAGTTTCGCCTCGCCGCCCTCAAACCTCGCAAGTTCCTCCTGCCTCTGGGCTGGGGACATACGGCTATGGACGAGGGCGGTCGGGATGCGATGCCGAGACTCAAGCAGCATGCGGCAGTCCTCGGCGTGGTCTATTGACGCACAGTAGACAGCACCGCTGCGAGCCGCATCGTGATTGGCAGCGACCAATGCACACGCCTCTTGCAGTGCCGCCTCGCTGCGGAGGATTCGCTCGACCTCCTGTGAGGAGAAGTCACCGAACACCTTGCAGCCCGTGTAGTCTGCCGACTTGATCACTACTCGCCGGGCTCGGATGGGCGTGAGCCAGCCATGCTCGATGGCGGCAGCGACTCCGTACTGCACGGGGCACGATCCGAAATAGTCCAGCGGGCTGCTGCCATCCGGTCTCTGATGAGGCGTGGCGGTGAAGCCTGCGATGTGGGCTCCCTTGTCGGCGTAGTAGTCGAGCATCGCCCGTGTGCTGGGGGCGAGGCCATAGTGAGCCTCGTCCACGATCACTAGGTCAGGCGAGAACCGCTCGGCACGACGCATGTTCCGCAGCGTGTCGAGGCTCGCCACCACGATGGGAGCGTCGGGGTTCGCCCAGTTGTTGGCCTGCTCGATCTCGACCGACCGGAGCCTATATCGCTCGACGCCCTTCGCCAACTGGTGGACGAGGGTGATCTGCGGATCGATGAGCAGCGTCTTATGGTAATGCTCCGAGAGCATCGCCTCGATGAGCGTCTTGCCCGTGCCGGTCGCCGCCTCGCAGCAAGCCCGCCCCTCCGACCGAAGGACTCCACGCATCGCCTCAACGGCATGCTGCTGGTAGTCCCTCGGTCGTGGGCGAGGGTCGTTGAATAGGTCACGACTCTCGATCATCAGGCGACCCTCCCAAAGACACTGCCGGAACGTCCAAGCCTGCGGCGCTCCGCCTCAGAGGCACTCCAGCGAGACCTGATCGCGGCTGCCCGCTCCTCGATCTCCGAAGGCGTGGGGTCGGGCTTCCTCGGGCTCCGCACCCCCGGTCGGATCAGGCCCACCAGACGCAGATGCGCCCGCACCCGGTGGAATGTCAGCCCCGTGAAGGACGCCACCTGCTTCACCGTCTTCCCCGCCTCGTAGAGCGTCTCCACCGTCCTGCACTGGCTGCCCGAAAGCCTCGTCGTGGTCGCGATCATCGTCATCTCCTCCCTGCGTGATCTCCTCGCCGCTCTCCACGCTGGAGAACAGCAGCACCTTCAGCAGCCGCACCTCTGAGATGAGGGCTGGCACATCGACCGTCACGATCTGCGGCAGAAACTCCAGATGGAGGTTCGTGATCCGCCCCTCGATCTCGTCTAAGTCCTCATGAGTCAGCACTGGCGGTCTCCTCCTTGGGCAGCAGCGAGTCGTGGATCGCCTTCAGTTCGCCGAACTGGGCCTCGGTGATCCGGCCCTGTGCGGTGGATGCCGCTGCTCGGGCGAGCGACATGGCTCGGAACTGAGGTGTGCCACCCTCACTTATGGCTTTGCGGGCCAACTCAAACGGCGTCGGGCCACGGGGCTTTTCCGGGGCCAGACCGGCACCGTCCTCGTCGCTGTCGGCAGCCACGCCGCAGAGGCAGGAGGTGTGCATGCGGCGGAGGTAGGTCGCCGCAGCCAGCCGCTTCTGGTAGTCGCCGGGGTTGCCAGCGATCCGCGACATCGACCGCTCAAACTGCCCCGACGTATGGGACAGGGTGGTGACCAGCCACTCCTCGTCACCGACGATGATCGTGCGGCTGCGAAGGACGAGGCCATGCTCGGAGAGGGCTGGAGTCACTGCGTCCAGCACCACATCCAGCGGGGCGTAGCGACCGAACGCACCCTTGGTGGTCTTCTTTATCTCACTGATCTTGGGGCGAGCCGCCGACAGTGCTGCCGTCAGCAGGTCGAGGAACTCGCTGCTGCTGGCGGGCAGGTGCCCGGTCTCGGGACGCAGCCTGTGGTCACGCACCACCGTCCGCACCGGAATGCCATCGAGGTCACACACTTCACGATCATCAGCCATTGATGCTCTCCTCTAGTTGACGCAGTGCCCACGCAGGCACCGCTAGTTCCCGAACCTCTCCGTACCCATCTGGCGACCAGTAGTCGGTCTCTGTGCGAGCGGCGATCTCATCGAGGACGCGAGTGATCAGTGCGTCCTGCGGATCGACAAGAGCGGCGGGCAGCGTCACGACCTGCACCTGATAGGGTGCGGTGGTGGACAGCGTGATGAAGTGCAGCGGTTCGTCGCTGACAACGCCCGCGAGAATTCCAAGCGTCTGATACCACGACTGCTGGAAGTGGTAGCCGTGATCTATCACAGCCTTGATCCATGTCTCCAGCGGGCGGGCATCGCGCGTTGTCTTGTAATCGAGCGCGATGCCGTCCTCGGTGATCGCGTCATACCGGCAGCGAGTGAGGTGACCGTCCGGTCGCCTGCCGAACACCGAGAGTTCGCGTTCAGCGACACGCTCGTACAGAGACACGAATGCCGGGTTGGTGAACGCCTCGGCAAGGATGGCTTCGACTAGCGCATCGGATGCCGGGCTCACCAGCAGGGCGTCGGGCGGCTGATCGGCCCGCCATGCCTTGGCAGACTTCGACTGCGACATCCCGCCGGTCGCCGTCTGGTACTCCTCGGGGATTACCGTGCGTTTAGCCCGATAAACGGGGGGTGTCACCTCCAAAGCGAGGTGTACGAGCGTACCGTCTTGCATTGCCTGCGACCCGTAGGCAGGCTGGGTTCTGGTGATGCGGGTCTGCTGGAACCAGCGAGGCCCGTGTCGGTGGAAGTCCCACGCTGGCGACTTCGACAGGATCGGGAGCGAGTGGTAGTCCTCGTTGGGCAGGTCGCGGAGAACGAACGCCTCTCCGACCGCCAGCGAGTGGGACTTACATGCTTTTAGTAGGGCCAATGTTTTGTCGTTGGTTGACATGTGCGGAAAACTTTTTAACACTCGCCGTCAGAGAAAGATGTAGATGTACATGCGTTCAGTGGAGTCTAGCAGTGCGAGACCTAATCGAGCAATACCTAAAAACACGCGAGACGAGCGCGATGTACGCTCACAACATGCGGGCGCTTGGACGCATCCTTGAGAAGGCGGGCATCACCCGCGAGACGATCAGCCGTGATCTGGTGTGGTCGCATCTCTCCTCCGTGAGAAATCGCTATCGCCCGATCACTCTCGCAGCCCGGCGAGGCATGATCGTGGCTGTCTGGAGGTGGGCCTATGAGGAGGGGCTGATCGCCCACCCACCCAAGTGCCCAGCCATCCGAGTGCCCCGCGAGCCCGTCCCCGCGTGGTCACGATCCGATCTTATCCGGCTTGTCAATAGATCGGCGGAGGCCACAGGAAAATTTTCTCCGTCTGGGTGCCCGAGAGCCCTATGGTTTGAGGCTTTTCTGCGAGTCGGCTATGAGACCGGACTCAGGCGTGGCGACCTGTTTGCCCTGCGGAGGACGAACATCCGTTCAGGGGCTGTGTGCGTCACCGCAGGCAAGACCCGGCAGGTGGTGGTGCGTCCCATCTCAGAGAAGACGAGAGACCTGCTTCATCGGCTGGGCGAGATCAGCCCTGACGGGAGGCTTTTCGGCTGGGCAATTTCGACCACCCAGATGCACCGGGAGTTTCGCAAAATTCGCAAGGCTGCCGGGATCGCAGACGGCTCCATACAGTGGCTAAGACGCTCGGCAGCCACACACCTAGAGGCTCGTATGCCGGGAAGTGCCACTCGCTTTCTCGGGCACAGCAATCCTCTCCTCGCCGCCCGCTTCTACATAGATTTCTCGCAACTCACCGAGTCAGTGCCGGTGCCGCCGCCGCTGGATGAAGCCCCATAAGCATAGCGCCCCGAGTGGATCGCGTCGTGTCCTTAAAAGGAGGTGATCTGTGCGTCTGCTCGGGGCTTTTCTTGCGCTCACTGCGGTGGCATCGGCTGATGTCATCACGGTCGAGCAGTACAACGGGGGAGCCAGCCTCTATGGCGACTATGCCGTCTGGGGGGCAGGCGACAATGCCTCGACGGTCGCATCGTTTTCGGGCACGGGCGGCTACTTGAGCGGCACCGCCGTCGCGATCAGCATGGGCAGCCCCCGAATCGCCTTGGGCTCGCTCGGCATCGAGCAGACGCAGTTCGTTGTCGGAGGCCAGACGGTGTCCTCTGGCTTGGGATACGCATCACTGAGCCCTGATTCGGTGTCGAGCGGTCAGGGGTATACCCTGTCGCTGACGCGAGACCTGCTGCTGCCACTGGAGGTCTCGCTCTACGGCTACTCGGGCGAGGCGAGGGCTCGGGTCGCCATCGGAGACCTCGCCACCATTGTCTCCGCCACGACCTATTTCCGGGCGAGCGCACAAGTATCTGCTGGCACTGGCTCTGTGCTGCTGTCCCTCATCAGGCAGCCGCTCCAGCAGACGGGACTCAGGAGTTCGGTGGCCTTGATGGCGGCGACCGCAGTCCCGTCGCCCGATCCCATTCCAGAGCCCAGCAGCCTGATGCTCACGCTGATGGGTGCTTTTCTGGTGCGTCTGTTTTTCGTCACGGCGGGACGCACGTTCACGGCGGGTCTCTAAGAATTTTTCTCGATCTTAATGAGACCGATCTGTTGACCTGATTCCTAGAATGGGGCGGCTTGCACAGAGCCCCATTCAGGAAGGGGCAGCGGTGTTTCCACCAGCCGAAGACTGAGGTCGAAACGGTGGAGTAAACACGGGCTTCTTTGGCGCAAGGGCCACAGCCCGTGGGGTGGATAGCAAAACGCTTGGTGACTCGGCGGTTTGATGCAGGCAGGTGCCCGCCACCTCGGGGTAGGAGGTCGTGATGAACGATGGTGGCCCCCCGTAATCCTATGCCACCCGCTGTGAACAAGCGAAACGACGGGGATGCCCGACCTTGTTCCGTGACTCTCCCCTGCGGGGGGGAGTCACTGTTCACTCGCTCACTCCGGGTCTACCCCACTGTGTTTAAGAGATCGCCCTACAAGAAGGAGAGATGGTGATGGAAAGAGCGAGCGAGACAACGCGGGTCGGATGCCCTCAAGTGATGACCTTTGGGAAGTGGCGGAACTGCCCTGTCACTGAGGTCGATGCCGATTACCTTCGATGGTGCGTCGATTCGATCCCCAGATGCCCTGCCTACATTGTTGCTGAAATCAAGAGGCGAGGTCGTGGGGTTGGTGTCTGCCTCGGCTCCGACTTTCTCTCTGAGAGACAGAAGGCCCGAGATGCGAAGCGTTGCCGCCGCGAGAAGGTAGCCGCCCGCCAGAGAGAGGCAGCCCTAAAAAAGCAGGCACAGATGGCGGCGGGGGTTCTGCTCACCGGCAGCGAGTATCTTCTTCTCAGGCAGGAGTTCTACTTGCTCGATGGCGACGAGTCACTGTGCCCGTTCGACACTGAAGACTACTCGTACATCGGGCCTGAGTTCCTGAACGGTCGCATGGCTATTGACCAGCAGCCCTCGCCTTTCGGCGCTCACGCTCGACCTGCTGGAGTCCCTTCCTGATCTCGTAGTTCCTGCGGAGCGAGGGAGACATCTTCTCGACATCTTCATCGGAGACGAGCGGCATCTCCATGACCCCGTAGGTTCGGAACTGGTCATCCAAAACGCGCATCGCGTCACGGTTGATGGTCTCCTGTCCATACGCCCTAAATTTGACGGGCGAAAAAGTGTTGAACAGGGCATTGCCCACTGACGCAGCCGAACTCGGGCTCTTCATGTCGCTCGCTGCCTGCGTGAAGCCGAACACTCGACCGCCAGCGGGGTAAGCGAGTTCGACTGCCTTGTCTATGAGCGTCGGCAGATTGACCTGACCCTCTGTGTTCTGCGGCATGTACTGCTTAACTGCCTGCGGCAGCACAGCGGTGAGCGTGTTCTCAAGCGATGTCGGTCTCTGGCCCAGCGGCTGCTTGGAGAATGAGTCTCGCTGGAATGCCAACTCCATCGCGGCTTTCGTGAGCGGCGCAGATCGCTTCAGGAAATTCGACGCAGTGGCTGAAGCCGTACCAGACCAATCGATGTCGTTGCCCTGCTTCCTGATGGATGCAAGATTGGCAACGCCCATCGTCGGCAGGTCGAGGTTGCTGATATATCCTCGGCGACCGTCGCCAAGGTCAGCGAGCGGCAGCCCTGTGACAGTGTCCACCCACTTCGGGATGGCGAAGCCGCCTGAATCGCGGATCGTCTGTGGCGTGTACGCATCCTCGTCGCTCTGCGTGAGCCGGTCGTTGACGCGGTACATCCGCATCAACTTGCTTTGAGGTTCTTGGAGAGCCTTCACGCCCCACTTGGTGATGCCCCGGTTATAGGCATAGAACGGGTCGAGGCGGCGCAGTCCCCGCTCGAACTCTGAGAGATCGTCGTACACGACATGCGCCGATGCAATTCTCTTGGCAGCCTCCGCCGGGGCCAATCCATTGGACATCATGGCGAGGAACCCACCGAGACGATTCAGATCGTCGGTGTAGTTCGCCATCTCTTCGCCCGCCTTGTAGAGCGCACCAGTTGTTTTGGTGTTTGCCTTGTGACCGAACACTCCGAGATACGGTGCAACTCCTTGAATGCCGAAATAGTCTGGCATCCCCTTGTTGGCGACCATCTTCCCGGCGGCGTCGGTGAGTATCTGTGATGCACTCTTCGGCACCACGCCCGGCAGCATGTTGGTGACGCTCTGGCCTGCGATGCCAGCATCCTTGTCGAGGTCGGCGGAGATTCCGGTCAGCACCTTGTGGGTGCCGATGTCCTCGTAGAAGGCGTCGAGGAGTTGCTTGTCATCCGCGATGCCCTTGTAACGCTCCAGCCCACGCAGTGCCTCGGCGGTCGCCTGCTTGTCGCCATTGAGAATCTTCGTGGCTGCTTGATACCCCCACGCAGCCTTGTCGGCACCAGCCTCCAGTGTGTTGGATACGAAGCCGCTCATGAGATCGCGGGTGTAACGCGAGGGCCAGAGCAAGACCTGTGCCTTGAACAGCCTATTGAATTGATCGACGCCCTCCCGAATTGCGCTAGCAGCCTTGGGCTGCTGGTAGTACTGATCGACCTCCTTCATCCTGCTGACGAGGTCGCTCGGGATCGAGTAGTTGGAGAGGCGGATGTCCTCTGGGTTCTTGCCCACCCGCTTGGCGACCGCAGCCCGGAGTTTGTCCGACGCACCGCCGGGCATGAACCGGGTGTCACCCTGCTTGGCGAGGTACTCGGGGAACCTCAGTGCGGGGTCTGCCGCGAGCGCCGCCTTGAAGCCCGGCATGTGGCTGTTGATCGACGCATCCTGCGTGGCAGCCCACGCCCAGAAGCCCGGCTTCTTGCCGCCCGGCATCGTTGCAAGCGCAGCCTTGTAGGCTTCCTTGAGCGCCTTGAGTTCGGGGTTGGGCGAGGTCAGGGCCAACTGGTTCAGAGCGGTTATCAGGTTGACCGAGTTGCCGCCGGGCACGTTCTTCGGTGCGACCTCGACAGCCTTGGAGGCGAGCGTGTCCAGCACCTCGGGTGTCATGGCGATCTGGCGGTATCTGCCGCCGAGATATCGCGACTGAGCGTCGAGCGTGGAGTTGGAGAGGATCGGAGCGTCACCCGGCAACTGGTTGAGCAGTTGGGCCATAGCCTTCGCCTGCTGCGGGGTGTACTTCATCGTCCCGAGTTTCGCATAGTTGCTGTTCGCGTTCTGCCGGGCACTCCAATACGCTGAGTTGGGATCGAGGACTTCCTTCTGGAGGATGTCTGCGACCTCGGCATCTGTGTACTTGACTCCCGCAGCGTTTAGCCCTCGCCCGTTCACGAACCTTTTGTCGGTGGAGTAGTACCTGAGTTGGTCGATTCCGCCGGGCAGTGCGAGGTTGGGATCGCGGGCCAGCATGTCTGCCGTGACGGGTGAGAACAGCGATTGCTTCCTCGCCTCCTTGGGGATGGCTATCCCAGCGACCGACGCATCAGCCTGATAGGGTCGGTAGCCAGCACCGTAGGGGTGCTTCAACTGGTTGGCTCGCAGCCCCCACTCCTTGCTGTCTGCGAGAGCCTGTGGGAAGCGACCGTTCTTGAGGGCGTCCACATAGGCTGCTACCTCTGGGACGCCCGCAAGGTACGCCTCGTCAGACTTGGTGTGGGCAACACCCTCAAGGAGACGGTCGATAGCGGCGAATGACTCAGGCGAGGTGACGCTTTTGATGCCGGTGGCTTGAGCCACAGCGTCTGGAATCTGTGCGTCACGCAGTTTGTTCAAATCCTGCACCGTCATGAGGCGTGCGCTCTTATCGCCTGCCGCCCCGGCGGTGTTGAACCGCATCGCCATCGCTTGGTCTTCTGCGTCGTACCTACCAGCGACATTCTTGTCGAAGAGTTGGCTGCCGAATCGGAGTGCTGGACTCCACATGATTCGGTCGCCAGCGGAATCCAGAGCCGACGCAATCTTGTCGCCGCCCGGCAGGCTGCCCGTAGCGCTGCCCGCAAGGTAATCGACCCCTATGTCCGCACCGAGTGGGCCTTGAAGGTCTGTCGGGGTTAGCCCCTGTGTCCTCGCATAGTCATCGATGCCCCTCTGGGCTTCCACCTTCTTGACCGGGTCAGCGATTTCATCGATGAGGTCTTGGATGGTGAGTGATTTCTGCGCCACTCGCGGCCCGACGAGCGGACGGGCGGCATGCTCCAGATAGTCGGCGGGTGTCGAGCCCATAGCCGTTGCTATGCGTGTCGCCTCCGCCGTGGGTGCGGCAACAACACGCTTGGATGCAATGGTCGCTGCGTTGTCGAGCAGCCCGGCAGCCTTTGCAGCCTTGCCAGCAGGGCGGAGGGCACCCAGCGGGCCACTGATGAGGTTGGTCGGGGAGAGCAGCATCTCGGTCGCCAGCCCCGTCGCGAAGTCGAGGGCACCGTTGCCCGACTTCAGGCCAGCGTTGGCAACGATCTGCTCTCCGGTCACCCGCTGGTTGGGATCGAGCGGGTTATTCCATGTTCCATCTTGCAAGAAATCCACCGCACTGCGGGCGGTGGCGTCGAGAGTGTCGAGTCCCCAGAAGAAATTCTCGATGCCGCTCGACCCGGAGGTTAGGCGGCGCAATTCTTCAGCCTTGATGGCATCTGCCATCTCGGCTTTTCTGGACTCGGAGGCAGGGACGCCGATTGCCATGAGCGGCTACTCCCCGAGTCGGTACTTGTCATAGATCGCATCCGCCACAGCGGGATCGTGAACGCCGTGCCTTGCCGCCAAGGCTCGGAACTCTTCCTTTTTCTTGCCCGGCATTCTCAGGGCAGGCATTTGATTGGGCGACGGCTCCCTCCCGGCGAGAATCTCCCTGAATGCGAGTTGCTGCATGATGATCGTGGCTTGCGTATTGGCAGCAGTCGCATCCAGACCGTTAGCAGCCATCGTCCCGGCGAGGTTGGTATGAGCGACATCATACGGCTCGTCGCCGGTATAGGTATTCGCCAGATCGATGCCAGCGTTGTAGGGGTTCGGCTTGCCGCTGGGTTTGTTCCCGCCCTGCGCCCGTGCCCATGCGTCAGTCGCAACCTGCTGTCGGTAGTTGCGAGACGCTTCTGGGCCTAGTTCCGCCGCCGCAGCCAACTTCTCTTCGGGCGAAGCGTTGGGGTTCGACAGCGTCCTGAACGCAGTGATCTGCCGGTAGGTGCGTCCGGTGGCCTGCATCTCCTGCCAATCGTTTCTGCGGCGGGCATCCTGCTGATCCAAGCGAGCCAACTTTTCCTGATGCGCCTCAAAGAGTGCGTTCTGGCGTTGCTCGGGCTTCTGCTCAAACTCATGGAACTCCATGTCGAGAGCGTCTTGCCCACCAACCCTCGTGTATTGACGCATCAAGTTTTGACGCTCGGCATTCCTCGCGACCGCGTCCCTGCCCGTCTTCTCTTCTTCTGGGGACAGAAAACCGTCGCCGTTTGAGTCCCATCGCTTTAGCCGATCCTTCTCGGTCTGCTTGCGATCCCACTCGGACTTCTTGGCTACCATCGCCTGCTGGTTCCGCTCAAATCCTGCGGGGTTATACCTGCCCTGCCTTGCGGAGCCAGCGCCCTGCTCGTTCACCCACTGGTGGAAGCCCAGTTCAGATGGGCTCATCTCCTTGAGGTCTTGCTCTGTCGGGTCGAGGAGGTTCGGGCCGGGATGCATCTCGCCCGTGACAACAGAGCCGTCCCATCGGCGCTGCGGTGCGACTGTGGCGTTCTTCCTCGCCTCCTCCTGCGCGGCGGCGGCGTCTGCACGGGACTTGCGATCCGCCTCCTGACTGCCACGCATCACATCCTTGACAGCCTGCCGACTCGCCTCTTCAGCAGTCATCCCGTTCCCGAGATGGAAAAAGTGGAGGGCACGAACGTCGGCGTCGTAGTCTCCCGTCAGTTCGGGCCTGACCACGGCAGCAGCCACATCGCGAGCGGACTTCCCGCCAGCGTCTGGCGTTGGTGCAGTCTCGGGAGTCACTTGGGCCTTGGCCTTCACGGGCTTGGGCGCGTCCCCGACAATCGGCGGCTTGGGCTTGCCGACGTACTGAGGTCGCTTACGCTCTGCGATGCTTTGCTGCCTCGGGTCAGCCTGCCACGGCATCTCGGGCTGCGATTGAACGTACTCGCGGTCTCGCGGCGAGAGCCGAGACATCGGCACATACGTCTCGCCAGTGGCGGTCTTGATTCTCACGACCCCGTTCTGGGTGTCGAAGCCCGTCATCCGACCGAATCGCGAGTAATTCCCGGTGGTGTCAGTCCACTGATGAGGGACGATGCCTGAGTCTGGCGGCGTGACGGGCACGGGGCGTGGCTGGTTCGGCAGTGCATTGCCGCTGGCGTCCCACGCCACTGAGGCAATGTCTGGGTGCGGAGCGTCAACCTGTGCGGCGGGACGCTGCGGTGCAGGCTGTGGCGCGGCGGCGGCGGGACGCTGCGGTGCGGTCTGTGGCTCGTATGCTCCCGGTGGCGAATAGGTGCGGCGCGGGGCTTCCCACATCGCATCGGGTGCGCCGTCGAGGGCGGGGGGTTCCCATTGCGGCGGTTCAGGTGCGCCGTCGAGTGCTTGTGGCTCCCACTTCGGAGCGGGCCTCCCCTGCCGATTGAGTTCGTCGCGCCTCGCCCTGAGTCGCTCGATCCGCTGTGCCTCTGTTTCAGCCATCACCGACCTCCGTTTCGCCAATCAAAACCGGCGTAGCCCATGCTGCCGCCACGGTCTTCCCTAGTCGCCTGTATCGCCTTGAGGGCTGCCATCGCCCTGCCGATGTCTTCGCCTTCCGTATCGGAAGGTACTGGCGTTGGAGCGGCGGGAGTCCACGGCTGGAGACCCGTCTCCTGTGGCCCGTTGTCGCCTCTGTTCCAATAACCCAGCGCACCCAGCGCCGCCGCCCCGCCAATAATCGCCCTGCCCGGCGTCGTGCCTCTCCACAGGCGAGTCAGCATGCCGGGGGTCGGCGCTGCGGTGGAGGGACTAGCCTGCACAGCCGCCTGTGCGGCAGACGATCCGTTCCATCCCGGCGGCAGCGGTGGCCCCTGCATGGGGTTTGAGAATGCGGAAGAATCGGCATTCCGCGCCGCATTGCCAAGTGCGGAGCCGTCCCAATCTGGCGGCAGCGAAGGGCCATAGACAGGGTTGGAGAAAGGCTCGGACGCACCCGCCGGGAACCACTCAGACGATTGCCCCGGTGGGTTCTGTTTTGGTGGCGGCGTCGGCGGCACCCAAACCGAGTGGGCTCCCGCCGGGCTCCAAGATGATCGGAGAGGTGGAGTCAGAGGCGATGACAGACCCTCGGGGAAAGGGACGTTGTAGTCGCCAACGCTGGGCGGAATGCGATCAGGCAGGACTTCGGGCGAGTCATAGCCGTCCATCCCGAGAGCGCTCATCAAATCACTGGGTTCCGCAGACGCAGCACCAGCAGATGACAGTGCCCGACGCACATCTCTCAGCGTCTGTGCTTCGGGCGAATCTCCACCAAACCTCCTCTTCGCCTCCGCATGAAGCGGCAGCCATCCTTCGGTGGAGTCAGCGGGCGGAAAGCCCATGATGGTCGAGTCTACGTTGACCTTGCCGCCGTCCCCATAAGAGACATCCAGCAAATCGGTGCCACGACGGTCGAACAACCAAGCGTCGGACTGAGGTGTCCCGCCCGGCCCCAGCGGCTCACTGTAGGTCGATGTCGGGAACCCACGGCTATCGACAGGCGGCGGCGCTGCGGGTGCCCGTGGCTTTCTTTCCGGCTTCGCAACTGCGCTCGGTTCGGCAGGAACGCTCGTGGCAACAGGCGTGGGCGCAGGCGTCGGAGTCGGAGCGGGCGGTGGCGGGGTCAGGTTGGTCGTAGCACCCTGTCGGACTCGGGTGTTGCCCTTCCTCGGGGCTCGGGCCTTCACTGCGGCGGCGGCTGCCTTTCGCAGCCTGTCGATCTCCTTGGACGGTCCGCCAGCATCCTTCTCCATAGAGTACTGGGAGTCGAGGTCAGCCATGAGCGAGACGAGGTCTTCGTGCGGCGTGTCGCCAGAAGCGGCGATGGAGGCGAGCGCACGGTAGTCCTCGCCCAGACCACCCTTGGGTGCGGCAGGCGTGGATGCAGGAGTCGGGGTGGGCGTCGGTGTCGGCGCTGGAGTCGGCGTCGGAGCGGGGGTCGGTGCTGGAGTCGGCGCAGGCGTTGGCTCGCTCGGCGTCGTGTTCTGAGGCAGTGTCTCCGCCACAGGAACCTCTGACGTTGCCGCGACCGGCTCGCGGATTTCGGTGACAACGGGATTCCCGTCTGCGTCTCGGGTTCGGACGTATCGGATTCCGCGTTGCGCCAGAGGCAGGGGCTTCTCCACTGCCACGGTCTTCTTGCCGCCACGCTTCGGCTTCTCTTCGACGGCTTTCTCTCTGGGCTGTATGAACTTGTCGTAACGACTCGTCGCATCCGCCCGGTCGAGGCCAGCGAGCATCTCCTCAAAAGACTTCCGCTCGGTGCGGGCGTCCAGCAGGGCGTTCCGGTCGAACTCCAGTTCGGCAACATCCTCGCCCGCGTTCTTGCCCGCTTTGATTGCCTCATCGAGGTAGTCGCGAACTTCGTCAAGGCCCATGCCATTGTACTTCGCATCGAAGATCGCCACCATCTCATCGGCACCCTTGCCCGCGTAGACGCCCGGTGTCGCCGTGGACTTGGGCAGGTCTACGGTCATCGGTACACGGGTCACATCCGCAGGTGCGTCGTTCGACAAGCCAGAACGCAACTTCACCTTGTCGAGTGGCACAGCCAATCCGCCAGCCACGGTGATGGGGCGGGAGTTGTATGGGTGAATGTCCATCACTCGGGTGGGCGTGACATCGGGGCTGGAAACAGGTATGCGTCCCGCCTCGACATCACCCGAAACGGCTTCACGCTGGAACTTCTGGAGGTCGGGGCCGGGAACGTAGGACTTCCGACCGGCACCCGTCATCAAGGCATCGAACACACCCATCACCGAGTCCGCTGCGGCAACCCGCGAGATGCGATCCGTTGTCGGGGTGTTCCGATTGACGATGCTCTGTGCGACCTTCAGAGCCTGACGCTGTGCGGATTCATCCGGGGCGGTGCGGAGGAACTCAAGGATCGCGTCCCCCTTCTCCTTGTACATGTCCCTGACAAGCCAGTGCGCTGTATCAACTCGCTTCTCTGGCCCCTGCATTCTGGAATCGCCAACGGGCGACTTAACGCCGCCGGGATCGAAGCCGCCCTCGATCATTTCCTCTCGGGAGCGAGTCAGCCCCATGCCCTCGGCGGCGGCGGGATTGAAACCGGAAGCCTCTGTCACCTTTCGGGCGAGCGTCTCTTGCTTTGAGTTGTTGGAGCGAGCATCGAGCAGGGCACCCTTCTTGTCGGTCGTGCCTGTCTTGTTGCCGTAGTAGCCCTCTTTCATCCGCCCCAGTTTCCCCGGCGAACCAGAGCGTGGGGCGGAAGGCAGGGCAGCCTCTTCTCCTGTCGGAAGAACCTGACCGCGAGCCCGACTGCGTGGGTCTTTGTAGAGCGAGACG
>Ga0209598_10002400_pt1 | contig 14680 bp, 14 predicted proteins | sample M_140807_EF_Meta_FD_187317 | JGI IMG/M metagenome (GOLD analysis project Ga0209598, IMG submission 187317) | Freshwater microbial communities from Lake Montjoie, Canada to study carbon cycling - M_140807_EF_MetaG (SPAdes) (version 2) | ecosystem: Environmental > Aquatic > Freshwater > Lake... | reverse complement strand
GCGGGACATGCCTGCCGAAAGGCGCAGGCAGGAGGTTCCGATCACCTCGGCGCCGATCGCCAGGATCAGCAGCAGCCAGGGGCTTGGTGAGGGCATGGCAGACGGGCGGGCAGGGGCATCTCCCTAGGATCGTGTCACCACAAGAACCCCGCGGCGGGACATCAGAACGCGAATGACCGACGTACCCGCCGCCCGCATCCGCAACTTCTGCATCATTGCCCACATCGACCATGGCAAATCGACCCTGGCCGATCGCCTGCTTCAGCAGACCGGCACCGTGGCGGCCCGCGACATGCAGGAGCAGTTCCTCGACAACATGGATCTCGAGCGGGAGCGGGGCATCACGATCAAGCTGCAGGCGGCGCGGATGGAATTCAAGGCCGCCGATGGCCTCACCTACATCCTCAACCTGATCGACACCCCCGGCCATGTGGACTTCTCCTATGAGGTGAGCCGCTCGCTGCTGGCCTGCGAGGGGGCGTTGCTGGTGGTAGATGCCAGCCAGGGCGTGGAGGCCCAGACCCTGGCCAATGTGTATCTGGCGCTCGAGAATGATCTGGAAATCATTCCAGTGCTCAATAAGATCGATCTGCCTGGCGCCGATCCCGAGCGGATCAGTGAAGAGATCGAAGCGATCATCGGCCTCGACACCAGCAACGCGATCCCCTGTTCCGCCAAGACCGGTCTCGGGGTGCCCGACATTCTCCAGGCGGTGGTCGATCGCGTTCCACCCCCTCCGGACCGCATCGAGGAGCCGCTGCGGGCCCTGATCTTTGATTCCTATTACGACGCCTACCGCGGCGTAATCGTGTATTTCCGCGTGATCAGCGGCACGATCGCCCGCCGCGACAAGGTGCTGCTGATGGCCAGCGGCAAGACCTACGAACTCGATGAGGTGGGCGTGATGGCGCCGGACCAGCGCCAGGTGGAGAGCCTTCACGCCGGTGAAGTGGGCTACCTGGCCGCTTCGATCAAGGCCGTGGCCGATGCCCGCGTCGGCGACACGATCACCCTGGTGGCGAATCCCGCTAGCGAGCCGCTGCCGGGTTACACCGAAGCCAAGCCGATGGTCTTCTGCGGCCTCTTCCCCACCGACGCCGACCAGTACCCCGATCTGCGTGAGGCCCTCGACAAGCTCAAGCTCTCCGACGCCGCCCTCCAGTACGAGCCGGAGACCAGCAGTGCCATGGGTTTCGGCTTCCGTTGCGGCTTCCTGGGACTGCTGCACATGGAGATCGTGCAGGAGCGCCTCGAGCGCGAGTATGACCTCGACCTGATCGTGACCGCTCCCTCGGTGATCTACAAGGTGAACATGCTCGATGGCAGTGAGCTGAAGATCGACAACCCCGCCACCCTGCCCGATCCCCAGAAGCGCGAATCGATTGAGGAGCCCTATGTGAAGCTGGAGATCTATACCCCCAATACGTATAACGGCGCCCTGATGGAGCTTTGTCAGGAGCGGCGCGGTGAATTCATTGATATGAAATACATCACCACCGATCGGGTTACGTTGCATTATGAAATGCCCCTGGCGGAGGTGGTCACCGATTTCTTCGATCAGATGAAGAGTCGCACCAAGGGCTATGCCTCGATGGAGTACAGCCTGATTGGCTACCGCAAGAATGAGCTGGTGCGCCTCGATGTGCTGATCAATGCCGAGAAGGCTGATCCACTCACCACGATCGTGCACCGCGACAAGGCCTACAACGTGGGCAAGGGGCTGGTGGAGAAGCTCAAGGAGCTCATCCCCCGCCAGCAGTTCAAGATCCCGATCCAGGCCGCCATCGGCAGCCGCGTGATCGCCTCTGAGAGCATCAGCGCCATCCGCAAAGATGTGCTCGCCAAGTGCTATGGCGGCGATATCTCCCGCAAGAAGAAGCTGCTTCAGAAGCAGGCCAAGGGCAAGAAGCGGATGAAGGCGATGGGCAAAGTGGAGGTGCCCCAGGAGGCCTTCATGGCGGTGCTGAAACTGAATCAATGACCAGATGAATCAACAGCGCAATCAATGACTGGTACCGATCGCGTCCCAGTGGGGCGCCGGTTGGATCTGCGATTCAGCAACACCGCTGGCTAGGAGCGGGCTGAGGTGGCGAAGCGCCTTGTCCGCCGCCGGGAACCCTTGCCCAGTGATCACACCCCGCCGCCATGGGAGCCGTTGTTCCCCGCAGACCCCAGCGATCCCGATCCTCGGAGCAGGGTTTCATTCTCCCGCTGGCCCTTGGGGTTTCCCTGTTGGCGTTGCTCGGCAGCCTCTCGCTTCAGTCGGTGGCCCTGCAGAGCCACCTCGACCAGGCGAACGAGGTCGGCCGAGGCCGCGACGAGGATGCCCTGGCCGGTGCGGCCCAGCGGCTGGTGGCTGAGCTCAATCTCCACCATTCCTGCCTTCTGCCGTTGCCCCTGAGCCGCTGGTCCGAGGAGGGCCAGGGTTGTGCGGGCCTGCCCCAGCAGGCGGCTCTGCAGGGAGAGGGCGGTGCCTTCGGGGGGAGGGTGCTCGGCTGGAGCCCTGGCCCCTGGGATGCCGAGGCCCTGATCGAGGCGGACCCCGCTGTTCCAGGGGGAATGGCCCGCCGCGCCGTGTTCCGCGTTCCCCTTCAAGCCGATCCTCCCCGGGCTTTGTTTCCCCGTTTGCTGGGCCTGAGGGGCGTGGCGCCATGAGCCTTCTGGAACTGCTCTTGGCCTCAGGGTTGCTGCTGGGCTCCGGCGCGGCTTCCGTGGGCATCTGGAACCAGGTTTCCACCGCCCTGCTGAAGCAGCGGCAGGACCTGGTGCATCTCGAGAGCCTTGAGGCGGAGATGCAGGCGGCGGAGGCCCGGCTTGGCGATCTCCAGCAGGATCGTCTCGGAAACAACCTTTCCTGCGCGGAGCAAGGGCGGCGGCTGGTGGCGCGGCTGGAGAACCAGCCCCCCCAGGCCGGCGTGGTGCGCACGATTGATGACACAGCGGAAGCCGGACTCTTCGTGCTTCGCCTTCGCGCCGGGGACCAGGTGCGTCAGCGGCTGTACAGCCCGGCGGCCTTCGGGGGCTGCGGCGTGGATGCGATCGGCGATCCAGACCAGGCTTCAGCCTCTGGGAAGGGGGAGGGAAACGGCGATGAAGCGCTCTGAAGCGTTCACCCTCACCGAACTGCTCCTGGTGGCGGCGTTGCTCACGCTCATGGGATGGATCGGCATGGCCGGCGGTGAGGAGATCCGGGCACGGCTCGCGGTTGAGGCCGCCACGCGCAGGATCCTGGTGGGGCTGGAAAGGGGCCGGGCCGCTGCGGAGCGGCAGGGAAGCCCCTGCGCCCTCAGTCTTGCTGCTGGGGGTTGGGAGGCCCCGAGGACCGGCGCTCTGCCTGCTTGCGGGGGCGTGTCCCTCAGCCTTGGCGAGGGAGTGGGACCCCAGGGGGGGATGCGGGTGGAACACAACCTCCCGCAGGCTGTGCGCTTCAGCAGCAATGGCCTGCTGCTCGATGGCGGCACGGTGGTCGTGAGCCACCGTGCCACGGCGCTCAGCCGCTGTGTGGTGATCTCTCTGCCCCTTGGGGTCACCCGGGTGGGGCTCCATGGCGATGGCACCTGCCGTCCAGACCCCTTGCTCTGACCATGGCCGCTGTCTCCCGATCCCCATCGGTGTCCGCCTGCGCCGGTTGCGGGCCCCGCCGCCGAGCCGGAGCCTTCACCCTGGTGGAGCTGCTGCTGGCCACGGCGACCGGACTGGTGCTCTGCGGGGTGGTGGTGCAGCTGCTGCTGGCTGAGGAGCGGCAGGGGGCCGTGTTGGTGCGCCAGTGGCGTGAGCGCACGCTCCAGCGCCGCACCCTGGATCTGGTTCGCTCCGACCTGCGAAGGGCCATGGCGACCCAGGTGGGTTCCGCCGGTGGCGGTGCCTGCCCCCTGGCGGGCCGCGAGCCCGTGCTTCAGATCCGTACGGCTGAGGGGCCCATCACGTACACGCTGGGTCTCCCACCCAGTCCGATCTGGAGGGGGCGGGTGCTGATGCGCTGTGGTCCTGCCTTCGGATTGCATGGAGAACCCAGCCGGGGGGAAAGTCAGAACCGGGTGGTGATCGATGCCTTGGCACCCTCTGGATTTCGGGCCGAGACCCCGGCCATCGGCCGGTTCCGCCTTTCGCTGGAGCAGGAGTTTCCCCAGATCCGCGGCGGCGGCATCCAGAAGGTGGCCTCCGCCATCGATGTGGCCGCTCCGGCTCCTGGCCCGTGATCGCGTTCGTGATCGAGCGGGGTGGCTGTGCCGCGTCCAGCAGGCCGGATGGTCGCTCAGCGAGGCCCGCGGCCTTGTGGGGTTGGAGGATTCGGCCTAAGTTGCAGCTTCTTGCAGCATTGACGGCATGGCCGTCGGCCCGGGCCGAATCAGAAATTCAGGGAACAGATCCCTTGGGCCCAGCTCTTCCAGCGATGGGCTGGTGGTACAGGCCGTGTTGGTGATGGCGCTTGTTACCACGATCGGGGTTCTGGTGATCGCCTCCCGCGTCGCGGGATCCCGGCAATCGGCATCTTCGGGGTCGATGAGCCTGGCGGCACGCCAGGCTGCGGAGTATGGCTACGCCGAGATTTTGGCTGAAATGAATCGCGATCCCAAATCCTATCTTTGGGTCACCAACTTTTCTCAGTGGAACAGCGTATCCGCCCAAGATCTGATTGATTGTGGTGTGGCGTTGCCGCCTGCGGCCGCCCCGGTTTCCGATCCAATCCCCGCGGCCACAGCCAATCAAACCCTTCCCAATTCACCATCACTATCTTATCGGCTGACGAATTATCAAGCTCCCGCCAACATTAACTCGCTCCCTGCTGGGGCTCCCGCCTGCACCAATAAATTCGGTAATCTGGTGGGAGGAACTGCCGAACTCACGATTGTTGGCACCATGAATCGCGGTTCGGGAGACACCAGCACCTTCACCATCAAGCGCACGGTTTCGGTGAGGCGAGCGGCACCGATTTTCAATAATCCGGTTACGGCTACACCATCCAGCCGTACCTATGATTCTCTTGACAGTCGATTCCCTGGCTTTCCTGCAACCCCAGGTGGAACTTATCAAGACATCACCTGTGAACCCAATGGCGGATCTTCAACGGTGATCCGATGCACAGCCGGTTCTGTAAGCGCCAACTTCAGGAGCGCAACCGCGCCAGGATCCGGCAATGATTATTTTCCCTATTCAGGTGGTGCGCCTTGGGGACCCTGTCAGCAGGTGGGCGCCACAACCACAGTGCGTTGCCTGATCAAGACAATGACGGTGACCAACAATGCCAATATGTTGGTTACAACAAAGAGGGGAACGATCGATGCGCCGGTTGAGATCTATCTCAGCGACAACATGACCATCGACCCGGGCTCCAGGCTTTCCGGCAACGACGATGCATCCGATAGAAAGGGTTGGTCGAGGTTTCGGATTTTTGGCGTTGCCTCCGGTGCAAGTTGCGGTAGCCAGACCATCACCATGAACCTTTTCACCGACACCTCGGCGCCAGCAGGCCAGCAAAAGAAACCCAATCTTCAGAATGCTTTTCTTTGGCTCAGGACTGGAAAATTGAAAAATGAATCGTCAACAGCTTTTGAAACCATCCCAGCACTTGTTGGCTCTGTTTGCCTGTTTGAGAGTTCAGTGGCAGCTCCAGCCAATCTATCCACACTTTCCACGCGCGATTTCTTTGATGGTTTAGGTGGAGCCTATGATTTTCAAGGTGTATTCGGGAGTCCAAATCCAATACGTTTTTTCTACCGTGGTTTCGGCTTTTATGAACAAGGACTCTCCTCTTGACATGAGTTGCCCAGCCTGCTCCCATGGTCGACGTGCTTTCAACCGGAGCACCGGCGCCTTCACCATTTTGGAGGTGTTGGTGGGGGTTGTTCTCGCGGCTGGAGTCGTGAGTGTGCTGGTTCCTGGTCTGATGCGCCAAATGGCCCTTGGCGAACAGTCCAATCGCTTAACGGCAGTGGAGGCGGCTGTGTCTTCTGATCTTGATTGGTTCAATAATTATGCCAGGATCTGGAAGATGAAAACAGGCAGTTACCCTGACAACAAAGCCACCTCCACTCCTTTCTCATTGATCACCAAAGCTTCTTCTTATACCTCGGCAGGTTCGGCCACCTATGATCCAACATCCGCTAACTGCGCGTCTGGACTGGCAGACGCATTGTTGGCAGACGGCAGATCGCTTTATCTGATCCCAGGTTTGTCGTCATTGAGGTCGGCGAATCTGTATAAAGCATTTTTCCCTCCCAACGAAATCAAGTCCGCCCCATCCACAACAACCATCTCTGTCACAAGTGGCGGTGTTCCTGTTTCTGATCTGAATGTGATTCGCAGTGTAGAGACCGTCGGTAATCGTATTCGGCTGACCTACACAATTCAGAGGGGTAAAGTTGATGACGCAAGAACTGATAGTTTGAATTTTGTCCGAGAGGCTTCGCTATTTGTTGAAGCTGCCGCTTGGTGTGATCGGTTGTCATGAGATCGCGTTCGCCACAGGCATTCACCATGCTGGAACTCATGGTCGTGGTCTCCGTGATCGGGATCGTGTCTTCCTTGGTGTTTACTGGCGTTTACAACTATCTCCAAGAGCAGCACCTCCGCCAGGCGGCCAATGAGATGGTCAGCTACCTGCTCTCGGCCAGAGCCCGGGCACTGCGTGACGCCAATGTGAGCGGAAAGGCCTGTGAAGTTCAGCTGAATGCCGCCACCAACACCCTTCAGCCAACTGGAGCCACTTCAAACATCTGCAATGATTCGCCTGCCTTAGCGTCTGTGAATCTGCTTGCGGCGGGCGGAGGCAGCGATCTCACCATCACCTCCAACCAGGGAAGTTCCGCCAATCTGATCACCTTCACACGTTTAGGAACGGTGGCATCAACAAATCTCTCCTCCGGATCGCTGCTAAGCTACCCAAGGATTTTCTATTTTTCGAATTCGGCTACTCAGGTGCAGCGCTGTGTGATGGTGGATTTAAATTCCTTCCGAATCGGCTGGCGCAACTCATCGTCCATTCCTCTCTGTACCTACAATGCGTATTAATCAAGCACTTCGGATGCGATCCCGTTTATCCCAGCGCGGATACACCCTGGTGGAGCTTCTGGTTGGTGTGGCTCTGGGATCGGTTGTGCTTGGCTTCCTTGGCGGCACCCTGCTGTTGTCTCAACTGAGAGTTTCCGCCAATATTCAGCGCAATCTCGACACAAAAGATGCCGCAAGTTCTGCCATTGATTTAATGAGAAGGGAGGCAAGTGTTTCTCGTTTCATGAGAAAGCCATCTGGCAGTCTTAGCGGTTCCGGATCGCCACTGGCAAATTGCTTGGGAGCTCAAATTGCTTATTTTCAGCGAACTGACCCTTCCAGTGATCCAAGTATCTGCTATAAAACCATTGCCCCTGCTGATCTGCCTTCTGTTTATCAGTCTGCCGGAATCACTGGTCCTTGTGTGCTTGTTCGCCTCGGTCGTCCTTATATGCCCAATGGCGATCTTGATAGTCTGGCAGATAAGGTTCCTTCCGTCATGCTGGACGGCATTGTGAGGTCGGGGACATCATGCGCCTCCACAACCGGCATCAGCGTGACTGTGGGATCGGGTGCTGTGAACCGTAATGCGGATGTCGAAATCACGCAGGTTTTGAACCAGGGAATAGTGGGTGCACTGAATCCCCAGATTCGTTATAAGTATGGTTTGCGAGTGCCATCCAGTCCTCAGTATGATGGCAATGAGGTTTACTCCGCATCCAGTTGTGCGACCTCCACTGGGTGCGGCGCAACTGATGAGACAACCACGCACTTCAAGCCACTGATGAGCTCTGCATCGGAGAGTTTTACGGGTAATGCTTCTAAAGAAAATGTCTTCTATTTCTCGTATCCTTATTCAGAGTATTCGTTGCAGGGAGATAGCTCTGGTTCGTCTTGCACTTACAAGCAATGCTATGTGCAGCGCAATGGTGCGGCCGTTCAACTCACCAATGTTGATGTGCTGATTTTCGCTGATCGGGAGATTCGTCCTAACACCTGATTAGCCCTTTCTTGTCGATGCGTTCCACGTCACCCCAGCCTGGTGAGAGCCCTCCTCCCGGGGATCTGGAAGCCAGGCTTGCCGAAGCCCGTTCCGCTGCGGAGTGCGGCGATCGGGTTCAGGCCGAGCGTCTTTACCTGGACCTGGTGGCCGAGGGGATTACGGATGTGCGGGCCTATTGCAACCTTGGTGTACTGGCCCTGTTGGAGAAGCACGCTGACACCGCTTTGGGCTGGTTGGAGCAGGCGGTGGCCCTCGATCCAGACCACGCCCGCTCCCATCTCAATCTGGGGATGGCCCTGCAGCTCAAGATGCGCACCGCCGAGGCCATGAAGGTGCTGAAGCGGGCCGTTGTTCTCGATCCCGCTTTGGATGAGGCCTGGAACAACCTCGGATTCGTACTGGCGGAGGATGGGCAGGCGGAAGAAGCCATGACGGCTTATCGGCAAGCCCTCGCCCTGAATCCTGCCAGCGTCAAGGCCGCCCAGAACCTGAGTGTGCTGTTGGCCAACCATGGCAACCCCCAGGCTGGCGAGAGGCTGCTCAGGGAGCTTGCGGAGGCGGTTGCCCGTGACCCGGGTGTTCTGTTTCACCTGGGCGAGATGTTGCGCCTGCAGGGCAGACTGGATGAAGCCAAGGCCGCCTACGGAGATTGTCTGGCGGAAGCTCCGGAGGATGCCGATCTGCGCATGAGTGTGGGTGTGGCTCTCCTCGGTGCGGGCCAGGCTGACGACGCCTTCACCATTGTTCTGCCGGTGTTGGCGATGCGTCCAGACGACACCAACACCTTGGTGGCTTTGGCGGTCTGTCTGCAGAAGATGGGGGAGGTGAGTCAGGCGATCGAGCTCTTTCGCCGTGCCATCAGCATCGATCCAACCAACGTTCCGGCCCACACAATGCTGGGTGCCTGCTACAGCGGCCAAGGACTTCATGGCGAGGCGATTCGCCTCTTTCGGGCCGGCATCGAGCTGGAACCCAACGACCTTGGATTACGGGTCAATCTTGCCTCCTCGCTGCGAAGCCAGGGGTTTTTTGAGGCCTCCATGGCCGAGCTCAACGGCCTGCTGGCCGATCACCCCGATTATTTAGATGCTTACGCGATCCAGATGTTCGGCTGCTCGATCGGTTCAGAACGCCTCTCCGAACTGAACCTGGAGCTGAGCCAGCGTTTCTGGGCCCTGGTGCGTCGTAGACCCAGGCTGGTGGTTCAGCCCTCGCTGGCGACCGGCGCCATTGAGGCCTCGCCGACTTTCGCTGACATCCGGCTGCTTCCTCAGGGGGCGGCGTCCTTACTCCAATTGCCGGAGGTGCGCCGGGACGGGCGGCTCAGGATCGGTTTTCTCTCCGCGGAGATCGGCGCCCATGTGGTGGCGTCGTTTCTCTTTTCTTTTCTGGAGCACTACGACCGTGAGCGCTTTGCGGTGGAACTGTTCGCCGCCTCGCGGAATTTTGATGCGCGGGCCTCGGAAATGGCCGCGCTTGCTGATCAGCACTGGTTGATGAATGCGATGGATATGGGCACGGCCCGCGACCTGATCCGCAGCCGCCAACTCGACATCCTGGTGGAGACCTCCGGCTTCACCGCCGATTCCGCGATCGAGCTGCTGGCGGAGCGCTGTGCTCCCGTTCAGTGCCATTACATCGGCTATCACGCCACCACGGGCCTCGACACCATGGACTGGTTCATCGGTGATGGGGAAACGGTGCCGGAGGATTTCGCTCCCCAATACCTGGAGGGGCTCTGGCGCTTGCCGCGCCCTTGGCTGGCCTGCCGGCCCGAGCCTGGTCTACCGCCCGCCTCCCGCCAGGACGATGATCCGGTGGCCGTGCTGGGATCCTTCAATCAGCTGGCCAAGGTTCGCGAAGAGACCCTGGGCTTCTGGGCCGCCGCCCTGCATGCGGTGCCCAACAGCCGACTGGTGCTGAAGGATCGCTCGGTGGCCGATCCGGAAAGTTGTGAGCGCATCCTCGCCACCCTGGCCTCCCTTGGTGTGGAGCGCGGGCGGATCAGCTTCCTCGCCTTTGCCGGCAGCTGGTATGAACACATGGCCAGCTACAACCAACTGGATGTGGCGCTCGACACCACACCCTGGAGCAGCGCCACCACTGGCTTTGATGCCCTCTCCATGGGTGTGCCGCTGGTGGCGATCCGGGGGGGCTGCACGGCGGCCCGCATGAGTTCCTCCATCCTCAAGGGCCTGGGCAGGCCCGAATGGATCGCCGAAACACCCGAGCAGTTCGCCCAGATCGTGGCCCAACTCTGCGCCGACTTGCCTGCCCTGCGGGGTTCCAGAGAGGAGCTTCGCTCCCGGATGCTGGCCAGCTCGCTGCTGGACGGTGAGGATCTGAGCCGTCATCTTGAGCAGGCTTTCCTCGCCATGCGCGCGCTGGCGGCACCATCTGCTTGATGGTCAAGAAAATAGCCCCCCGGATCGCACCGGGAGGCTGGAGCCAATGGGAGCTCAGAGCAGCTCCTTCAGGTCAGGTCAGGCTGCAGGACATCGTCCCGTTGGTGGCCACGCTGACAGTCGCTGCGGTTGCGCCAGTTTTGGTGGAGCTGAGGCAGTTCAGACCGTTCACGGTGCCGTTCCAGCTGCGGGAGTAGCTGGTGCTGGAACCCGCGGTGCAGCCCGGAGCTGCGGTGGGGGCGGTACCCACACCGCCGGAGGCCACAAACGAGGCACATTCCTTGGCGAGGCCCACGATTTCACCGATGCCAGCACCGGCCTGGGCTGCCGCCCGGGCACCCAGGTACTGGGGAAGGGCCACACCGGCAAGCAGACCGATGATGGCCACCACGATCATCAGTTCGATCAGGGTGAAACCCTTGGCCAGCCCTTTGCGTTGACGCAGTTTGCGAAGCAGTTCAAGTTGGAGTTTGGTGCGCATGGATCAAAAAGCACGCCTACGCCCCACAACATACGCGCCTCGGCCTTGGGCGTCCATGACCAGGAGTTGGCATGTTGGTGAATCAGTAACAGCCCAGATGGCCTGCCGCGGCTTGCATGTTGCCGCCCTTGACCCGGCCACTTGGGCTCTATTCAGGTTCGCCAGGCCAATCGCTCACCCATTTTTTCTGAGAGGTGAATGGATTTTTCACTCGGCTCTCAGGGTTTTCTCATCTGGCGGGGTTGCGGGGTGAGCCACCGGCCCACGGCGGGTCGCCTGTCAAGGCGGCTAACGTGAGGGAAGACCATCTAACGCGTGTCCGTTTCCCAGCTGGCTCGCCCGCGCGGTTCTTTGCGCCAATGGCTGCTGGGGGCCAGTGTGGTTGCCGTTCTGGCCGGCTATGGGGTCTTGCTCATGGCCTATGCCTGGCTGGCGGACCTCGACCGCAGAGACGCCCACCGGCAGCTGGGCAGCGAGATTCTGGTGCTGGTGGAGCAGGAGAGAAGCCTGCCTGCTGATTCATCCCTCAGCGGCGTGGACGCCTGGATCGAGGACTCCGGGCGCCAGCGATCCCTGTTCCGTGCCCTGGACCGCCGCCGCGACCGCCCTCCTCTGGCCATCGTGCGACTCCAGCAGCGGGCCCCCGGCCAGCCGGCAGGCCCCTGGGTTTACCAGGGCCGTAGCTATCTCTCCAGCAGCTTGCCCGTGGGGCCGAGGCAGGCAGGGGTTTCCCTGCAGCTGCTGCAGGATGTGACGCCCGACATCCGTAGACAGCAGCGCAACTCCTTGCTGTTGCTGGTGTTCGCGGGAATCTCCACCCTGGTGAGTGCCGCCCTGCTGCGGCCGGTGCTCAATGCCGGACTCCAGCCCCTGCGGGATCTCAGCGACCGCATGGAGCAGATTGAAACCGAAAGTCTTGCGCGCCAGCGTTTGCCCCTGGCACCCCAGCCCCGGGAACTGCAGCGGATCGCGGCCAGCTTCAACGACCTTCTGGATCGCTTGGGGGTGTCCTGGGAGCGGCAGCGGGCCTTCGTGAATGCGGTGAGTCATGAATTGCGTACGCCCATCACCCTGGTGGCTGGCTATGCGGCCCGCCTGCAGCGGCGCGGCCTCCATCTCAGCCCCGTGGAGCGGGAACAGCTGCATCTGATCGAGGAGGAAGCGGCCCGTATGGGCCGTATGGTGACCGATCTGCTCGATATCGCCCGCAGTGATGCCGGCCAGCTGACCCTGCGGCGACAGCGATTCGATGTGGTCGCCGCCTGTCTGCATGTGGTTGATCGCCTGCGGCCCGTGGCGGAGGAACGGCTCGGCCTGGAGCCGCAATCGGCGGCGTCTGAGCGCGTTGCCGAGGCCGTGGGGGATCCCGAGCGCCTGGAGCAGTGCCTGCTCAATCTCGTCGAAAACGCGCTCAAGTACAGCCCGCCCACCGGCCGGGTGCAGCTGGCCTGGGAGCGCCGGGACACGCAGGTGTTGGTGCACGTGCTCGATGAGGGGCCGGGCGTGCCGGAGGAGGACCGGGCGCGCCTGCTGGAGCGCTTCCAGCGAGGGCGGAGCACCGGCGATGTGCCCGGCAGTGGAATCGGTCTGGCGGTGGTGGACACCCTGATGCAGGCCATGGGGGGGCGGGTGGAAATCGGTGACGCCCCTGGAGGAGGGGCCGATTTCCGGTTGGTGTTGCCCGCGGCCCCTGATCAGGAAGTCAGTGAGCCTGGTCCATCAGCTCCGCAAGCAGGGCCGGCAGCCCTGTCTTGACCACGTAGCCATCGGCTCCAGCGGCCCTGACCTCCTCCGCATCAACGGGATCCCAGTGGCCGCTCATCAGCACCACCTTGGTGGCCAGCCCCTGCTGGCGCAGCTGGCGCAGGCAGGCGATGCCATCCATCTCCGGCAGACCCACATCCAGCAGAACAAGGTCAAAGGAGGCGCCAAGGAGGCCATCAAGGGCCTCCTTGGCGGAGCTGAAGCACACCACCAGGGCGCCCAGGTCCTCGAGTTCGAGCCGCAGCAAGGTGCGGATCCTCACATCGTCATCCACGATCGCCACGGAGCGGGGTGTGGGGGTGTCGGCCATCCAATCAGGCGCGCACATCGCCCTCCCGCAGCATGAAACCCACACCGCGCACCGTCTGGATCAGGGTGGGGCGCCCGGCCTGCTCGAGTTTGCGGCGCAGGTAACGCACGTAGACATCAAGAAGGTTGTCATCACCGAAGTGGTTCTCCCCCCAAACGGCCCGCAGGATCGCCTGTCTCTCAAGAACCCGGTTGGGCGATTCCATCAGGTGGCGAAGCAGTTCGAACTCCCGAACCGACAGCATGATCGGAGCTCCTGAGCGGCTGACCTCGCGGGTGGCCGTGTCGAGGATCAGATCGGAATAGATCAGCCGCTCGCCGTTGTCATCATCCTGGCCGTAGGTGCTGCGGCGCAGATGGGCCCGCAGCCTGGCCAGCAGCTCCTCCACGGAGAAGGGTTTGATCATGAAGTCGTCGGCGCCTGAATCGAGGGCCTCAACCCGCTCCTGCACGCCGTCCTGGCCGGTGAGCATCACGATCGGGGTGGTGATGCCGCTGGCGCGGATGCGGCGACACACCTCAACACCGCTGAAATCAGGCAACAGCCAGTCGAGAAGAATCAGATCGCCGGGATTTTCGCGCAGGGCGATCAGGGCACCCTGGCCATCGGCCGCCTCACGCACGGCGTAGCCCTCGACTTCCAATTCCCCGCTGAGGAACTGCCGAAGACGGGGGTCGTCGTCCACGATCAAGACCTGAAGCGCGCCGCTGCGCGGCTTGCTGGGGTTCGAATCCGGGTCCAGCGATGGGGTCACACAGGCGCTCGGGAGGGCCCCGGTCTGGAAGAGGCTGTTACGCCCAGATTACGAAACCGAAAGCCTGCTGCTGTTGTCCAGGCTGCCAGTGGCATGGATGACGGTTCAGACTGCCCCTTCCTGCTCTCGATCCGGTGCTGCGTCTTGTCCGGCTTTCGGCCGGTGCCACCCTGTCAGCGCGCATGGCCCGCTGGGGTGTGGCGATCGTGCTGGCCTACGGGGCCGTGGCCCTGATCACGCCGCTGCTGATCCATCTGGGCCTGCTGGCCGATCCCAATGCCGGCCTGGCCCATCCGATCTACGCGCCGCCCTCCCTGGCCCATTGGTGCGGCACGGACCGGCTGGGTCGGGATGTGTGCGTGCGCACCCTGGCCGGCAGCGGCGTGGCCCTGCAGGTGGTGGCGATTGCCCTGGTGCTGGCCCTGTTGATCGGGGTGCCCCTCGGGATGGTGAGCGGCTACCTGGGCGGCTGGGTGGACCGGGTGCTGGTGCTGCTCATGGATACGCTTTACACCCTGCCGGTTCTGCTCCTCTCGGTGGTGCTGGCCTTTCTGCTCGGGCGGGGACTGCCCAACGCGGCCGCTGCCCTGTGTGTGGTTTACGTTCCTCAGTACTTCCGGGTGGTACGCAACCAGAGCGCCCAGGTGAAGGCCGAACTGTTCGTGGAGGCGGCCCGCTCGCTTGGGGCCGGTCCTGTGTGGATCCTGCGGCGTTATCTGCTGCGCAATGTGATCACCTCGGTGCCGGTTCTACTCACGCTCAATGCCGCTGATGCGGTGCTGGTGCTAGGCGGCCTGGGTTTTCTGGGCCTGGGTTTGCCTGAAACCATTCCCGAATGGGGCGGTGATCTCCAACAGGCGCTCACGGCAGTGCCCACGGGCATCTGGTGGACGGCCCTTTATCCCGGACTGGCGATGTTTGTGCTGGTGCTGGGCCTTTCCTTTCTGGGTGAGGGGCTGGAGCAGTGGTTGAG
>Ga0209598_10002399_pt1 | contig 14684 bp, 18 predicted proteins | sample M_140807_EF_Meta_FD_187317 | JGI IMG/M metagenome (GOLD analysis project Ga0209598, IMG submission 187317) | Freshwater microbial communities from Lake Montjoie, Canada to study carbon cycling - M_140807_EF_MetaG (SPAdes) (version 2) | ecosystem: Environmental > Aquatic > Freshwater > Lake... | reverse complement strand
GAGATATTAGGATACTCAATCCGTTTATTAATTCATTATCTGAAATTTAAAGAAGTACCTATTCCTTACTAATTCATAGCTTGATTCAGCAACGCCCCAAAATGAGTATGTTTTTATCGGTATGGATCACTTTGCTAAACCCGATGATGAATTAGCGATCGCGCAACAAAAAGGAGAACTCCATCGTAATTTTCAAGGATATACCACCCAGCCCGAATCCGATTTACTGGGTTTTGGCATGACCTCCATTAGTATGTTGCAGGATGTTTATATTCAAAACCATAAACATTTAAAGGACTTTTATAAAGCCATTGATTCCCATCAAATTCCCATCGAAAAGAGTGTCCAACTCACTCAAGATGACCTCATTCGTCGCACGGTCATTATGGAATTAATGTGTCAATTTAAACTCTCTTCCCCAGAGTTAGAAGCGAAATATAATTTAGGTTTTGATCTGGATTTTAATGATTATTTTGCTTCGGAACTGGTGGGTTTAGATGCCCTAGAAAAAGATGGTTTAATTCAACGTTGGGGAGACGGAATTGAAGTCACTCCCAGGGGACGCTTATTAATCCGAAATATTGCCGCCATTTTTGATACTTATTTGAGTAAAAAAAGTGAGGGAATTTTCTCTAAAGCGATTTAAAAGAGTTCTTTTTAGACATTACTGATAATTCTGATTGATTGGTTCTTTTTACCGTCTGCTGTCGTTGTAATCATTTTTAAGGAATTTCTAGGTTTTTATCACAGAGAGAAATGATTCGATTCACAAAAGCTTTTAGCTCTGGACAGGCTTGTATTGCAATCATGAGATCATTTTTCTTGAGAATTGCTTTGCCATGAATCGGCTTATCATAATCACTATTACATCTTCCTATTCTAAAAATTTCTTGAATTCGATAAGAAGGAGGATTATCATGATTTACTGTTTCAGGAGAACCACTAGGAGCTTTACGATTATGTTTTGCTAATGTCTGAATAGTTGACCAATAGGGAAGTAGCCAAGCTTCAAAATCGTGCAATGCTGTATGGGGATAAAAATTGGGATTATTTCCTACCCAATTTATCATTTTAGCCTTAGCATCGGCCGCATCTTTAAAATCCTTTGTTCCCGTATAAACGTCTGTCAGGGCAATTACTGCGTCATATTTATCATTGTTTAGGAGATTTTTAACAACACGCTTAAGTTTTTCTTCTTTGGGAATGCGACCATCGCAGGCAATAAATTTAAGTCTTGGCATATTTTGCCCTAAATGACCTTGCAAAAATTCACGCAGTTTCTCCCTAAATGCCACTTCAGTAGCCCCTTCAACCAAAATAGCAATTTTCATGGACGACCACCCATTATATTCATTGCCCAAACTTGATCGAGGCTATAATCTGCTAACCATTGATCCAAATTAAGAGTGTCAGCCCAGGTCATTTTTGCTTCACCTTCTTCTAGATCACAAATTAAAACTTCTTTAGGTTCAAGAAATTTAATCAATCGATCTGAGTGGGTCGCAACAATCAATTGGGTATGCTTAGAAGCCTCTCTCATGAGATAAACTAAATGTCTTAAAAGTTCGGGATGCAAGCTAACTTCTGGCTCATCTAGTAGGGTAATTGTGGTTAATTTTTGACTTTGAAGTAAAGTAACTAACCAAAGAAAACGTAGGGTTCCTTCTGATAATTCATGGACATAGATCGGCTGAGAAAAATTTCTATCTGTCCAAGTCATGGAAAGAATTCCTGCGGCAACGGGGGGAAAGTTTAATCGCTCAAAATCTGGAAAGGCAGCAGAGATAATATTTTCTACCATTTCAAAGCGATCGCCATCGGTTTCCCGAAGATCATAAAGACAGGAAATTAAGTCTTCACCCCTGGCTCCTGGTAATTTTGCAGGGCGCATTGCTTGAGGGAGTCGAATTGGGCTTTTTTCTGAAACATCTAATGGCCCATAGTAGGTACAAGAAGCCAGACTTTTTCTCAAATTCTCTGGTTCACGATACATTTTAGGCACTTGAGAAAGGGATGTTTCAAGGGGATTATGTTCCCAATTTGGTCTGACGAGTTTATGATCTTCTTGATTATAATATTTAATATCTAAACCAGACGATTCTATTTGTTTAAATGATTCATGAGTATTAAGATTACTCTGTTTTATTAAAGTTTCTGCTTTAATTTCATAGGAAAAACCTTTAGGACACAAAGTTAAAGCATAATTCAAAGCTGCTCTTTCTGGAATTTTCATTGAAACTGCAATTTCCAACTCCTGCGATTTCCCTCGCGTCAAGATTTCATTTAAGCCACCTTTGAGTTGCAAGGTATTTTGGAGATTACCACTGGCTGAAGCGGCTAGTATGGAAAGAACATCTAAAAAAGAAGTTTTTCCCGATCCATTTGCGCCAATCATGACGACAAGATCTCTCATCTCTAGTTCAATATTTTGAAGACGACGAAAACCTTTGATTGATATATGTTCAAATTTATCCATATTATTAACTGTTACCATTACTAATGGTTACATTTTCTATAAAACGAGTGTGATTAATCTGTGTACTGAATTAATAAATTTTCATTACTTTTCTAGATAAAGAGAAATGCGATCGCGTTTATTTCCTAACTGACTAAAAATAGTTCGTCTGACATAAGTTTATTTACTTAAATCTTTTAATCCAGTAATTAATTTTGTTAATGATTCGATAACCCCTAACTTTAAGGTTATATCAAGAGAAACAAGAAGCCAAGCAATAAAAATATAAGGTAAGTTTTTAAAAATTTCTTGATAAGAATTGGGAAATTTTTCATGAAATAACATCAATAACCCCATAATTATAAGTGGTAAAAGAATGCCGAAAAATCTTATTAAAGTTCCTTGTATTTTCTGAAAACGAGTTTGTTTAATAACTTCGGTTGGTAATTCAAAAGATTGCCACTCCCAAGCACCATATTTTCCAGTGAGATAATAGTAAGCAAGTTTACGAAAATCCTTTCTTAAATCATCAAGGGTTGTTTCATTCGGTGCAATTAACCATCTTCTCCTTTCACGAATATAATACGATATATTTTGAAAATGTTGTTGAATCCATTTTTGATTGCTCGGTTTTCCAATACCATAATGCCAAGGAATTAACGTTGTGACTCTGGCCAAATAGTCCATTCTAAAAAGAATCATACTTTTAACATCTCTTCTATAAATTACATCATTTCTGGTTAATTCAAGATTCAAATTAATAATTTGCATAATACATAATGTTTCTGGTATTAAATACTCCATTATTCTAAATAATAATCTAAGGTAAATAAGTTGTATTGATATTTGAAAAAATAGAATTATAATATAATTGATAAAAATAATAAGAATCTGATTAAAAGGATTTAAAGTTTTACTATTAAAAAAAACCAACTTATACAATGGAAACTTCACCAGCAACGATAGGCCAATTAATAAAGGTATCGCCCCTAATAATAATACAATGATATATTGATTTTTTTGACGTTCTACTATTTCATTATATTGTCTCTCTTCTAATCCCAAAAAATTGAGTTCTGGATTTTTTTGAACTGCCTCAAAAGTACCAACCTTCACCACCATCTTTGGGGGGTTTCCCACTGCATATCCTAGAAGATATGTTACGACGAATTGATTTATCCACGACAATTTTTGCTCCCCATCGTAAAGAAAAAAAGAGTTTGTTTTTGACTATTTTTGTCTAAATTATTATCTGATTGTTTACTCATCGCCTTTAGAAGAAATTAACTAGAATTATGATTTATTTCCTTGTAATTGGAACATATCTTCCAAAAATTTACCGATGATTCAGCTAAATCATAAGATTATTCCAATCCTTTAGTTTCATTATCCGTCAATATCCGCAGACGCACAGTTCTTTCTCCGCCCTCATCCAACTGCACCTCAATCACCTCACTCGTTAACATTTCCAACGCCGTCAAAAGCGATCGCAGATTAGGACTACTCGCACCCGTGTCCACATAGAGACGATCCGCCAGACTGCCCAAACGTTTCCAAGTCGTATAAAGTTTAGCAACGGTTTGTTCCAATTGGGTGGCTTGTTTTACCAAATCAGCCGCCGTGTTGAGACAATCTAATCGCAGAGCCTCTTCTAGGGCCATTTCCAGATCCAATGGATATTGCTTGAGGGTTTGTACCTGGGCCGCCGCATCTAGATATTTTGCCAAATTGCGGGCCGAAGAAGTCAAATTTTTAACCGTATCCACATCGGGATTTGAAGCGGCTTCTTGTTGAATTGCGGCCAGATGGGTATCGGGTAACTTTTCCATCTCCTTGACCAAGGGAGCCAAATGGCGCGAAGGTAAACTGCCATCCGAGGCTTTTTGTTTGATTTCATCGGGCAACAAATCCGAACTTACCGCCGTCCATTCATCGGATAATTGCTTCACTTCTCGACGGGTAATGCGATCGCCACTTTGGGCCGATTCACTGATCAGACGTTGGACTTCGGGGGAAGATTTGGCGGTTTCAATAAAAGCCCGTTTACTGAAATTATTAATCGTATTGGGATCGAGTTGACCTTCTGCTAATAAAGAATCCGCACTATTCGCCAGTTGAATCATCGCATAGGCTTGACTTTTGGTAATTTCTCGTTGCTTGAGCCAATCCAAGAAACCCGTTCCCCGTCCGTCTCCTCCTTTTTTCTCGCGATCGCGGATCGCCCGAATAATTCTACCCCGCCAAATTTCCGTTTGTAGATCAAAGCGATCGCAAATCTTCCAAAAACTGTCTAGTTGCAATTGAAAATCGAGTTCCTGAATCCCTTCATCTTCGGGATCGGGGATATCAAAATTCAGATCAACGGGCATTTGTAGCGCGGCAACAATATCTTCGGTAACGGGAGGAGTCTCAAGCATAGTAAATTGGAAAAGTCGGAAACGATAGAAAAAAAAGACAGTCTCTTTTAAAGTATCACACGCCCCCTATCCCAAAAAATCCTATGGTTCAACTCAGCCTTTGCATGATCGTCAAAAATGAATCAGCGAATTTAGCCCAATGCCTGACGAGCGTTAAAGATTTAGTCGATGAGATTGTCGTCTTAGATACGGGATCAAGCGATCGCACCCTAGAAATTGCTAAGGAATTTGGAGCCATTACCGCATCCCAGGAATGGACAGAAGATTTTGCGATCGCAAGAAATGAAGCTTTGAAATTGGTCACAGGCGATTGGGTTTTGGTCTTAGATGCCGATGAAATATTTAATATCAATGCAATCAAAGAAGTAAAATCTGCTATTTCCGAAGAAAATACCCTAGTGGTTAACCTGATTCGTCAAGAAATTGGCGCGTCCCAGTCTCCCTATTCCGCCGTTTCTCGACTGTTTCGTAACCATCCCGCGATCAAATTTGCTCGTCCTTACCACGAAACCATTGATGATAGTGTCTTAGCTTTATTGAAACAGGAACCCCATTGGAAGATTCTTGAATTACCGATAGTTAGCATTCTCCATTTTGGCTATACTCCCGAAGCTTTGCAAACCAAAGATAAAACCAATCGCGCTAAATTTTTATTAGAAAAAGCGTTTAAAGAAAATCCGAATGATCCCTATATTTGTAGTAAACTAGGAGCTTTATACTTACAGTTAGGACAGGAAAAGGAAGGTTTAAAATTATTAAAACAAGGTTTAAAAGCGAATACCGCGAGTGTGCCTATCTCCTTTGAATTACATTACCATTTAGCCAATGCCTACTTACATCAAAAGAAATGGGAACTGGCCAATAAACATTATCAAAAAGCGATTAATCAACCGATTTTACCGCAATTAAAGATTGGAGCGTTTAATAATTTTGCAGGTTTATTACAATCTGTCGGTGATCTCAAAAATGCTCAAATAGCCTACGAAACGATTCTCAAAATCGATCCAACCTTTGCCGTCGGTTATTACAATTTAGCCATGCTTTTAAAAGGCAAAGGACAATTACAGGACACGATCGCGCTTTACCAAAAGGCTATTAATCTCAATCCCAACTATGCAGAAGCTTATCAAAATTTAGGGGTCACTTGTTTTAAAGCGGGTTTATTACAGGAAAGTTTAGATGCGTTTAAAAAAGCGATTAGTTTATACGAATTACAGCAATCTCCTGAAGCGGAAAAATTAACGCGATCGCTGGAAGAAATGGGAATGATTTAGTTTTATTTTAGGGATTAGGAAAAAAGCCAAAGACTTTAGCCGCTCCTCCTAAAACAACAACGATTAATCCGATTAAAATACCTCGATTGGTAAATTCTTGATTTTCTAGGCGTTTGCCCAGTCCTGATACTTTTTCATCAAGTAGATTAATCTGTCCCGATAATCTTTCATCAAGTAGATTAATTTGTCCTGATAATCTTTCTTCCATACGGATTTGATTAACTTTGAGATCTGTGACAGTTTCATCAATTTTGTCTAATCTTTGGTTAATTTTGACAAATTCTTGCTTAAATTCGTTCAGGATTTCTTTTAAATCAGTCTCAATTGTAGTTGTCATCAGTTTTTCCTCCATGATTTACATTGTAGCTCAATGAATAGGGTAAATGAGTCGCCAATCTGCTGGAATGGGAAAATTAACGCGATCGCTTGAGGAATTGAAGTAGCTCCATTGACCAAAGGTAACTTATAAGTTACTCTAAATCAATATGATGGTTCAAGAATATGTCAGGGAAGACGGCTCAATTCCTTATCAAAAATGGTTTGATAGCTTGGATACTCAATCTGCTGTAAAAATAGCTGTTGCCATATCTCGCTTGGAGTTGGGTAATACATCAAATATCAAATGGTTTGATGGAATCGGTGAATATAGAATCGACTTTGGGCCAGGTTATCGAATTTACTTAGCTCAGGATGGCAAAGAATTGATTATCCTATTGGGAGGTGGAACTAAGAAACGCCAACAATCGGATATAAACAAGGCTATCGAATTATTTCAAGAATACAAAAAACGCAAAAAAAATTCTCAAAATACACAATAAAATAGGTGATTATTATGTCCTTAACCAGAGATTATAGTGAAACAATTAATTCTCGTATTCAGCGTGAACCAGCTTTTGCCCAAGCTTTATTAGATGAGGCAGTTTCTCTTTTTCTAAATGGTGAGCCAGAAACCGCTAGACTTATTTTAAGAGAATTAATTAATGCCACCATTGGATTTGAAGAACTAGCTGTTGCCACTTCAAAACCGAGTAAGAGTTTACATCGTATGTTATCAGCAAAAGGCAATCCGACAATGGATAATTTGACTTTGATTTTTGATATTTTACGAAAAATATTGAAGGTTGATATAAAAGTTTATTCAGTTTCTTGTGTCTAAAATAAGTGCGATCGCTTGAGGAAATGAGAATATAGTCCACAAAAAAAGAGAGATGCGCCTATCCCTCTTTTTCTTATTTTCAAAATCACTGAAAATTTCAGTCTTTAACCCGCAAAATAGCCGAGTTCTATCAATTTTGTCCAGACCTTGGCGACGCTTTCTTCCAAACTTTCTAAGTCCGTGCGACATTCCACTTCAGGATTTAACGGCTCTTCATAGGGGTCATCAATGCCCGTAAATCCCTTGATCTCTCCCTTTCTTGCCTTTTCGTAAAGACCCTTGACATCTCGCCCTTCACAAACTGCGAGGGGAGCATTGACAAAAATTTCTACAAAATCACCAATTTTTTGTCTGACTTCTCCACGAATATCACGATAGGGAGAAATCGCAGAAACTAAGACGATTACCCCGTGACGGGTCAACAGATGGGAAACAAAGCCGATACGACGAATATTCTCATCTCGGTCTGCCTTGCTAAAACCCAAGCCCTTCGTCAGATTGGTACGAACCACATCTCCATCTAACACTTCAATTCCGTAACCGCTTTCCCTTAATTTTTTTTCTAAGGCTTGAGTAATCGTGGTTTTTCCCGCACCACTTAATCCCGTAAACCAAAGGGTGACTCCTCGCTGATTCATGATAGTTGTGATTCCTGTTGTAACATTCTTGGTCAATTTCACAGATTATCGCGATCGGGGTCGGATGAGAAATATTTTTTAGTGTTGATCCCACAATTCATTAGACCTGTCCGAAAAGTACAAACCTAGTCTGTCATGACGTTTCAGGCGTTTACAGGAAAAGAAGGTTGTAATCAATCCTTACAAGGGGATTTAAAATGCGGGATATTGGTTAAAAAGCTGACCAAGAAACCGTTTTATGTCAATAAATCAGCGTTAAAATTGGGATGCTACCGAGCAGATGGTGGTAAGGTAATAGTCTGAAATTAAAATTTTTTATGATCGATTCAGATGACTTCTGATATCCCCATTCCCCCGACTGTCCAAATCCAATTGCAATCAGAATTGGATAAAATCCTATTGATTTTGCCCCCTCCGTCTAAGTCCGACCTTCCCAATGATTGGCCAATTTTAGAACACGCCCTTAAATCTTATCTCAAAACTAAAGAAGGATCTTGGCAACCTGAAATGCCCGTTCATCTGGTTGTGGAAGACCGACTGTTGGATGTGCGACAATTACAGGCGATCGCCGAAATTCTGGAATCTGTTCATCTCAATTTACGTTGGGTACAAACAACCCGTCGGCAAACCGCGATCGCGGCTGTTACCCTGGGTTATTCCGTGGATCAATCTCCGCCAATCCCCACCCTCTTGATTCCTGATCCTCCGCCCCCCCTTGCTCCCCCGTTATATCTCACCAGTCCCGTGCGGTCTGGCACAGAAATTCGACACCCAGGCAATATTATTCTGGTAGGAGATGTCAATCCTGGCGGCAACCTGATTGCCAATGGCGATATCCTGATTTGGGGAACCCTAAGAGGCACAGCCCACGCAGGAGCCGAGGGAAACCAAGATGCCATTATTATGATTTTGAAGTTGGGCGCGAGTCAGTTACGCATTGCCGACCTGGTAGCCAGAGTCTCCCCCGAAGCGGCTGATCAAGGAGAACCCGAAGTGGCGTATATTACTGCTGATGGTATTCGGTTAACTTCTGCTCGTAGTTTTAAAAAATCAAGTAAAATTCAGAAGACCCATGATGTATTGCTAACGACTAACCCTAAAAGAAAAAACCAAAGAAAAAACCATTGATTATTGAACTATGACTCGTATTATTGTTATAACGTCTGGAAAAGGTGGCGTAGGGAAAACGACCACTACGGCCAACTTAGGAGCATCCCTAGCGCGTTTAGGCAAAAAAGTTGCCCTGATTGATGCGGATTTCGGACTGCGGAATTTGGATCTCCTTTTGGGGCTGGAGCAACGCATTGTCTATACGGCGATCGATGTTTTATCGGGTGATTGCACCATTGATAAGGCCCTGGTCAAAGATAAACGGCTACCCAATTTAGTCCTCTTACCCGCCGCCCAAAATCGCTCAAAGGATGCGATTAACGCCGAACAGATGCAATCCCTCGTGGATCAATTGGCGAAAAAGTTTGATTACGTGATCATTGATTGTCCCGCAGGCATTGAATCGGGTTTTCGCAATGCCGTTATTCCTGCCAAGGAAGCGATTATTGTCACCACTCCTGAAATGTCGGCGGTAAGGGATGCCGATCGCGTGATTGGTTTATTAGAAGCCGAAAATATTGATCGCATTAGTGTCATCATTAATCGATTACGCCCTGAAATGATCCAGCTTAATCAGATGATTAGTGTAGAAGATATTTTAGAACTACTGGCGATTCCTTTGTTGGGGATTGTCCCTGATGATCAAAAAATCATTATTTCCACCAATAAGGGGGAACCCCTCGTTTTAGAAGAAAAACTATCCATTCCTGGTTTAGCGTTCCAAAATATTTCTCGACGCTTAGAAGGCCAAGATATTCCTTTTTTAGACTTTATGGCGGCCCATAATAGCCTGTTGAATCGTATCCGTCGCCGTTTGTTGGGGCCTTTATGAGGGAGATTTTACGGGGTTAATGCTGATCAAATTAAGTTTTCATGGGGTTGAAAATGATACTAGAACTGATTGAACGTCTGTTTGGACGGAACAATAGTAGTGGGGTTGACGCAAAAAGGCGACTGAAATTGGTAATTGCCAACGATCGCTCTGGTTTGAGTCAGGAAATGCTGGAAATGATGCGTCGGGATATTCTCGAAGTGGTCAGTCGCTATGTGGAAATTGATTCTGAGGAAATGGAGCTCTCCCTGGAAAGCGATCAACGCATGACGGCCTTGATTGCCAATTTGCCTGTACGAAGGGTGAAACGGGCGAGAAAAACACCTGAAAATAATTGAACTAAAATCAGCATAGCGATCGCGACTTGATTGAGCCGCTTATTTAGGCTGTTGTTATTGATTACTCAAATATGCGAATTTTTATTAGTACGGGAGAGGTTTCGGGGGATTTGCAGGGGGCGATGTTGGTGGAAGCTCTGCAACGTCAAGCCACTGAACGGTGCAAAGCGTTAGAAATTAAAGCTCTTGGCGGCGATCGCATGGAAAAAGCGGGGGCAGATTTGTTGTCGAATACGGCGGGGATCGGCTCGGTCGGATTATCGGAATCGTTGCGTTTTATCTTACCGACTTGGAAAATTCAACAATTAGTCAAAACCTATTTGCAGGATCATCCTGTTGATTTATTAATTTTGATTGATTATATGGGGCCAAATTTGGCGATCGCGGAGTATGTCCGTCAAAAATTTCCCCAACTGCCGATTATTTATTACATTGCGCCCCAAGCTTGGATCTGGTCGCCTATCGCCAAAGATACCCAGAAAATTGTCAATGTTACGGATAAATTGTTGGCGATTTTTCCCGAAGAAGCAGAATTTTTCAAAAATAAAGGTGTAGATGTTACCTGGGTTGGTCATCCCTTACTAGACCGCATTGCCCAGGCTCCCAATCGACAAACCGCTAGAGAAACCTTGGAAATTGCCCCTGATCAATTAGCCGTCGCTCTTTTACCCGCCTCCCGTATTCAGGAAATTAAGTATCTCCTGCCCGTTATCTGTGAAGCCGCCAAACAATTACAGGAAAAACTTCCCCAGATTCATTTTTGGTTACCCATTTCCCTCGAAACCTACCGCGATCGCATTGAACAAACGGTCAAAGATTATGGTTTAAATGTCACGCTGCTTAAAGGACAAACCCTAGAGGCGATCGCGGCATCGGATCTCGCCATTACCAAATCAGGAACGGTGAACCTAGAAATTGCCCTTTTAAATGTACCTCAAGTCATTCTCTATCGAGTGAGTCCCTTGACCATGTGGATTGCCCGTAAAATCCTCAAATTTGATGTTCCCTTCGTTGCGCCACCCAATATCGTCTTGGGATGGGAAATCGTGCCAGAACTGCTCCAGGAAGCGGCGACTCCCGAAGGAATTTACCAACAAGCCCTAGACATTCTCACTAACCCCGAACGTCGTCAAACTATTTCAGAAAATTATCATCAATTAAAAAACGCCCTGGGAGAAACAGGAGTCTGCGATCGCGCCGCCCTAGAAATTTTTAACTTTATGGAAAACCAGACAAAAAAATAAAGCAGGGACGAAACCCCGCCTTACAAATTAGCCAAAAAATTAAAAGAGCTTAGTAAAGTTCTTCTTCTTTGTGGGTTTCGATGGTGACATCGGAAGTAGGATAGGCAACACAGGTCAAAACGTAGCTAGCTTTGATTTGGTCATCATCCAAGAAGGATTGATCAGTTTGATCTACAGTTCCAGAAAGAACCTTTCCAGCACAGGTAGAACACGCACCCGCACGGCAAGAATAGGGTAAATCTAAACCCGCTTCTTCGGCCGCATCTAAAATATAGGTATCATCGTCACAATCAATAGTTGTATCAAGCCCTTCGGCTGCGTTAACTAATTTAACTTTATAAGTTGCCATTTCAAGTGTTCCTCTGATTTATCTTGCTTTGGTTAGGGTCGGATTTAGGGGAAGGGAAAAAGATTTTTCAAGCAAAAACCTGATTACGCTCCCTTCGTTAAAATCTCCCTTTGATACTACGAGAAAACCCCGACTTGTTTAGCTTTCATTAAAAAAGAAATTCTAAACCCGACTTAGAATAATTTTTGCTTATGAGATTTGGTGAGTAAGTCGTCAAATTTGTCAAGGTTTAATTGCTACAGTTAGGTTGATTTAAGGAGACGCTCCTATTCCCCAAGGTAATGTTCTAGACCTGTAGATCATATTTCTGGAAGGCAGTCAGTCTATTGATTGTGACCGATCTTCTCCACAGATTCAGTACCCTACCAAACTTGCACAAAGGAAGGATTTTGGATTAAAGCCTCGACTAAACTCCGTACCGCCGCTACCATTGCAACTTCGTCATTAAGTTGATTAATCGCAGAACCGACCCCAACGCCAGAAGCTCCCGCCGCGATCGCCATCGGAATCGTCACACTGGATAAACCCGATGCACAGAGAACAGGAACGGAAACCGCGCGAGAAATGGCATGGGCCGCCGCTAGGGTGGGGGATGCTTTTTCAATTAATCCCAAAATTCCTGCATGGCTAGGCTGAGAACTGGTTCCGCCTTCGGTTTGAATCAGATCAGCCCCTGCTTCTACTAGAACTTCAGCCAATTGTACTTGCTCATCCAACGCCAAAATATGGGGAACGGTGACGGATAAGGTCGTATAGGGCAGTAATTGACGGGTTGCTTGGGTTAGGGCTAAAACTTCAGGAGATTCAAAACGACGACCCTGGGCATAAAAACTATCAAAATTACCAATTTCGACCAAATCTGCCCCTGCATCCACTGCATCCACTAATAATTGGGGATCGACAGCCGACACACAGATCGGTAAATCAATCAGTTGTCGGACATGACGGATAAGGTCAACATCGGCGGCAATATCGACAAAGGTTGCACCGCCAGCCTGGGCCGCTTTCACGACAGCCGTTACATTTTCGGTATTGAAATTATTCAGTCCACTGATCACTTTCAGGGCGCGGCGTTGACGAAGAGCTTGCTGTAAAGAAGAATTGATAGTCATAATTTTTTCGATAATCCTGATTAGGCAATTATTATAACGGATTGCTGGATAAAAAATGGTAATTTACGTTGCCTAAATTTTTAATTATTAGACTTTTATTTAATAACACTCAACTATATTATTTTCATTATTCTCATTTTAATTTAGCAATCATTAGTGCTATTCTAGAAAAAATTTTGCTCACTTTTTCTAATGTCCCTGACTACTTCCTCCCCTTTATCAACCGATTCCATTCGCACTTCTCCTATTAATTTCAATCATTGGTATGTGCTGGCCCTAAGTAAGGAAGTGACCGATAAACCTCTCTCTGTAACACTTTGGCATCAGTCGATTGTCCTTTTTCGCGATCGCAATAGAGCCATTCATGCCCTAGAAGACCGTTGCCCCCATCGTCACGTCAAACTCAGTGAGGGTAAAGTCATTGGCGATCGGCTTGAGTGCGCCTATCACGGTTGGCAATTGGATCAAACGGGTCGATGTACCTCCATTCCCTACCTCACCGAAAAACAGAAATTACCTAATTTTAAAATTCGTTCCTATCCCGTCAGAGAATTAGATGGTTTTATTTGGGTTTTTCCAGGGGATTTAGACTATTTAGAACAAACTCAAATAGAGCCGATGGGCATTCCTGAGTGGGAGCATTTGAATTATATTGGTTCCGTTGCAACCATTGACTGTCAAGGACATTTTTCTTTTTTAATTGAAAACTTAATGGATATGTATCATGGACATTTACATGATAATTATCAAGCCTGGGCATCCGCAAAGTTAGAAAAATTATCTGCCGATCGCGATCGCGTCGATGCCTACTATGAAGCTGAGAGTTATTATAAAATTGATAAAATTTGGTCAATTTCCCAGCTATTTTTTCCAGCCCTGAGACGCTTACACCCCGAACCCCTCACAGTCAGTTATAACTATCCCCATTGGCTCTCCACATTAGGAAGTGATTTTAAAATTTATTGTTTATTTTGCCCTGTGAGCGAAACCCAAACCCGTGCCTATTTAATTCATTTTACGTCTCTGAATGCTTTTCCGAATTTACACAAATCTCCCCTTTGGGTGCGCCGATTTTTTAAGGATAAATTATTTAACGCCGCCAAAAAACTATTAGAAGGATTAATTCGTCAGGATGTTTTAATGATCGAACAGGAACAACAATTTTATTCAAACAATCCCCAACAACGAAGTTATGAAGTTAATCCGACCTTGGGTAAGGTTCAAGCTTTAATTCGTCAACAGGCTCAGAATAATTTAAGCGATATTAAAATATAATTAGTTAAAGACAAATTTCATTCAAAAAGAGGTTGTATGATTACTTTTCAAGAAATTATCGATTCCATTGAAGTATTATCAACCGAAGACCAAGATCAGTTATTTGAACTAATTCGTAAACGACGAGTTGAGGCTCGACGGGCTCAGATTGCGGCCAATGCTCAGGAGGTGTTTCAGGCTGTAGAAATGGGAACTGCTAAACGAGGAACTTTTGAAGAGTTGAAATCTTATTTATTAGAGGATGATAATGAATGATTTTAACAACGGATAGTAAGTTTAAGAAAAGTTTCAAGAAAAATCCTCAGTTACAAGCCAAAATATTAGCAGTTTTAGAATTATTGAGTGATGATCCTTTTACGACCTCCTTAAAATCTCATAAATTAACAGGTCAATTGGATGGTTTGTGGTCTTGTTCAGTTACCTATGATTGTCGAATTATTTTTTCTTTTCGGCAAGACTCCGTAACAGGGGATGATTTAATTGT
>Ga0209598_10002396_pt1 | contig 14691 bp, 15 predicted proteins | sample M_140807_EF_Meta_FD_187317 | JGI IMG/M metagenome (GOLD analysis project Ga0209598, IMG submission 187317) | Freshwater microbial communities from Lake Montjoie, Canada to study carbon cycling - M_140807_EF_MetaG (SPAdes) (version 2) | ecosystem: Environmental > Aquatic > Freshwater > Lake... | reverse complement strand
GAAGCGCTCGGTGGCATGGTGTCCGGCGGCCAGATAGACCACCCCGGCCTCGCGGGCCAGGTGTGTGGTGCGCTCTGAAATTTCCCCGCTCACGAACGCATCGGCACCCGCATCGATCGCATCCTGCAGGAAATCCTGCGCGGCGCCGGTGCACCAGGCCAGGCGGCGGATCGGTCGGCTCAGGTCGCCCACTGCCAAGGGCGCCTGCCCAAGCCCGTCCTGAAGCGCCCTTGAAAGCGACGCGACATCGGTCGGCTGATCGAGTTGCGCCATCCGAATCAGGCCATCACGCCCAAAAACCTCGCCTTGTGGCCAGCCGAGATGACGCGCCAGCGCGACGTTGTTGCCGACTTCCGGATGGACGTCGAGTGGCAGGTGATAGGCATACAGGTTGATGTCGTGGGCCAGCAGCGTGGCCAGCCGCTCGCGGCGCGGGCCGATCACACGAGGGTCTTCTCCACGCCAGAACCATCCGTGATGGACCAGGATCGCATCCGCACCGGATTGAGCTGCCGCCTTCACCAGGGCCAGGCTGGCGGTCACGCCGCAGACCACACTCGCGATGCGCGGCTTGCCTTCCGCCTGCAGGCCGTTTGGGCAATAATCGGAGAATCGCCTCGGCTCCAGCAGGCTGTCGAGAAACCCGGACAGCACCGTCCGGTCGACGGTCAGCGTGGCCCCGCCTGCCGCCTGCCTCATCGGCTCGGTGCTCTGAACAGCCTTCCCGGCCGCCTGGGCACCGGTCTCATCCACTCGATCCATTCCCACCTCGCCCGGTTCCGGTCATGCTCAAGAAGCTCTGGTTGACGTTCGCACAGGCCGTCGCAATCGGCCTGGCCCTGACCTTCGTGGTCGCCACACTTCGACCGGAGTGGCTGCCTGCAAAACTGGCTCGCTCGCCAGTGGGTCAGGCGCTGCCCGCGGGGCCGGTTTCGCGCGATGCCACCGCCTCGAGCGCACCGATTCTGTCATACGCCGATGCCGCCGCCCGGGCGATCCCGGCGGTGGTCAATATCTACACCTCCAAGGCCGGTCGGGCGATTCCCCCGGATCACCCTTACCTGAACGACCCGCTGCTGCGTCGGTTCTTCGGTGACCCGCAGCGCAGCCAGCCCACCTCGAGTCTGGGGTCCGGCGTGGTGGTGTCCAAAGACGGGCTGATCCTCACCAACCATCATGTCATCGAGGGCGCGGACGGCATCGAGGTGCTGCTGTCGGACGGGCGCAGGTCGGCCGCCAGTCTGGTCGGATCCGACCCGGAGAGCGACCTGGCCGTGCTGCGGGTCGAGTTGCCGGATCTCGCGTCGATCGAGTTTGGTGTGGCCGAACAGGCCCGCATCGGCGACGTGGTGCTGGCGATCGGTAATCCCTTCGGCGTCGGCCAGACCGTGACGATGGGGATCATCTCGGCACTCGGTCGAACCCAACTGGGCATCAACACCTTCGAGAATTTCATCCAGACCGACGCAGCCATCAATCCGGGCAATTCAGGCGGGGCGCTGGTCGATACCCAGGGTCGGCTGCTCGGGATCAATACCGCGATCTATTCGCGCACCGGCGGCTCGCTGGGCATCGGGTTCGCCATCCCGGTCTCGACGGCACGCAGTGTCATGGACCAGATTGTGCGCAACGGCAGCGTGGTGCGCGGCTACATCGGTGTCGAGCCCCAGGATGTCACGCCCGAACTGGCCCAGGCCTTCAAGCTGCCCCGCAAGGATGGAGCGATCATCGCCGGCGTGATGCGTGGCGGGCCGGCTGACAAGGCCGGCGTTCGAGCCGGCGACATCCTGGTCGAAGTCGAGGGCAAGGCCATCCCCAATACCGCCACCATGCTCAACGTGATCGCCCAACTGGCTCCGGGCGCCTCGAGCCGATTCACCTTCGTGCGCGATGGCAAGGAGATTGATCTGCCAATCACCGTCGGCAAACGACCCAGGCCCGGGGCGCGCCCGCAGGAATAGCGTTTGGACGACTCGACTGCAGGCATGACGAACGCAGCGCGCCACATCGAGCGTCGCAGCATCGACTGGATTCCTCATGGCGAACGTCATGGCAGCGTGACTGATCTGGGCACGCTCTGGTTCGTGGGCAACATCAACCTGACCGGGCTGGCGACCGGCGTCGCTGTGCTGTCGAGCGGCGCAGACCTGGGCTGGACGATCATCGCTGGGGTCATCGGCTCGCTGCTGGGCACCTTGTTCATGGCCCTGCACTCATCGCAAGGCCCCCACCTGGGCTTGCCACAGTTGGTCCAGTCGCGAGCGCAATTCGGACATCTGGGCGCAGCGCTCACCGTCTGGATCTTTGCGTTCATCAACTATGTGGCCTACAACACCTCGGATGCTCTGCTTGCCGGCGACGCAGCCAGGGTGTTGTGGGGGCTCGACCCGCAGGTCGGTTATCTGCTCTCGACGCTGCTGGCCTCACTGCTGGCGCTGTTCGGCTATCGATGGATTCACCACATCAGTCGTTGGCTCGCGCTGCCTCTGCTGGTGGTGATGGCCGGCATCACAGTCGCCGCATTGGCCAACCCGATGCTGGCCACAGCCTGGATGCCGGGTGCGTTCGAGGCCGGCCCGTTTGCCACCGCACTGGTCATCTCCTTCGGATTCCAGCTGGGCTGGGCTCCCTATGTTTCCGATTATTCGCGTTACCTGCCCACAAGCGTCGCGATGCGCGCCACCTTCTGGTGGACCTATCTGCCCAGCGCGGTCTCGGCGATCTGGGTCCTGGTGCTGGGCGCTGCCGCAATGGCGGCGGCACCCGTCGGGAGCACGCCGGTTGCTGCACTGAGCGGCTTGTGCGATCGACTGGTACCGGGATTCGGAGCGTTCGCGGTGGCCGCGCTGCTGGCAGGGCTGCTCTCTGTCATGGCAATCAACCAGTACGGCGGCATGATGTCGCTCATCTCGATCCTGGATTCATTTCGCCCTGTGAGGCCAAGCCGTCAAGTCAGAGCGATCGCGATCGGCATCGTCTTCATCGTCGTCTGGTTGATTGCACATCAGGTGGGCATCGAGCGCTTCACCGCCTTCTACGGCACGGTGCTGGTCTTTCTGGCATACCTCTTTACGCCGTGGACAGCGGTCAATCTGGTCGATTACTTCTGGGTACGAAAAGGCCGCTATGCAGTCTCGGAGTTGTTTCGGCCCGACGGCGTTTATGGTCGCTGGGGCTGGCGCGGAAACCTGGCCTACGCGCTGGGGTTCGCGTGCATGGTGCCCTTCATGGTGTCGGACCCCTACACCGGGCCACTGGCGCGGGCGCTGGGCGGCATCGACCTGTCGCCCCTGGTGGGGCTTGCGGTCTCGGCACTGGCCTACCTCGGGTTCTGCAGGACGCTCGATCTGGGCGGCGAATACCGTTCGATTCTGATCGAATTCAATGCGAGGAGACACCCGCCGGCGGGCTGAGCACCGCCGGCGAGCGCAGAGCGATCAGGCAGTGGCTGAGCGCCTCACCTCGATCACCTGCCTCGGGCTGTCTGCCGGAGCGAGCAGGGCCGCGCGCTCGACTTCCATACGCTGCGCATGCGCTTCACGCACATGGCCATAGCCGCGCACCTTGTCGGGCAAGGACAGCAATTTCACCGCATTGGCATGGGAGTGGCTGTTCAGGCCGTCCAGCACCTGTGCGATATCGGCCTCATAGCGGGCCAGCAATTCGGCGGCCAGCTTGCGCTCGGATGAATTGCGAAACGGGTCGAGCATCGAGCCACGCAGGCCGCGAAGCGGTGCCATCAGGCGGAACGCCGTCATCAGCCAGGGGCCGACCTCGCGCTTGATCAGCTTGCCGGTGGCCGGGTCGCGCTTGCCGAAGGGGCCACCGGCCACATGGAAGCGCAGCGAGAAATCGCCCTCGAAGGTCCGGGCCAGTTCCTCGCGGAATTCAGGCCGGGCATACAGGCGAGCCACTTCCCATTCGTCCTTGTGGGCCATCAGTTTGAACAGACCCCTGGCCACGGCCCGGGCCAGCGAATCGCCCAGCCCCAGGGCGGATTCGGCCTGAGCCACCTTCTGGACCAGCGCGGTGTACCGGGCTGCGTAGGCGGCATCCTGATAGTCGGTGAGGAAGGTGCTGCGCTCGGCGAGCATCTCGGTGAGTGCGGCCGGCTTGCGCGGATCGAAGCGGATCACCTGAGCTGTTGACGGCCCAGCGCCCACGGCGATCTGCTCGACCGCTGCCAGATCATGCGCCGCACGGCGCCCCCACAGGAAGGCGCGACGGTTCTGCTCGATGGCCACGCCATTGAGTTCGACAGCCCGATCGATGGCCGCATGGGTCAAGGGGATCAAGCCTTTTTGCCAGGCCGCGCCGAGCAGGAACATGTTGGCGGTGATCGAGTCGCCCATCAGCGAGGCCGACAGGCGCAGCGCCTCCATCGCCAGCCCGCGCTCACCAAAGACCGCAGCGAGGCGAGCGGCCAGCCCGTCGGCATCCGGGTTCCAGTCAGGGTTGCGGGCGAACTCGGAGGTCGGGACCATGTCGGTGCAAACCACGCCGCCACTGCCGGCCTTGAGCTTGGCGATGGTTTCATCGCCGGCCGAGACGATCAGGTCGCAACCGATCAGCGCATCGCATTCACCATTGGCCACGCGGGTGGCATGCAGCATCGCCGGGTCGGGTGCGAACTTCACATGCGAGAGCACCGCGCCGTATTTCTGCGCCAGACCGGTCACATCGAGGTTGGAGCTGTACAGGCCCTCGAGGTGCGCCGCCACCGCCAGCGTCTGGCCAATGGTGACCACGCCGGTGCCGCCGATCCCGGCCACCAGCAGGCTGAAGGCCCGGGTCGGTCGGTCGATCTGTGGTTCGGGCAGCTTCGAGAACACCGAGTCGCCCTGTGCAATCGCCCGTGCCCGCGGGTCGACCGCGTCCTGCGAGGATGCAGCCGGCGCAGACTTGCGCAGCTTGCCGCCGGTGACGGTGACAAAGCTCGGGCAAAAGCCTTCGGTGCAGGAGAAGTCCTTGTTGCAGCTCGACTGATTGATCTTGCGCTTGCGCCCGAAGCCGGTTTCGAGCGGCTCGATCGACATGCAGCCGGTGACGGTGCCGCAATCGCCGCAGCCCTCGCAGACCGCGCTGTTGATAAAGGCGCGCTTGTCCGGATCGGCCCATTTGCCGCGCTTGCGCAGCCTTCTGCGCTCGGTGGCACAGGGCTGGTCGTACAAGATCACGGACACATCGGGGAATTCGCGGAAATCGCGCTGTACCGCATCGAGCTCGGAGCGATGGTGAACCTTGACGACTGGTGCCAGTGCAACACCTTCCCACTTGCCCGGATCATCGCTGACCAGCGCGATCTTCTGCACGCCCTCGGCGGCGAGTTCACCCAGGATGCCGGGGATCGACAGCTCGCCGTCGATCGCCTGGCCGCCGGTCATCGAGACGAAGCCGTTGTGCAGGATCTTGTAGGTGATCGGCACATGAGCGGCGACCGCCTGACGCAGCGCGAGAAACCCCGAATGAAAGTAGGTGCCATCGCCCATGTTGGCGAAGACATGTTTTTCGGTGGTGAAGGGCTGCTGGCCCAGCCACATGGCGCCCTCCCCGCCCATATGCGAGACCGTCGTGGTCCGGGTGGGGTCCTGGAACATCGCCATGGTGTGGCAGCCGATGCCGGCCAGCGCACGGCTGCCATCGGGCAGCTTGGTCGATCGGCCGTGGGGGCAGCCCGAGCAGAAGCTCGGTGCGCGCAGCGGCGTGCTCAGCCCGGGGCGCGCCGCCTGCGGCATCGGCGGCAATGCAACCGGGCAGGCCTCGCCGAGCGATTGCGCGCGCTCACCCAGCACACCGGCGATCACCATGGCAACCAGACTCGGATTGATCTCGCCGGCATTCGGAAAGACCATCTCGCCGCGCTCCGGACTCAGGAAGTGGCCGCCTGCATGTTTGCCGATGATCGTCGGCGCCTGCGCGCTGCCATAGAGCACCGCGCGGATCTGGTCTTCCAGCAGCGGGCGCTTTTCCTCGACCACCACGATCGTCTCCAGGCCCTGCGCAAATTCGCGGATGACCTCGGCTTCGATCGGCCAGACCAGCCCCATCTTCAGGGTGCGGATGCCCAGAGACTCGAGCCGCGACGCGTCCAGCCCAAGGCTGGCGAAGGCCTGCTGCACGTCCTGCCAGGCCTTGCCGGCCGATACCAGGCCGATGCGAGCGCCCTGAACCGCGCCACCGATCTGGTTCAGACGGTTGGCCCGGACGTAGTCGAGCACCCGATGCAGCTTGTGGTGATAGAGCCGATCTTCCTGCGGAATGGCCGAATCGAAGGACCGGGTGTGAACGCCACCCGGCAGGGCCGCGCGCTCGGGCGGGATGATGATCGCGGGCGAGTCCGGCGCGACATACACCGACCCGCCGCCTTCGACCACGTCGGTGACCACCTTCATCGCCGACCAGCAGCCCGAATAGCGGCTCATTGCGATGCCATGCAGGCCGTAGTCGAGCAGTTCCTGGGCATTGCTTGGATACAGCAGCGGAATGGCTGCCGCCACAAAGTTCAGGTCCGAATAATTGGCGACTGTGGAGGACTTGGCGCCGTGATCGTCACCGGCCAGCGCAAGCACTCCGCCGTGGACCGATGTGCCGGCGAGGTTGGCATGGCGGAAAGGATCGCCCGAGCGGTCCACGCCCGGCCCCTTGCCGTACCAGATGCCAAAGACGCCATCCACGGTCGCGCCGGGAAAGACCCCGACATACTGCGCACCCCAGATCGCGGTTGCGGCCAGATCTTCATTCACCCCCGCCCGAAACACCACCCGATGCTGGGCCAGCAGATCCTGGGCGCCCCACAACTCCATGTCGTAGCGACCCAGCGGCGAGCCGCGATAGCCCGAGATGTAGCCACCGGTGTTCAAGCCTGCCGCGGCATCGCGCAGCCGCTGCTGGATCGGCAGGCGAACAAGCGCCTGGATGCCGGTCATGTAGACCCAGCCGCGCTCGGCGGTATAGCGCTCGTTGAGGCTGTCGATCAGGCGCATGCCTTCTGTTGGGGCGTTCATTTGAGTGGGTCTCCCGGGCGGTGCTGCCCCGATCCGATGGTGCGGGGATATCACCCCAATAGTAGCGCGCAGACGCGCAGCGCGACTCTGTTCTGACATCGGTCAACGCCGCGCGGACGCAGCACCCGACAATGGAATAATCGGATCGTTCCCTGATCCGCCCACCGGAGCATCGATGATGCGACCTGCAATCCTTGCAATCGGCTTTGCCCTTGGCTTAGGCCTGCTCGCCCCCGGCACGGTTTCGGCCCAGTCACGCACCGGTGTCGAGATGGGCCGCACCGAATTCATCTCGCACTGTGCGACCTGTCACGGCATCGACGGCCTGGGAGACGGGCCGATGCGACCCTTCCTCGCGCGCCCACCCAGCAACCTGAGCACCCTGGCCATTCGCAACGGTGGCGTCTATCCGCGACTGGCCGTGAGCGAAATCATCGACGGTCGCGGCATTGAGGGGCCTGGGCCTCACGGCACCCGCGACATGCCGATCTGGGGCCAGGTCTATCGCGATGAATCGCAGCAGCAGTTGCGCGGCACGCCCTTTCCGCCCGAATGGAGCGTTCGCGGACGGGTCACGGCGCTGGTCGAATACCTCGAAACCCTTCAACAACGATAAGGAGACGCTTCATGAAACTGGACGGCAAAGTCATCGTCATCACCGGTGCTGCCAGCGGCATCGGCCGCGCCCTGGCCACACGCTTCGCCCGCGAGCGGCCTGCAGGTCTGGTCCTGACCGATCTGCCTGGCCAGGCGGCCGGTCTGGACGCCACCTGCACCGCCATCAGCGCGATCGCCCCGGACCTGGCAGTGCTGATGCATCCGGGTGATGTCGGCATCGAATCACAGGTCCAGGCGCTGGTTGCAGCCGCACAAGCACGCTTCGGCCGGATCGATGTGTTCTGCTCCAATGCAGGCCTGATCCGCGACGGCGACGAACACACCCAGGATGCCGACTGGCAGCTGAACTGGCAGGTGCATGTGATGGCCCATGTCTATGCGGCCCGTGCGGTGGTGCCGCAGATGCGTGCCCGCGGCGAGGGCTATCTGCTCAACACGGTGTCGGCCGCCGGCCTGCTCACCTCGCTGCCATCAGCCACCTATGCGGTCAGCAAACATGCCGCGATCGGCCTGGCCGAGTGGTTGTCGGTGCAGCATGGCGAGGCCGGTGTGCGGGTCTCGGTGCTGTGCCCGCAGGCGGTCGACACGCCGATGATCGCCGGGCGGGCCGGTTCTTCAGCGGCCAAAAACGACGGCGTGATCGCCGCCGATGCACTGGCCGATGTCGTGGTTGAAGGCATGGATCGGGAGTCCTTCCTGATCCTGCCGCATCCCCAGGTGCTGGAGTACTACCAGCGCAAGGCGGGCGACTACGACCGGTGGCTGGGCGGCATGCGTCGATTTGCAGCCAAGCTGGGCGTGCTGCCGCAACCGAACGCCGGGCGCTGAGGCCGCAGCACCCGCTCAGGCCTTGCCGGAATCCGCCCCGTCAGCCGGGGCATCCGGCGCCTTGCTGTGCGCTGAAATGAAGCCGGACAGCCAGATGCCGAGCTCATAGAGCAGGCACAACGGAATCGCCAGCATGAACTGCGACAGCACATCCGGCGGTGTGAGCACGGCTGCAACCACGAATGCGCCGACGATGACGTAGCGGCGGGCATCGCGCAGTTGCTGCGTGGTGACCATGCCCAGCTTGACCAGCAGCATCTCGACCACCGGCACCTCGAAGGTCAGCCCGAACCCGAAGAAGATCGACAGCGTGAAGTCCCAGTATTTCTGCAGGTCCTGCAGGGTCTCGGCGCCGGTCTGGGCAGAAAACGAGATGAAGAACTTGTAGGCAGCGGGCAGAACGAAGTAGTAGGCGAAGCTGATCCCCACCAGCATGAAGAACACGCTCGAGACGATCAGCGGCATCGCAAACCGCTTTTCATGTTCATACAGCCCGGGGGCCACGAATGCCCAGGCCTGATAGAGCACCCAGGGCAGCGAGGCCAGCAGTGCACTCAGAAAGGCGACCTTGGTCAGGGTGAAAAATGCGCCCGCCTGGTCGGTGAAGATCGGCCTGCTGCCTGCGGGAAGCGCCTCATACAGCGGCTGCGACAGGAACTTCATGATGTCGGGGCTGAAGTAGAAGCACACACCGAACAGCAGCAGCACCACCACCAGCGAGCGGATCATGCGATCGCGCAGCTCGACCAGGTGCGAGACGAAGCTTTCGTCCTGCGCCGGGTCAGTGGCGGGTTTGTCGCGATTAAAGAGCTTGAATGCCAAGGAGACCGTGCCTGCAGCGAAGTTCAGCGGTGAAGGGGGCGACGAGGCCGCTTAATGCCGAGCTCTTTCTCGCGCTCGATGCGGCGGTCCTTGATTTTTTCGCGCTGACGGCGCGTCGCGTAGATCTTGTCCCAGTCGGTGACCGGCTGCGGGGTCGGCAATTCCCCATCGACCGTCTGCTTCAGATCATCAAACTGAGCCTGCGCACCCGAGACGGTGGCATCCACCGATGACTGAATCTCGCGAGCTGCATCGGTTACCTGGGTCTTCAGGTTGCGCAGCTCGGAGAGCTCCATCTGCCGGTTGATGTCAGACTTCACATCATCGACATAGCGACGCATCTTGCCCATCCATTGGCCCGCCGTGCGGGAGACCTTGGGCAGGCGCTCGGGGCCGAGCACCACCAGGGCCACGACCGCCAGCACCACCATCTCGGAAAAGCCGATGTCGAACATGATCGCGATTCAAACGAAACGAGCGGCGTTATGCCGCTCGCATCCGGGGCCGGCCCTCAGCAGGCCGCTCGAAATGACGGTGCGAACGAGCTCAGGACTTGCGCTGGGCGTCGACGTCGATGGTCTTGGCGGCCTGCGGATCAGCAGCCTCGCCGGCTGCGCCGTCCTTGATGCCGTCCTTGAAACCCTTGACTGCGCCACCGAGGTCAGACCCCATGTTGCGAAGCTTCTTGGTGCCGAAAATCAGCATGATGATCACGAGGACGATCAGCCAGTGCCAGATGCTCAATGAACCCATTGCAGAACTCCCAGGTCAGGCTACCGGCAAACCGATCCGAAGCGGCTCGGGACCACCCAACACATGAAGATGCAGATGATACACCTCCTGTCGACCGATCCGACCGGTGTTGATGACAGAGCGAAAACCATCATTGAGCCCCTGACTACGGGCCAGTTCACCTGCCATGCCAAGCAATTTGCCCAGCACCGCCTGATGCTTCAGGTCGGCGTCGTACAGGGTCTCGACATGCACCTTCGGGATGATCAGAAAATGCACCGGCGTGGCCGGGTTGATGTCGTGAAAGGCGAGGATGTCGTCGTCCTCGTAGACTTTGCGGCTCGGAATCTCGCCGCGCACGATGCGGCAGAAAATGCAGTCTTGGCTCACGATCACTCCTTGGGCTGGGCTCGGGCGGCCTTTTCGTCCAGGCCGGAGAGCCCTTCGCGGCGAGCCAGCTCGGCCAGGACGTCGGCCGGGGTCAGATTGTAGTGCGCCAGCATCACCAGGGTATGAAACCAGAGGTCGGCGGTTTCAGCGACGATCTTGGCGGGGTCACCGTCCTTGGCCGCCATCACCGTCTCGGTCGCTTCCTCGCCGATCTTCTTCAGGATAGCGTCCTCGCCCTTGTTAAAGAGGCGCGCCACATAGGAGCGGTCGGGGTCGGCGCCGCGCCGTGCGGCAATCGTGCTCGCAAGGCGAGAGAGGATGTTGTCGGTCAGCTCAGCCATGGGCATGCGGTGTCGGGTCACGGTAGATGTCGCTCGGGTCTCGCACGACCGGATCGACCGCAATCCAGTGTCCGTCCTGCAGCCGGCTGAAGAAACAGGACTCGCGCCCGGTATGACAGGCGATGCCACCGGCCTGCTCCACCATCAGCACGATCGCGTCGCCGTCGCAGTCCAGGCGGATTTCACGCACCGCCTGAACATGGCCGGACTCCTCGCCCTTGCGCCATAGACGATTGCGAGATCGGGACCAGTAAGTGGCCTGCAGGGTCGAGGCGGTCAGTGCCAGCGACTCCCGGTTCATCCAGGCGACCATCAGCACCCGATGCGAGACCGCATCCTGGGCGATGGCAGCTACCAGGCCGGATGCGTCCCACTTGACTGCATCGAGCCAGTCAGCTGCGCTGGCCGAGCTCATCACTGAAGCCTCATCGGGATGCCCTGCTGCGCCATGAAGCGCTTGGCGGCATCGACGGTGAATTCGCCGAAGTGAAAGATACTTGCGGCCAGCACCGCGTCGGCTCGACCCTGAGTGACGCCATCGACCAGATGCTGCAGCGAGCCCACGCCGCCGGATGCAATCACCGGAATGCCCACTGCGTCTGACACCGCACGGGTCACACCGAGGTCGAAGCCCTGACGGGTGCCGTCGCGGTCCATGCTGGTCAGCAGGATTTCGCCCGCCCCCAGGCGCTCGACTTCATGGGCCCATTGCAGGGCATCGCGACCGGTGTTGCGTCGCCCGCCGTGGGTGAAGACTTCCCAGCGGCCCGGCTCAACCTGCTTGGCATCGATGGCACACACGATGCACTGGGACCCGAAATAGGACGAGGCTTCGGCGATCAGTTCGGGGTTTTGCAGGCCGGCGGTGTTGATCGAGACCTTGTCCGCGCCGGCATTGAGCAGGCGGCGAACATCGGCAACGCTGCGAACGCCGCCGCCAACCGTCAGCGGGATGAACACCTCGGATGCAACCGCTTCGATGACATGCAAGATGATGTCGCGTTCATCGCTTGACGCAGTGATGTCGAGGAAGGTGAGTTCGTCTGCGCCTTCGCGGTCGTAGCGGCGGGCGATTTCGACCGGATCACCGGCATCGCGCAGGCCGACGAAATTCACCCCCTTGACCACCCGCCCGGCAGTCACATCGAGGCAGGGGATGATGCGCCGGGTGAGCATCAGGACTCGCCGCCGAGCTCATCGGAGCGTGCCTGAGCCGCAGCAAAATCGAGCGAGCCGTCGTAGATGGCGCGCCCGACGATGGCCCCATCGATGCCTTCGTGTTCGACCTCGCACAGGCGGTCGATGTCTTCGAGGCTGGTGACACCACCCGAGGCAATCACCGGAACGGTCAGGCCACGCGCCAGCCGCACCGTCGCCTCGATGTTCACGCCGGCCAGCATGCCGTCGCGGCCGATGTCGGTGTAGATGATCGCCTCGACGCCGTAGCCCTCGAATTTGCGGCCCAGATCGAGCACATCATGGCCGGTGAGCTTGCTCCAGCCGTCGGTGGCGACCTTGCCATCGCGCGCATCGAGGCCCACGATGACCTGACCCGGAAAGGCGCCGCAGGCATCGTGCAAAAGCCCGGGATTCTTGACGGCGGCGGTGCCGATGATCACGTAGGCGATGCCGCTGTCGAGATACCGCTCGATGGTGTCGAGGTCACGGATGCCCCCGCCGATCTGCACCGGAATCTGTGCCCCGACCTCGTTGACGATGGCCTTGATCGCCGCCTCGTTGCGCGGCTTGCCGGCGAATGCACCGTTGAGATCGACCAGATGCAGCCTGCGGGCGCCGAGTTCGAGCCACTTGCGGGCCATGGCCGCCGGGTCTTCGGAGAACACAGTGGCTTCGTTCATGTCGCCCTGACGCAGGCGGACGCAGTGGCCATCTTTAAGATCGATGGCAGGGATCAGCAGCATGGCGCGGACCGGAGGCGGGTTCTTGAGTGGGTTGGAGGCATGACAGGACCTGAAGGATCAGGGCTGCCAATCGACAAAATTCTGATACACGCGCAGCCCGGTGGCGGCGCTTTTCTCAGGGTGGAACTGGGTTGCAAAAATATTATCCCGCGCGACCGCGCAGGTAAAGCGAAGACCGTAGTCGGTGCTGCCCACGGTCAAGGCCGGATCAGCCGGCACCGCATGAAAACTGTGGACGAAATAGAAGTAGGCGCCGTCGGGTACGCCCGCCCACAGCGGATGCGCCCGATCCTGGTGCACGCGGTTCCAGCCCATGTGCGGCACCTTCAGGCGCGAGCCATCGGGTGCTCGCATCTGCTCGGCCGCAAAGCGGATGACCCGCCCGGGCAGCAGCCCCAGGCCTTCGCAGTCGCCTTCCTCGCTGTGCTCAAACAGCATCTGCTCGCCCACGCACACACCGAAGAGCGGCTTGCTGCGGGCCGCCTCGAGCACCACCTCACGCAGTCCGGATGCATCGAGGTGGCGCATGCAATCGGGCATCGCACCCTGGCCGGGCAACACCAGGCGGTCGGCGTTGCGCACCTGTTGCGCATCCCCCGAAATCAGGACCGTGGCTTTGGGCGCGACATGTTCGAGCGCTTTGGCCACCGAGCGCAGGTTGCCCATGCCGTAATCGACCACGACGATCGTCGTCATTGCATCAGCCCTGCAGGCTGCCCTTGGTCGAGGGGATCTGACCGGCTGCGCGCGGGTCAGGCTCGAGGGCCATGCGAAACGCGCGGGCAAAGGCCTTGAAAACCGTCTCGCACTGGTGATGGGCGTTGTCGCCGCGTAGGTTGTCGATGTGCAGGGTGATCTGTGCGTGGTTCACGAAACCCTGAAAAAACTCATGGGCCAGATCGACATCGAAGCTGCCGATCATGGCGCGGGTGAAGGGCACGTTCCAGATCAGCCCGGGGCGTCCGGAGAAATCGACCACCACGCGGGACAGGGCTTCATCCAGCGGGACATAGGCATGGCCATAACGGCGGATGCCCTTTTTGTCGCCGATGGCCTGCGCCACCGCCTGGCCCAGCGTGATGCCGATGTCTTCGACGGTGTGATGGCCGTCGATGTGCAGATCGCCATCGGCCTGCACCTCCAGATCGACCAGCCCGTGGCGGGCGATCTGATCGAGCATGTGATCCAGAAAGGGCAGGCCGGTAGCCAGCGTCTGCTGGCCGGTGCCATCCAGGTTGATGCGGACCCGGATCTTGGTTTCGGCGGTGTCGCGGCGGACTTCGGCAATGCGCATGGCGTCAGGTGCTTGGGGCTGGGGATGGGTTCGGTTGGGTGGGGCTCAGGCCTTCGGCCAGCGCGCGCCTTCAGACAGCGCAGACTGCAGGGCGGCCAGCATCAGCGCATTTTCCTGCATCGTGCCCACGGTGAGTCGCAGGCAATTGGACAGGATCGGGCTCATCTTGCCGACATCCTTGATGAGCACGCCCTGAGCGCGCATCGCGGCCATCGTGCGCGGGCCGTCAGCCACGCGAACCAGCACGAAATTGGCAGCTGAGGGATAGGCCTGCACACCGGGAATGGCGGCGAGCGCAGTCATCAGGCCCTGGCGATCGGCACGAATGCGATCAGCCTGCGCCTGCAGCGCATCGAAGTGTTCGAGTGCGAACTCGGCAGCCGCTTCATCCAGCGAACTGATGTTGTAGGGCGGGCGCACCTTGTCGAACTGCTCGATCCAGCGCGGCGCAGCCGCCATGTAGCCCAGCCGAATACCGGCCAGGCCCAGCTTGGAGACCGTGCGCATCACCACCAGCTTGTCGTGATGCGGCAATTGCCCCATCCAGCTGTCGTCGGCAAACGGCTGGTAAGCCTCATCGAGCACCACCAGACCGGGCGCTGCAGCGAGAATCTGTTCGATGGCGGCACGATCGAAGGCATTGCCGGTGGGGTTGTTCGGGTAGGCGATCCAGACCAGCGCCGGACGGTGCTGCGCAATCGCCTGCAGCATCGCCTGGGTGTCGAGCGAAAAATCAGGCT
>Ga0209598_10002395_pt1 | contig 14693 bp, 10 predicted proteins | sample M_140807_EF_Meta_FD_187317 | JGI IMG/M metagenome (GOLD analysis project Ga0209598, IMG submission 187317) | Freshwater microbial communities from Lake Montjoie, Canada to study carbon cycling - M_140807_EF_MetaG (SPAdes) (version 2) | ecosystem: Environmental > Aquatic > Freshwater > Lake... | reverse complement strand
GCGGCGGGTTTGCCGGTTTTCGTATTTTCATCAGCTGCATCGCCTTGGGTGTGGCCGCCATTACCGGCATCGGCTCGATCGCCCAATCGCTCGGCGACGGACTGGCCACCCATGGCAGGCGGATTTTAGGCGGCGATATCTCGATCAGCCGAATGCAGCGGCCTGCCAGCGAACAGGAACTGGCCTTTTTCAACCAGCAGGGTGCTGTCACGCATCTGTTGAGCCTGCGCGCGATGGTGCGCGCCGGCGAGCAGGCGGCAGGCCTTGCCGAGATCAAAGCGGTGGATGCCACCTATCCCGCCATCGGCGGGGTCGAGCTTGATCCGCCCTTGGTATTGGCCCAAGCGCTGGCTTTGTCGAACGGCATCTATGGCGCTGTGGCCGACCCTGCTTTGTTTGCCCGCCTGAATGTGAAAGTCGGCGACAGGGTACAGATCGGCGAATCATGGCTGGAATTGCGTGCGGTTTTGCTGACAGAGCCCGACAAGCTGGCAGGCGGGATCAGCCTTGGCCCGCGCCTGTTGATCCGGCAGGAGGCTTTGCAGGCCGTCGGCCTGATCCGTCCCGATGCGCTGATCCGCCATTCATGGCGGATCAGCCTCACCGACCGGTCCGATGCCGCGCTGGACCGGTTGGGGACAATGATTCCCAAACTGTTCCCCGATGCCGGATTTGAAATCCGCAACCGCCGCAATGCCGCCCCGCAATTCACCCGCAACCTCGAACGCTTTACCCAGTTTCTCACGCTGGTTGGTCTGACCGCGCTGATTGTCGGCGGTATCGGCGTGGCCAATGCAACCGCAGCCTTTGTCGAACGCCGCCGCGAATCCATGGCAGTGATGAAAGCGGTCGGTGCGTCGGGTTCAACCGTGTTCTCGCTCGCCTTGATCGAGGTGATGGGCATGGGCCTGGTCGGCACGCTGATCGGGCTGGCCATCGGTGCGGCCCTGCCCTTTGCGATAGCCGCTTTTGCCATCAAATATCTGCCTGTGCCGCTGGAGCCGCATGTCTATCCCGAACAGGCGCTTTTGGGCATTGTCTATGGTTTGCTGGCGGTGCTGGCCTTCTCGCTCTGGCCGTTGGGCCGTGCGCATGATGTCTCGGTCTCCGCGCTGTTTCGCGACGAGGTGGCTCCTGCCTGGCGCTGGCCGCGCCGCCGCTATATGGCCGCCACCGCGCTTGCCGTGCTGGGCTTGGCAACGGTCGCGGTGCTGTTTGCCTATGACCGCAAAATCGCGATCTGGTCGGTGGTGGCCACCAGCGCGATTTTTGTGGTTTTGCGCGGCATGGGGCTGGCTTTGGCTCTGCTGGCCAAGCATGTGCCGATCGCCAAAAACACCGAATGGCGGCTGGCTCTGGCCAATATCCACCGTCCCGGTTCGCTTGCGCCGACGCTGGTGCTGTCGATCGGGCTGGGCGTCACACTTCTGGTTACCATTGCCAGCATCGACGACACCTTGCGCCGGCAATTGCGCCAGTCTTTGCCCGAAAAAGCCCCGAGCTTTTTCTTTGTCGATGTGCCGCGTGATGATCTGGAACCATTCGGGCAATACATCGCGGAACTGGCCCCCAGGGGCAAAATGCTGACCGTGCCGATGATGCGCGGCCGCATTACCGCGCTCAACGACACCCGCGCCGAAAACATCAAGGCGCGCGACGATATCGCATGGGTGTTGGAGGGTGATCGCGGCATCACCTATTCGGCCACCCCGCCCGAGGGATCGGTGGTGGTCGAGGGCGAATGGTGGCCTAAGGATTATGCTGGCCCGCCTCTGCTATCGTTTGACAGCGAGGCCGCCAAAGGCTTGGGGCTGAAACTCGGCGATACCATCACCGTCAATGTGCTGGGGCGGTTGATAGAAGCGAAAATTGCCAATTTCCGGCGGATCGAATGGCAGTCGCTCGGCATCAATTTCGTGATGGTGTTCTCGCCCAACAGTTTTACCGGCGCGCCCTACAACACTCTGGCAACCCTGACCAATCCGCCTGACTCTACGGCAGTGGACGAGGCGAAACTCTTGGCCAAAGTGGCCACACGCTTTCCCGGCGTCACCTCCGTCAGGGTCAAGGATGCACTGGAAGCGATTGACGAACTGGTCGGCAAGCTGATTGCCGCCATTCGCGGCGCGAGCCTTGTGACTCTGTTCTCGGCCATCCTCGTGCTGGCCGGTGCTTTGGGAGCGGGCCAGCAAGCGCGGATCTATGATGCGGTCATTTTGAAAACGCTGGGGGCCACCCGTGCCATACTGATCCGCGCCTATGTGATCGAATATGCGATGATCGCCCTCTTCTCGGCAATTTTCGGTCTGATCGCGGGGGATTTGCTAGCGCAAACCATCGTGACCAAGCTGATGAAACTGGGCTATCACGGATTGACCCAACAGTCCTATGGCGTGGCGTTTTTAGGAGTGATCGGCACAATCGGGCTGGGCTTGGTCGGCACTTGGCGGGTTTTGGGGCAAAAACCCGCCCGTCATCTTCATTCTTTATGAGAAATGGACCAAACAAACTGTTTGACCACTTGTAATTTGGTCACAATCTCCTCATATTTTCCATAAGCCGCCATGAAGGCGGGAGGGGAACTAAAGGATAAATCGATGTCAAATTTCGATGGCAATGGATCAACCCCGTGGGGAGCTTATGCGGCGCCGATTGATCGCGCGACGTATGATCAGGGCCTGCGGACTTATATGCTGGGCATTTACAACCACATGACACTGGCACTGGGTATTTCCGGTCTGGTGGCCTGGGGCACGTTCATGGCCGCAACCCACGAAGTCAACGGCAAACTGGCGTTGACCCCGCTGGGACAGACGCTGTATTTGAGCCCGCTGAAATGGCTTGTGATGCTTGCGCCTCTGGCTTTCATTTTCGTGTTGTCGTTCCGTTTTGAACGGATGAGCTATGTCAGCCTGCTCGGCACCTTCTGGGCCTTTGCGGCCACGATGGGCCTGTCGATGTCCTCCATCTTCGTCATCTACCAGCTCGGTAGCGTGGTGCAGGTGTTTGCGATCACGGCTCTGATGTTTGCGGGCACGTCGCTTTATGGCTACACGACCAAGCGGTCGCTGTCGGCGATGGGCGGCTTTCTGGTGATGGGCCTGATCGGCCTGATGATTGCCAGCCTCGTCAACATCTTCATGCAGAGCTCGGCCATGCAGTTCGCCATCTCGGCGGTGGGCGTGGTGATCTTTGCAGGCCTGACAGCTTGGGATACCCAGCGTCTGAAGGAAGAATACAGCGCTGTGGCCTATGACCAGACCCTGATTGCCAAATGGTCGGTCATGGGTGCGCTGACACTGTATCTGGACTTCGTGAACATGTTCCAGTTCCTGTTGTCGCTGATGGGCAACCGCAACAACGACTGATCGCACACGCAAACCTTCGGAAAGGCCCCGTTCGCGGGGCCTTTTTGTTGACCTGTATCTGCGCGACAAGTCTCACTAACCCACCACCAGCTTCACCGGCTTGTCGAGAAAGCGCAGCACCAGCGACAAGTCGTGGCCGCGCTTGAGCGCCTGCCCCGCGGTCCCTTTGAGCACATATTGCCCCTGTTTGCGCGCCAGCTTCGGGTTTTTCTCGATGCGATAGAGCGGCACATCATGGGCGCGGCGGAACACCGAGAAAATCGCAATGTCGGGGGTGAAATCCATGGCATAATCGCGCCATTCTCCCGCAGCCACCATGCGCCCGTAAAGATTGAGCAAAACGCGCAACTCGAACCGGTCAAACGCCACCACCGCAGGAGCAGAGGGGACAGAACTGTGATTGCCTGTCACCGAAGCACCCGCCGCAATCGGCAAAGGCAGGGGCACGATCAGGGCGGGCTCGGAACTCCGCTGCACCTGTTCAAGCCCCGAACGGCTGGTTTCCTCTTGAACGTCACCCATCATCCGACCCGATACCCCGAAACACTGTCCCCATGATGCCTTGGGGACCGGCATCCAACAAGCCTTAAAAAAATATCCCCCGGATCGATAAATCATGATTTCGCCTTGATCCGGCCCATTCATCGCCGCAGTGCGGCGTATAGTGATCAATGTTGCCTCGGACCCGGTGCTCACCCTTGGTAACAGTCCCCCCTAGCATCGGGGGTTTGAGAACCGGGTCCACCAACAACCGATGACATTCTCTTTGATTGAGCTTCGTATCCTCCCAAGACTTCAAGAGCCGGCTCGCGCCGGCTCTTTTTTATACCAACCTTCTTCAAGAGCCGGCTCGCGCCGGCTCTTTTTTTGCTCAACCGCGCGCTTGCCCGTGATAGGCCGGATTGGGCCGCATATCGACGGCAGAGGCCATGCGATTGGTCATGTTGTAAAAGGCAGCCACGGCGGCCACATCCCAGATGTCGCGGTCGCCCATGCCCGTGTCGCGCAAGTCCTGACGGTCGGCCTCGGTGATCTCGCAGGAGGCGCGGGTCATTTTGGTGGCAAAGGCCAGCATGGCGTGGTGGCGCGGCGACAGATCGGCCGCCCGCCAATTCATCACCAGCAATTCCCCCAAGACCGGATCCCCCGACAATTGCCGCACCGCCGCGCCGTGGGCGGTCAGACAATAGAAGCAGCGATTCTCGGAAGACACCGCCACCGCGATCATCTCGCGCTCGAGTTTCGACAGGCCCGACGGGGCCATCATCAGATCATTGTAGAACAGCGTGAAGGCTTCCAGCTTGGCATTGTCATGCGCATAGGAGGCCAGCACATTCGGGATGAAACCCAGCTTTTCGGTGCATTTATCGAACAGGTCTTTGTTGCTGCCCGCCAATTCGGCAGGTGCGAGGGCCAAAGCCATCGGTTCGGGCTCATGATCCTGTCGGCGCGGCGTCTCGCCGCCGGTCTTTTTGCTGGTGCTCATCGGCTCGTTCTCCCGTCTGTCGCTCTCCCTGGCAGGACGGCGAGCCTGAGCCGGACGGGCCGTCAGGTCAAGCGGGGATCAGGCCCGTTGCCTGCAAAGCCTGTGATTGACGCGCCGTCACACCCTCCACCGAAAAGTCCGCCATGGCGGTTTCGAACAGTTGGTGGAAATTCAGTTCCGCCGACAGATGCAGGAACACGCTGCCCAGACCGATGGCGGCGCGGTCCATAAACACGAATTCCTGCGGAATGGTCACCGGACCCTGCTTTTTCAGGGCCTGATGCACGGTAAAAGCCTCTTTGCGGCCATAGGCGGCAGGCGAAACCCCGTCGGCCACCGTGCGCACGCGGTTATCGAGCAAAGGGGCATAGATAAACCGCGCCCAGACATTGAGCACCTCGATCAACTCCTTGGTCAGTCCCTTGAAGCCCCAGGTCTGATAGGCATGGGTGACGCGTTCGAGATCATTTTCACGCAAGCCCCGATAGAGATCGACCACCCCGCCGACAAAGCGCGGCGGGAAAATCCGCACGCAGCCATAATCGAGCAGATTGATGCCGCCAGCCTCTCCACCCTCTTCGAACACGGTGTAATTGCCCAGATGCGGATCGCCATGGATCACGCCGAACCGGCTGAACGGCAGCCACCACGCCTGAAACATCGCGGTCGCAATGCGGTTGCGGGTCGCAAGATCATGCTGTTTGAAGCCCAGCAAGGGCTTGCCTTCCAGCCAGTTCAGCACCAAGAGCCGATCGGTTGACAGGTCTTGATGGACGTTCGGCACCCGCACCAAGGCCTCGCCGGCCAGCATCAGGCGATAGAGATCAGCATGTTTGGCCTCGCGCTCATAATCGAGTTCCTCGCGGATGCGCTCGGCAATTTCCTTGGCGATTTCGCTGGTATCAATCGCCGGATCCATCTGCCGGTGCATGGCAAACAGCACCGAAAGCTGGTTCAGATCGGCCTCGACCGCCGATTGCATATCCGGATATTGCAGCTTGCACGCCAGCGGATCACCGGCAAGCGACGTCGCCTTGTGCACCTGCCCCAACGAGGCGGCAGCGGAAGGTTTGAGATCGAATTGGGCAAAACGGGCCAGCCAATCCGGGCCCAGCTCGGCGATCATCCGGCGTTTGACAAAGGCCGCGCCCATCGGCGGGGCATCGCTTTGCAATTTTTGCAACTCTTGCGCAAAATCGGGCGGCAGCAGATCGGGAATGGTGGCAACCAGTTGCGCCACCTTCATCAACGGGCCTTTCAGCCCGCCCAGTGCCTGTGTCAGCATCACCGCATTGGCCTGTTCGCCGAAACCAGTGCCCGTCAGCCGTGCGCCCGCCATGCGGGCCGCCACGCCGCCCACCTGCAGGCCGACCCGCATATAGCGGGCCGCGCGGGCCGATAAACGGTTCTGCTCATCATCGGATCGGGTCATCAGCGTCGCCCTGTCGGGCACCACAACAGCCCATATCCTCTACACGGGTCAAAGCACGAACTGGATCAAACTTAATCCAGCTGTTCCAGCTCGATGATCATGTTCTCGATCACGCCCAGCCCGATCTGCCAGAAGGCCGGATCACGCGCATCGAGGCCAAACGGGGCCAGCAATTCCGAATGGTGCTTGGTGCCGCCCGCCGACAGCATGGCGAAATAGCGTTCGACAAAGCCGTCGGAGGCTTTTTCGTAAACGCCATACAGCGAATTCACCAGACAATCCCCGAAAGCATAGGCATAGACATAGAACGGCGAATGGATGAAATGCGGAATATAGGTCCAGAAAGTCTCATAGCCCGGACCCAGCCGGATCGCCGGACCCAGACTGTCGTGCTGCACATCCATCCACAAGGCGCAGATGTCATCGGCGGTCAACTCGCCTTCCTTGCGCTTGAGATGGACCTTGCGTTCAAAACTGTAAAAGGCGATCTGGCGCACCACGGTATTGATCATATCCTCGACCTTGCCTGCCAGCAGGGCCTTGCGGGCCAGCGGATCGGTTGTCTTGTCGAGCATGGAGCGGAAAGTCAGCATTTCGCCGAACACCGAAGCCGTTTCAGCCAAAGTCAGCGGCGTCGGGGCCATCAAGGCGCCATTGGGTCCGGCCAGCAACTGGTGGACGCCGTGGCCCAATTCATGGGCCAGCGTCATCACATCGCGCGGCTTGCCCTGATAATTGACCAGCACATAGGGATGGGCCGAGGGCACGGTCGGATGCGCAAACGCACCCGGCGCCTTGCCCGGACGCACCGGCGCGTCAATCCAGCGCTCGTCGAAAAAGCGTTGCGCCAGCCGCGCCATTTCGGGCGAGAAATGCCCATAGGCACCCAGCACCGTCTGTTTGGCCTCTTCCCACGCGATCACCTTCTGCTCGACCTTGGGCAGGGGCGCGTTGCGGTCCCAATGGTTCAGGGCGTCGACGCCGAACCATTTGGCTTTGAGCTTGTAATAGCGGTGCGACAGTCGCGGATATGCGGCTTGCACGGCAGAGACCAGTGCATCCACCACCTCGCGCTCGACCCGATTGGCGAGATGGCGCGAATCCGCGACGTCCGTAAAGCCGCGCCACGTGTCGGAAATATCCTTGTCCTTGGCCAGCGTATTGGTGATCAGCGTGAAAATACGCAGATTGTCCTTGAACGTGTGGGCCAAGGCCTCGGAGGCGCGCTGGCGCAAGGCCGCGTCAGTATCCTGCATCTTGTTGAGGATCGGTTCGATGGTCAGCTCCTCGCCATCCAGCGAGAAGCGCAGCGAGGAGATGGTTTCATCGAACAAGCGGTTCCATGACGAATAGCCGGTGGCCGCCTTCTCGTGGAACAGCTGTTCGAGCTTGTCCTCGAGTTGATGCGGCTTTTCGCGGCGGATGTCTTCCAGCCACGGCTTGTAACGGGCCAGCGGCGCATGGCTTGCGGCCTGATCAAGCAATGCGTCGTCGATGCGGTTGAGTTCCAGAGTGAAAAACAGCAAATGCGTTGAAATATCGGTCAGATGGCCCTGCGCATCGCCATAGAATTTGGCGCGGACCGGATCGGTCGTCTCGCCCGAATAGACCAATCCCGCATAAGAGATGATCCGCCCCAGCCGGTCGTCGATCTCCTCGTAGCGTGTGATCGCCCCGCACAGGGTTTCGGCGGCATTCCTGCCTTTGGCCAGATCGGCCAGCTTGCCCTGATAATCGGCGGCAAAGGCTTTGGCCTGTTGCGCTGCCAGTGCGAGATCGGCCTGAAAGGCCTCGCTGTCGAGACCAGGATAGAGATCGTTCAAATTCCATTCCGGCAAAAGTCCCAAATCGGTATTGGCCTTTGCCGCGCCTGTATCGGCATGAGCGGCGAGACGGGGCGGCAGATCGACGGGAAATAACAGGTTGGACATGCGTAACGGCTCCAATGACCAGCAAGATTGCTGTGTGCTGCTTCGCTTATGGCCGAGCGTGATGGCAGGATCAAGGCATCTCGTGAGCCAGAGCCGATAAATCAGTCCCGAAAAACCCTTCGGCGTTAAAGCCCCGTTTACCCTCATCAGTCATGGTGTGATCCGAATCTTAACCATGATCGGATTTTTTGAAGCCCGATCCTGTTGTCAGTGATGAAACGGAGCCGATGCAAAAACGAGTGCTCATTGTTGATGATGACCCTGTCGAACGCCAGCGGCTGGAAGGCCTGTTGACGCGTTCGGGCTATCATCCACTGGCTGTTGCAAGCGGTCTGGATGCGTTGTCGCTGCTCGACAATCCCGATACGCCGCGCATCGACGCGGTGATTCTCGATCTCGTGATGCCCGATCTCGACGGCATGGGCGTGCTGGCACGCATGAAAGACGTGTTGCAGTCCCCGCCTGTCATCATGTCGATCACCGAAGGCAATATCGATCAGGTTGCTTCCACCATCCGTGCCGGTGCGCTGGATTTCATCGTGCGTCCGGCGGGAATCGAGCGGCTGACACTGGCGCTCAACAACGGCATGCGCCGCCAAGTGCTCGAAGCCGCGGTCAGGGATGTCAGCGAGGATGAAACCGCGCCGCAACTGGCCGATCTGATCGGCACCTCGCAGGTGATGGAACGGCTGCGGGCGCAGGCCCAACGGGCGGCGCGCTCGTCGATTCCGGTGCTGGTGACAGGACCGAGCGGCTCGGGCAAGGCCAGGCTGGCACGCGCCATCCATCGCGAGTCGGATCGGTCCGGCAAAGCCCTTTTGACGCTGCATGCGGGCAACACCAATCCCGCCGACTTGCGCCAAGCCATCGAGAGTTGCCTGACGCTGAAAAGCGCGATGCTGATCACCCATGTCGGCCTGCTGGATGCGGACTGCCAGACCGTGCTGGCCGAAGCCTTCATGCGCGATTGCTTTGCCTTTACTCCAGGCGGCCCGAAGGCAGCCCGCAAAATCAGGCTCTATGCCACCGCCTCAGCCGATCTGGCGGAATTGAGCCGCGAAGGCCGTTTCCGTGCCGATCTGGCGATGCGGCTGGCCGTCCAGCCCCTGCGAATGCCTGCATTGCATGAACGGCGCGACGATATGCTGCCGCTGATCGACGATGTGCTGGCCCGCGTATCGGCCTCGCTCAAACGCTCGATTGCAGGTTTTACGGCCGAGGCCCTGCAGGCTTTGCAGCAACAGGAGTGGGGCGACAATATCCGTGGCTTGCGCAAGGCGATCCAGCAAGCCGCCATGCGGACCGAAGGCCATGTCATCACCCTGCAGGATTGCGCGCTGGACGAGGCCTGTCAAACCAATCCGCCGCTGGCGCGAGTTCAGGCAGGCCCGGTCGCAAGCGTGCGGCGGGTGTTGCCGAGCGAATTGAGTGTCAGCCTGACCGGAACAGACCGGCAGTTGCGGCCCTTTGACGAGATCGAGGCGGATATTCTGCGTCAGGCCTTGTCCCATTGCGACCACCATATCGGGCGCGCCGCCAGTGCGCTTGGGATCGGACGCTCGACCTTCTACCGCAAGGCGCGCGATTTCGGCCTGCTGGAAGGGCCCGATTATTCCTCCGGCCTGCCTCGCCAAGACAGCGCAACGGCAACAAATCCCCGTCTGCGTCCCGCACACCCCCTGCCTCCCGCAGAACCGCGCGCGGGAGCAGCCGCATGAATGCATCCGTCTGGACCCGCACCACACGTCTGGTGTCGCTGTCGGCCCTGTTATGGTCAGGACACGGACAGGCACAGACATTCGACACACCCCTGCCCGTCCCCGATCCCGCTGCGATCACGATGGTTGATCCGGTCTATCCTGCCCCGTGGGATGTCAGCATCACCGCTGTCCCGATCATTCAGCCCGTGGCGGCAACCAACCCGCACCGGCCGCTGGCCGAGGCCCTCAAAGTGCTGTTGCAGCCCGCATCGCACGGCGTGAGCGCGGTCGAGACCACCGACAAATCCGGTCTCCTGCGCTTTTATGAAGCGCGTGATTTCAGACCTTTATGGGTCGATGCCCATGGCCTGACCGAACACGGGCAGTCATTGGTCAAACGGCTGTCGCTCGCCGACGAGGACGGGTTGGACACGCCGACCACCCTGCTTGCACTGATCCAGACCGGCGCCACCCCGAACGCCCCGCTGGAAGTGGCGCTGTCGCGTGCTGCTGTCACCTATGCCCGCGAGGCACGCGGCAGCCGGATCGACCCGACAAAGCTCTCCAAATCCCTGACACCGAAGCTGGATATTCCCGACGGTCTCGGCGTCTTGCAGCATCTGGCCCAATCTGACCAAGCGGGCGATGCGCTTTGGCATTACAACCCCAAACATGCGGGCTACATTGCCTTGCGTGCCAAGCTGGCGGAATGGCGCGAAGCGACCGCCAGTCTGGCCGAGACCCCGGGAATAAACCGCACGGCAGAGGGCAAACGGACCCTGCCGCTGCAACTCAATGATTTCCTGTCCAATATGGAACGCTGGCGCTGGTTGCCGGTCAATGCCGGTGACAGCCGGATCGAGGTCAATATCCCCGAATATACGATGCGGCTTTACGGACACGGCACATTGAAGCACACGGGCCGTGTTGTGGTGGGCAAGACCAACACGCAGACCCCGGTTTTTTCCTCGGTGATGGACCATGTCGTGATCAATCCGTCATGGGGCGTGCCCTATTCGATCCTGAAGAATGAATTTCTGCCCAAACTTGCCGCCGATCCCGATTATGCCGAACGGCACGGCTATCAGGTGATCCGCAAGGATGACCGGATCGTGGGCATCCGCCAACCGCCGGGAGAGCGCAACGCGCTGGGTTTTATCAAATTCATGTTCCCCAACGAACATGCCGTCTATCTGCACGATACCCCGCAGCGCAATCTGTTTGCGCGGGAGGAGCGGGCCTTCAGCCATGGCTGTGTGCGGGTCGACCAGCCTTTTGCCCTCGCAGACGCCCTGCTGGGCAGCATGGGTTTTGACGAAGCGCGCCTGAAATCCATGATCGGCAAAGGCGAAAAAACCGTCGCTTTGCAGGCACGCCTGCCGGTTCACCTGACCTATTTTACCCTGAGTATCGACGAAAACGGCCAAATCCGCCGCTTTGCCGACATTTACGGACATGACGAAAAGCTCCGCGTTGCCCTCCTCAAAGCACCTCAAAGGGTTTTGGCAACGCGCCGTTAATCTATTTCAACCACAATCGTGACTGCTCCCCCTTGTCCGGACGATCGGATACGGGGCCGGGGGCGGTCACAACGCAGGATCTATAAAAGCGTATGAGAGTTTTATCCGAACGGAACCGGGCTGTTCCCGACACAAGCAAGCGCAACATGGTGCGGCAGGTATTTGCCGCCGGCGTGATGCTGTCGGCAACCTGTCTGGGCATTGAGGGCCTCGGCAATGCCGAAGCCAACGGGGAAACGCGCGCGCTGACCATCCAGCACATGCACACGCATGAAACGGCGACCATCACCTATAAATCCGGCGGACAATTCACCCGCGACGGTCTCGACAAGCTCAACTGGATGCTGCGCGACTGGCGGCGTGACGAACCGATTGCCATGGATCCGCGCCTGTTCGACGTGGTGTGGGAAGCCACACGTGCCACCGGCAGTTCGGGTCCGATCCATGTCGTCTCGGGCTACCGCTCGTCCACAACCAATGCGATGCTGCGCCAGCGCTCCAATCTGGTCGCCAAAAACTCCCAGCACATGCTCGGCAAAGCGATGGACTTCTATCTGACCGATGTCACGATGGACAAAGTGCGCGATGTCGGCATGCGCATGCAGCGCGGCGGGGTCGGCTATTATCCTTCCAGCTATACACCCTTCGTGCATCTGGATGTCGGAAGCGTGCGCCATTGGCCGCGCATGAGCCATGACCAGCTGGCGCGCTTGTTCCCCGATGGCAAAACCGTCCATGTCGGCACCGACGGCAAGCAATTCCCGCGTTATGCCGAAGCCTATAATGAAGTGATCGCGGCAGGCGGCTCGGTCGGGGGCTATAGCGGTGACGGCGAGGAAACCGCGATTGCCGATTCCTCGAGCGGATCGGGCAAAGGCTTCTTCGCATGGCTGTTCGGCGTCTCGGACGAGGATAACGGCTCAACCAAGAACCGCCGCAACACCACGACCGCGCGGCGCGGTTCGGGCTCCGATGCGCCTGTTCGCCAGGCTGATTACAACGACACCTCGCCGATTGCCGTCTTGCAGCAATATGAAGCTTCCCAGTCAGCCGCCGCCACCGTGCCCAGCCGTTATCGCGGCCAGAGCATTGCCTCCAATTCGGTGGAAGACCGCGGCGTGAGCGCAACAGCCCCGCGTCCGGCACCTGTCGAAAAAGTACCGCCGATTCCGGCTGTGGCGCAGGCGGAACTGCGTCCGGTCACCCAGCCGCTTGATCGTTCCCCCAATGCGCTGGCTGTCTCGAGCGGCCCGCAACTGGTCTGGCAGAACGGCCCGACTCCGCTGCCGCCGCAAGGCCGCGGCAATGCGACCCCGATTGTGGTGGCGACCAGTTTCTCGTCACTGGCCGGCTATAAGCGCGTCGATGTGCCGATGCCGCCGCAAGGCCGCAACAGTGTCAGCATCAATCTGGCTAGCGCCACCAACGCGCCGGCGAAATCCGAACCTGTCGCGACGGCCACAGTCCGCGGCCCCAACGGCCTGCCTGCTGTGATCACCGGCAACAAAGCCGCCTATGAAGGCCCCGCGCTGGCTTATGTCGACAATGGTGCAGGCAGAACGGCTCTTGCACCGATGCCGCAGGCGCGTCCGCCCGAATTCGGCAAAGCCCCGCAAAAGCAGGTGGCGTCCAAACAGCCTGAAACCAAGGCGAAAGACACGCCGAATGCCGGGCAGAAAACCGCCGCCAAAATAACGGCCCATGGACCTGCTTCGGTCGGCGGGGCAAAGGATGACCCTCAGACCACAGCCACGCTGTCGTCCGGCTTCAAGCCTGTCGCGGCACAACCCGCGCCCTCAGGTTTCACCGTGCGTTAATACCGGCTCAGGCCTGCATACCCAGCGCTTGCATGTAAAGCTCCAGAATGGCTTCTTCTTCCTGCCGTTCCGCATGGTTTTTCTTGCGGATGCCCACGACCTTGCGCAGGATTTTGGTATCGAAACCGTTGGCCTTGGCTTCGGAATAGACATCGCGGATATCGCTGGCCAAGGCCGATTTTTCTTCTTCAAGCCGTTCGATGCGTTCGATCAACGCCTTCAGCTCGTCGGCGGCAACAGATGTTTGCATGGTTGGACCCTTTCAGGCATCTTCGGGTGGACATGGATTGTTGCCCCTGTCTCCAACAGCGCAGGCCCGGGGTCAAGACAAAGCACGCGCCAGCCCCCAGAGGCCTGTGGACGACGTCACAATTGCCCGAAATCCCTCCCCGACTTGTGATCCTGACAGATGACGCCTGTGGACACTTGGTCTAAACACAGTCCTCCCGTTCCAATCAAACAGAACCCCGCCTGATGACCCATCCCGCCTCTCCGGTCTCCCCGCCAGCCTCCTATCCGAGGTCTGCCTATGCGGCTTTGCTGTTCGGGGCGTGCGGCATGGGCATGTCGCCGATGTTTGTGCGCTTTGCCGCGGAAGCTGGCGTCGGGCCCTATGCCTCGGCCTTCTGGCGGGTGTTTCTGGCCCTGCCGTTTTTGTGGGTCTGGGCGCGGATCGAGGAAGGCGGCGGTCCGGCCAAACCGACTTTTTACAAGCCGATGATCTGGGCTGGCCTGCTGTTCAGCGGCGATCTGTTTTTCTGGCATCTGTCGATTTTGCGTACCAGCATTGCCAATGCGACCTTTCTGAGCACCACCGCACCGGTCTGGGTGCTGCTGGTGTCTGTGGTTGTGCTGAAGCAAAAGGCCAAACCCGCCACGCTGGGCGGTCTGGCCCTGTGCCTGTTGGGCGGCAGTTCGCTGATCGGCGATACCTTGTCGCTGGCACCCGAACGGCTCATGGGTGATCTGTTCGGGCTGATGACCGCGGTGTTTTTCGGCCTCTATTTTTTCGGCATCAAATATGCGCGCGATCTGTCGGGGGCGGGACGGTCGACCTTTGCCGCCAGCGCGGTTGCCGCGATGGTGCTGCTGGTGGTCGCACTGGCCACGCAAGACCAGCTGCTCCCTTCGACGCTGAAAGGGGCGGCTTCGCTGTTGTTGATGGCGATGATCTCGCAAGCGCTCGGACAGGGCTTGCTGAGCGTCGCTTTGGGCCGTTTGCCGACCGTGTTCAGTGCCTTGGTGATTTTTCTGGAGGCCGTTGCCGCAGCCGCACTGGTCACCATCGAGGAGGACAGGCAACTCTAGGTTAGGACGTGCCATTGTGTATGTAGAAGAGGCGTTGTAGTCGCCGCACAGGCACAGCGAGTAGTTGTGGCGAAAGGCTGCCACGCGCGCCGCGTCGCGCCAAAGCGGACCCATTACATCATAGCCCGTTT
>Ga0209598_10002392_pt1 | contig 14696 bp, 10 predicted proteins | sample M_140807_EF_Meta_FD_187317 | JGI IMG/M metagenome (GOLD analysis project Ga0209598, IMG submission 187317) | Freshwater microbial communities from Lake Montjoie, Canada to study carbon cycling - M_140807_EF_MetaG (SPAdes) (version 2) | ecosystem: Environmental > Aquatic > Freshwater > Lake... | reverse complement strand
TGTAGAGCACGCCGTCGGGCGCTTCGCCTGGGATCGTATCGAAGGTCATGCCAGGCTCCAGCACACCCGGGAATCGGCTTCGCGCAACCACCTGGAGCAGCGCTGCGTCATAGTCTCCGAAGGTATCCTCGGGTTCGAGGTACATCGACGCTGTTTCGCCTTGCGAGAGGCCGGCGAGTTCGGCCTCGATGCGTGGAAAGATCGCGCCATGACCGCCATGAAGGTAAGTCCACTCGCGCTCGCCTTCTTCGAGGGCTTCGCCCTGCGAGTCATACAGACGGTAGCGCACGGTGACCCACACGTTTTGTTCGACCTGCATGAAACAACCCCGATGAGTATTCTCAAGACAATTGGCGAACTGAGTGTAGACGAGTTCATGCGGCGCCACTGGCAGCGTGCCCCGCTGCTGGCCCGAAATGCCTTGCCTGACTTTGTATCGCCGGTTTCGCGCGAGGACGTCTTCGAGATGGCCGGCGACGATGCGCTCACATCACGGCTCGCGACCTGTCGCAAGGGTCGATGGACTCTTCAGCACGGCCCATTCGATGACTTGCCCTCGCCCAGACGCTCGGGCTGGACGGTCCTCGTCAATGGCGTGGACCGGCACCTGGATGCTGCCCATGAGCTCCTTTCTCGCTTCCGATTCCTTCCGGATGCCCGACTCGATGACCTGATGGTGAGCTACGCAAGCGATGGCGGGGGGGTGGGTCCTCATGTGGATTCCTATGACGTCTTCCTGCTTCAAGCGAGCGGGCGCCGCCGCTGGCGGATTGCGCCACCGGGTGATGCGACCTTGATTGACGGTGCGCCATTGAAGCTGCTTGCGCAGTTCGAACCCACGCAGGAATGGCTGCTCGAGCCGGGTGACCTCCTCTATCTGCCGCCAGGCTGGGGCCATGACGGCACCGCGGTGGGCGAATGCATCACCTTGTCGGTCGGGTTTCGGGCGCCGTCACGCCATGAGTTTCTGTCCGCGTTTCTGGCTGCCCAGGCCGATTCCCTGACAGGCCCCGATTCGAGGTTCTCGGATCGAGGCAGACCGATCAGTCGACACCCAGGCGAATTGCCGGATGACCTGAGCGCGCAGCTGCATGACTGGGCGCTTGACTGGCGGCCGCGTCGTGCGGACATCGAACGCTTCATCGGATGCTGGCTGACCGAGCCTGCACCCGAGGTCTGGTTCGAGTCGGATCATCACCCGGGCACCGTGAAGCGATTCGCGCTGAATGCCCAACGCGATGGCGTGCAACTTGACCGGCGCACGCGAATGGCATGGCGCGCTGGACGTGTTTACATCAACGGGGAGGTGGTCGATGTCAACGCTTCCGAGCGCAACTGGCTGCGACGACTCGCAGATTCCAGACGGCTCGACGCCGCGCAATGCCGCACGGCCTGGGCGTCAGAAACGCTGAGCGCACGATTGTGCGAGTGGCGAGTGCAGGGCTGGCTCCATGAAGTTTGAGTTGTGCGCCCGGGCATTAAACCGAGCATGCGGCCAAATTGAGTAAAATCGAAAGCTTGGCATTCAGTTTTCTTGTTTGATTCCATCCCTTCCCGAGGACACCATGAAGAAATCGCTCATCGCTGCTTCCCTGATCGCCGTCGCGCTGGCCGCTTGCGGCAAGAAGGAAGAAGCCCCGGCACCCGCACCGGTCGCCGTACCAGCGCCCGCGCCGGCACCCGCACCGGCCCCGGTTGAAGCCGCCAAGGATGCAGCCGCACAAGCAGTTGAAGCGGCAAAAGGCGCGGCCGGCGCAGCCAAGGATGCTGTCAGCGCTGCAGGCACCGCTGCCAAGGATGCGGCTGTTGCCGTCGGTGGCGCAGCGACTGAAGCCGCCAAAGGCGCAGCCGGTGAGGTGTCCAAGGATGTGAAGCAGGTTGGCGCAGCAGCAGCAGCAGCCGCGAGCTCAGCCGCCGGTTCGGCCAGCGATGCAGCAGCCAAGGCTATCGAAGCCGCCAAGGAAGCCGCCGCAAAGGAAGTCAAGAAGTAATCTGGAGTCGTCGGGGCGCGGCGCGCCCCGATCGCACGCTCACAGCAAAGCCAAGGGGCCTCCCGGACGTCACGCCGGTTCGGCCCCTTGTGTTTTTTCGCTGGGCTCTCAGGCGAACTGCCAGCCGAGGCCTTCGTCCTGATCCGCCACGTAAACCTGCTCTGGCTCCCAGCCGAGTACGGGCGCAAGCGCGGCCCGGGCCAGGTCGACGCGATTGTTCTGTCGGCTCAGATGGGCGGCGACCACGCACCGCAGCTGGCTGCGATCGAGTCCCTCGAGAATCCGTGCCGACTCGCCATTCTCAAGATGCCCGTAACGCCCCGAGATGCGCTGCTTGAGCGAAGGCGGATAGTCACTGCTCGCCAGCAGTGAGCGATCGTGATTCGTCTCCAGAACCAGCCCTGTCAGGGCGCTGAGCACATCACCCAGGTGGGCCGTCGGATGGCCGATATCGGTCAGGACGCCCAGGCGCGAGCGCCCGTCGTCGAGCACATACTGGACCGGCTCTCGCGCATCGTGAGGCACCGGAAAGGGTTCGACACGCAGGCCCTCGATTTCGAAGGGCGTGTGCGAATCGATCACCCTGACCAGATCTGCGCAATCAGTCGCTGACTTGCAGGCTTTCAGCGTGCCGTAGGTGAGATAGACCGGAATCCGATGGGCCCTTGCCAGCCGAAACACGCCGCCGACATGATCGCCATGCTCGTGGGTCACCAGAATGCCGACGAGGGTATCGGGATCGCATTGCAATCGGGCCAATCGCCTGTGCGCTTCCCGCAGCCCGAACCCGCAGTCGAGCATCACTCGGCGCGGACGCGCCGGGGTGGAATCATCCGCTTCGATCAGCAGCGAATTGCCTTCGCTGCCGCTGCCCAAACTGGAAAACCGCACCGGCAGCCGGTCTCAGCGCAACTGGTCGTTCAGGACAGTGACGATCTGATTGGCGATTCGACGATCCGTATCGGTCGCCGGGGGATTGCCATCCTCGCCCAGCACACCGACCCGGGTTCCCGGCGAATCCTCGCTCAGCACAATTCGAAAGCGCTTGCCGCTGAGGTCTTTCTTGGGAGGCGTTCCGAGGACTTTGTCGATCAGGCCCGGCTGACGCGCCTCCTGCTCCGGGTCGACATAACGAACGTAGAAGATGCCCTTCGAGCGGTCACGGTCTTCCACTGTAAATCCACTGCGATCAAGTACCAGCCCCACCTGTCGCCAGGACCGGTCGAAGCCATCCTGCAGCCTGAGATATGAAGCGTCTGCGCCCTGAATCAGGGCTGCGCGCGGAGCTGCAGGCGCTGAGACCGCGGGGGATGTCTGGACGGCCGCAGCCACCTGAGTGGGCGACAGCTTGAGCATCAGACGACGCAGGAATTCCGCCTCGAGATCGGGATCGGCTGGGCGTGCAACCCAGAAGGTCGAATCTTTCTGCTGACCGCTCAGTTGCTCGATGAGACCCCGATGGCTGACATACACCTCGGTGCCCTGAGCGGTCGGCTCGAGCCGCGTGCGGAACTTGTCGCGTGTGCCCGAGGTGTAGATGCTGCCCAGGAATCGGGAGAGTTGGGATCGCACGTAAGAATCGGGAACCGGCGGACGGCTTTCTGCCCAGTCGGTCTCGATGATTCCAGTCTGGGGCGACTCCTTGAGCACATTGAAGCCGGCATCACTCCAGAAATCGCGCACCACCGGCCAGACCTTCTCGGGTGGCTGATCGACCACCAGCCAGCGACGATCGCCATCGCGCTCGATTCTCACACCCGGGGGCTGAGGCAACACAGCCGGGCGCCCGGGTGTGGCCGTCTCGTTGGCGCGATCACGGCTGTAGGCTGAAAAGGTCGTGCCGCTCACGCCCGGCGCACGCTGGGGGATCGCGTAGCGGTCGTCAGCGCGGGGGGAGACCAGATCGGGCGGCACCTCAAGCGGACGCCCCTGCGACGAGGACTTGTAATCGATCTTGGACATGTCGCTGAGTCCCTGCGTGAGCGAGCATGCTGACAGAGCCGCGACACACACAGCCAGCAGACTCGATCGGAGCATCTGACAGACCCTCAAGGACTTCATGCGAGGACTCCCGAGGCGACCAGCGCACTGCGGATGGTGTCGTGATGGCGGGGATCGAGCTCGGTCAGCGGCAAGCGGATGCCACCCTGGATGCGGCCCATCTGCTGAAGCGCCCACTTGACGGGGATTGGATTGGCCTCGACGAACAGCCGCAGGTGCAGGGGCAGCAGCTTGCGATTGATCTGACGGGCCAGGAGGAGATCGCCCTTCAGGGCGGCGGCACACATCTGTGCCATCTGGGCCGGCGCGATGTTCGCGGTGACCGAAATCACGCCGTGCCCGCCGATGGCCATCAGCGCCAGCGCGGAGTCATCGTTGCCGCTGTAGAGCGCAAAATCATCGGGCAGGCGATCGAGCAGGTCGAAGGCTCGGGGCATGTCGCCGGTTGCATCCTTCAGGCCGATGATGCCCGGGACCTGAGAGAGCCTCACGGTTGTGTCGTTGGACAGATCGGCGACCGTGCGACCCGGAACGTTGTACAGGATGACCGGCAGCCCGCCGGTCTCGGCGACTTCGCGGAAGTGGCGGTACAGGCCTTCCTGACCCGGCTTGTTGTAATAGGGGACGACCTGCAGCGAGGCGGCTGCGCCGACCTTCGCAGCATGGCGGGTGAGGTCGATTGCCTCTCGGGTGGAGTTGCCACCGGTTCCAGCGATCACGGGGACTCGACCGGCTGCCTGTTCAACCGCCACACTGATCAGGCTTGCATGCTCATCGACATCGACCGTGGGCGACTCGCCGGTGGTGCCGACAGCAACGATCGCTGCCGTGCCGCTCTCGATGTGCCAGTCGATGAGGCTGCGGTAGCCGGCCAAATCGAGGCTGCCATCCTCATGCATCGGCGTGACGATGGCGACAATGCTGCCTGTGATCATGTTCACATGCCTGACCAGAAACTGTAAGAGATGGATTCTATCGCAGGGCCGACAAGAACCCTCGAACGCGTGGGCTTACAGTCATCCAAGAGCGAGGCTGCTGGCCGCCACAGGCGGACGCAGCGCGACGATCCTTTGGAGCCGGGCCGCCCGCGGGTGGCTCACCACGCCGTCCTCATAGGCCAGGACCTGGAGGCCCGACCGCTGCGCGGCGCCCAGCAATTCCCCGGGTTGCAGCAGGAAGTCCGGATTGGAGGGGCGACCGTACTCGGCATTGCCCACCGCGAAAGTCTCATGAATCCAGCGTCCGCCTGGCGCAACCAGTCCGAGCATCAGGTCCAGACGCGGGCGAAAGAGGTAATGGGTGCAGACAACTGCATCGAACCGCTCGGCACTGAATGGCCACCGCCCGTGCTCCAGGTCTTTCTGGAGCGTGCGCACGCCCATACGCTCGATCGGTGACAATACAGATCCGTTCTGATCGACCGCCAGTACGGTGTAGCCGAGCGCCCTTGCGTAGAGCGCATGCCGCCCGGAACCACAGGCAAAATCGAGCAGAGTCGCCCCGGGCGAGGCTGGCACGAGCCAGCGTTCGACCCAGCTTGATGGTCCGTCCACACGTTGAGATGGGTCTTGAATCACCGAAACGTCCGTTGAATTGCCCGCCAGCCAGCGCCCATTGAGTCCACTTGTAAGCCAGCCATTGTATCGGGAGGTCCTGCCGCAACGCGTCGTCAGACGCGTGCTGCTGGCGGCACTCGCCCTGGCCGCTGTGTTGTGGCTGGCCTCGCTGGTCATGCCGGACGGCTCCCCGAAGCTCCAATCGGTTGCGGCCGCCGCAGCGCTGCTGGGATTTGCGGTGGTGGGTTTTGCGCTGCAGCAGGTTCTGGCGCAATACAGCGCGCGGCGGGAGATCGGGCGACGCCTTGACGACCTGCAAAGTCAGTACGGCGCTGCCGAAAGCCTGGCTGTGCTGGGCTCCTGGGTCTATGACATTGCCAGCAACCGCTATCACTGGAGTGACGGTGCTCACCATCTGTTTGGCACCGACCCGTCTGGACCCCCACCCGCACCGCGCGAATTTCTGGAGTCCATTGCGAGCGAAGACCAGCGTCGCTGGCAGGATGTTCACCGTCGGGCGATCAAGCACGGCAGTGAAGCGCGTCTGGAGTACCGCTACAAGAAGCCCGACGGAGACCTGATCTGGGTGCGCAGTGTCGCCCTGCCCGAGATGAACCGAAGTGGACGGATCCTTCGGATCGCCGGCATCGTGCAGGACATCACCGCGATGAGCGCCATGACCCAGCAGCTCGCCGCCAGCGAGGCGAAGTTCCGGGATCTCACGCAGTTGTCAGCCGACTGGGTCTGGGAAACCGACACGCTTCACCGGCTGAGCTACCTGTCGGAGAGCGCCGTGCCGGCACTGGGCGGCGATTGGGTGCGAGCTGGCATCGGCCGGTGTGGCTGGGAATTCGCGACCATCGACTTTCCCCGAGCCGACTGGGAAGGCCATCGAGCAGACCTCGAGGCCGGCAAGCCCTTCGACGGGTTCGAGTTCGGTTTGCGTGCACCCGACTCGACCTTGCATCAGATTTCGATCAGCGGGCGCCCGATTTTTGATGCCGAGGGCGAATTCAAAGGCTATCGGGGCGTCGGGCGGACCATCACCAGGGAGCATCAGCAACAGCGCCTGCTCCAGTTCGAGAGCGACATGGCCTCGATCATGCGCGAGCACACCGAGCCGGAGCGCGTGATCACCGAGCTGATTGCATCGCTGTGTCGGCTGATGAGCTGGACGGGTGGCGCGCACCTCGTCCAGATTCCGGGAACCCGGGCGGTCAGCGTGCGCGAGCGCTGGGGCAGTGCACCGTTGATGAGAATGCTGGCGGAATTGCCCATCCAGCTTGCGCTGAACCGGGACAGTCTTGAAGGGCGTGCCTGGTCCAGCGGTGAAGCCATCTGGATGCCGGATCTGTCTGCAGAATATGAATTCGCGATGCGATATCACACCGCGTCGCTTGGCCAGCAGGCCGCCTTCATCGCCCCGATTCTCGACGAACACCACAATGTGCTCTCCGCCCTGCTGTTCTTCAGTCCGGCTGGATATCGAGCCGACACGATGTTTCAGCAGCTCGCCGAGATCCTGTCGAGCACCATTTCGCAGTTCCTGCAGCGCAAGACCGCCGAGCAGCGGCTGATGCATGCCTCGCTGCATGATGCCCTCACCGGTTTGCCGAACCGGGTGTATCTGACCCACCAGCTCGAAGAGGCAGTCAAGGTCGGCCGCGCATGTGCCGTGCTCTATGTCGACCTCGATCGATACAAGCTGATCAATGACTCGCTGGGCCATTCGGTGGGCGACCAGGTTCTCATCGAGGTGGCGAGGCGACTGCGGGAGTCGATTCGTCGGACCGACGTCGCAGGACGGATCGGCGGCGACGAGTTCATTCTGCTGCTGATGGACCTGCGTCAACGCGAGGAAATCGAGTCGATTGCCCGAAAGGTGCTTGCCGCCGTCGAGCGCCCGTTCGTACTGATGAACCGGGCCCACTTCCTGTCGGCGTCGATCGGTGCGGCCGTCTCGCCTGACGATGGCCGTGACGCCCAGCACCTCATCCGCTCAGCCGACAGCGCGATGTACCGGGCCAAGGCCGATGGCCGCAATGCAATCCGCTTCTTCGCAGGTGAGCACTCGGATGCACGCGACCAGCAATTGCAGCTGGGCATCGACTTCCCGCTGGCTTTGCAGCGCGGCGAGGTCGACTTGCACTATCAGCCGGTGCTGGCGGTCGGTGAGCGGCGCATCGTCGGGATGGAAGGGCTGATGAGATGGCGCCATCCGACCCTGGGCCTGCTGATGCCGGATCGCTTCCTGCCGGCTGCCGAACGCAGCAACCTCATCCGCGAAGTGGGTCTCTGGGCGATTCGTCGGGCACTCGACGATCGCATCGAAATCGGTCTGGACAAGTTCCAGGACGTGGCGATCTCGGTGAACATTTCGCCCCGGCAGCTGGGAGAGGACGGCTTTCTGGCGCAGATCAACGGCATGCTGGCCGAGCGGAATTTCCCGGCCCGCCTGCTGCAACTGGAACTCACCGAAAACGCCCTGATCGACAACAGCGAAAAAACCGTGGCCCTGCTGGCAGAGCTCAGAAGACTCGGTATTGCGGTGATCATCGACAACTTCGGTACCGGATATGCGTCACTGTCATACCTGAAGAACCTGCCTGTCGATGGCTTGAAGATTGACCGCACCTTCATCCGCGGCCTGCCCGAAGACCGTGGCAATGCGGCGATCGTGCAGGCCATCACCACCCTGGCCGGCAAGCTCGGTCTGAAGGTGATGGCAGAAGGTGTCGAGACCGCCTCGGAGATGAAGTCACTGCGCGCACTGAATTGCGACCGAATGCAGGGCACGTATATCAGCGAACCGCTGCCCTTGGCCCAACTCAAGGACTTCCTCGAGTCTTTGCCTCAGGTGCGGCAGATGCATCTGGTCAAGACCGACGGATCGGCCGGCAGCTGAAGCCTGGACCGGACCGACGGCTGCGACATGAATTGCGCGGTGCCGGGTGTGTGGACTCAGCCCAGCGAACGGTAATTCAGCCCCATCACTTCCCGGACATCGCGCATGGTCTCCTGCGCGACTGCGCGGGCCTTGTCGCAGCCGGCATCGATGATGGCCTGCAGTCGACGCGGATCGTCCAGAAAGGGCTGGGCACGCTCGATGAACGGCGCCTGTTCGGCAATCACGGCGTCGATGACCGGCTGCTTGCAATCGAGGCAACCGATGCCTGCGCTGCGGCAGCCCTGCTGCACCCATTGACGGGTGTCCTCGCTCGAATAGACCTGATGCAGTGCAAAGACCGGACACCGCGAAGGCTCACCGGGATCGGTGCGACGCACCCGTGCCGGATCGGTCGGCATGGTGCGCAGCTTCTTGGTGACCGAGGCTGGATCCTCACGCATGGCAATTGAATTGCCATAACTCTTGGACATCTTCTGGCCATCGATACCGGGCAGACGCGAGGCTTCGGTCAGCAGCGCCTTCGGCTCGGACAGGATCATCTTGCGGGAGCCCTCGAGGAATCCCATCAGGCGCTCCCGATCCTCGGACGACAGGCTGCCGCTTGACTCGACCAGCGCGCGCGCCTCGGCGAGCGCCTGGGCATCGCCCTGTTCCTGAAAGCGCGTGCGCAGCTCGCTGTAAGCCTTGCCTCGCTTGCCACCGAGTTGCTTGATCGCTGCGGTGACCTTGTCTTCGAAACCCGCCTCGCGCCCGAACAGATGGTTGAATCGGCGAGCGATCTCACGAGTCAGTTCGATGTGCGGCACCTGGTCCTCGCCCACTGGCACCGAACTGGCGCGGTAGATCAGGATGTCAGCCGCCTGCAGCAGCGGATAGCCCAGAAACCCATAAGTGGTCAGGTCGCGATCGCTGAGCTTTTCCTGCTGGTCTTTATAGGTCGGCACGCGCTCGAGCCAGCCCAAGGGGGTCGACATCGACAGCAGCAGATGCAGCTCGGCATGCTCGGGCACACGCGACTGGATGAACATGACCGCCTGATCCGGGTCGACACCCGCGGCCAGCCAGTCGATCACCATGTCCCAGATATTGCGCTGGATGACCTCGGGGGATTCGTAATGCGTGGTCAGCGCATGCCAATCAGCCACGAAAAAATAGCAGGGTTGCTCGGACTGCAGGCGCACCCAGTTCTTGAGGGCGCCGTGGTAGTGACCGAGGTGAAGTGCGCCGGTTGGGCGCATGCCGGAGAGGACGCGATTGGCAAACATGGGCGCAATTCTACGCGCTCGGACGACTGCGCTCAGCCGGTCATGCGCTCGATCGAACCGCAGCCGACCCGGGTGACTTCCGGTGTATCGCCCGTCATATCGATCACGGTGGTCGGCTCCAGGCCCTGCGCACCGGCATCGATGACCAGATCGACTCTGCCGGACAGGCGCTCGAGGGCTTCGTCGGGATCGGAAATCGCGGTCTCGTCGCCAGGCAGCATGAGGCTGGTGCTGATCACCGGCGCATCGTGCATCGCCAGCAAGTCAGCCACAACCGCATGGTCCGGCACGCGCAGCCCGACGGTTTTGCGAGAGGGATGCCACAGCCTGCGGGGCACTTCGCGGGTAGCTGGCAGAATGAAGGTGTAGGCGCCCGGCGTCCAGTCGCGAAGAAATCGGTACTGGCGATTGTCGATCTGGGCGTAGGTGGCGACCTCCTTGAGGTCGCGGCACATCAGGGTGAGCAGGTGGCGGTCGTCGATGCCGCGCAGTGCCCGAAGCCGATCGACTGCGGACTTGTCATCGAGCTGACAGGCCAGGACATAACAGGCGTCGGTGGGCAGGACCACCAGGCCACCCGACCGAAGCACACCGGCTGCCTGGCTGATCAGGCGCTTTTGCGGGTGGGTCGGGTGAATTTCGAAGCGTTGGGTCACCGCAGGTCCAGGGCCGCGGCCTCCGGCCAGTCGTGCCAGACCGGCGTGACCGCCTTGGGCAGCGGAGGCATCGAACCGAGGTCGTGGCGGCTTTCGTTGGGGCCGTGGAAATCGGAGCCGCGCGATGCGCACAGCCCGAAGCGGATCGCAGTCTGGGCAAATTCGGCGAACTGACCCGGCGCCTGACTCCCGCTGACCACCTCAATGGCCTGACCGCCGGCATCACAGAATTCACGCATCAGCTGCTCACGGTAGACGTCAGACAGCTTGTAGCGCCCCGGATGAGCCATGACGGCCGTGCCGCCTGCAGAACGAATCCAGCCGACTGCATCGGCGAGCTTTGCCCAGCGATGCGGCACGAAACCGGGTTTTCCCTCAATGAGGAAGCGTTGAAACACCTCGTGGATGTCGGCACAGGTGCCGGTCTCGACGATGTAGCGTGCGAAGTGGCTGCGAGAAACGAGGTCGGGATTGCCGGCGTAGCGCAGCGCGCCTTCGTAGGCATCCGCAATGCCCACCGCTGCCAGTTGGTCGGCGATTTCGCGGGCGCGGTCGTCGCGGCCGTTTCGGGTTCGGTACAGGCCCCGGGCCAGTTCGGTGTTCTGATGATCGACGCGCAATCCGACGATGTGGATGGTCTCGGCCGCCCAGGTGACGGACACCTCGACGCCCGGCACGAAATGAAGGCCAAGCTCACGCGCGCGGGTGTGCGCCTGGGCCAGGCCGCCCAACTCATCGTGGTCGGTCAGCGCGAGGATTTCGACGCCGTTGCGATGGGCGCGTTCCACCACTTCGGTGGGTGCCAGCGTGCCATCGGAAATCACCGAGTGGCAATGCAGATCGGCGTTGATTCGGTGCGGATCAGGAGTGCGGCTGGAAGCAGGGTCGGGCATCGGTCAGTTCCTTGCGCAACGCTCGATTATAAGGCCCCGGATGACGAAAAGCGCGTTAGCCGACAGAGGGTCAAGCTGGCGTCACGATCGACCCCTAAGCTCGACCGTTTTGCTGACCCCAAACCGGAGCCTCTGGCCATGAAGCAGCGCGACGACAACACCTCCCCATCAACAGCCCTTCTGAGCGGCCAAAACCTGCTGCGTCCGCGCGCGGTCGCAGCGACACGACGCGGGTTTCTTCGCGACATCGGTGCAGGCGTTGCCCTGATCGGAAGCGCAGGGCTTGTCGCCTGCGGCGGTGACGAGCAGATCGAGCAGATTCCAGTCAGCTGGAAACATGGCGTGGCCAGCGGCGACCCGCTGTCGGATCGGGTGGTGCTCTGGACCCGAATCACGACCGATGCCACCGGGCCGGTCGATGTCGGCTGGCAGGTCGCCACCGACGAAGCGTTCAGCAACGTCGTGCGTTTCGGGGTCTCGACCACCAGCGCCTCGGTCGACTACACGGTCAAAGTCGATGTCGACCAGCTCAGCCCTGCAAGCAAATATTTCTATCGCTTCAGCGTCGTCAATCAGAAGTCTCCGGTCGGCAAGACGAAGACGCTGGCCGCAAGCGGTGCTAGCCAGGTCAAGCTGGCGGTGTTTTCCTGCTCGAACTACCCGACCGGCTACTTCAACGTCTATGCCGAAGCCGCCAAGCGCACCGACCTGGACGCCACCGTTCACCTGGGCGATTACATCTACGAATACGCCTCGAATGGTTATGCCTCGTCCAATGCCGCCACGCTGGGACGGGTGTCCGACCCGACCAATGAACTGCTGGTGCTGACCGACTACCGCAAGCGCCATGCCCAGTACAAGTCCGACCCCGATCTGCAGGCCCTGCATGCAACAGTGCCGATGATTGCGGTGTGGGATGACCATGAAGTCGCCAACGACACCTGGAAGGACGGTGCCGAGAACCATCAGGCCAACGAAGGCGATTTCAAGTTGCGCCGCGCTGCAGCCCTTCAGGCTTACCACGAGTGGATGCCGACCCGGGTCACGCAGGCCGACATCATCTACCGCAGCTTCAATTTCGGCGGCCTGGTCGCCCTGCACATGCTGGACACCCGACTGATCGGGCGCGAAAAGCAGCTGGACTATGCCAACTACACAACAGCTCAAGGCCTGAATTCAGCTGCTTTCGTCAGCGATCTGACGCGAGCCGACCGCCAGCTGCTCGGCACCACGCAAACCGCCTGGCTGCAACAGCAGATGACCGCATCGACTGCCACCTGGCAGGTGTTGGGCCAACAGGTGCTGATGGGCCGCATGGATATCCCGTCGCCGATTCTGTTCGAAGCGCTGAACCCAGGAACCGGTGTGTCGATCTCGGCCTACACCGCCCTGAAGATCAAACAGGCGACCGCACCGAACACGCTGACGCCGACCGAGCAGTTCATCCTGGCCCAGCCCGCCATCCCCTACAACCTGGATGCCTGGGATGGTTATTACGCAGCGCGCGAAACCGTTCTCGGCATGGCCAAAGCGCTGAACAAGAACCTGGTGGTGCTGGCCGGAGACACCCACAATGCCTGGGGCAACGACCTCAAGGACCAGTCCGGCAATCAGGTGGGCGTGGAGTTCGGTGTCTCGTCGGTGACCTCCCCCGGGTTTGAATCGATCTTCGTGAACGACAATCCGGTCACGCTGGCGGCTTCGCTCGAGCAGCTGATCGACCCGCTGGTGTATGCCGACACCTCGCGTCGCGGTTTTTCCGTGATCACTGCGACCGCCACCGAGTGCCGTTGCGACTGGATCTACGTCAGCACGATTTCGAGTCGGACCTACACCGCCACGACCGGCAAGAGCCTGCGCACGCTGCCGGGTTCTGGCAACCGCAAGCTGGTCGCCACCGCGTAAGGTACAGGGCGCTTCAAGCCTCGAGGCGCCCAATGCCTTGCCGGACCTCGAAGGTCCGCAGGGTTCTGACACCGGTGTCGAGTCGGGCCGGGTCGTCGATGCCACGCATCGACACCCGTGCCAGGCCTGCATCGAGCTCGAGCAGGCCGTAGCCACGGAATCGACCTTCGCCGTATTTCAGGTTCGGGTTTTCGGCCAGCAGTGCATCGATGCGCTGCTGCGCCCAGCTCTGCGAGGTGATCGCACCACCCACGAATTCCACCATGGCGGGCTTTTGGCCCGGCCGATCGAAATCCTCGTGCAGCTCGCCGGCGTAAAACGCGTGCACATCGCCGCCCAGGGCCAGAGGGTTCTGCGCGCCGCTTGCGCGAATCGACTCGAGCAGGCGGGTGCGCGCCACCGGGTACCCGTCCCAGCCGTCGGTCCACCAGCCCTGCTCCGGGCCGGGCTTCGAATCGGCACGGCCCATCAGGGTCTGCTGGGCCAGCAGGTTCCAGCGCGACCGGCTCTCTCGAAAGGATCGGTCCAGCCAGGCCTCCTGCTCGGGCCCCAGCATCGTACGAGCGGGATCGAGACGCTGCAGACAGTCCGCGCCCACCACGCGAGACCCTGCGAATCCTGGCGGCGAACAGGCCTGAGGTGATCGGTATTGACGGTCATCGACCACATGCAGGCGCGCTGTCGCGCCCCAGTCGAGATGACCGTAGATGCGCATCGACGGGCCCTGCGGCGCCATCGACCAGGGCAGCGGCATGTGTTCGAAATACGCACGGTAGGCTGCGGCCCTGCGCGCGAGGAATCGCTCAGGCGGATCGCCACGCTGGGACAGCTCAGCGGCATAGTCGTTGTCCACCTCGTGATCGTCCCAGGTGGGCAACCAGGCACACGCCGCATGCGCGGCCTGCAAATCCCGATCACCGCGATACAAGGCATGCCGCCTGCGATAGTCGTCCAGGGTCTGGGGCACGCCAGGATCGTGCTTTCGAACATGGTTGCGTCCCCAGGACGACTCATAAATGTAGTCACCCAGAAAGACCACCAGATCCGGTGACTCCGCCGCAGCGTGTCGCCAGGCGCCAAAAAAACCCTGCTCGTACTGCTGGCAGGACGCAAAGACCAGACGCAGCCGCTCCGATCGCTCGGGCGCCGGGGCGGTTCGAAAACGACCCTGTGCACTGCGGGCTTCGCCGCTGCTGAATTGATAGCGATAGATGCGATGAGGCTGCAAGCCCTTGACTTCGACTCGCACCGAATGCGCCCATTCGGGTCGGGCCATCTCGACACCGGACTGAATCGGGGCCGCGCTGCCCTCCTCTGTGATATCCCAGCGCACGGCGACCGCGACCGGATCGACACCGCCATCGGCCTGCATGGGCTTGGGCGCCAGGCGAGTCCAGATAACTGCGCCATCCGGACGTGGCCAGCCGCTGGCCACACCGAGCGAGAACGGATCGTCGGCGCCTCGCCATGACGATGCGCGGGCCTGATCGGACAGGCGGGTCGAGGTGCCCGAAGCGCAGG
>Ga0209598_10002391_pt1 | contig 14699 bp, 19 predicted proteins | sample M_140807_EF_Meta_FD_187317 | JGI IMG/M metagenome (GOLD analysis project Ga0209598, IMG submission 187317) | Freshwater microbial communities from Lake Montjoie, Canada to study carbon cycling - M_140807_EF_MetaG (SPAdes) (version 2) | ecosystem: Environmental > Aquatic > Freshwater > Lake... | reverse complement strand
CACATCGTTGGCGCCGAGCACGATCACCACATCGGTGCGGGGGAATTCGGGGTTGATCATGTCCATCTCCACCAGCTGCTCGTAGGGCACATCGGCCTCCGCCAGCAGCACATTCATGTGGCCGGGCATGCGGCCCGCCACCGGATGGATGGCATAGCTCACCTCCACGCCATGGGCTTCGAGCAGCTTGGCCAGCTCGCGCAGGGCGTGCTGGGCCTGGGCCACCGCCAGGCCGTAGCCGGGCACGAACACCACCCGCTCGGCCTGCTCCAGGGCCATGGCGCATTCCTCAGGGCTGCAGCTGGTGATGCGGGTGTAGCCCGCCTCACTGCCGCCGCCGCCGACCGAACCGCCGCTCGCTCCGAGGGCACCACCAAACAGCACGCTCACCAAAGAGCGGTTCATGGCCGTGCACATCACCTGGGTGAGGATCAGGCCCGCCGCGCCCACCATGGCGCCGGCCACGATCAGCAGCTGGCTGCCCACCACGAAGCCGGCGGCCGCCGCGGCCACGCCGGAATAGGAGTTGAGCAGCGAGATCACCACCGGCATGTCAGCGCCACCGATCGGGAGGGTCACGCCGATGCCCAGCAGGGTGGAGGCAGCCACCAGGAGAGCGAGGGGCCAGCCGGCGGGATGGGCCGGGATCAGCACGCCTCCCAAAAGACAGAGCAGGGCCAGGGCGATGTTCACGCCATGGCGCAGGGAGCTCTGGGTCCAGGCGGGGGTGTCGAGCCAGCCCTGCAGCTTGGCCATCGCCACGATCGAGCCGCTGAAGGTGATCGCGCCCACGAACACCGAGATCGCGATCGACACCAGCTCCACCATGCCGGAATCCTGGGAGGCAAAGAGAGCCACCCCCACCGCCACCAGCAGCGAGGCCATGCCGCCGCAGCCGTTGAACAGGGCCACCACTTCGGGCATGGCGGTCATCGGCACCCGCTGGGCGGTGACCACCCCGGCCAGGCCACCGAGGGCCGAACCCACCGCAATCCACAGCCAGGTGATCGGCGAAGGGTGAAGCTCAATCAGCAGCCCCACCACGGCCAGGCCCATGGCCAGGGCCGCCAATCCGTTGGCCGCCCTGGCGGAGCGCACCTTGGAGAGCCCCTTGAGCCCCAGGGCCAACAGCAGAACCGCCACCAGATCGATGGCGTCGGTAAACAGATCAATCGAGAGGGAGTTCACGGCAGCAAGCGGGTCACCCGCGCGGGTTGAGTGGAAGGCGATGCGGAGAGATGGAGATGGCCGGCGCCATGACCGGACTCCCAGCCCTCGAGACGAAGCTCAAGGGCTTCTGGTTGCGGGATCAGCGACGCCGGAACATGGCCAGCATCCGGTCCGTCACCAGGAAGCCACCCACCACGTTGTAAAGGGCGAAACCCAGTGAAAGGGCCCCGATCGCCAGCAGGGCAGGGTTTCCCGCCGCCTGGCTGAGCAGGGTGAGCGAAGCGAGCATGGTGATGCCGCTGATCGCATTGGCCCCCGACATCAGGGGGGTGTGCAGGGTGGGGGGCACCTTGCCGATCAGTTCAAGCCCAAGGAGGCTGCCGAGCAGCAGCACCCAGAGGGAATTGGAGAGGGAGCTCATCGCAGGCTGGGGGTCGGAGCGGTGGGAGAGGAGGGCTGGGCACCACCTGTGAGGGCAGGCTCAGGGGCCTCTGGGGTTGGGGAAACAGGGGCCACCGGCTCGGCGCCGTAGACCACATCCCGGCGGAGGCAGGCACCCTCGTGGGTGAGCAGACAGCCCTCGAGAATCGGATCGGCAGGATCGAGGCGGAAGCCCTCCTCGCCCAGCAGGTGCTCAATCAGGGCCGCCACATTGCGGGCATAGAGGGCGCTGGCGTGGTTGGCCACGCTGCTGGGCAGGGCCTCGGCCCCGATCAGCTTCACGCCCTTGCGCTCGACTGTGGTGCCGGGAACGCTGCCGAAGCAGTTACCGCCCTGGGCCACGGCCAGATCCACCACCACCGCGCCGGGGCGCATGCCATCCAACATGGCCTCGCTGATCAGCCGGGGGGCCGGCCGGCCCGGCACCTGGGCGGTGCAGATCACCAGATCCGCCAGGGCGAGCTGCTCGGCCAGCTGGATGCGCTGGGCCTCCAGAAACGCCTCGGAGGCCTCCTTCGCATAACCACCAGCCTCAGCCGGCCGTTCCTCCAGCTCAGGGGGATTGATGAAGCGCCCCCCAAGGGATTCCACCTGCTCCTTCACGGCCGGCCGCACATCCGACACGTAAACCACTCCGCCGAGGCGGCGCGCAGTGGCCAGGGCCTGAAGACCCGCCACCCCGGCGCCGAGGATCAGCACCCGGGAGGGCTGGATCGTGCCGGCCGCCGTCATCAGCATCGGCAGGTAGCGGTCCAGGGCGGCTGCCCCCAGCAGCACCGCCTTGTAGCCGGCGATGTTGGCCTGGGAGGAGAGCACATCCATGGCCTGGGCGCGGCTGATCCGCGGCAGGAGCTCCAGGGCGATGGCCGAGGCCCGGCGTTGGTTGAGGCTCTCGGTGAAGGCGGTTGCCCCGTAGGGCGCCAGCAGCCCCACCACGAGGGCGCCGGGGCTGAGTCGCTCAAGCAGCTCCAGCGCTGGTGGGGCCACGCAAAGCACGCCGTCCACCGAGGCCCAGGGCAGGTCCTGGGGGGGATGCACCTGCGCGCCGGCCCCCACAAACTCAGCATCGCCAAAGCCAGCGCCCTCGCCGGCGCCCTGCTCAACATGGACCTCAGCAGCGCGAGTCACCAGGCGGCGCACGGTTTCTGGGGTGGCGGCCACCCGGTGCTCACCCGGAGCGATCTCCCGGGGAATCAGCAATCTCACCAAGGACACGGACCTCCAAACCTTCTTCCAGTTAGGGGTGCCCACCGCTCGACGACAAGCTGCCCATGGCCTTTGTGCGGACTCCCCCATCCGCTGCCGGAGTCGGGGGGCAAGGCTTCGGCCAATCCCGATCCTTTTCTGAAGAACCGGGTCCGTCGCCATGCCGATGGCTAAGGCATGGGTTCGTGCGCCCAGCTCCGATGGCCCTCACCGCCCTCGAATGTCCCGACAACGTCTGCCACAGCCACCACGGCGGCCATGCGGTGGCCCGGGATGAGGTGGAGCGCAACCTCGCCGCCCACGGCACCGGCTGGTGCGAGCGGCTGGCGGAGCGGATCTACGAAATCTCGGTGGACAGCTTCTGCCAAACGGTGATGCCCAACCTGCAGCAACAGGGCTGGCAGCGCCGGCACCTCGATTGGGAATTCAAGCTCTCGGAGGAACCGGCAGAGGTGGAACGCACCGTGGTGGATGGGGCCATCAACGCCATGGAGAGCTTCCTGCGCAGCAACGAGGTGCAACGCCTGTTCATCAAGGAACTGGTGCAGGGCACCTTTGCCGAAGCGATGCAGAACCCGCTGCGCGGCAAGGGAATTCGCTTCCTGATTGAAGAAGAGCTGATGGGTTTCCTGCAGGAGCGGCGCGAGGATCTGCTCGATCGCATGGCCGAACGGCTTCTCGAGGATGCCTCGGGCGACTTTGAGCGGGCCCGCCACTGCGCAGCCGCCGATCTCAACGAGGTGGAGCACCTGCTGCTCAATCACGCAGAAGCCCAGCACTGAAGCGAGCGGCAGCCCGTCAGCTCGACGGGCACCCCATTGGCGATCAGATCAGCGGCAACAACTCCTGCTCCAGGCATCGCACCTGGGGCAGGCACCCCCTCTGGCGCAGAAGCCGCAAGCGAAGGATCATCGGATCGATGTCGCACTCCAGGAGCCAGCAACGCTCCAGGTGGAGGCTGGGATGATCGATGGGGTCACGGGGCAGGGCCATCGCGGGGGGGCCGAACGCCCGGGAGAAGGTGCTGGCCGGAAGCTAGGGACGCTGGCCAGGAAACAAATGGGAAGGAATACTCAAACCCGCTGGCCAAAGGCGGCGAGGGCGGCAACCCACCCGCACCCAGAATCGGCCGATGGCTTCTCCCTCCTTTGATCTCAGCTGCCGTGGCGGGGAGACGACCTCCCCGCGGCCGTTGCCCCTGCGGCCACGGGACTGGCAACTCCAGCTCATCCAGCTCCTCAGAGTGCGCCTGCACGCCTCCGATCCGGCCCAAAGGGATGTGCTGGTGCATGCCGGCCCTGGAGCCGGGAAGACCCTCGGGGCCCTGCTGGGTTTCCAACGGATGCGCCGGGAGCAGCGCCTGCAGCGCCTGGTGGTGTTCTGCCACCGCAGCTCGATCGCCCGGCAGTGGCAAGGGGCGGCCCAGCGGCTCGGCCTGCGGATCAAGGAATGGGATGGGAGCCCGGAGGCGGGGCAGGGAGAGAGAGATCCGGATGGCTGGCTGCTCAGTTATCAGGGGGCGGCACACCATCGGCTGCGGCTGTTGCGGGAGCTGCCGGAGCGGTTGGCAGGGGAACCCTGGCTGGCCATCGCCGATGAGGTGCACCACCTTGGCCTCGATCCGGAGAACCCCGAAGCCACGGGCTGGGGCCCTGGATTCAGCGCGCTCACAAGTGGGGCCCGACTGAGGCTTGGGCTCTCCGGCACCCCTTTCCGGGCGGACGCCTTGGCCTTCTGCGCTGCCCGCCGGATCCCGGTGCGGGAATCCGGGGGGATCGTGGAACGGATCGTGCCGGATCTGTGCGTGGAACCGCATCGGCTCATTCAGGCCGGTGACGTGCGTCCCCTGGAGTTCCGTTTTCAGGACGGCTGGGTGGAGCATGGCCGGGATGGCCTTGGAATGGAGCGGGAAACCTCACCGCTTTCGCAGGAAGCCCGGGAAAGCTGGCGTGCCCGCAACCTGCGCCGGGCCATCCGCCCGGGGGACGGGGGTGGCATCGCCCAGCGGCTGCTGATCCAGGCCCGCAGACGGCTGGAACAGGTGAGCCGCCTCCATCCCGAAGCGGCGGGGCTCGTGGTTGCCCGTGACATCCACCACGCGCGGCAGATTGCCGAATGGCTGCGGGAGGAGGGGGAGAGGGCGATCCTGGTGCATTCCCTCGATCCCCAGGCTGCCAACCGGCTTGCATCCTTCCGCGAGGGAGTGGGACGCTGGCTGGTGAGCGTGGACATGTGCGCCGAGGGGTTTGATGCGCCGCGGCTGCGGGTGGTGGCCTACCTGAGCACCGTGGTGACCAGGAGCCGTTTTGTGCAGGCGATCACTCGGGCCGTGCGCCTGGAGGAAGACCGCATGGCCGCCGAGGCCATTCCCCGGGATCCCTCGTATGTGTACGCCCCGGCGGACCCGATCCTGATGGCCCATGCCCGAACCTGGGCCCACAGTGAGCCCTACGTGATCCGCTCCCAGCCCGCCGAAACCGCCCCGGAGACGGTCGGCCCGGGAGCATCCGGTACGGAACCGCTGACAGCCCTGGCCGATGGGGCGGGTGCGGTGATCCCCCTGGGCGGCCCGGAATTGCCTAGCTTCCTGGCCAGGCCTGCCTGATCGGTCCATGCAGGCGGCAACGGTCCGATTTACGACGTTGTGTCAACCAACACCAACGAAAGGCAGGGACGCAGAGAAAGTACTGGCACCTGATGACCGGTGATGGACGCTTCCGTGCATCGCAGACTCACCGTTGCTGTGTGCTGGGCCTTGGCGCGCCGTGCTGCTCTCGATGGTCAGGAGCGGTTTGAGGAGAGCTATGCCTTGAACGAAGAATTCAGGGAATGGCTGCTCTGCCTGGAGGACAACCCTGAACTTCTCGGTGAGACGGTGCTGATGGTTCCCTCCACTTTCCCCCTGCAGGGCCGGCCCGAAACCGACGGACTGCTGGAAATCTAAAGCAAATTTGCAGCATTTCATTTTTAGCGGCCATGGTGCCGCACCTCCCCTCGGCCTCTCCGCCCGGACCGCCCGCCCAGAGGCTGTGCCGCTTTCCTAGGGTTAAGTCATAGTTGCTCCGCTTTGGCGCCATGGGTGAGGCCCCAGCCCAGTCCACCTCCACATCCCCCGAATCCGGCGGATCCCTACCCACGCCGGTTGGACCGGTGGAAAACGTGGTGATCATCGGCTCGGGGCCCGCCGGTTATACCGCCGCCATCTACGCGGCCCGGGCGAACCTCAATCCCCTGTTGATCACGGGCTTCCAGGCCGGGGGCATCCCGGGAGGTCAGCTGATGACCACCACCCATGTGGAGAACTATCCGGGCTTCCCGGACGGCATCCTGGGGCCAGAGCTGATGGATCGGATGAAGGCCCAGGCCGTCCGCTGGGGAACCCATCTGGTGGAAGCCGATGCCGAGGAGTTGGCGCTCAACGGACGTCCCTTCCGGATCCGGACCAGCGAAGGGCAGACCATCCACAGCCAGACCCTCATCCTGGCCACCGGCGCCAGTGCCAACCGTCTGCACCTGCCCCGCGAGGAGCAATTCTGGAGCCGGGGCATCAGCGCCTGTGCGATCTGTGATGGCGCCACCCCCCAGTTTCGCCGCGAGGAACTGGCCGTGGTCGGGGGGGGCGACTCGGCTTGCGAGGAGGCTGTTTACCTCACGAAGTACGGAAGCCGCGTTCATCTGATCGTGCGCAGTGACCGGCTGCGGGCCAGTGCCGCCATGGCCGATCGGGTGCTGGCCAATCCGGCGATCCAGGTTCACTGGAACCGTGAACTGGTGGATGTGGCGGGGGGAGGAGCGACAGGCGATACCGACTGGCTCGCCACGATCATCCTGCGGGACCGGATCGGGGGTGGCCTGGAGGAGCTTCCCGTGCGGGGGCTCTTCTATGCCATCGGACACACTCCCAACACCGCCCTGCTGCAAGGCCAGATCCCCCTGGACGATCGGGGATACCTGATCACCAGGCCCGGCCGCCCCGAAACGGAGCTGGACGGGGTGTTCGCCGCTGGGGATGTGGCGGACGCCGAATGGCGCCAGGGGATCACCGCCGCGGCCAGTGGATGCCAGGCGGCCTTGGCCGCCGAGCGCTGGCTCACCCACCGGGGACTGGCGGTGACGGTGCAGCGGGAGAACGTGGATCCGGCTCCCGCGGGCGAACCGGTGCGCACAGCCGAGAGCGATGCCGCCAACTACACCCCTGAGGCCCTCTGGCAGAAAGGGGCCTACGCCCTGCGCAAGCTGTACCACGACAGCCCCAGACCCCTGCTGGTGGTTTACACCTCACCGAGCTGTGGCCCCTGCCACGTACTCAAGCCCCAGCTCAAGCGTGTGCTGCAGGAACTCGAAGGCCGCGCCCAGGGCGTGGAGATCGATATCGAGGCTGATCCCGAGATCGCTCAGCAGGCCGGCGTGAGCGGCACCCCCACAGTGCAACTCTTCTTCCAGAAGGAGATGAAACAGCAATGGCGAGGGGTGAAACAGCGCCGCGAATTCCTTGCCGCCATCGAAGCTCTGACGCCCGACAACTGAAGGAAGCCCCGTGGCTCCTCTCGGCAGCGATCAATGATCGCTGCCGACAGGAATCCATCGGCTGCCGGGCATCCCCAGGATGGAAAGTGCCGGTTCAGCGGCGCCGGGGTCCTCCAGGACGGTTGCCGGCAGGCCGTGGGCCGGTGGCACCGGCGTTGCGTTCCCGGTAGGTGATCCTGCCCCGGGTGAGGTCGTAGGGGCTGATCTCCACCAACACCTTGTCACCGGCGAGCAGCTTGATCCGGAACTTGGTGAGTTTGCCGGCGGCGCGGCAGAGGCACTGGTGGCCGGCCGGCTGCTCCAGGGTCACCAGGTAGAAGCCGTTGCCCTGTTCCTTCTCAATCACGCCAGACGTTTCAATCATGCTGCTCGATCATGCTGCGCTGACTTGCGCCAATACGGGTGCCATCGCCCAGCTTAGGCGCCCGTGGCGGCCCCCCGACGCGCCGAGGTGGGCTCTAGGGTCGCCCCACTGACGCTGCAGCCCGATCCATGCTTTTGCCTCCGGTGTCGATGGATCTGGGCCTGTTGCTGATCTCCATCGGCGTGGTGAACCTGTGGCGTACCCGCAGCGGAACCTGAAGCCGTGGCCTGCGGGCGCCTCGCCAGCCACCCTCCTGTTCCACAAACCCTATGGCGTTCTCAGCCAGTTCAGCCGTGAACCCGGCAGTTCCTGGGGCTGCCTTGCCGACTGGATCGAGGAACCGGAGGTGTACCCGGCGGGTCGGCTGGATGCCGACAGCGAAGGTCTGCTGCTGCTCACCAGCAACGGCCGGCTGCAGCACCGCCTCACCGATCCCCGCTGGGGCCACTGGCGCACCTACTGGGTGCAGGTGGAAGGGGAACCCACCGACAGCAGCCTGAACACCCTGCGCCGGGGACTGGAGATCCAGGGACGCCGAACCCTGCCGGCCCGGGCCGAGCCAATCCCGGATCCCCAACTGGGGGATCGGCAGCCACCGATCCGGCAGCGACAATCGATCCCCACAACCTGGCTTGAGATCCAGCTGCGCGAGGGGCGCAACCGCCAGGTCCGCAGGATGACGGCCGCCGTAGGGCTCCCCACCCTGCGGCTGGTGCGGGTGGCCATCGATCTGATGGATGGGGAATCTCCCCTGACCCTGGAGGGTCTGGCTGCAGGCCAATGGCGCCCCGTGAACCAGACCGAGGAACGGCGCCTGGAGGCCTTGGTGGGGGACCAGGCGCAACGGGGATCGGGCCCGAGAGGGCGGCCAAGCTTCAGGCCAGGGCGTCGCTGAGCTCGCGCACAGCCTGTAGCTGTCCGTAGTAGTAGTTCGCCCGGGCCCGCCGGTCGGCATCCTCGATCACGTCCAAGGCATCGAAACCCAGGCTCTGCCAGAGGTCATGGCCACAGGCCCGGCTCACTTCACTTACCGCCTCCTGCTCGAGCACACCGAGGCGTCGCTGAAGATTCTTGATCTGGGCAATGGCCATGGCCGGAAAACCACGCAACAAGGTGAGTGAATAGTACAGGCGAACTGTCGACGCGGCTTGTCCCTGCAGCCCCAGGCCATCCGGATGCAGGACCTGATTCAGAACGGCAGCTTCTTCTTGGCGTCCTTGTCGAGATCGGCCTCCATCTCCCGCAGCCGCCGCAGGATCGTGTCGTAGTACTCCTTGAGGTAGCTGTCGAGCGAGGTGGTTTCCGCCGGATCGAGGCCGAAAGCGGCGTAACTGGCCTCCATCGCGGCGTCGAGAGGGCGGCCCCCACCCACCACCTCTGCAAAAGAGAGGCGCTCAGCCACGTTCAGGCTGGCCTCGAAGAAGCCGGCCACCCCCTGCATCAGGCCGAGCAACTGAGGAGGCACCCGGAAGATCCGGGCGGACTTGCCGCTGTATTTCTCGCAGAGTTGTGTGATTTCGCCGGTGGTCCAGGCCCGCGGACCAACCATCGGGAAAGATCCGCGCACGGTCTCCGGATGGCTGAGGGCCGCCACGGAAAACCGGGCCGCGTCCTGACTGTTCATGTACGCGATCGGCGTGGGCATACCGCTCACCCACACGGTCTGGTTCTCCAGCACCGGGATGGCGAATTGGCTGATCAGCCCCTGCATGAACGCCGCACCCCGCAGAATCGTGTAATCCAGATCGGAGGCCTGGAGCCATTGCTCGGTGCAGGCCTTGATGTCCATCAACGGCACGGTGGGGTGCCGTTCGGCGTCGAGCAGGGAATGAAACACCACGCGGCGGACCCCGGCCCGCCGGCAAGCGGCAAAGAGGTTCTGCTTGCCGGTCCAATCCACCAAGTAGGTGCTGCCGCTGTCGGTGGCACGGGCGGTGGCGGCATCAATCACCGCCTCCTGGCCTTCGAGGGCGTAATCGAGGCTGTCGGGCTCGAGCAGATCGCCGCGGGTGAGTTCGCACCCCCATTCCTGCAGGAAGGAGGCCTTACGGGGTGATCGCACCATGCAGCGCACCTCGTGGCCGGACTCCAGGGCGCGGCGGGCGATCTGGCGGCCGAGGGTGCCCGTGGCGCCAACGATCAGGACCTGCATCCGCCGCTCTCCTGCATTCTTCACAGCCGGCCGAGCCTAGGGGTGCGCAGGGAGCAGACGCGGCGGAAGGGGGCTGATCGGGGCGGCTCCCACCGCGACGCGTGGTGGCTCCTCAATCCTTGAGGAGCTTGAGCAGCAGGGCACCGCCCGCCAGGCCCACGGGGATCAGCACCCAGAACAGTGCAGCGGTGCCGAAGATTTCAGAGGCCATGGCCCTCAGGGGGGTGCAACGGCTTACCTGTTTAGCAGGCTCCGGCGACCCCGCCGCACCGCGTAACGGGCCCTTTCCGAGCCAGGGTTAGCGCGGACGACGCCCCCCGGGGGGAATCACCGACGCCCTCCACACCAGCAGCGCCGCTTCAACCAGTGAGCTGCCGGGCGATCTCCAACAAGGCGGGCCAGGGGGCATCGCTGCGCACCTGGGCCGCCATCACACCGCTGGCGCTGGCGCTGTGGCCAGCGGCCCGCAGGGCCTCCACAAGATCGCCGAGGCGCGGCGTTCCGCCTCCGAGGCAGCGGGCGATTCGATCGGTGGGCCAGCAGCGGGCGGGAACCCCCGGATCGGCCTGCAAGCGGGCCAGCAGACGGGCCCCCTCCACCCCGAGCGAGCAGGGGGATTCCTTCGCCTGGGCCGCCATCGCGGCCAGGACGGCTGGATCCTGGAGGGGACCGATCCAGAGCGGGCCGCTCACCGCCAACGCCCCCCCTGAGCCGCACAAACAGGGTTGCCAGCGGCCAAGCCGCATCAAGCTCTGCACCTGCTGATCGCCGCAGCCGTGACAGTGGGCGAGCAGGCCGAGCATGGCTTCCTCGCCGGGGCCTGGCAGCCGCTCGACCCCGACCCCCGTGCGGAACGTGCGCCCCTCACTGAAGCTGAACAGGGGCCGGATCCCCCGCCCTTGGGCCCAGGCGGTGCGGGCCACGACTCCGAGCTGCAGCCGCAGGGCCAGCTCCCAGCTGGCCGGATGGGCCCGGGCGGCGGCGCCGAACCGTCGCACCGCCGCCTGCCGGTCGTGGCCGGTGGCGGAGCGGCCATCGGTGCTGGCCAGGTAGAGCGCCCCGCCCAGGGACACCGCCTCCAGCGCGGCGGGAAGCAGATCCACCGGGGCCCCGAAGGCGTCGAGATCCACGAGCTCGTGGTGCTCCCGCCGCAGCGCCAGCTCCGCCAGGAGCTGCTGGGCGGTGCGGGCCGTGGCCATCACGGGGATCCGGTTGGCCAGGGGCGCCAGATTGGTATGCAGGAGCGGCAACCGGTCCGCATCCGCATCGTTGGCCCACACCGCCTGAACAGACCCCTCGAGGCCGTAACGGAGGGTGCGGATGCCGCAGCCCGCCATCAGATCCAGCACCCGCACGGGCCCCCTGGCCGCCAGGCTGCGGGCCAGCAGCACCCCCAGATCCCGGGCTGGCCGTGATGCGGGCCGGAAGAAACCGGCGCCGGTCTCCACCTGCGCCAGCGCTTCGCAATAGTGAGGGGAGTCCGTCGTGATGCGTTCCGCCGGTGCCGCGTGCCATCTCCCAGCCTGCCTCCCCCTCCTCCCCGCGGGAGACCACGGAGCCGCGGCATGGCAGTGAATGGGGCCGTCACGCCACCTGGCACTGGCGCGGCCAGCCCTGCCACTGGCGACGCCTCGGCGCCTGCCACCATCCGCCGCTGGTGCTGCTCCACGGCTTCGGGGCCGGCAGTGGCCACTGGCGCCGCAACGCGGCGGAGCTCGCAGACGCGGGATGGTGCGTGTACGGCCTTGACCTGTTGGGCTTCGGGGCCTCGAGCCAGGTGCCTCTGCGACTCGACAACCGTCTCTGGGCCAGGCAGCTGGAGGCCTTCCTGCGGGAGGTGGTGCAGGGACCGGCGGTGCTGGTGGGCCATTCCCTCGGGGGACTGGTGGCCCTGACCTGCTCAGTGTTTTACCCGGAGGCCGTGCGGGCCGTGGTGGCGGCCCCCCTGCCGGACCCCACCCTTCTGCTCGCCGATCCCCACGCCCCCGTGGCCGCCCCGCCGCGGCGGCCCTGGCGCCGAAGGCTGCAGCGTTTCTTGGTGACCTGGCTGTGCCGGCTGCTGCCCCTGGAACTGCTGGTTCCCCTTCTGGCCCACTCACCGCTGCTGGATCTGGGCATCCAGTCGGCCTATCGGGATCCGGTGATCGGCGATGGCGAACTTCACCGGCTGATCGCCAGACCAGCCCGCCGGGCAGGGGCGGTGAGGGCGCTGCGGGCCATGAGCATCGCCATGGCGCTGCGGCCCCACGGGGCCACCGCCCCATCGCTGCTGCGTCGGCTGCGTCGGCCCTGCCTGCTGCTCTGGGGGGCCGACGACCGCCTGGTTCCCCTCGATGTGGGGCTCCAATGCCTCCGGCTGCGGCCGGACCTCAGCCTGGAGGTGATCGAGGCGGCGGGCCACTGCCCCCATGACGAGCGACCCGAGGCCTTTCACAAGCTGCTGATCCCCTGGCTGGCCTCCCTCTGAATCGATCCGGCCGGTGAGCCGGCGCGCGCGGTCATCACGGCGTAGCGTTGGCGACGAGATGGAAGCCGGTTCCCAGCCATCCCGACGTGAATCCATGAAGCACACCCTCTCGGTGCTGGTTGAAGACGAATCGGGCGCCCTCAGCCGCATCTCGGGCCTGTTTGCCCGCCGTGGATTCAACATTGAGAGCCTGGCCGTCGGTCCTGCTGAGCAGCGGGGCATCTCGCGGCTCACGATGGTGGTGGAAGGCGATGACCGCACCCTCGAGCAGATGAGCAAGCAGCTCAACAAACTGGTGAACGTGCTCGGGGTGATCGATCTCTCCACCATTCCAGCCGTGGAACGGGAGCTGATGCTGCTCAAGGTGGCGGCTCCGGCCGAGAACCGAAGCGCGATCTTCGATCTGGTGCAGGTGTTTCGGGCCAAAGTGGTAGACGTGGCCGACGATGCCCTCACCCTCGAAGTGGTGGGGGATCCCGGAAAGCTGGTGGCCCTGGAGCGGCTGCTCGAGCGGTTCGGGATTCTCGAAATCGCTCGTACCGGCAAGGTGGCCCTGGAGCGGGCCTCAGGAGTCAACACCGAGTGGCTGAAGGCCACGAGTTCGGAGAAAAGGGTGCCCGCCTGAAAGTTGCGGGGGAACCCGCTAGCTGCCGCCGCCGGTTTCGCAGCAGGCCTGAACATCCCCTCGGGACGGATCAGCGGGAGGGATTCCCCTTCACCAGGGTTCCTCCCTCCACCAGCCGTGCCGAGGTGATCCGATCACCCTGCTGGATGCGGTCCACCACATCCATCCCCTCAACCACCCGTCCGAAAACCGCATAACTGCCATCAAGCTCCGGCAGGGCCTCCAGGGCCACATAGAACTGGGCACTGGCCGAATTGGGATTGGCGGAGCGGGCCATGGCCACGGCTCCGCGTTCATGGGTGAGACGGAGGTTGCGCGCCTGCGCAGGCGAGCTGATCGGCGCGCCGTAACGGAGTTTCGGTTCACCCTTGAGGGAGAGTTCCAAGGGGATGAAACGGGCCTCCCCGGTGGAGGGATCCACAAAACTGCCGGTGCCGAACTGGCTCACGGGAGTTCCGGGTTTGGCGCTCTGGGGGTCACCGCCTTGCACCACGAAGGGAACGGGCTCACGCACCACGCGATGAAAGACCGTTCCGTTGTAGGTGCCCCGGTTCACGAGATCCACGAAATTGCCCGCGGTGAGGGGGGCATCCTTTCCATCCAGCCGGATGCGCACCTCACCCTTGCTGGTCTGCAGGGCGACCAGGGCGGTGCCACTGAGACAGGGCACGTTGGAGGTTCCGCAGCCGAGCGGCTGGCTCCCGGAATCGGCGGCACAGGCGCCCAGTCCGAGGGGCAGCAGCAACATCCAGAACGTGGCCAGGGCACGGCCGAGCAGGGGCAGAAAAGGCGGCATGGGGAAAGGGCGAATGAGTGCAGCAGGTTCTGGAAGCGCGTCAGACCCCTTCCAGGGGGACACCCAGGAAGCGGGCCAGTTCGGCGCCACTGCGCTCCAATTCGGCCAGGGGCATCGGCTCACCCACCCGGGTGAGGGGCAGATCGCGGCGGCTGCGCACCCGCAAGGCAAGTCGCCGCTGCGGACTGAGGCCATCGCGCACCTCCACCTTCACGGCCTGGATCTCGGCCAGCGGAATGGCCACCTCGATCATCTGGCGAAAACCCCTCCGGCTGATCACAGCCTGCCCCTTTGAGCGGTCAAAGCGGTTGCTGCCCGCACCCACGTCGATCAGGATCACAGCCCAGAGGTAGGCCGCCAGAAGCGCGGCGGCGATCCCATAGAGACCCATCACCAGGCCCTGGGGGACCCAGGTGAGCTCGGCGGCCTGGCCGATCGGCAGCAGGTTGCGGCCCAGGCGGCTGGAGGCACTGGCGAGGAGGAAGCCGATGCCGCCGATGCTCACAGCAGAAGCCACCAGGAGATTGGAAAGCCGGCGGGAACCGAGCACCGCCAGGTCGAGCAGGTCAGCCGAAGCGCCTGTATCCGCGTCCGAGCTGGATGGCTGGCGGCTGCCGTCGCGGGAGGCGGGAGATCCGCCGGAATCCAGACCACTGGGAGCCATCGATCGGAACGGTCGCAATGACCGGCCATCTTGCCCCGGCAGGGGCACGTCCGGGCGCCCTGGGTGCACGAACCCTCGCCATCCCCTGGATCGAGCCGGAGCCTGGGGATTTCAGCCCGTGTCGAGCCCCCGCGTCCGCCCCAGGAACGTTGTTACCATCGCCCGGTATCCCACAGCCTCGCGGGTTTCCGCACCGCTTCACCCATGACGATCGCTGCAGGGCGCTTGCCCCAGCGGGGATGGTTCGACGTCCTCGACGACTGGCTCAAGCGCGACCGCTTCGTTTT
>Ga0209598_10002390_pt1 | contig 14705 bp, 9 predicted proteins | sample M_140807_EF_Meta_FD_187317 | JGI IMG/M metagenome (GOLD analysis project Ga0209598, IMG submission 187317) | Freshwater microbial communities from Lake Montjoie, Canada to study carbon cycling - M_140807_EF_MetaG (SPAdes) (version 2) | ecosystem: Environmental > Aquatic > Freshwater > Lake... | reverse complement strand
ATTTTAAATAATGCTCATTTAGATGAAATTAATACATTTACAAATTTTTATATTAATGCTGAAGAAATAAGAACCAATAATAATTTAAATTTTATAGATAACGAATTATTAAACTACAAACTATTTTTCGATGATATTGAAGGAAGAAATCTAGATAAACAACAACGTAAAGCTATTATTTCGGACGATGATAATAATTTAATTATAGCCGGTGCGGGTTCAGGAAAAACGACAACAATTGTTGGTAAGATTAATTATATTATTGAAAGATATAAAATTAAGCCTGAAGATATTTTACTTATTTCATTTACAAATAAGTCAGCACAAGATATCCAAAATAGAATTCAAATCGAAGGCTTAGAAGCTAAAACATTTCATAAATTTGGAAAAGAGGTAATTAGAAAAGTTGAAAACATTGAACCTAGAATTTATTCACAAGATATAGATAACATTAGAAAAACTAACACTTTAAATGAACAGTTAAGAATTTTTCATAATGAATTAGAAAATGATCCTAAATATTTAGCAAACGTTATATCTTTTTTCAAAAATTATCTTAAACCAATAAAAAGTAAATTTGATTTCAATTCACAAGGTGAATATTTTCAGTACATGAATGATAATAATTTAAAAACATACAAATTAAAAATATCAAAAAAAACCACCCTATTACGGGAAGTTGTAAAAAGTGCAGAGGAATGTCAGATAGCTAATTTCTTTGTTTTTAATTCAATTGACTATGAATATGAGAAGGAATATGAATACGATAAAGATCCTGGAAATAATAAAGTGCGTTATAGACCTGATTTTTCAATATTCCACGGAGATAAAAGAATATATTTAGAACACTTTGGTATCAATAGAAATAATAAAGTTCCTGATTGGTTTAAAAAATCACCTAATTTGGATCCAAGTCAAGAATACCTTAAAGGTATTGAATGGAAAATAGCTACTCATAAAAAATACAAGACAACTTTATTACAGAGTTTTAGCTATGAAATGCAAGAAGGAATTCTTTTTAAGAATATTGAAATGAACTTAAAAAAGGAAGGAATTTTCTTACAACCTAAAACAGACAAGGAAATATTAGAAATTATAAAAAATTCTGCACCAGATGAAATAGATAGTTTTGTAAATTTATTTTCCACATTTATAACTCTTTTAAAGTCTAATAATTATACTATCAAAGAATTAATTGAAAAAAATAAAAAAGAGTCAAATTTATTTCAAAGGGAAAGAAATAATCTCTTCCTAAATATTATTCAACCTATTTATGAGAAATATATAAATTTTTTATTTTCTAACAATGAAATTGATTTTAGCGATATGATAAACAAAGCGTCGAATTACATTGAGAGTAAAAAAATTATAATAAACTATAAATATATTATTATTGATGAGTTCCAAGATATTTCTATTGGAAGATATAAACTAATTAAAGCTATAAAGACAAATAAACCTTCCTGTAAGCTTTTTTGTGTTGGGGACGACTGGCAATCTATTTATCGCTTTACTGGAAGTGACATCTCTCTATTTAAAAATTATGAGGATTACTTTGGATTTACAATTAAATCTAAAATTGAAACTACATACAGATTTCATAACCCTTTAATAAAACTTTCTAGTGAATTTATTTTAAAAAATAAAAACCAAAACGAGAAAAATTTAAAGAGCATTAGTTCTAATAAAAAAACTGAATATGAAGTTATATATTCCGAAGATGACGATAATACTTTTTCTGTTAAACGAATTTTTGAACAAATAATTGAAAACGATTCATCAGCTAATATATATATTCTCGGAAGATTTTCTCATGCTTTAAATAGTATAAAAAATAAGGAAAAGATATTTAGTATCAACTCTAAAAGTAAAAATTTAAGTTATCAACATTTAACAGCTCCATTTATGACTATTCACTCAGCTAAAGGCTTAGAAGCAGATTATATTATAATTCTAAATTGCAATTCAGGAAAATATGGATTCCCATCAGAAATTGCAGATGATCCTGTATTAAAATTAGTACTTAGTAACGCTGATAGTTTTGAAAATGGTGAAGAAAGAAGATTATTTTACGTTGCGATGACCAGAGCTAAAAAGAAAGTCTATTTCATAGTGAATAAAAGAAGCCCATCAAAATTTATTTCAGAAATCACTAATAATAATCAAGAAATAAGGAAATGTAAAAAATGCGTAACCTCCATCATGGTTTTAAGAGCTACAGCTACGAACTCTTTTTACGGTTGCATTAATTTCCCTTATGGATGCACCTATATTGAAAATGTATGATTTGCTACCCACACAATTTATGTAAATTCAATTTAAAAAGTAGAATTGGCAATGAATTCGGTCTTAAAATAAATGTATTCCCAATAATTTAAAACACTTTTGACGTTTCCGGTAGAATATTATTTATATTGAGATGCTAAATCAAAATAACCTCTCTTATTAATCAAAAGTAGCTTTCCTGGATATTAAACTTATAATTTGTTATTAATCACTCATACATGTTAATTATGGAAAATTTTAGTTTAGAGGAGTACAATGCACTCAAGGCCTCAGGGGTCAAGTTTAATTTTTCGGAGGAAAATCTTGTGCGCCGAGATTTTCGTGGCTTTGATTTATCTGGGGAAAACTTTGAAAGTGCTAATATAGAAGAAGCAGATTTTTCTGATGCAAATTTAACCAATACTAATTTCATTGACGCAAATATGAAGGGTGCTAATTTCAGTAACGCAAATTTGACAGGAGCAAAGTTCACCAAAATTGGAATTCGTGCAACAGTTCTAACTGATTCCATTTTTAATGGTGCTAATCTTACAGACGCAGATTTGTCAAACGCCTCATTGTATCGTGCTAATTTCCAGAGAGCTAATCTCACTGGAGCTATTCTATTAAAATCAAGAATTCATGGAGCTAATTTTAGAGAAGCAAATTTAACTTATGCTAATCTAACTGAAGCCAACGGAACTAATTTGGGAATGGGAAATTCTGTTTCTGTTTTTTTCAACAATTCAAATTTAACGGGCGCAAATTTTACCAATGCTAATGTAGAAAATGCAGATTTTTCTGATGCAATTACTACAAATTGTATATTCGACAAAGCAAACCTCAAAAATAGTATTGGAATGAAATAAACTTTTCCATCTACTGTTTCTTTACATTTCGTAGTATTTCAACGCATTTTTCAGCCTAAATGCTACAGTATTTCTGAGCTTCACTGGTTCTATCACCTTAACATTATCGGCATAAGAAAGGACAAATCTTTCAAATTCATAGTTCAAAATAATCTTTAACCGTATTTCCAAGGTGTTCTTATCTAGCCACTTAGGTTTTTGAGAACCATGAATTGGCTTGGTTTCTATGTATTTGGCTGTTAATCCTGTAAATTGAAGAACAACCTTTTCTAACTCAGCCTCCGCTGGTTTAGTTACCCCAATGATATCATCAAAATATTCATTCCAATCTATAACTGTATTTTCCAAAAAAGGATGTTGCATTTCTTTAAATGAAATAATTCTATCGATAGCTAAATTCCAGTCATACTTTTCTTTTTCTGGATTATAGCCAAATAAAAACCACCTATTATTGTATTGTTTCAAAAAATAGGGGTGAATTAAAACATCAAATGGGGCATCATTTTCAAATGGCTGATAACTTACTTTAAGTACTTTTTTATAGAAGATGGCATTATATAATGGTCCCAAAAGTTCAATGCCCTTAAGAAACTCATTACTTTCGAACTCCATGACTGTTCCAGTTAACTTATTGGAAGCCATACCCTGTTTAAGTTTAGGTATGAGCTCGTTCATCCATTCAAATTGAGGCATTCCTTTGAATTGCGACAATAAATCTATCGTATCTTTTAATTGTTTAATTTCAATTTCATTTAGTGGCATTTTATTAATGGAAAAAGACATGTCCGCATACCGGTAATATACTTTTTTTTCATCGCGATGTTTTTCAAGTTCAATACTCCAGCCTTCCGCACTTTCCATAAAGGCAATATCATCATAAATTTGTCTCTTGCTTATACCATTAGAATGAGGATCGATGTCAAGCAATACATTTTCACATTCTGAGATCAGATCATTTATAAAGTATTTTCTACCCACATTTCTAAAACAATTATCCAACACCCTGTAGCGTATTGAGGCATTTTTATTCGTTGCCATATTCCTATCTTTTATGTCGTAAATTAACCTTCAAAAAAAAAATCAAAAAGATATTAAATATAATTACTTTAGTGCAGATACAGTGCATAGTTGCTAAGTTACTTTGCACTAAGTTCTTTGAAAGCCTGCTGCACAATATTGATTTATGCCAACTGGAAGTTGCCGAAAGGCTATTTCAAATCGGTTGGTGTTCCGGAGAAATCTGGAATGAATGTTTCTTGGTTATTGTTTTGACACATGATATTATCAATTTTAATAAATTGTATTAATCAATTTCCTTTTAACTTTTTAATTTTTAACAATGTCATAAACAAAGAATACAGCAGCAGGCTTCATTGAACCATTTAGCTTAAAATATGAAACAAGAACAAGTCCATTTCAACCAAATTAAAACTGCCTTTGAAAAAATGCAGTCCAGAGAGGATTTACTTCATTTATTGAATGAAGTAAAACCGCTCATTTATGGTGAAAAGACTGTTCCATTTGAATTGAAACAACTCACTTGGTATGCAAATCTCAGGTTAAGTGGCAAAAGATATACTGAGTTCAAGATTAACAAAAAATCTGGTGCACAGCGAAGTATCCATTCACCGGTTAAGGGCTTAAAAGCTATACAAAGAACCTTAGCGTATATCTTGAATTGTATTTATGAGCCAAACAAAGCAGCGATGGGTTTTGTAAGAAACCGGTCAATTGTGGTTAATGCTCAACTTCATGCGGGCAGTAATTATGTTTACAATATCGACCTGAAAGATTTCTTTCCTTCCATTGATCAGGCAAGAGTGTGGAAAACATTACAGCTAAAGCCTTTTAATTTAAACAAGGAATTCAACATGAAAGCAACGTCAGGAGAGGAAAAACAGGATTCAAGCCGGTTAGATATTGCTAATATTATAGCGTCCCTTTGTTGCACAGAAATGGAGGTAGAACGACAAAACGAAACTGGTGATTGGGAAAAAGTAAAACGAAATGTTTTACCGCAAGGAGCTCCTACTTCCCCGGTGTTAACAAATATTGTTTGTCAGAAACTCGATTATTTACTGTCTGCCGTAGCCAAAAGATTTGGATTAAATTATAGCCGATATGCTGACGACATTACTTTTAGCTCCATGCACAATGTATATCAATCTGGTAGTAAATTTTTAAAAGAGTTACATCGGATTATAATTGAGCAGAACTTCCATATAAAGCAGTCAAAAACTCGTTTACAAAAAGAAGGCTACCGCAAGGAAGTAACAGGTTTATTGGTGAACGAAAAAGTAAATGTAAAACAACGTTATATAAAGCAGTTGCGCTTATGGTTACACTACTGGGAAAAGTTTGGCTATGAGCGCGCCAATAGTTTTTTTTTAAAACAATACATGGTTGACAAGGGTAACATAATTAGTAGTAAACCAGAAATGATAAATATAATTTCAGGAAAAATCAATTACCTGAAAATGGTAAAAGGTGAAAATAATGACTTATATTTAAAAATAAAAGAAAGATTTGATATGTTAAATGTAAAAACGGATACTTTAAGTTTGATCTTAGATATTTGGGAAGATAAAGGTATTGAAATAGCTATGAATCATTTTTATAAAAAGCTATAAGTAAAATTATGGAACATAACAAATATGATTTTATAATCAAACTATTAGAGGATAAAAAACTAAGTCCAATACTAAAAGATAAGTTACTTTCACTCTCTGTTAAAGAAATAAAAAATGAAAGTACAATGGAAAAGGAATTACTAAGAAGAATTGAACATATTGAGGAATTAGTAAAAACTACTAAAATTCCAGGAAATAGTACTGCGGCAAATGAGGTTATCCATGACCCTTCAAAAATCACAGAATTCTTATATAAATTTAAGGCTAATACTGTGTTTAAATGGTCAAGTCACTCATGGGACGAAAAAAAATATGAAACAATTAAGGATTTCATTCAAGAGCTAAATAAAAATAAAAAAGATGTTGGTATTTTATTTAATTACAACCGAAATTTATATAATTTATTGATTTATTTTTTATATGTACCTAAAAATAAAGATGCTTCAAATGATTTAAAATTTGGTTGGCCAAATCTTAATAAAATGAAATTTGGTTGGCAATTTCCAAATAATCTATTAATTGATTGGTGCAAAGATAATTTTGATAATAAAAATGAATACGAAATTAAAAAACCTTTTCAATTTATTTTACCACAATATTTAAGGCCAGGTGAAAGAATAAAAGATAAGGAAATAAAATACTTTCAGGATGTTGTTGATGTATTTAAAACTGAAATTCAATTTCGTGAAAATTACCTATACCATGAAATCCAAAAACTTTCAAACACAATGAAAGATTTTGAATTCTGTGGAATTGAAGAACTTAAATATTTAGATTTTTACACCTATACACCTGGTATTTTAAAAGCTGTTAGCCAAATTTTAAACTTAGTAAAAAACAATGAAACAGCAACTAAAATATTATTTTCATATAAAAAAATAGAAGATAAATTAATATTTACAATTCATCAAAGAAATTCATACTCCCTTAAATCTCTAGATATAAATAACTTAGAGAAATTTGTCGGTGGCGAATTAAATGCTATCGCAGAGGACTTATTTAGTTTAGCAGATTTTAGTATAATCTCTAAATTTATATGTGATTCAAAATATATTAATGGTGAACTAAAAATATTATATCCAGGAGTAAAGGGAATGGCAAAGGGTAAAAATATTAATTTAATTAATAAACCATTATTTGAAGAATTACAGGAAGAAGTGGATGGATTCACCTATAAAATGATTTTTACAATATGAGCAAAATTCTTATTTTAGAAGATAGACCATCAAGACAGAGATTATTTTTACCCAACCGTGAAAAAGATATAGAGACGCTACTTTCAATATCAGGGTTAAGCATACCACTAGTTGATGATTGTAAAAAAATTATTGATGAAATAAATAATGAACGTTATCTTTTTAAAGATACATTAAAGTTATTAATCATTCATAAATCATCAATAAATTCAAAAGGTTTAATGTATGTTTATAAAGCATGTAAAGATCAATGTATTAAAATTATATTTTTTAGTGGTGGTATTGCACAATTAAATTACCATAATGAAAACTTAGAGTTTTTAAATATAAATTCATCAGATTTATATTCGGCCAGATTAATTCCATTCATCAGAAATTTCCTACAAGATAAAGTTGATAATTTATTGGAGTTAGTTTATGAAAACTGGGAGTTAACTTACTTACTACAATTAAGAAAATTAATATATTCCAGAGATAGCGAGATAGAAATTTATAAAAACCGCTTTGACCATAAAATTAAAATGATTAACCAAATACTTGGATATGAAAAAGAAATGGAGGAACAAAATTTAAATGCTTTGATAAATAAAATTATACTAAACCTATGAATAATTTGTTGATTTATGACGATTCTATTTCAGACGCTTTAGTGACTGCTTTTAGAAAAGACTTAGGACCTGCTGTGTCCTTTAAAATAATAGGCCAAGAACTATTAAATAATAATTTTTCCATTGATAAAAAAATTCATGCTTTCATTTTAGATAAAGATGAAATTGAACAAAAGAAATATGATGCAATATTTATTCCTTATTCACTTTCAGAGGAAAATTATTTGGAATTTTTAGGTATTCGCTTGGCTTACCACATTAGATTAACAAAAGAATTTAAAAATCTTCAAGTTCCTATTATTTTATTTGGACCTGAAGATTCTTTCCAAATAAATAAATTAAGTACTTTAGGACAGATTCTTTTTACTAAAAATATTTTGCATATTAAAGACTCTTCCATTGAAAATTTTAATACTCAATTGAAAAATTTGAAGGCAATAGAGATTAATGAGGAGGAAGACGAAATGTTTCTGAAAAATTTTCTCTCAAAAATTCATATACCTCCTCCTATAAACTATCAATCACATCATAGTGTTGATAACGAGCTTGCTCTTTTACAATGGTCTAAATACTTAAGTTGTGATCATGAAATTCCTGAAGTAAAAAATAATATTAGTACTGGATTGTTCTTTAAATATTATATTGGTTTAAATCCTATAGAAAATGAAGAAAGAGGAAACTCTTTTTACATTAACATACTTGGTTCAGCAAAAAAAATAATTTTAATTGATGATGAAGCAGATAAAGGATGGCTGAAATTTTACGAGAATTTGTTGAAAATTAATATAACGACAAATAAAACAATCACTTTAAAAAATCTTAACATTGAGTTCAAAAATTTAACTCAAGAAGATATTATTGCAAAAGCAAAAAACTTTCTGTTTGAGGAAAAGCCGGACTTAGTTATACTAGATTTACGTTTATGCGATGAAGATTTTAATCAAGGAATTATTCACGAAGAATTAACAGGAATTAAAATTTTAGAATACATCAAATCACTTAACAAAGGAATACAGGTAATAATTACTACAGCTTCAAACAAGATTTGGAATTATGAAAATTCAAGCAATGCAAATGGATATATTTTAAAACAAGGAAGTTATGATGTCAAAAATACAATAAAAAAACTAAGGCAAAATATTGAAAAATCTATTACCGATGCTTCCTTTCTAATTAATTATTACAATAAATATAAAATTATAAAAGAAAAATTAGAAGAAAGAAAAAATAAGGATTTACCAAAAGATTTTGTTCGGGAATATTTACGATGGCTTTTATTTGGCATTGAAATTTTACAGCAAAATAACGTAGCAAAGGAAGAGAAAAATATAGTTTCTTTCATATTTTTCTTCAGTGTACTGGAAAATATTGCTAATAGAGTAATTGATACAGATACTCCCGAGATTACACGTGAGAATAAATATAAATATAAATTCAGAGCTGACAATAAATATTTAAAAATATTTGAGGTAACGGCTAAAAAATATTCAAAAACAAATATAGATATTGTTTCTGACCGAAATTTACCTTGGAACCAAAAAATACTTAACACGCTGGATTACTATGGGTGTAATACACAAAATATTAACAATTTAATCCAAAAGAGGAATGATATTATACATCAAAATACTACTACTGGTAATAATAAAGTTACAGTTTCTGATTTAGAAATAAAAGTTCTCTTTGACTTAGTAACTAACAGAATAGAAGTTATTCCTTGATACCTATCAATAGCAAAATATTTTTAGCTAGAAGATTAATTCCATTTATAAGTTAGTGGCTTTTACTATGCAGAAAGACTGCACAAATAGCTTTTACCTTTGTATTGAAAATTAATTAATCAAATAGAAAAATGAACTAATGGCAAAAAAAGTAAATTTTTCAGATGGGGATTATAAATATAGAGAAGATGCAAAAACTTTTCAAAAAGAATTTTATTATGTTAATTTTTTAGATAAAATAGGCGAATTTGAGTCTAAATTTTCTGAAAACTACAGGGGAAAGAATCATGCCAGGAATAAAGCGAAATGGTATGCAAATAATAAGTGGGCTTTAATAAAAATAGACTATAAGGTAATTAATATCGGATTATACTCAAGTATATACGGCCATATAGAATCATTTAAAGTAATTTAAACAGTAACGAATAAAATTATGGAAAACTTTAATCAATTAACTAGAAGTAAAGTTAAGGAAATCATTAAAACCGGGAAGACATTAAATCTTTCTTATATGAACTTGATAGGTTTGGATTTAAGCGCCTTAGATCTTTCTGAGGCAAACTTCGAAGGTTCCAACCTTTCTAGAGCCAATTTAAGAAATACCATCTTAAATAGTTCCAATTTTAAAAATTCAATTTTAATTGAAACGGATTTATCTTTTGCATCTTTAAAAAATGTAGATTTATGTTATGCTACTATGATAGGCTCAGACCTTTCATTCGTAAACCTTGAGGAGGCAGTTATTTTTCTAGCAGATCTCAAAAACGCAAATTTGCGTAATTCAAATCTTTGTAAAGCAAACCTAAGAGGCACAAATCTATCCTTTTGTAACTTAAAAGGTGCAAACTTGTCTCAAATCAATACAATGGAAATAAACGGAGGTAGATATATTCCTAAACCTTCAATAGTTGATTCTGATCCAATTATAAGTATGAATTTAGAGGGTGCAAATTTAGAGCGTGCAATACTCAAAGGAGCTAATTTAAAAGGGGCAAAACTGATTAACTCAAATTTATCTAAAGCAAATTTAGAGAAAAGTTCTTTGGTTAATGCAGAAATTAATAATGTGAATTTTGATGAGGCTAACTTATGTTACACAAATCTTTCAAAAATTAATTTTAAGAATACGACATTTAAATCAGCTTCTTTAAAAAATGCAAATTTAAGAGAGGCAGTTTTAATAAAGGCCAATCTTTCTTATGCCAATTTATCTTATGCCAATTTATCTTATGCAAATTTGTCAGGTGCAGATGTTAAAGGATTGAATATTTCAGGGACTATACTGGTAGAAACAAACTTAGATGGTATAAAATTAGAAGGATTAGACACTTCCGTTTTAGAATTCAAAAAGTTAGATATAAACAGGGAGCAAATTGAATTACTAATCTCTAAAGGAGAAAAGATAGATCTTAAGGATAAGTACCTTTCCCAAATAAATCTAAGTTACTTAGATTTATCCAATGCAGATTTGTCAGGTGCAGATTTATCAGGTGCAGATTTAACCGGAACTAATTTACAAAATGCTAATTTACAAAAAGTAAATTTAAGCAAAGCAAACCTATATTTTGCAAGGCTGGATGGTGCAAATCTTTGTGATGCAAATCTTGAGAAAGCATACCTATATTATGCAAGTTTAAAAAATTCAAAATTAATTAACGCTAATTTAAGAAGTTGTGTTTTTTTGAGAGCAAACCTAACAAAATCAAATATTGAAGGTTGTAAAATTGAAGGTGCAAATTTTAAAAGGGCTGATTTGAGTGAGGCAATATTATCCGAGGCCAATCTAAATAAAGCAGATTTTTCAGAGGTTGATCTTTCAAATGTGATTTTTATTTAATGTAAAGTAATAAACTTAAAGTTTAAAGATGAAAAATTTACTACCTCGCTTTTAGTTATAATAATTTAAGGAGCGAGAAAAATGAATTCATTAAAAAGTATGGGTTTAGTAATAAAGTTTTTGCGCAAAAGCAAAAATGACCAAATCTAATCATTGGTTAATTAAACTATTTTATATTAGCACCAGATAATTATTACATGAAAAAGTGTTAAATTCGACAAACAAGGTGGAAGTTATAATGAAATATATTACAAAAATTAACAGATGAAAAGACCTTTTAACATTAGTCCCAGTGTAGGCTTTAAAAATGAGAAATTCCAAGTTATTACAACTGTAGATAATATTTTAATTGAAGTTTATTATAATAATAAACTTATTAAAAAATTAAATGTAAATTCAAAAGAACCTACTGAGTTCTTAATAGATAATTTAGCAGGAAAATTAATAGTAAAGTGCAATTTAAATAATGTATGGTATTATCAAAATATTGAGATAAAAAATGCAATTAGATTTGGATCTAGTGAATTTAAAAAATCATTTGTATTTTCAGATTCCCAATTTTCATTTCACCTTATGAAGGATAGATTACTAATATTTAATGAGACAAGTAAAATTTCACTAATAGAAAATTTTATTAGTCCAACTGAAATTATTAAACTTAATGCTAATAATTATTTATTTTTAACTAAAATAAATAATTCAATTAATACAATTATAAACCTATGTGTTTATAATACTGAAACATTTTCAATTCAAGGAGAATTATTAAATAAATATCATGAAATAGTTATTCTGCCAAAATCAAATAAAGCATGGTTATTAAATATAGAAAAAAAAACAGTACATTGTTTTGAATTAATCACAAAAGAAAGTTATTGCTTTAAAGAGTTATATAAAACAGAAGATTTTTTAAATTTTTTTATTGAAGATTCAAATCAATATATTTTTATAAATTATAATGAAAAAATAAAAATAATTCATACAATAAATATTAATGAAAATACTATAATTCCAAAACTGACTAATAATGCAATTGACAAATTTGGAAATGAATATAAGATTGATAAAATTGGAATGGTCTTTAAAAATTATTTTTTTAACTTAAATATTCAATATTCTCAAATTTTAGAATTAAATTTATTAGAAGAGGACTTTATACATTTAGGTAAAAACCTAAGATCAAAAATTGAATTTTCTGATACAGAAATCAATATTGAGATTGAAAAAATAAAAGATTCAATTATTAATTCCATCCCTGAAAAAACTAATAGCTATAATTTTCGAATATCTGATGGAAATATATATTCAAATATATATAAAGTTGAAAAAATATTCCCAACAAAAAATGGTTTATTTATACTTGATAAACATATATCAAGGATTGTTAAAGAAATAAAATTCTTTAATGAAAATAACACCTGGTTAACAAAGCCTCTTATAAATGAAAGGAAATCATATTCTCTTTATTTTATGACATCAATAAATTTTGAAATTCTAATTGAAAAAGAAATAAATTTGAACATAAAAAACTATTGTTACCCATTTTTATTTATTGAATCTTCTATTAGTTTAAAACGATTCAAAACTGAAAAAAAATTATTTTTAGGAAATAAGAAAGTTGTTATAGAAAGTGGCAACCAAATTGAAGAATTTATAAAAATTGAAAATAACCTTTTTTTTATATTTAAGAAAAACGAAAAATTCACAGTTTATGATTCTTTAAATTTAAATTTTCCTATTCTAAACTCTATTTTAATTTATAATTATAATTATATAAAAAGTCATTTAGTAATTTGGTATTCAAATTTCGAGGAAAATCAATCAAATTCAATCAACTTAAAATTATTCGATTTAAGAGATTATTCAGATATAGCTATATCTGATAGGAATTATAATAATTTAACCCTTCAAAAATTATCAAATTTTATATTTTCAAATAATTATGTCCTTTATCGTAATAGAATAATTATTAATCCTAAGAATTTTGAAATAATAAATTCAATTAGTGGAAAAATCATTAGTTATTCGGAAAAAATAGATAAAATAATAACTAGAATTAGAAATGAAATCCAATTAAATATTTTTAAAAATAAAAACAATGAAATTATTAAGATTCCTTTTGAAAAAATTAAATATAACGAAGCATATCTCTCATTAAACGGAAAATTTATGGTTTTAAAAGATGAAAATGACGTATTTAAATATTTTGAAATTGAAAATAAAGTAATTGAAAAATTTTATTCAGGTAATTTTATTACAGCTCTAAATGAAGGAAGTATAATAAAAGAGAGGGATAACAGAAGATTAGGGAAATTAATTAATCCTAATGATATTCAATATATTAAATACTCAAATTACCATAATTATAGATTTCTAAGTCCTGACGGCAAACTTTATGCTCAAATTGTTACTAAAAAAAGATATTTAAATATTTTGACAAACAAAGAATTATCCTCAACAGAATTAAATATTTTAAAAGAAAATTTAGATTATAGTCCGAACCAAAATCACTCAGACATACTTAGAATTAATAGGAACAGAAATGTTGTTTTTGAAAATCATATCGATAAATTTGAGGAAATTGGAATTAAAGATTTTACCAATATAACTTCAGAAGATATAATAAGGGTTGATAATTATATAGAAATTGGAATAGTAGGCAAGGAAAATATATGTAAAATTATACTTCCAAAGGATTTAGAATTTTATAACTATGGCGCTTTCAGTTTCGATAATAAATATTTCGCTTTTGTTGGAAAACCAAGCTCTAAAGGTTTAATAAATATTTTTAAAATTGATTTTGACGAAAATAATTCAAGTCTGACAGTAAAAAATTCTTTCCTGAGTAGGGTTCCTAAATTTGCATCCTGGGTTTGTGGGTTTTCTAAAACAGGATATTTTGCGACTTATGATAGCAAACCAGACACCTATGTTATATTTATAGCTAATGAGCTATTTAAAAATAAAAAGTCAGGAGCATTTGATAATGAATATTTCATTTCCTCCGAGGTTGATAATGAATTTATTAACGAAAAATGGAAAATAATACATGGCATGAATTTTCTTTGTTTCAGCCCAAGTGGTAAATTTATTGCTCTATCAGAGGAAGGATATCAACCCCTAACTTTGGGTGGCTATGGTCATCAAGAGTCAAATGCAGTTCATATAGCAAAAACAAATTCTTGCGAGATTATAGATTCATTTACAGGACATGGTGGAATTGTGGAATTCAAAAAACATAAGAAAGCTACATTCGTTGCTTTTTCTGAGGATGAAAAACGTTTAATGACCTTAAGTTCAGACGGTGTTGTAATTTTAAGAGAGCTTAATTTAGATAATGAATAAAAAAAATTGATAATTTATCACTGTTGTCCGGAAAACATTTTAAAAAACCGGGGGACAATTATTGAATTGCCTCCGGTAATGTCTACTTTTGATTTACCACACAAAAAAGAAAGACATGGGTAAAAGTATGAATTTTAGCGGTATGTTAAAAAATTTACAACCTATCATCATTTAGTGGTTATGCTTTATGCCAGTATTGAAGGCTATCATTCTATAAGAGAAACCATACTTGGG
>Ga0209598_10002389_pt1 | contig 14715 bp, 12 predicted proteins | sample M_140807_EF_Meta_FD_187317 | JGI IMG/M metagenome (GOLD analysis project Ga0209598, IMG submission 187317) | Freshwater microbial communities from Lake Montjoie, Canada to study carbon cycling - M_140807_EF_MetaG (SPAdes) (version 2) | ecosystem: Environmental > Aquatic > Freshwater > Lake... | reverse complement strand
TAATTTCCATAATAAACATACCCCATTTTATCTGTTTCACTATATCTGACACGAATTTGGGTAGTGCTTTCAATCATAATATTATTAATTAATCTCTCAATGATTTTCCTGTGATATGGATAAATACATCCTCAAGACTTGCTTTCCTGATACTGAGTTCATCCAAGGTGAATGGCAAGGATTGCAAACTATCTTTTTCAATTAAAGCCTTCAAGGTTGAATTGAGATTATTAGTGCCAGCTATATGCTTTTCTTCGAATTGCACAATTTCTTTAACTTCAGGTAAGCCTGAAATCCAGTCAGGATCCGTTCCTTTGGGAAAGCCCAAATATGCTTTTACAGGTAGATGCGACAACAATTCAGACGGTGCACCAAGTGCTTTAATTTTACCATTATCCATAATCGCAACTCTATCACATAATAACTCCGCTTCTTCCATGTAATGGGTAGTTAGAACAACGGTTTTACCTGCGGATTTCATACTAAGGATAATTTCCCAAATATTTCTTCTTGCCTGTGGGTCCAATCCGGTTGTAGGCTCATCCAGAAAAATCAATTCTGGTTCATTTATCATGGCTAAAGCCATAGCTAACCTTTGTTTCTGACCACCTGAAAGTGTTTTTACTAATGCATTTTTCTTCTCGGTAAGTGAGACTTGTTCCATCAGTTTTTCCGGCTCAGCACCATTTGCATAATACCCCTGATATAAATAAAGAATCTCTTTTACCTTGAGTCTTTCATATAACGCAGTACTTTGGAGTTGTATTCCGGTTTTTTCTCTATTTTTTCTTTCTTCCGGAGAAGCCCCCAATACTTTTACCTCTCCTTTATCTGGTTTTTGAAGTCCTTCACAAATCTCAAGAGTGGTCGTTTTTCCAGCACCATTTGGTCCTAACAAACCAAATACTTCTCCCCTTTTAACCGAAAAGGAAAGTCCGGAAACCGCCTGAACTTTTTTGAAGGATTTATAGATTTCCTTTACTTCGAGAACAAATTCCATAACTTTTATAAATGCTTTTTTAATATTAGGCTGCCCAATAAAATATCTTCAGAAGTGGTTATTTTAATATTCTCATAGTCTCCTTCACATATAAAAATCTGATGTCCAAAGGACTCTAACAATGAAGCATCATCCGTATAGTTATTGCCCGTTCTTGCATTGTAGGCAGTGTAAATGGTTTCAAATGGAAAAATCTGAGGAGTTTGAACTTCGTACATGTTTGAGCGATCAACAGCAAAACTTCCTTCTTTTTTAAGCATTCTGAGAGAATTTTTTACTGGAACACATACAACAGCATTTCCATTTGCCTCCGCAAACCTATACGCTTTCTCTAACAAAGAGGGTTGAATAAATGGCCTGGCTGCATCGTGAATTGCAACGTATGAATTGTTCAGGTCATTCCCTTCCAAATACACTTCAAGACGCTTTAATCCATTAAAGACAGACAAGGTTCTGGTCTGACCACCATTGACAACAAATACTTGTCCTAATTTCTCAGGATTCAGGTTTTTTTTAAGAAATTCTTTAAATTCTGCACAATATTCCTGAGGTAAAACAATAATTACAGGAATTTCATTGGATAAACTAAGAAATGCCTCAAGTGCATAAATAATCACTGGTTTACCTTCCAGTAAGAGAAACTGTTTGGGCGTATTTACACCCATACGAGTACCCTTTCCTCCGGCCACAATTATAGCCGAACGGTGTTTTACTCCGGTAGATTCCTTTTTAGCCAAAATCAGAGAATCAGCATGGCATCCCCATAACTGAAAAACCTGTACTTTTCTTCGATAGCCAATTTATACGCTTTCATCATCAGGTCGTAATCCATAAAGGCTGCAACCATCATCAGCAAGGTAGATTTTGGCTGATGAAAATTCGTAATCATGGCATTTGCAATATTAAAATCGTAGGGAGGATAGATAAACTTATCTGTCCAACCAGCAGCAGGGTTAAGTGTTTTACTTGCTGAAACAGATGATTCAAGTGCACGCATCGTTGTAGTTCCAACGGCACACACTCTTTTCCTCGCCAACTTAGCCTTATTAACCTTTTCTGTAGCTTCTTTTAAAACAGTAAAATACTCACTGTCCATTCTATGCTTTGAAAGGTCTTCCACTTCTACAGGTCTGAAAGATCCAAGACCAGTATGTAGTGTAACAAAAGCTTCTTCAACGCCCTGAAGTTCAAGTCTTTTTAAAAGACTTTTGGTAAAATGAAGACCTGCAGTAGGAGCTGCAACTGCACCTTTGTATTTGGCATAAACTGTTTGATAATCTTCCTTGTCCTGCTCTTCAACAGGTCGGTTAATGTATGCCGGAATAGGTGTTTCCCCTAACTGATCAACGGTTTTATAAAATTCATCTTCGGTGCCATCAAACAAAAAGCGAATGGTACGACCACGTGAAGTTGTGTTGTCAACAACCTCTGCAACAAGGTCATTGTCACCAAAATACAGTTTATTACCAACACGGATTTTTCTTGCAGGGTCAACCAGAACATCCCACAACCTTGCATCTTTATTTAATTCCCTTAATAAAAAAACTTCAATTTTTGCTCCCGTTTTTTCTTTCTGACCAAACATTCTTGCAGGAAAAACTTTGGTATCATTCATAACCAGGATATCCCCATCCGAAAAATATTCTAGAATGTCTTTAAAGTGCTTATGTTCAATGGTTTTTGCGGCCCTGTCAATTACCATCATCCTGGAGGCATCTCTGGGTCTTGCAGGATATGAGGCGATTAAATCCTGTGGGATTTCAAAATCAAATTCAGATAACTTCATTTCAGAACGGGAAAAAAATAAAGTGCAAAAATACGCTCATCCCTTACGGAATGCAAGATATATAATTTAATAATAATTTATACTTATTATTTAATCAAAATATTATATTTTAGTTCAATAAATAAAGAAATTAAAACAACACATCTAGCCAAATTTTCATCCATCTGAAAATACCGCTTATGAACACATTTTACCATTCATACTTTAGCCTATTTTTTGAGTATAACTTTTACATAGTTTAGGGAAATGAATTTCTTTCAGACGCTGAGGGAGAGTTACGGAATTGCACTAAGGGTAATTCTGGCGAGCAGGTTTAGATCGTTCTTAACCATGTTGGGGATATCTATTGGCATTTTTGCAATTACTGTTATTTCTACTTTAGTTTATTCTTTGGAAAGTGCAATTACTGATAATTTGGCTTCTTTGGGAAATACGGTTATTTATGTGCACAACTGGCCTTGGAAAGACAACAGCCAGGATTGGTTTAAATATTTTAACCGACCAAAAGTTTCCTACAGGGACTACTCTCATTTAAAAGACAGGCTGGAAAATGTAACCGGAGTATGTTTTGAAATGTCAATGGGGGGGCAAAAAATCAAATCAGGTAAAAACAGTCTGGAAAATATTTCAGCAAAGGGCGTTACTGAAGAATACATTTCAATAAATGACCTGAAGTTTACAGAGGGTCGTTTTTTCACACCAATAGAATCAAATGCTGGCAGACCAGTAGCAGTTGTAGGAGCCACCATAGCTGATAAACTATTTCCGGGAGTTAATCCAATTGGCCGGAAACTCTTATTTCAGGGGAAAAAACTAACTATAATTGGTGTCCTTAAAAAGGAAGGCGCCGGACTTTTTGGCCCATCTTTGGATGAGTTGTTGGTTATACCTTATACTTTAATGGCTGGTTTTGTAAATGAAGATTCTAGATCTGGAGATAAACTGATTACTATTAAAGCCAAAGATTATGAAAGTTTGCCTTTAGTGGAAGATGAAACCATTGGAATTATACGGGCATCCAGAGGATTGAAACCCAGAACGGAAGATAACTTTGCCATTAATAAGCAGGAAATGCTGATGGAAGAACTAAATTCTATTTTCGGCTCCCTGAGAATGGGCGGCATTTTCATCTCCATTTTATCCATTCTGGTGGGTGGTTTTGGAATTGCAAATATTATGTTCGTTTCTGTTAAGGAAAGAACTAATGAAATAGGTATTCAGAAATCTCTTGGTGCGACAAGAATGTTTATACTTACCCAGTTTATGGTTGAATCTGTTCTGCTCTGCATTTTGGGTGGAATTTTGGGCCTACTGCTTGTTTTTCTGGTGGCCTGGGGTGGGCAGTTCTTACTGGATTATCTGGATATAGATTTTAAAATATTAATCAGTATTAAAGATCTTATTTTCAGTATTGGATTATCTGTTTTAATCGGATTAATTTCAGGGTTTTGGCCGGCAAATGTTGCTTCAAAGATGAACCCGGTAGAGGCAATACGAACTAAATAAAGTTCTTTGATTGTCGCAAAAAACATATACAAATCGTTCGAAAATAAAGAGATACTTACGGATATTTCTCTTTCTATTTCCAAGGGTGATTTCATTGCCTTAATAGGCCCAAGCGGAACAGGAAAATCGGTTTTACTCAAAATTCTTGCAGGACTTGACTCACCTTCGAAAGGTTCGGTTAGTTATTTCCCAATTGCCGGTGAAAAAAGAATAAAACTAAATGTGGTTTTTCAACAACCTGCCTTACTGGATGACCTTCCTGTTTGGGAAAATATTACACTTGGTTTGCTTGAAAACCGAAAGATAAAAGAGAAAGAAGCCAGGCAATTAGCAGCCGAAAACCTTCGTAAAGCCGGACTAGAAGATTCTATTCTGGATTTGCTTCCATCTCAGCTTTCGGGAGGGATGCAAAAAAGAATCTCTATCATCCGGGCAATTAATACCCAACCTGACTTCCTGTTTTACGATGAACCCACTTCGGGTTTGGACCCGGAAAATGCAGGTATTATAGACTCTTTAATCCTTGAGATTTATGAAAAAACCAATGCAGCCACCTTTATAGTTACACATGACCTGTTAACCTTAAAAAAAATCAAACCTTCAATATTGGTTTTGGTGGATGGGATTTTAACCGGTCCAATGACTTTTTCAGAATTTACCCATGCACAAGAAAAGGGGCATCTTTCTTTTCTTAACAGAGGTTAAAATTTATTGTCAGGATAATTGCAGGCTTTACCCTTATTTTTGTTGCTCAGAATTCTAAAAAATGGCAAATCAATTTGATCTGATTGTTATCGGAAGTGGCCCTGGAGGCTATGTAGCTGCAATCCGTGCTTCTCAGCTTGGCATGAAAGTGGGCGTTGTAGAGCGCGAAAAACTGGGAGGAATATGCCTCAACTGGGGTTGTATCCCTACAAAGGCACTGTTAAAGTCGGCTCAGGTATATGAATATTTTTCTCATGCCAAGGATTACGGATTAAAAACTTCAGGATTCGAAGCCGATTTTCCTGCTGTTGTAAAACGTAGCCGTGACGTAGCAGATGGCATGAGCAAAGGCATTAATTTCTTGTTTAAAAAGAATAAAATTGAAGTTATTCAAGGAACTGCAACCCTTACTTCAGACAAAAAAGTTTCGGTCACCTCTGCTGAAGGCAAAATAGAAGTATATACTGCACCGCATATTATTCTGGCAACTGGTGCAAGATCCAGAAATCTGGACCACATGAAAATTGATGGCAAAAAAATCATAGGATACCGCGATGCTATGGTATTGCCTGAAAAACCAGCTTCCATGATTGTGGTTGGTTCCGGTGCCATTGGTTCAGAATTTGCCTATTTCTATGCGGCAATGGGTACAAAAGTTACACTCATTGAGTATCAACCAAATATTGTTCCAGTTGAGGATGAAGAAGTATCCAAAACCTTGGAAAAGAGTTTCAAAAAATTGGGTATTGAAGTGCTCACATCTTCTGAGGTTACCAAAACTGATACCAGCGGAAACGGAGTAACTGCAACTGTAAAAACGCCTAAAGGGGAAGTTTCACTTAGCGCGGACATTTTACTCTCCGCGGTTGGTATAGTTGCAAATATTGAAAACCTTGGACTTGAAGGTCTTGGCATTTTAGTAGAAAAAGGAAAAGTTACTACGGATGATTTTTACCGCACCAATGTTCAGGGTATTTATGCAATTGGGGATATGACCAAAGGTCCGGCTCTTGCGCATGTGGCTTCTGCTGAGGGTATTTTGTGTGTTGAAAAAATTGCAGGTCACCATCCAGAACCGTTGAATTACAATAATTTACCAGGTTGTACTTATTGTTCTCCTGAAATAGCATCTGTCGGTTATACCGAAAAGCAGGCTAAAGAAGCAGGCTACGAAATCAAAGTTGGGAAATTTCCATTTACTGCCTCTGGTAAAGCCTCTGCGGCTGGTCAAAAGGAAGGATTTGTCAAAGTAATTTTTGATGCCAAATACGGAGAATTCCTGGGAGCGCATATGATAGGTTACAATGTCACTGAGTTAATTGCTGAAGTAGTGGTTGCCCGTAATCTGGAAACAACAGGACATGAAATCATCAAATCTGTACACCCCCATCCTACTATGTCAGAGGCAGTGATGGAAGCTGCAGCAGCAGCCTACGGGGAAGTAATTCACTTATAAAATTTTACTAAAATTCATAAATGGCTATTTTTAATAGCCATTTTTTTTGTTTAGCTTTGCTAGTAAGAAAATCGACTTTTTCGGTTTTCCATTTTATTTAACCTCATTTACCTTTGTTAAAAGTTCAAAAATGAAAAAACTACTTTTACTTTCTTTACTAATCTCAGGAGTAATTGGGCTACAAGCTCAAATTACCCTTACCTCTTCTGCAGTTCCAATTCCTGGAACGACCACCTACCGCGCCGATGTAAACCTGCCACCACAAATGGCATTTAGCAATTCCGGCACCAACCAAACCTGGGACTTTACTGGCCTTTCTCCAGATGCAGAAGATACAACTATGTTTTATCTGCCTTCCTCAACAGCAGGTGGTTCAGACTTTCCTAGTGCAACTTTAGCAGTTACTGGCAATACGGACTGGCTGAAATTTGACTACTATAGTTCTGATGCAAATGGAGCTTACTATCTTGGAATTTATGATGACGCTTTTGTCCCGGGAGATTTTTTTAGCACCTATTTTTCCCCTGCATTAACTGCCTACACCTTCCCATTAACGTATGGAACGACTAATAATAGTGATAGTAGAAGTGAATTGCTCTTAACAGGTGCCGATGTAGGTCAACCTACAATTGATTCTGTAAGAATTATTCACCATATGTATGCAAGCACCACAGTTCCTGCCTGGGGTACATTAACCATTCCTGCTGGTACATTTTCAGGCACACTTTTATTTAGAAGAGAAACCTTAAATTATGATTCTATATATATGAAAAGTGCGGCTACGGCCAATCAATGGATAATGGCTCCTGGATTTCCTCAAACAAGTCAGGATTCTGCCTACCATTGGTTAACATCAAATGGCGGAATTGATCCATATGTTGAAGTAACATTCACCAGTGCGGGTTTGATTGATGATATCGTTTATTACCTGAGTTCAACAGTTTCCACTCCAGAATCTCAATCGCTTGCCTCATCCGTGACTGTTTACCCTAATCCTGCAAATGAAATCCTGAATATTAAGTCAGAAAATGGTGAACCTATTCAAGGTATTCTTGCTGATTTATCAGGAAAAGTTTATGCAAACTTTTCTGTAACCAATGGTTTTGAAAGGATAAATACTTCCTTTTTACCTGCCGGAATTTACACCCTTACCTTAAAAACACGTCAATCTTCAGAAGTTAAGAAGATTGTAGTTTATTAATTCAACCTAACCCATGCATGGGCTGCAATCCGTTTGGATTGCAGCTTTTTGTTTTTTAGAAATCTACAATTAGAAATACATTAAAAAAATCCTCTCCAATTTCTAAGAAAAAATACTAAATTCACCACAGGAACAATTAGGCAAAATAGTGGAAGAGCAAAACAATATTGCTGTTAGCCTGAATGAACAGGTAAATTCAATATTGCAGGAAGCCTACACCTGCCGAATAAATAATTTAAAAAAAAGCATAACCCTTGCGAATGAAGGTCTGGAAATCAGCAGGGAAATTCAGGATAAAAACCTGATTGCAAAATGTCTTAATCAGCTTTCCCTATATTACATGATCAGTGGGGAATATGATGTTTCAATAACCTATGCTGAAGAAGCAATTGTACATTTCAAAGATATTCATGACGAAAAAGGAATTGCTGATGCAAGATTTAATATAGCAGGTGTTTATTATAAAACCGATAATCATCATCTGGGATTAGTACATTTAATTGATTGTACGCATACCTATGAAAAATTAAATGATTTTCACAGTCTTGCAAAAGCACTAAAATCCGTAGGTACTATTTATGAGTACTTCGGTGACCAGAATAAAGCCTTACAGGTGTATGAACAAGCCATTGATGCTTCTAAAAAATCTGGTGATTTAAATCTTAAAACAAATGTTTACAATCCTCTTTCTGGAATATATCTTAAACAGGGAAAAATTAAAGAAGCTGATGAATTAATAGAAAGATCCATTTCAATTAAACAAAAAACTGGAGATATTCGTGGACTAGCATTTGCACTATATGGAAGAGGCAAAATCCGGTTGGTTCAACAAAATTTTGAAGCCGCTGAAAAAGATTTCATAGATGCCTTGAAAATACACCAGGAATCAGGAGAAAAACTGGGCATCGGAATGACATACAACAAACTGGGGTTGCTGTATGTAGAGATGAATGAAACAGTTAAAGCTAAGGATATCCTTTATACAGGTATTGAATTCGCATCTACTTATAATATGACCATTATTACTTTTAAATGTCAATACCAATTGTATCGTGTTTATAAATATGAAAACAATCCAATAATGGCTCTAAAGCATTTGGAATTGTATTTAAATCAGAGAGAGCATGTAATTAACAGTCAGACTTTACAAGTTATTGAGAACTATGAATTAATCACAAAGATGGAATCTCTGGAAAAAGAAGCCAGAGTTCAGAAAGAAAAAGCAGAAATTATAGAAAAAAAGGATAGAGCAGAAAAAATGGCTAAAGTGAAAACGGAATTTCTTTCCACCATGAGCCATGAAATAAGGACCCCTCTAAATGCGATTACAACAATTGCGACTTTGCTCCATGAAACCAACAGAGACCAGGAAGAAAAAAAACTGTTGAAGTCCTTAAAGTTTGCATCCAATAATTTGTTAATGCTTATTAATGATATTTTGGACTTTACCAAGCTTGAAACAGGAAAAGTAAAATTGAATCTTCAACCTGTTGTATTAAATCATCTTATTGGAAATATTAAAAATACCTATGAAAACCTTGCCAGTGAAAAAGGGCTGATTATGTCCTTAAAAAGTGATTTAGATCTTTCGGAAGTTTATAATCTAGATGAAACAAAACTCTCCCAAATTCTTGGAAATCTTTTAAGTAACTCCATAAAATATACTGAATTTGGAGAAATTAATCTTGAAATTTTAAAATTAGAATCCCAACAAAATAAAGATAAAATCAGATTTTCAATTTCTGATACTGGGATTGGTATCCCTGAAAATAAAAAAGAAGAAATCTTCGACAGTTTTACCCAACCTACCTCTATCACTACCCGCAAGCAAGGAGGATCTGGATTGGGACTTGCCATTGTAAAAAAACTTGTGGCTTTGCATGAAAGTGAAATAGAAGTGAAAAGTGTAGAAGGAATCGGCTCCGTTTTTTGGTTCGACTTGTTACTTGAAATAGGCAACAAAAAGGACAGAAACAATGAGGAAAATACAGAAAAACTAAAAAATAAAAATGTCCTTTTGGCAGAGGACAACCTCATTAATGCAATGGTTGCCAGTAAATTACTTTCCAACTGGGGTATACAAACTATGCATGTTAAAAACGGTTTGGAGGCCATTGAAAAATCAAAAGAATTGACTTTTGATTTTATTCTGATGGATATACATATGCCTGAAATGAATGGATTTGATGCAACTGCTTTTATCCGAACAAAGAATAATTTAAATAAATCAACTCCAATCTTTGCCTTAACAGCAGATATAACAGCTGAATTTGAAGAAGGTTACATGAACTACTTCAATGGCATTCTTAGAAAACCCCTTGAAATAGAAAAATTGTATGAGGCATTGGTTAATGCGTGATATTCGTTACCCAGAATTTATAAAACAAAAAAATGCAAGATTTCTCCTGCATTTTAATTTAAGTATTCTAAAATTCAGTCTACTCAGACTTTCATTATTTCTTCTTCTTTGCGGGTAAGTTGCTTATCCACTTCTGTGATGGAAGCATCGGTCATTTTCTGTACTTCAGCTTCGCCAGCCTTTATTTCATCTTCTGAAACGCCGTCCTTGCTGAGTTTTTTGATTTGCTCATTATAATCGCGACGTGTATTTCTGATAGCTACTTTGGCTTCTTCTCCCTCTTCCTTGGCTTGTTTTACCAACTGTTTCCTGCGATCCTCCGTTAACTGTGGCACAGAAATACGAATCAGAATACCATCATTTTGAGGATTAAACCCAAGATTAGACTCTTTAATAGCTTTTTCTATTATTGGAATCATTTTCTTTTCGAAAGGTTGAATAGTCAACGTACGAGAATCTGGAGCAGAAACATTACCCACCTGGCTAATAGGTGTTGGGGAACCGTAGTAATCCACCTTTAAGCTGTCGATCATCATCGGCGTAGCTTTGCCCGCCCTGATCTTGAGCAATTCTGATTCCAGATGGGAATTGGCTTTGTGCATATGCTGCTTAGCCTCATCCAGAATGGATTTTATCTTTTCATTCATACCCGCAAATATATGGATTAGCTGACTAAAGTACCGACATGTTCACCTTGAACAATCCTTTTTAGGCTGCCTTCATCGTTCAGATTAAATACTATAATAGGCAAAGCATTTTCCTGACAAACCGTAAAGGCTGTCATATCCATAACGTTCAACCTGTTTTTCAGGACATCCGCAAAGGAGATATGGTCGAATTTTACAGCATTACTGTCTTTTTCAGGATCCGCAGAATAAATACCATCTACCCGAGTTCCTTTTAAAACTACCTGAGCATCAATTTCAACGGCTCTCAGAGAGGCTGCTGTATCTGTGGTGAAATAAGGATTGCCGGTGCCCGCAGCAAAAATGACAATTCTGCCCTTTTCAAGGTGACGTAATGCGCGCCTGCGAATATAAGGTTCGCATACTTTTGAAATCTCAATAGCAGACTGAAGCCTTGTTTTGGCACCAATTCGTTCTAATGCATCCTGAAGTGCCATCCCATTGATTACAGTGGCAAGCATGCCCATATAATCTCCGTGGGCACGATCCATACCTTCAGCTTCACCTTTCATTCCTCTGAAAATATTACCTCCACCTATAACAATTGCCAGCTCTACTCCCAGCCTGGATACTTCAGCTATGGATGCTGCAAACTGGTGTAATACTTTGGGGTCTATTCCATATTGCTGATCGCCCATCAGGGCTTCACCACTCAGCTTTAACAATATGCGGGTGTACTTAAGGGTTTTAACTTCGCTCATAAAAAAAAGGGTACAAAAAAAAGAGAGCCTTTAAGCTCTCTTATCTAAAAAATTAATTTCCTAACTGAACTCTTTCAAACCGGATAACCGAAAGTTCAGGCTTGACTTCTTTCAGATACTGACCAATAGATTTTGAAGAATCTTTAACAAAATCTTGCTCAAGCAATGTATTTTCTTTGTAAAACTTATTCAGTTTTCCCAAAGCGATTTTTTCCAACATCGCTTCAGGCTTGCCTTCGAGACGAGCTTGTTCTTTGCCAATTTCAATTTCTTTTTCTACAGTGTTGGCATCCACACCATCGCGGTCAATTGCAATTGGACTCATGGCAGCAATCTGCATGGCAACGTCTTTTCCTACAGTTGCAGTATCAACGCCATCAGTATTGTTGAATCCAACCAAAACACCAAGGCGTGCTCCAGGATGGATGTAAGCAATTACTTGTTGCGCCTGAACTTCTTTACATTTTCTGATATCAATTTTTTCACCGATTTTACCCATGTAGTCAATGAGGTGATCGGCTATTGTCTTACCATTGATAGACAATGTTTTTGCAGTTTCAGGGTCGGATGCTCCCGCTGCAGTAACAGCTTCAATTATAGAATTTCCAAAGGCCTGAAATTCATCGTTTTTAGCTACGAAATCTGTTTCGCAATTCAATTCGATCATATAACCTTTGGTTCCGTTTTCAGTTGTTCTGGCAAAAACAGAGCCTTCTTTTGCATCTCTATCAGAGCGACTATCGGATACTTTCTGTCCTTTTTTACGGAGCAGTTCAATCGCTTTTTCAAAATCGCCTTCAGCTTCGGTGAGGGCTTTTTTACAATCCATCATGCCTGCACCAGTTCTGGTACGCAGTTCATTGACTTCCTTTGCGGTAATGGTGGACATATAACTTGTTTATGGAGTTGGTAACTAAAATTGCGCAAAGTTAACCTTTTTTCGCTTGTTTGTTACAACACAAATGCTTCAATATTTATTTTAACAAAATATTACTATTGCTCCTTTTACTTGAATAAAAAAGGATAATAAATAAGCAAAGAAATATTTTATTCTCTAATTAATCAGAAGCTTCTGAATCTTTGTTCCAGTTTCTGTTTCAAACTTCACAAAATAGCAGCCTGAACTCAGAGTTTCCAGATTTATGGTTACTTCCTTTTCTTCTGATGTTGAAGATTTTACCTTCTTACCCGTTACATCCAGAATTTCATATTGGAAAAATAGGACGCTTGAAAAAGTAACCTTGTTTTGGGCAGGATTAGGAAACACCTGAATTACCTGAATATTTTCCCTAGCAATCTGCTCCAAAGACAACGTATTACAAGACGAATCTACCTCCTGTTGAGATAAATAAGCATGACGCTGCACATCGTGTCTGAACATCAGCCATTCTGGGCAATTTCCATCTCCTGCTTCAAACATAAAGGCTGTTCCACAATTGAGTGAATCGGGCGTATAGGTGCCATATCCAGCTACAATAAACACTTCATTTTTTCCATTGTGGTCAAAATCAGCTATTAAAGGTCCGTGATCTACCAACAAATAGGGCAAATTGCTTGGAAAATAAGTCTGGAGATTGGTTTGCCACAACAAGCCAGTATATGGTTCCACTGCAATTACATCTCCCATATAATATCCGGCAACCAAATCCAAAATGCCATTTCCATTTAAATCTGAAACAGCACATCCTCTAAAAGATGAAAAAGTAGTGGGATAAGACCATTCGGTTGCTCCTGTTGCTCCATCGAGTACCCAGATACGTTCGTCAAAAGTTATCCAATCATTATTGGTAAAAATGACTTCCAAATCTCCATCCCCGGAAATATCGGCAATTGTAACTGGTGCCATATTGCTTTCAGGAACATTTATTGACCACAAAACTGAACCATCCTCTACATTTAGCGCACGCATCAGTCCATTATTTGCTCCAATCACATATTCCATCAAGCCATCATTGTCCACATCTGCAACAGCTCCTCCATGATAGGCATTATAGGTAGACGTGGTATCGAATACAAAATTGGTCCAAAGGGTATCTTCCGTTAGATAATCATATGCCCAGACATATAATCCAGAAACATTAAAATGATTGGCCATAATGATATCCAGATAGCCATCATTATTTATATCTACCAAGGTAGGTTCTGTTTGAACCGGGCCATTGTTTGGATCTACTTGTATAGCTTTATTGGTGCTACCGTCTTCGCCATTGAGAATTCTCAGTTCTCCATTAAAGTTACAAAACATTATTTCAGGGATGCTGTCATGGTCAATATCGGCAATGGTTGGTGGGGAATCCCCTCCACCAGAAGGCATACTCCACTTTAACTGACCAGTTTGTCCATTGATGCAAAAAATGGTTGGATTGCAGGAACCGTTTACGATTACATCTAAAGTATCGTCATTATCTACATCATAAATAACCGGTGCCACATCTCCACATCCAGCTATATCATAAATCCAGCTAACAGAACCATCCTCAGCATTTAGGCAATGGGCTCTGCCATCGTTGGTATACGTGGTAAAAACGATTTCATAGAAACCGTCACCATCCATATCTGCAGCAGCAGCCGACCCAAAAGCGGGGGCGTTGGTATTGTATTGCCAATTTAAAGTAGGATACTGCGCATAAGCCAGAGAAAGTAAACCTTGAAAAAACCAAAAGAATCTCTTTTTCATGAATGCAGAAACGAAATAGAATTTGCTCGTTTAAAACCTAAGGCTAAAATTAGGAAAAAGGTGGGTTTAAATCTAAACATGTCTAAGGCATTTGGTCATTTAACTTTCAAAACAAAGACGAAATCTTCCCTTTAAACTGGTTGATAGAAATTCAACCAAGATGGAGTTGTACATTTCATTTTAGGTCCTTAAGTCGTTGTAATTTGAAATCCATTCGGGATTATTTTAAAGCTGTTAGGTACATTAAGGTTTATTACGATTCTTAACTCTGGATAAACTATTATGCGTTTATTCGCCAATCTCATTGTGATGTTTCTCTTGTAATCCAGCTACTTTTTCGGATTTTAGCATTTGATGTCTGTCTTGATGAATCGTCTTTTTTTGCTGAGTGTATTCCTTGTGTTTTTGGGTTCCTGTACTTCTGAGAAGAACAAATCTGGCATTCAGGATCCTGACCTTTCTGACATAAACGTATCCTCTAAGGTTCATCGGTTTGAGTTGGTGCTTGATAGTGCAATCCAGGAATGGAGTGCGGCTGGTAAAAACCCAGACGCCTGGCATTCCATTTATACCAAACATTTTCAGGCACATGAAGCCTTTTTGTTCGACCTAATTTTCTTTGGAGATACAGCTTCTTA